>Ga0164241_10002844_pt1 | contig 18162 bp, 14 predicted proteins | sample OricomyardsoilBY_FD_108780 | JGI IMG/M metagenome (GOLD analysis project Ga0164241, IMG submission 108780) | Backyard soil microbial communities from Emeryville, California, USA - Original compost - Back yard soil (BY) | ecosystem: Environmental > Terrestrial > Soil > Unclassified | place: USA...
GACGAAGGGGTCGGCCCAGTCCCGGTCCCGTGGAGGCACCAGGCGATGCAGATGGTCGGGACGCTGAGTCGCATCCGCGTTTTCGCCGGTGAAGTAGTAGCCCATTTGCCACTGCGGCCTGCCAGCCGCCGCTCGCCAGCGGTTGCTGGCGACCTCGGCGGTCAGCCGCCACGCCAGGCGCATCGCGGCAGAAACCGTCGGAATCCCTCGGCAGGATTCGAGGGCCTTCTCCGAGCGACCTGATGGAAGCTGTTTGCCATTGCCGTGGGGCTGGATACGATCGCGCAGCACGCGCCGGAAGAAGCTGACCGCCTTGCTGAGCGTCACCAGGCGATTGCGCCGCGCCGAATTCCTGATAGTGGCGCCGTAGACCCGATACAGCACCTCCGAGGTCCGGGTGTAATCCACCACCCGCGCCACGGTAAGGTTGCTGCGTTCGGCCACCTCCCTGGCGCCCGCCCAGCGACTCGCGGCGGGCGTATTCACACCGATTTCCAATCCCCAGACGCCCATGCTGCTGACGCGTGGAAATGTCGCCGCGGGTGGCACGGCCGTCAGGCACAGCCAGACGTCCGCCCCTGCGCTGGACAGCAAGGCCGTACCCTCTTCATCCGGCAGCCACGAGCCGCCGAATGATTGCGTGGGAATATCGAGCACCACCGGCCTGCCCAGCGCCTCAACGACATCCACGGGATTGAACAGCCTGGCCGCTCGACAGCGCAGCCGCCGGTCGATGACATCCACAATGCGATGCACGGCCATGGCAAGGCCGGTCCTCGATCGCTCCGACACGATCGCCACGGTGCCGAGGCGCACGCCAGACAGGGCCAGCGCCTGCTGCAGCGCCTCGAGGACCCAATGCTCCTGGGTCCTGTCATCCAGCATCACACCGACTACGATTTGTATTCGATGAGCTGCGGATGTTTGCGAAGTATTTGGTGTTTCAGACACCGTACCTGCCCCACGAAATTCGGAAACTTGATCACCACCGCGAAAACCGCCCACCACCAGTTCTCCCGCAATCTTCGTCGGCGCCCATGCAGCGCCAGGCGCACGATCTGCAGCGGATAGATCAACAACAGCACCAGCGCCCATGTACCGATGAACGGCAGCAGCAGCAGCGTGCCCAACGGTATCGCCAGCGCCCAGAACCAGGCGCTGACCATGCCGCGCACGCAGTAATACTCGGGCGGCGCGCCGTGCAGATGCACGCCCTGCACACATCCATAACCGCTGCGCACCGCGCGCCGCCAGAACTGCCCGAATCGCGTCATCGCGGCATCGTGCAGCGTCAGATCCAGCGGCAGGAACCAGATGCGCCAGCCAGCGGCGCGCAGCCGCAGACACAATTCAGGTTCCTCGCCGGCGACCAGGTCGAAGCGGTAGCAGCCCACAGCCGTGAAGGCCGCGACACGCATCATGGCGTCGCCGCCGCAGGCCTGCGCCTCGCCCACGGGATGGGAATCCCACTCGATGGCGCAAAACAGGTTGTAGAGCGAGCGTTCCGGATAACGTTCGCGACGTCGACCCGCAACGACCGCGATATCCGGATTGGCGTCGAGAAAGGCGGCTGCCTTGTCCAGCCACCCTTCGACCACTTCGCAATCGCCATCGACGAACTGCACGTATTGCAGGTCCGGCAACAGCGCATGCAGGTGCCGGAAGCCTTCGGTGCGCGCGCGCCCGGCATTGAAGGGACGGCGCGAATCCAGTTCCACCACCGCCGCGCCCATGCCCTTGGCCATTTCCACCGATCCATCGGTAGAGCCGGAATCGACATAGACCACCAGGCGCACATTGCGGACGATCGAATCCAGGCAGTGACGCAGCCGCTCGCCCTCGTTGCGGCCGATTACCACCACGCCGAGATTGGGCAGGGACGGCGCGGGCTCAGACATGACCGGCCACGGCCTGAATGCCGCTCCCCAGCAGTACAGCGCGCAGGCGCTTCCAGCACACGGCTGCGAAAACCAGCAGGAACAGACCGATACCCAGCGCCGTGGACAGGATGCCAGGCGCGAGGAACCAGTCCACGAGAGCCCTGATAACCCAGGCCAGACCCAGCGTTGCCACGGCACCGAACAGCAGCGTGATGTCGTAGGGCAACGCACGCAGAGCCTTGCGGACGCACAGCAGGCGCACCAGATTGGTGGCAGAAATCGCCGAACAAATCGCCAGCGCCGCGCCCATCTGTCCCATGCGGGGAACCATGAGCAGACACAGTACGAGGGACAGCAGCAGCCCACCGACCAGGATTTTCAGTTCCAGCACGTGGCGGCCCGTCATCGACAGCGCCCATCCCGCCGGACCGAACACCGCCTGCACCGACTGACCCGCCGCCAGGATACCGATCACGCCTGACGAGATGGAGAACTCGGCACCAAATACCTGGATCAGCTGCGAGCCCCAGAAGACGAATACGGCAAGGGCCGGCAGGGTTCCCAGTGCAATCCAGCGGATGGCCGCGGACATGACCTGCAACATGCCTGGCAGGTCGCCGCGAAAGTAGCGATTGGCCACCAGCGCCCCGAGGCTCTGGTTGAATGCCGCGGCTCCGAGCCCGATCAGTATCACCAGCGTCTTGGCGAGCGTATAGCGGCCCAGATCGGCGGCCGGCGCGAAATGGCCGAGCATGAACACATCCATCGATGATGCCAGCGTGGCGATCAGCACCGCGGCAGCCAGCACAATGGAATAGCGGATCACGCGGCGCGCCTCGGCCCAGGACGTTGCATGTCCGGCGACACGCAGCGGCGGCGCACCGAAATCGTGATGCGCGCGCAAGGCCAGGAACGCGGATGCGATCAGCGAGGCCGCGGCTGTTCCGATGACGACGGCCCACAGCCGCAGTCCCAGCGCGAACAACACCACAGTGAGAATGAGCCGAATCGTTGGCATCAGCATGCTCTCGGCCAGCACGCTGGGACCCAGGCGCAGTGCTCCGCGATAGGCGCCGCCCAGCACAGCCAGATCAGTTGCGAAAGGCAGCGCCAATGCTAGACACAGCAGGACCTGCGCGAAACCGGTGTAGTGGTAGACATGATCCTGCACGACCCGCCCGAGTCCCAGTCCGATCAGGATGCCCGGTATCAGGGCCACGACCGCGGCGATGATGCGCAGCTGCCGCAGCACCACCAGGCGATGGGTACGGTCGTTGGCTGCGCCGGTCTCACCCAGAAAGCGCTGCAGTCCGACCTCCAGTCCCAGTCGCGTCATGATCAGCATGACGTCCATGAGGCTGCGTGCCAGGTTGTAGACACCGTATTCCGCGGCGCCGATGACACGGGCCACGATCATTCCACTCAGGAACGAAATGCCCTGTTGATAGACGGTGCCCCCGCCGGCAAGCGATGCGCGGCCGAGCATCTTGCGCGGCGCCGCCTCTTCCATTCCGTATTCGCGCTGCAGCATCAGGCCGTCACCGTGTGCGCCGGTTCCGGCAGCGAGTGGCGCCAGATCACCGCCATCGTGATGAGCAGCAGCGCCAGTAGCCGCGTATCGCCGGTGGTGAATTGAGCCGCGAAGGTAAAACCCAGCGAGATCAGACCAGCCAGTGCCGCGGCGATTTCAGTGCGGGCGTTGGGATCAGCCTTGTGCCGGAGCATTCCAGCGCCCGCGCGGCGTAGCGTTTCGCCTAGCAGTATGAGCGCCGCCAGCGAGCCGAGAATGCCGGTCTCGTAGAAGATCTTGAAGAAGCCACTCTCTGGCTGGTCTGGCACGTAAATGGTGCCGGTGCTTTCGCCGATTCCGTAGTAGCTGAACACCATGGGCCGCGTATCCAGAAGGTAATGCTGGAATGCGCCGAACCCGATGCCGGTCAACGGCTGGTTGGCGAACATGTCCCAGGTGTCGAACCATATGGTCTTGCGGAACGCCCAGTCTGCCTGCTGGTCGGCCATTCGCGCCGCGACCTGGTCGGGCAGCATGGACACCAGCAGCTCCGGCGACAGGAACACCACGGTCAGCAACACGACCATGGCACCGATTCCCAGCATCCGCAGCATGGCCGGCCAATTGCTGAGCAGGAGCAGTGCAATCGCGGATACGACCACGAACGACAGCATCGCCGCGCGAGACACCGTCATCATGAGGCCGGGCACGCCGACCAGCAGCGCCGCCCACAGCAGCCACTGCAGCCAGGTGCCACGAAAGCGTCCACGCACACCCAGCACCAGCAGGAATGCCATCGACGTAGCCAGGAATGCGCCGGCCTTCTGGGGATCCTGGAAGAATCCGCCGGCGCGCCAGACGGTCATGGTGCCAGTGCGTGAAACCTGGTTCGGGTTCGAACCGCCAAAACTGAGGTTCAGGTGCAGGTAGTGATCGACGCACAGGCCGGCAAAGACCACGATGACCGCAACGCACAGCAAACCGGCAAGCCGTTCCATTCCGCCAGGCCGCTGCAGCTCCTGCACCGCAAACAGGAAGAACACATAGGCGCAGAACATCAATCCCAGAGTCAGCGTGGACTGCAATGGATAGCGCGCCAGCAGCGCACACGGCAGCAGCAGCAGCCACACCAGCGCCAGGGAGCGCGCAGGAAACAGCCGCGTATCCACTTCCGAACTCGCGAACATCTTGCGCAGCAGAAAGCCCAGAGTAAGCACTACCGTCGCGACGTCGAAGGCCGTCAGTCGAAGCCGTCCTGGCGGAACAGGAAAATTGATCAACGGCAGCACGGCCACCAATGCCAGGAACATGAAGCGCAGGGGTTCGGGCCTTGTCAGTGTGATGCCCAGGCCCAGTGCCGCCAGTGCCGGCACACCGACGTAGTACAGCGCCCGCCCGCCTGCCGCGGATCCGACCATCGCCGCCAGCGCGCCAGCCAGCAATGCGATGGCTACCACCGCCAGGGGGAGCAGCGGGATACTCGTGGCATCGCGAGGAGCACCGATACCGTCAGCGTGACGCATCGTTTATCACCCGGCCGTGGCCGAAGCCATTGCCGGCACATGCCAGCGCTCGGAGAGCGGCGCCAGATTGCCGGAGCGACGGAATCGTTCCGCGAGCAGGGCCCGATTGAGCTTGCCGCCCGGGGAACGCGGCAGCTTCTCGTAACGCATCCAGCCCACGGGCAGCATGTAGTGCGGCAGCCGCGCCGCGAGCGCCGCGCGCAGGTATTCCAGCCTGGGCTCGGCGCCAGGAGACGGCACGTAGGCACAGCAGACCATGGAGCCTTCGAAGCCGCTGGAGGGAATCCCTACCGCCGCGGCTTCCAGCAGTTCGGGCAATGCATTCAGCACCGCCTCGATCCGCGCGGCGTCGATGCGATGGCCCTTGCTGCGGATGTGTGTCTCGTTGCGGCCGCAGAAATAGTACAGGCCGTCGGTACCGCGGCGGGCGCGATCGCCGGTCCTGTGCAGCCGCTCGATTTCTCCCGAGGCGGTGGGAATCTCGAAAAAATTCGCGCGCGTGCTGTCTGGATCGTTCCAATAGCCAGCGCTCACGCCAGCGCCACCGACGTACAGTTCGCCGGTTTCGCCATCGACCACCGGCTTCAACTGCGCATCGAGCAGATGCAGCTGCTGCCCCGGGCGGGCGCCACCCAGTGCAATGGATTCGTATTCATCCTGCGGCGGACGCACCATCGTGTGGAAGCCGCTGGCGATGCAGGCCTCGGCGGTGCCATACAGGTTTGTGAACTGTACATGGGGGAGCCGGCGCATGAGGTACATCAGCGTCGGCGTCGAGATGGTTTCTCCCGCGAACAGCAGGCGGCGCAGCGACGGAAAGTCGTTGTGGCGCAGCGCGTCGAACCTGGCCCACTGGTTCAATACCGCGGGCACCGATACCCATTGCGTGAGCTTGTGATCGCGAATGAACTGGGTCAGCCGATGCGGCAGCAGATTCAGCTCGGTGGGCACCAGGTGCAGCTGGGCCCCGGTCCACAGCGCACTGAAGATATCGAACGACGACAGATCGCTGCGCAGCGGCGGGTGCTGCGAGAGGCGGTCGCTGCCACTGATGCCGAACTGGGCGATCGCCCATTCGAGGAACTGGCCCACGTCCGCGTGATTCAATGCCACGGCCCTGGGTGTGCCGGCCGAACCCGAGGTGAACAGGATCTGTGCCACTTCTGGATCACGGAAGATCACCGGCGGCGTTGTCGGAAACGCCGCCAGATCGGGCAGCTCGAACAACACCGGCAATGAGGTGGCACCGGCGGCACTCTGATCCATCCATCCCACCAGCGGCGCCTGCGGCAGTTGCGCGGCAGCCAGCGCTTCCTCCAGCAGGCGACCGACATGACCGGCGGCCAGGATCCAGCGGCACTCCGTGGCCGCGAGCATGGGAGCCAGCCGCGAATCCGGATCGACGGGATCCAGTGGCACATGGATCGCTCCGGCCTTCAGCGCGCCGAGCATGGCCACGATGGTCTGCGGCTTCTTGGTCATGAGCACGCCCACGCGGTCGCCAGTCCGGCAGCCGGCATCCACCAGCAGCCGCGCGAGCTGATTGCTCCTGCTCTCCAGCTCACCGTAGGTCATCCGCAGGTCGTTCCAGACCAGGGCGGTTGCCTCGGGGCGGGCATCGGCGCGTTCGGTGATGCGGTTCTGCAGCAGGGACATGAGGACCTCGCGAATGACGGGTCAGAAGACCCAGGTCCCCATGGTCAGTCGCGACAGTTGCGCGGCCTGCGCAACACGGCAGGCAATCCCTTAGTCCATTCGGCTCATGCCCGCCGAGGTACCGATCAGCGCGACGCTCAGCGCATCCAGGGCGAAGGCATGTTGTAAGGCACGGTGATGAACACGGCCTCGATCTGCTGGATCTTGCCGGCGCGGATCTTGAACGCCTCCAGCAGCACAAAGGAGTGTGGTCGGTGGAAAATGGGTGTCTTCACGGTGCCATCGGTGAGTTTGAAATCACCCAGCCGACCTTCGTGGTCGATGAAGCCACCAGCCAGCACGATGCCACGCTCCTCGTCCACCGCCAGAAAGCGCCGATCGCGCAGCCGGTCATCGTAACGATACTGCCCCAACCTGAATTGATCCGCGCAGCCGAATTTCGAGATGGGATCGAGCACGGCCTGCACATTGTTGGTGGACTGCATGCCGTCCTCGCGGCGGTTGCAGTCATCGGCGAATTCGGTGCGCAGGGTGCCGTCGTTGAGCTGCAGCGTATCGAAATAGCCATTGGCCAGATCGATCATTCTCTGGCGCGAGGAGCGTAGCGCGGGCGCAAGCATCTCGCCCCACACCGGCAGCGGCTTGATGTCGGCGGTGACGAATGGAATGCCGGCATCCGAGGGGCGCACCACAATGGTCTCCACTTCCGCCACGGCGCGGTTGACCACCTTCAGTCGCGTGGCATAAGGCGAGCGCTCGGTGGTTTCCTGCACCACGCCGAAAATCGCCACCTCACCGGTCAGCGGATCAGCGAAGCGCATCTCGTAGCTGTCGAGGGCGGTGATCGTGCCCCACAGACCATCGCCCGGCCGCAACTCCACGTTGTTCTCGGTGTTCTTCACCTGTGCGGCCCAGGCCACCTTGCGCGTATCGCGGGCCTTGAGCGCGGCCAGGTAGGAGTCGAGCACACCATAGAGACAGGCACGATCGCAGGTGGGCGTGGGCTGCGCGGCCGCTTCAGCGGCAACGCCATGCGCCGCGATCCATGCGCCGGCGGCGGCCAGCAGCAGCAGTGTGAGCAGTTTCATGTTCATTTCCCCGTGACCGGATTCTTGTAGTGATAAGGCGGCACGAAGACTTCGGGAAAGGCCCCGTACTTCACCGTGGCTTCGGCATCCGGCTCCAGGCCCTCGAGATGCTTCGGCAGCGCCACGGCGCCCTTGTTCCAGCCGCGATCGAACTCCACATAAAAGGTGATGAAGGAATGCAGCTTGGTGATTTTCCACACCCCGCCCTCCTTCGTGTATTCGTTCTCGTACGTGGCTTCGCCCCAGCGGGCCTCCTTGCCCAGATGCCCCACCTGCATGAAGGAGCGCCAGCGGCCCTTGGCATTGATGCCATCCGCCGCGACGTGGATCACGGGTTGCAGCTGCATGTGATTGAACAGCCTTCCGTATTCCAGCTCACCGAGCTGGTGCAGATAAGTGCGGATTCGATCCTGTCCGACAAACAGTCCACGCCCGGCGATTTCCAGCGTGGCGTTTCTGGTGAATAGATCCGCGGCATCGTCCCAGCGTGACTTGTCCACGTAGTAGCCATAGGCCGACTGCAGATTGACCAGCGCCGCATAGTCTTCGGAGCGCTGCACGTGGGCCTGCAGAGTCGCGACCTGCGCCTGCAGCGCCGCCAGTTGCCGCGCGGTCTCCTGCTCCGGCGGTGTACAGGCCGCCAGCAGCGCCGCCGCGGCCGCCGCCATCCCTGTCCGCGACAACGCCCACTCATTCAATCTGGTCATGCTCCCTCCCCGCTTGCCCCGGGACAACACCATGCGTGCGGCCGGAATGCAAGCGCTTGCGGGCATCTGGGGCGCGGCCACGATCTGTGGTGAAATAGGTCTGTGGAACGCAGCCAGGCAGTCTGCCGTTCCCGGCATCCGCACAATCAGAAATAAAAGCGAGGAGCTACCATGTGGAAGGATTCATATCGGGGTCTGCTTTGGGCCCTGCTCGCCGGCAGCTGTCTCAACGCCAACGCCCAGGCACCGGCTCCGGCGGCACCGGCGCCTGTTCCCGCCGCCGTGGCCATCGCGCGTCCTTCGGACGCTGAAGTCGAGACCCTGCGGCACAGCTTCGCGCAGTTTGCCGCACGCGCCGATGCCAAGACCCGCGCGCTGTTGCAAAAGTACCCGACTGTTCTCGAGGTGCGTCCGCCCGCACCCAACACCGCGACGATTCCATCGCTGTCGCCGCAGTTCCGCGCCAAGCACGAAGCCAATCTCGCCGTGGCCAAGCAGGGCGATGCCGAGCTGCTGTTCATGGGGGATTCCATCACCGATTTCTGGCGCAATGCCGAAGGCAATTACGCAGGCAAGGCCGTGCAGGAAAAATATTTCGGCCAGTGGAAAGTGGCCAACTACGGCATCGCCGGGGACACCACACAGGGCGTGCTGTTCCGGCTGCGGGATGGCGAAGGCACGGGGATCAAGCCGCGCGCCATCATGCTGATGATCGGCACCAACAACACCGGCCGCAACAGCGCCGCCGAGATTGCCGAGGGCATTGGTGCCATCGTGCTGGAGTTGCAGAAGGATTATCCCGACGCGCGCATCCTGCTGCTGGCGGTGTTCCCGCGTGGTCGCGCCACCGATCCGGTGCGCAACACCATCGCCGACATTAACAAGACCATTGCAAAGCTGGATGATGGCAAGAAGGTCTTCTACATGGACATCGGCAAGGGCTTTCTCGATGCTTCCGGCAACATTCCATCCGATGTGATGAGCGATGGCCTGCATCCCACGCCCAAGGGCTATGACATCTGGGCCCAGGCCGTGGTCGAGCCACTGACCGCGATGATGGCCGGCCGCGCCCCCGCTGGCCGCTAGCACCCATGTGGCTGTCGGCCTCGCAGCGCAAGGTCGTGCTGGCCTCGTCACTGGGCACGGTGTTCGAGTGGTATGACTTCTACCTGTATGGATCGCTGGCATCCATCATCGCGAAGCAGTACTTCTCGGCGCTCGACCCCACTTCGGGCTTCATCTTCGCGCTGCTGGCCTTCGCCGCCGGCTTCATCGTGCGCCCCTTCGGCGCGCTGGTGTTCGGCCGGCTGGGCGATGTGGTGGGCCGCAAGCACACCTTCCTCGTCACCATCGTCATCATGGGTGCCTCCACCTTCCTGGTGGGCGTGCTGCCGGGCTATGCCACGCTGGGATATCTCGCGCCGACGTTGCTGATCGCCCTGCGGCTGCTGCAAGGCCTGGCACTGGGCGGCGAGTATGGCGGCGCCGCCACCTTCGTGGCCGAGCACTCGCCACCTGACAAGCGTGGCGCACACACGGCCTGGATCCAGACCACAGCCACGCTCGGACTGATGCTGTCGCTGATGGTCATTCTTGCCACCCGCACCGCCATGGGCGAAACCGCATTCGCGGCGTGGGGATGGCGCATCCCCTTCCTGGTATCCGTGCTGCTGCTGGCCGCCAGCGTGTGGATACGCATGTCGATGGAGGAATCGCCGGTCTTCCAGCAGATGAAGGCCGAGGGGCGCACCTCGCGCGCGCCGCTGCGCGAGTCTTTCGGCCAGTGGGCCAACCTGAAGGTGGTGCTGATCGCGCTGTTCGGCCTGACGGCCGGCCAGGCCGTGGTGTGGTACACGGGCCAGTTCTACGCGCTGTTCTTTCTCACGCAGATGCTGAAGATCGATGCCGCGCAGGCGAATCTGCTGATCGCGCTGGCCCTCATCCTGGGCACACCTTTCTTCCTCGTGTTCGGCGCGCTGTCCGACCGCATCGGGCGCAAGAAGATCATCCTCGCTGGCTGCCTGGTGGCCGCCCTCACCTATTTCCCGCTGTTCAAAGCGCTGACCACGGCGGGCAATCCGCAGCTGGCCGCCGCGCTGGCGTCGGCGCCGGTCACACTGCACGCCGATCCAGCGCAGTGCTCATTCCAGTTCAATCCCACCAGCACCGCAAAGTTCACCAGCTCCTGCGATGTGGCCAAACAGGCACTGGCCAATGCCTCGGTGAACTACGACAGCATCCACGCAAGCGGCACGGCGCACATCGAGATCGGCACCCAGCGCATCGAGTCCTACGGCGCGGGGGCGCTGTCCGGTGCGGCGCTGAGCGCGCGCGAAGCGGCCTTCAAGGGCGAGCTTGCCACGGCGCTGAAGGCCGCGGGCTATCCCGCCCACGCCGATCCGGCACGGATCAACAAGCCGTTGGTGGTGGCCATTCTGACGTTGCTGGTCATTTACGTGACCATGGTCTATGGCCCCATCGCAGCCATGCTGGTGGAGATGTTTCCCACACGCATCCGCTACAGCTCGATGTCGTTGCCTTATCACATCGGCAATGGCTGGTTTGGCGGCTTGCTGCCCACCATGGCCTTCGCCATCGTGGCGCAGACAGGCAATATCTACAGCGGCCTGTGGTATCCGGTGATCATCGCGTCCCTGACGCTGGTGATCGGCGCGCTGCTGGTGCGCGAGACGCGGGGCACCTCACTGCACCAGTGAACCGGACGCCCAGGGCCTGTGGATGTCCGCGATGCCGTCGAAGACGACCCCCCGATATTTCAGCAGCGCCTCGACCGGCATCGGCCGGCACAGGTAGTAGCCCTGCGCCAGCGGACACTGCATGGACTGCAGCAGTGCGATCTGCTCCAGCATTTCCACGCCCTCGGCCACCACATCCAGTTCGACATTGCGCGCCATGCTGACGATGGCGTGCGCAACGGCCAGAAAGCCGCGGCCCTGGTGGCCCGTGAAGTCGCGCAGCAGGAACGAGCGATCCAGTTTCAGCATGTCCACGGGAAACTGATGCAGGCTGGCCAGTGAGGAATAGCCCACGCCGAAATCATCGATGGCCACCCGCACGCCCAGACCGCGGATGGCGCGCACCGTCACCACTGCCTGTTGGTGATTGCGGGCCAGCTCGCTTTCGGTGATCTCCAGATGCAATTGCCCGGGCTCCATGCCCGAGGCCGCCAGCGCCGCCAGCACCTTGGCCTGCAGGCTGCGATCGCCCAGGTTCTGGCGTGACACATTCACCGACACAAACCGCAGGTCGCGCAGCGGGGAATCGCGGCACAGCCGCGCGAAGTCGTGGCAGGCATTCTCCAGCACCCAGTCCCCGAGCGCGCCCAGGTAGCCGCTGCGCGCCGCGATGGGGATGAAGTCTCCCGGCGAAACCAGTCCCAGTACCGGATGGTCCCAGCGCAGCAAGGCTTCCAGGCCCTCCACCGTCATGCGTTCCAGATTGAAGATGGGCTGGTATTCCAGGCGCAGCTGTCCGTGGGCGACAGCCAATTGCAGATCCCTGCCCAGCAGGCAGGTACGGGCATGGCAGGCCAGGCCATCGCGCTCGCTGATTTCCACGCGATCGCCGCCGGATTCCAGCGCGGCCTGCAACCCGGCCCGCGCCACCGCCAGCAGTTGATCGAGCTGCGGCAAGGTCTCGGGCCGCGTGCATCCAACACTGAGCGTCACCGTTCTCGGCCGGCCGTCCAGGATATAAGTGCCTTGCAACAGCGAGCGCAGGCTTTCGGCCAGCGTGGCGGAGGCTGCCGCCAGATCGCCGAATAACGCCAGTGCCACGCGGCCACGCGAGAACGAGCCCAGTACATAGCCGCCCTCGCGCGAATCCTTCAGCAGTGCCAGTTGCTCGGTGAGCTTGGCGTGCATGCGGGCCATCAAGGCATCGACTTCGCGGAATCCGTACCAGTCGTTGATGAGGTCGAAGGCGTCGAGTTCGGCCAGCATCAGCGCCACCGGGCCTTCGATCTCGCGACGATGCAGCCGCTCCAGCTGAGCCTCCATCCGGCGCAGAAAGTCGCTGCGGCCGGAACAGCGAATCGCGGGCGTGGTCATTGAAAATTCCGTTCGCATTGCTGGTAGCGCGCGCACGCGGCGCGCAGCGCCATGGTCACGGCCGGCGTCGATGCGCCCAGCAGCAGCGCCAGCGCGTGAAGATCATCGATATTCGCCTCGGCATGTCCGGTCACCAGCTGCGTGAACTGGTGCGCCACCCACAACACCCTGCCGGGACCGGGCGCCGGCGGCCGGCCGCTGCCTTCGGCGCGGCCCTGCTCGGCGATGGCGTCCACGATGAGGCGGGGCAGATGCCAGCTGTGCAGCAGATCCGCGCTGCTGCGCGCCGAACCCAGGGCGCCGGGCTTGAAGCCCAGGCCTTCGTTGGCCGTCGGCCGCAACATGCCGGCGATGTCGTGCAGCAGGCCCGCGATGAACAGTTCCTCGGCATGCTCGTCAAGTGCGGCACAAGAGGCCAGCTGCCGCACCAGCACCGCGGTCTGCAGGCAATGACGACGGGCGAGCTCCAGCCGATCGTCGCGCCGGCGGCTGCTGAAGCCATAGTCGAAACTGGAGACCAGCGCGATCATCGCCGAGGCGCGGCGGCCCAGCAGCTGCATCGCCTCGGTGGCACAGCCCACGCGGTGCTTGCGACCGAACAGCGGCGAATTGGCCACGCGCAGATATCGCGCCGCGGTCAGCGGATCGATCTGCAACACGGCCAGCAGGCCGGTGACGTCATCGCTGTCCAGCGCGCGACTGGCGGCCTGTTTCACCACGTTCTCCAGCGGCGAAACACGCATACGCATCCGCTGTGTGCCGCTCATGCCGGCCGTCCCAGCGCGAGGCATTCGCGCATCAGCACGGGAATCAGACTCAGGTCATCCTTGAACACCACCGCATCGGCCCCCGCCTTCAATGCGCGCTCGGACACCGTCTTGTCGCGCAGATAGGTCACCAGGACGATGACCGCGCGCGGCACAGCCGGCCGCAGCTGGCGTACGCATTCATAGCCGTCCATTCCCGGCAGGCGCAGGTCCATGGTGATCAGGTCGGGTGGTGTCTGTGCGCTGCGTGCCAGCGCCTCTTCCGCGGTCGCGCATTCGATGAATTGCGGGTTCCCGGACTGCAGAATGGCCGCGCAGCTGCCCAGCAGCTCCCGGATCAGGGCGCGAAAGCCGGTGTGATCATCGACGATGAAAATGGTGAGCGGCCGCATGGCGCGCAGAGTGCCGGCCCGGGCCCTCGCGCTCCATTGCGAAGACCACCTATAAATAGTAGGTGCCGCTACCTAAGAGAATGGCTGGGCAGTGACTGCCCTGGACAGGCCTGCTTCCTACTGCAGGCGATCCAGCAAGGGACGGTTGGATATCGCGTAGCGCAACAGACTGTGGCTGCCCTTGAGTCCGAGCTTGCCGCCGATGTTGGCCCGATGCGCCTCGATGGTCCGCGGACTCACCGCCAATTCCAGTGCGATTTCTTTGGTGGTCATCGACTGGGCCAGCAATCGCAACACGCGCCGCTCCGCCGTGGTCAGCCGATCGAGCGAATTCGCGCCGGTCTCGAATGCATCCGACAGCGCCCGGCGACGCACCAGATAGCCCGACAACTGTGCGCTGACATAGGGCTCATTGCGCATGACAGCCCGGATGCAATCGATGATCTCATCGGCGGCGCATTCCTTGAGCACATAGCCCAGCACACCCAGGCCCAGTGCCACGTTGAACACTTCCTCGTCGCGCAGCATGGTGAGGATGGCCAGGCGCACCTCCGGCCGCTTGTGCAACATCTGTCGCGCCAGTTCCAGACCGGTGGTGTCCGGCAGGTGGATGTCGAGCACCACCATGTCGGGAACCAGCGCGCCAAACAGCGCCATGGCCTCGGCGCCATTGGCCGCCTCGCCGATCACCTCCAGACCCTGCTGATCGGCCAGCGCCGTGCGCAGGCCATGCCGGTACAACGAATGGTCGTCCACCAGCAACACCCGCGCGATCTCGCGCCGCTCAGTCATGGATGCCGCCCATCATCAGGATCTGCGCTGGCGCCTCACCCGCGTCGATGGGGATTCGCAACGTGATGTACATGCCCGCGCCCTCATCGGAACGGATATCGAGCGAGGCGCGCAGAATGCTGGAGCGTTCGCGGATGCTGAGCATGCCCAGACCGCTGGTGGTGCGCGGGCGCGCGTTCATGCCACGCCCATCATCGCCGATCCTCACCAGCACGCAGTCGATGTCACGTATGGCCTCGAACCACAGGTTGTGCGCGCGGGCATGTTTGAGCACATTGTTGATCGCCTCCTGCGCGATGCGATACACATGCATCGCGGCCGTGCCGTGAATGACATCGTCGATATCCTCCAGGCGGCTGTGCACCTTCAGCTCCGAACCCTTGCCCACCCGTTCCAGCAGCGCGCGCAGCGCGGTAACGATGCCCAGCTCTTCCAGGTGCAGGGGTCGCAGGTTCTGCGCCACGCGGCGCAGATCCTCGATGGATTCGGTGGCCAGCGCCAGCATGGTCTGTATATGGGGGACCGCCGGTTCCGGCAGCCCTGCACGCTGCAGCATCACCGCCCGATTGCGCAGCAATGACAGGTTCTGGCCGATGCCATCGTGCAACTCGCTGGCCAGGCGTTTGCGCTCCTGCTCCTGGGCCACCAGCAGCTCGCGCGCCAGCGACTCCTTGGCCTGCAATTCGGCCTGGCGCGAAGCGGCTATCGCCGCCTGCGCCTGCACGGCATCGTCGATGTCGCCGATGGCGCCAGCCAGCCGCTTGGCCTCTCCCCGTTCGTTCCACACCGCCTGACCGCGGACGCGAAACCAGCGGAAGACCTCACCGACACGCAGGCGTGCTTCCACATCCAGGCGCAGCTGTTCCTCGATATGCCGGCGCAGCGCGGTGGTGACCGGCTGCAGGTCGTCGGGATGCACCAGCTGACGCAGTTCATCCAGATCCAGCGTGTCCCGTTCGGCAGGCAGCCGCAGCAGTTCGAGCGCCCTGGGCGTGAAGTACACGCCGTCGGTCCCCGGATGCCATTCGAACAGGCCATCATGGGTGGCGGCCGCGGCCAGCTGGAAACGCTCTTCGCTCTTCTGCAGCGTCATGAAGCGGCGATTCAGCAATCTCTGCAGTGCAATGGCCAAACCATAGATGACTACCGTGGCGCCCAGGATGAAAGCCAGCGATGAGGCCGTTCGCACGCGCCATGGGGCCAACGCATCGCTGATGTCACGACCCGCCGACGACGTGAGCGGCAGATCGCCCAGTCTCACACCCGCGAACTGCCTGGGCACGCCGGTAACCGGATGCGGCCCGACCATCAACGTTATCGGCTGCCGCGGCGCGTCGCTGAAACTCTTGTAGATACGGGTCGCCGTCAGATCCATGTTCACCCGGCTGACGTCACCGCGCGGAATCTGCGCCAGCAGATGCCCTTCGTGGATGATGGACACCGTGGCACGACTTTCCAGCAGGTCGGCGTAGACCGTTTCCAGGTCGCTGATGCGCAGCATGGCGCCCGCCCAGTACTCGACACCAGGCGGACCGACGGTGCGGCGCGCGATCGGCAGGAGCAACTGCTGATCGGGTTGTCGCACCTGCACTGGTCCCACCCAGACATCCGCGGTGGACGTCTGCAATTCCCGCAACCAGGGCATGTCCGTCCGCGTCAGATTCTCGTCGTGGGCGACGGCGATCACGGTCTGTGAACCCTCCACCAGGAACAGCGCGCGCACATACGGGCCGCCGGTGAGCATGCTGTCGAGAACCTGCTGGGGATCGAACCTGCCAGGCTGCTTGCGCAGCACATTGGCCGCCGCGCGTGCCGCGCCGACGCCATCGGCGGCCATCGCCTGGAGCTGCGAGGCCAGCGCTTTGGACAGTGTGGCGAGCTGCTTGTGGGAGGCCTGCAGCGTGACGCTGCGATCGTCCTGGATCCGCCACAGTGTGTGTCCCCAGCCCAGGACCAGCACCACCGTGGCGTAGAGCAGCATGGACCTGCGACCGAACTGTCCGAGACCCGGGTTGGCCCTCATGTGCTGCAAATTACGCCATATTGACGCAGGCGACAAATGATGGAGTGCCTATGAGCCCCGCGGCCCCGGGCTGCGTTACACTGCAGCGCGAAGAATGATCCGGGGGTTAGCGATGCGATCCTATCTGGCGGCGTGCCTCGCCGGCGCTGCACTGTTGTCCCAGCCGGCGCGAGCCGCCGAACCCATCGTCACCGACAGCCGGTTGATCAACGAGGAGCGCCGCGTGCAGATCCTCGAAGCCAAACTGGCCTCGCTGCAGCAGGAGGTCAACCTCATCGAGGACCGCAAGGCCATCGAAAGAGTGCAGCAGCTCTGGGCACACTACGTCAGCGAAGGAATGGCACATGAGGCAGCCACGCTGTTCTCCGCCGCCCCGACGGCGTCGATCGAATACGCCCAGCAGGGCGTGTACCTCGGCCGCGCGCGGATCGAGGCTTTTCTGAAAGCCGGCGGCGCGCGCCTGCAGCCCGGCGAACTGCGTGAAACCCCCGTGATGCAGGCTGTCATTCACGTGGCGCCGGATGGGCGCAACGCCAAGGGACGCTGGCGCTCGCTGGTGATGGGTGGCGTGCACGGGCAGGACGGGCACTGGGAGGAAGGCCCCTACGAAAACGAGTATGTGAAAGAAGGCGGCGTGTGGAAGATCAGCCGCCTGCACTGGTACACGACCATGAGTGGCTCGTATGACAAGGGCTGGCATCGCCAGTCTTATCCTGCCGCCGGTCCGCTGGCAGACCTGCCGCCGGATCTGCCGCCTTCCGAACGCTATCAGTCGTTCCCGTCGTTCTTCCTGCCGCCCTTCCATTATCTGAATCCGGTAACCGGCCAACCCGTGGCCTGGGACTATCCGCCGGCAGGGAGCACGCCATGAGCGCCCGCCTCATCTATCGCCTGGTGGCGTTATGGCTTGCCGCCGCGGCTGTTCAACCCGCGCTGGCCGCGCAGGCGCCCAATGCCCCACCCGCCGCGCCGGATCTCGCGCCACGGCTGACGCGCGCCGCGGACCGCATTGCGTCCATCGATGCGCAGGCCTCGCGCATCGAGGATTACAACGCCCTGCGCAACCTGCAGCAGATCTACGGCTATTACTACGATGAGGCGCAATGGGAACAGATCCTCGATCTGTTCACCGACGACGCCACCGTGGAAGTCGGATTGAACGGCGTGTACGCCGGCAAGGCCAGCATCCGCCGCTACTACTACGGACTCACCGCCGGCCGGCAGGGGCTGGTGCAGGGCCAGCTCAACAACCAGCTGCAGCTATCGCCCGTTATCACGCTGGGCGCCGACGGCGCCCAGGCGCAGGCGCGCTGGCGAGTCGTCATCCAGGACGGCGTGTTCAACCAGAGCGCCAACTGGGGCGCGGGCGTGTACGAGAACGAATATGTGAAGCAGAACGGCGTATGGAAGATCGCGCGCCTGCATCTGTATGTGCGCTTCTACTCGCCCTACGAGGGCGGCTGGACGCACGCCACCGCGGCGTTGAACGAACGCTACGGCAAGTCCACCGCCAAGGCGGATCGTCCGCCCACGGAGCGCTACGAAACCTGGCCGGCGCGCTACGTCGCGCCCATGCACTACGATGCCACCACTTCCGAGCGCTATCGCCTGGCGCCACAGAACTCAGCACATGCCGCACCGGCGCCGGCCGACGCGCCGCGCACCGCCGCGCAGCTCGAAGCGCAGGTGCGCGCGCTGGACCTGAAACTGCGGCGGCTGCGCGCCGTGGATGAACTGGAAAACCTGGAAAGCTC
>Ga0164241_10002845_pt1 | contig 18160 bp, 13 predicted proteins | sample OricomyardsoilBY_FD_108780 | JGI IMG/M metagenome (GOLD analysis project Ga0164241, IMG submission 108780) | Backyard soil microbial communities from Emeryville, California, USA - Original compost - Back yard soil (BY) | ecosystem: Environmental > Terrestrial > Soil > Unclassified | place: USA...
CGTGCAGGATCGTTGGGAAGGGGTCAGAGGCCGCCCTGACCTGGGTGGTGTCGGGATCGACGTAGAGGGCTGCCCTGACCACGACGTTGCCGAGGTCGATCGGGCCGGCGACTCCCGGGGTGACGATCGCCAATGACAATGGCGCGCCTTTATAGGGACCCGCCAGGTAGACCTTGCCGTCAAAGTAGTTGGGGCCTGGGCCTGCTCCCACTCCGGCCGAGATCGAGCCGATTTGGCTTGCCGCCGGGCAGGCGGGACTATTGAGCTCGTTGATTGCGGTCCCCGCCCCGGTTGAGATCGAGGCGATCGCCTGATCAGGGCAGAAGGGGATACCGGCGATCTTGGCGACCAGGCCTGGGGGCAGGATTGAGGTGACCTGGCTCAGTTCCTGTTCAGAGTCCTCCCTGCTCAAGCGGAAGAGGAAGGGCGAGTAGCTCCCCGCCACTGGGTTCAACGTTCCGGCGCTGAACTTGGGGCCGAAGGGCCTGCGTGCTGCATCGGCGGGGCACGGAGTCCCGTTGGGGCCTTCGGTGACCGTGTAGGTGTTGGAGACGTCGACCGGCTCCTGAGGCTGGGCGTAGGAGGCCAGTTCGACCCCGATCGTGTGGGTGCCGCAGGTCGGTGGGTTGACCAGCGGAGCACGAGGACCGCTTCTGAACTTCAAGGTCAGGTCATCGAAGGGGAACTGTGGGGTGTCCTCGAAGACGGTGGTGATCTGCCCGGTGACCGGATCGACGTCGATCCGACCCGGGATCTTGATCAGGGCGCCGCGTTCTTCGGTGTCCTCCAAGACCAAGTAGAGGGCGAAGAGCGAGCCATAGGGGTTATCGCCCTGCGCAGCCAGATACATCGAGCCCTCGGCTGGCTTGGGCAGCAGCAGCGTGGAGAGTGAGACCTCGCCGATCCGCGAGGCGTCAGGGCACTCGATCGGATCGTTAGTTCCCAGCTTCATCTGCGCCAAAGAGCAACTCTTCAGGCCGTTCGCGAAAGACGGTGAGAAGCTCATCCCCTCCGGCAGTCGCACCGTGGTGCGCTTCACCGGCGGCGTCGCCAGGGCGTTGGGGTTTTCGTTTTGGGCGACTTGGATGTGAACGTCTAGGCCAGTCGGTGAATTGGCCTGCTTGCCGGTTGGTTCGATGTCCACCGCGGGATCGAAGATCGGGCGGTCGCAGTCCTGCATCAAACCAGGCCCGGTGTGGTTGATATCCGCCCCAAAGGCACCCGGTTCCTCCCATGAATCGTAATGATGAAAACGCCAGGTGCTTGGGGATTCGCACTGCGAGGGCACCGTAAGGAACGGTTTTGGGCTGGCATCTGTAGAGCATTCGTTCGAGGTGTCCTCATTGGAGAAGCCCACGTTGCACCCCTCCGAGTCATGCCTGTGGTGGGCGGGAACCCCCCAGAGGGTGAGCCTTTGATTGAACACCGGGGCTGTCTCGTTGATATCGGTTACACGCGAGGTGATCGAATAGCTATTTGCGGGGTCGAGCCCAGACCTGATGTGAATGGGATTGCCAGCGATGAATATCCCTAGGTCTGAGACAGCCCCCCGCGGATGGGAGATGTTGTAAACGGGATAAGCAGTTGGCGTCTGGAAGGTGCTGCCGCCGGGAACGAGGTTGAGCGGAAACAGATTGACCGCAATCCGTCCGACCTGAGTGGAGCGGGGGCAACTACCGAAGGTGAACTCCGCCGCACTGCATTCTGCGACAGCCGTTGGGGCACCAACGAAGCCAGACGGCAAGTCGACGTGCAGATTGCGGATGTTCCCGGCCGGCCGCTTCTGCAACGCGCTGGGAGCACTCACGTGCTCGACCGACGAAACGTCGAAGGGGATGGTGAGAAGTGCCGGGTGCGCACCCGCCGCACGGGTTGGAGTCATTCCGTCAACTTCAAAGAAGTCAGGAGCAAAGCTATCCGGGAGGACTTCAAAGGACGCGGGCGTTGGAGAGATGCGAGTCCTCTCGAAGGCACAGGTCGCGACACCGGGGCTGCAACCGGCCGCTGTGGGGGCCTCGGGGGCGCCACCGCCCGCCAATGTGGCGAGGGTGAAGCGAGTCGCTGTCGGACCCGGCGCAACGTTTACTTCCAAAACCAGGGCCCCATACTGAAATGTCGAGGAATGGGGCTATTAGTGGTGCAGGTGACAACAGTGGACCCGCTGACGGCTGGGCAGCTCCACGAGATCGCCTGGGCGATATCGGAACGCACCGAAGTGTGCACAAAGCGCACGCCTTTGGCCGTGAAACCCGAAGGAAGCGTCACTTTCAGGGTGACTGTGCCCGATGTCGGTTGATCGCCGACGTTCGATACATCGAACCAATACTCGCCGGCGGAGCCCGGGGCAAAGTTGGTTTGGCCATGATGGAGGTCGAGGTTCAGTATCGGCCCCGCCAACGCGCTTGACGCACCGCCACTTAGCGCCGCCATCGTTAGAGCGGCGAGCAATATCAGGCGTCTCATCGGGCGGCCTTCCTCTTGGAGCTGGCGGATGGACAACGTTTCAGGACGGCACGGTGATCCCTTGCGGCGGCCTCTCGATCCTCCGCAGCCCCCGTAAGGCGGTGTACGCGGCGGTCGATCGCGTTCCGCCGTGGCTCAGGCAATCGGTCCGCCATCCGAGCAAGGTTCTTGGCACGTCGACGAAGTTGCTTGGCACTGCGAGTGAGACGCTTGGCGGCGCGAGACTCTTGTGCACAACTGCCAAGCTGACGCGCGTTTCCGTACCCCCCAAAGGACAAGGTGCCCGGTTGTGCTTCATCGGGAGCGCCCCTTGGCACTCCCTGGCAAACCTCCAGCGGACAGGGCCGAGGCGGCGGCGGAAATTCGAAGCCACCACCAATGCGGGCGTTGTAGAGACGGCCGAAGGCATCGAAAGCATCGGCGGTGTACTGGGCGTAGGCAATAAAGAAGGCGTTGTGCCCGGAGCGGTCGATTCCGCTTACCACCGGCTCTGTCCCCGACGGCCAGTTCGTCATACCGTCGCTGAGCAAGATCTGGCGGCCGTCACGCCACTCGTAAGCATCGGCACCCGCCGCCGCGCTTCCACCCCCAGGAGTGTTCTGGTCGGCCGGTGAGAGCGCCACTGGGGTGGTGAAGATCACGGTGCCGTTCTCGGCAAGCGAATCGGTGTTCATCGAGGTGCCGACACCACTAGTCGAGATAGCGGCTCCGAGCGGCGGGCTTCCGTCCTGTGGACAAGAGACGCAGGAGAGCGAGCGGTCGTCATCCCTGTAGAGGTAAAGCTGGCTAGTACCGCCGTTGGTCGGGCCGCCGAGCGGATTGAGCGTGGCATTGGAGGACGCGAAGAGGAGAAGTGAGCCATCGTCAGATACAGGCACCGAGGTGAGGGAGCCATTCGGCCCCGGGCCTACGTAGGCAAGCTCGCCGCTGCCGACGTCGATGCGGTAGACGACCTGGGCTTTGCTGGGAGCGACCGCCAGGAGGCGCGCCGAACTGACGAAGTAAAGTCGCGCGCCGTCGCTCGACGCGACGACTGCCGGGGCCGACAACCCTGACTCCCCGCTGATACTGGATTGGATATCGGCGTTGACCGTCGCCACGCAGGTGACGCAGTCGAGCACCCCACTGGCGATTCGATAGCGGTAGACGTCACCGTCGGATCCGGTGCCGTTCTCGTTACAGCCAAACGGCTCGGTGTCCTCGGTGGCGAGTCGCGCCTGGGTCCAGAAGAAGACGAAGGTAGCGGTTGCCCTGACCAGTGCTGCCTCGCAGGGACGCCCCGAGAGAGACGGCCCAGAGATAAGCGTCGTCGTCTGTGCGCTCGTATCGCGCAGGTACAGCTGGCGCGGCCCCGAGGAGTCACACGACTCGTCGTCGCGGGCAACGAAGAGCAGTCGTGTGCCACCAGCAGACAACCAGTTGGTCGAGCGCTGCCCGGTCCCATTCGCACGATCGATCGGACACGCCGACACCTTGTTGCCGGGTAGGAGGCTGGCCAGTTCGGGGGCCTGCCCCGGGGACAGGATGTAGAGATTGGCCCGGGAGGCGGCCTCGGGGTAGTCGGGGTCGAGCGCCGCTCCGCCGCTTACCCTCACCACGGCGTGCGTGCCACCGGGATCGGCGCCCCAGTAGCCCGTCGAAAACTGTTGGGGGGAAGTGGGTTCGAAGACCTTTGCCGCTGTTGCCTGGGGAGACATGCGCCAGAGCGCGGGCGTCGTGCCCGCGCCGCCGCGAATCGAAAAGATGCTCGAGAGATCATCCGCGCCGTCAACCGGGCTCCAGGAGTTGCCCTGCAACTGGTTACGAAGAGGCGTGATCACCGACGTCTGCCAGGAACCCTGGTGGGGCTGGCCTTCCTCGCGCTCGGCATTGTAGAAGTCGAAGGTCGAGCCGCTGTTCGAGATCGAGCTGCCGCCCGAGAGACCGTAGAGGGCACGGCCGCCGTCGTCTGAGAAGGCCTTACCGCCGTTCACCGGCACACCGGCCGAGTCGGCGAGGCTGACCATCTCCCAGGAACGGTCCGATTCGGGTGGCCCGGGAAAGGCGTCGTCATGAGACAAGGGCGTATCAGCGACGCGGGTGGTAATGGTCATGTCATCGCCATACACAGGTGAACTACCGCCACCCGCGGCAACCACGCGGTAGTGGTACGTAGTAGCAGGCCCAAGCCCGCTGACATTCTCGGCGACGAGTTTCTCGCTGCCGGCGGCACCCGCTGCTCTAGTCGCGGTGGTAACGCAGGGGTTTGAGGAACAAGAGCCCTGGGCGCCGTATTCAAACCTGTAAGTGGTGGCCGAGTTGCGAGGATTCACACGGCCGTTGAGCTGAGCGGTGGTTGCACCGCGCACCATCGTGCCCGTGGTCTCGACAATCGGTGATGCGGGATTGGTGGTAGCCGTCAGCTCGGCCGTTGTCACCGGAGTAGTGAAACGCCTGCCGGCAATCAGCCGCACGTGGTAGGAAGTGTTGGGTTCCAAGCCGACCCCCGGAGCTTCGATCGTCTCCTGCACCGCCTGAGGATCTTCCTGACTGCCGACGATCGTCTCGGGGGTCGATCTCGCTTCGGCAAAACCGCCTTGCTGATACGCGGCATCATCGACGTACTCGAAGCGATAGCGAGTAACGGGCGGCCCGTTGGGATCGATCGTGGCATGGCAGCTGATCGAGGTCTCGCTCACCTCGGCCTGCGGGCAGGAATCCAGTGTCGCAGTCGGCGCCGGGCCAGAATCGTCGAGAACAAAGACGCGGCGACCGAGCCCGTCACTGATCCCGTCATTGATCCCGGTGACATATATCCGGCCCGTAGCAGACTCCATGGCCAAGCCCTCCCCCCTGTAAACGCGATTAGTTCCGTGGCGCACCTCGTCGGCGCTCGGCGGCACGGTCAGGCCCGGCGGGCTGGAGGGCCCGAACTGCTGCACAACGCCGTTCCCGCGCAGGGCGTAGAGGACATCCGTGTCGGGGCCGGCCCCGTCGGCGTCGGGATCGATCGCAAGATCCGTCTCACTAGTACCGATCAGCCCATCTTGGCCGGACGTCAGCGTCACGACCGAGGCCCCGGCACCGCCGGAGAGTGGCGGAGACCCATTACTGACAATGAGTTGGGGGACATCGGCCGCAGCGAGGGCGCGTAGAAAGACGATCCGATAGGACCGAAGCACGGGGCCCTCTGCCTGCTGACTGACTTCGACATGATTTTGGAGCGAAGGCAGGGCTTCCAGGGCCTCTTTCACAGTGTCGATCTCCGGCGTCACTGGACTACCGGCTTCGTGGCGGCCCCTCGCGTCGTACGGTAGGTCCACGGTCGTCTCGACCGGCTTTGGTCCAGCCCCATCGGGATCGAAGCTGAGGCGGAAGGTGCCGGCCGTAGCTTCGGTCAACACCATCTGGACCTCGCTGACACCGGCTGGAATAGGGGAAAGGAAGTCAACCCCACCACCGTTGGCGTTTTCGCTGTCGTAGCGCTCGACGTCCTGTGCGCCCTGGTTCAGGGAGACGGCGTAGACGACGCCACGCGAGTCAACCGTCACCCTGGCCGGATCGTAGATCCCCTCGTCGAAGACGGCCACCGAACCGATCGTGCCTGGCGCGGAGCCGTCGAGGGCATACGTGTCGATGCGGTTATTGGAGGGATCAGCGAGAAAGACGGTGCCGGAGGCCGGATTGCCGTCAGGCGGAGAAACGGCGATGCCCATCCCGCCCTTGGCGCCCACTGCGCCAACCCCCGCGCCAGGGGCGCCCGTCCGGCAGACGTCATCGCCGGCTACGCAGACCTCGTAGGCGCCGGCACCCGCCTGAACCACGTCGTAGCCGAAAGAGCGCAGGAAAACACCGTCGCCCTCGTAGACATTGACCCGGCGGTTGCCGGCATCCGAGACGTAGACCCACCCGGTGTCCTGGTCCACGGCGATCGCACCGCCTTGCGAAAGCGTTTCGGTGCCTGTGGCATTTGCGATCGACCCGTTGCCGCTCTGGGCGCCGTTGCCGCCAGAAGCGACTCCGGCCTTGCACTGTGCGGCCACCGTGCAGATCTCGTACGTGGCGGCGACTGCGTCGCCGAGATCGCCCGTGCCGCCGTCTTTGACGACGTCGGCTCCCCAAGCGCTGATGAAGAAGTAGGTGTCGTCGGCGGTGCCAGCGACAGTGTTGCCCGGAGTACCGCCGTCATCGCGGCCGAAGCGCTGGATGCGGTTCTGGATTTCGTCGAAGAGGTAGACGTCACCGGCGTCCGCCGAGCCGGCACCGGAGTCGTTGACGGCGATGGGGATGTTGTCGTTGCCGAGCTGGCCACCGAGAGTGCCGAGGCCACCGCCGAAGAAGTCGATTGGCTGCTTAGCGGCGAAAGCCGCTGGGGCGAAAGCGAGGGTGAGGGTGGCGAGAACGAGAGTGGCGAGAGCGCCTACGGCACCGCGAGGCCACAGCGAGCCGGTAACGCGCCCGCGTGCGCGAGATGACGCCGCGGTGGGCAAATGGGGTGCACCCCTAACTGTCAATCCGCTCTCCATGCTTCCTCGCTCTCCATATCTCCTGCTCGATTGCTCCACTCGGTGTGCTTAGTGCTGACCTGCAACACAAGGCCGAAGCCGAGCCCGCCCCATCCCCAATGGAATGAGGCGGGCAGCCGCGCCTGGCGCGGGCGGCTTCCGATTAGGGCGTGAGCCCGGTCACGGCAAAGGTGCCATAGGCCGTTCCCGCTTCTGTACCAACCACAAAGAGCCTCGCGCCGGACTTTGCTGCGCCGGGGTTCAATGCGGCCGCCGAGGCTTTCGCCAGGACGCGGGTGACCACACCAGGAGGCTCGGTGGCCACAAAAGCGCAGGCGTAGCCGTTGGCGGCCTCAGGGTTGGTGACGCTAGGGGCACCGTTGGTAGCGTTGCCATCGTCGCAATCCACATCCGAGCCGCTCGGAGCAACTACTTTCACTTTGGTCGCACCCAGTTCAGCGGCGAGAGGGATGGGGAATGACAGTGCCGCCTCACCAGCGAACAGTCCCGGTTCCAGTTCGCTCAGAAGCATCGTCCAGGACCCGGTCTCCGTCGAGCCGGAGGGCAAAGTGCCCCCCGCGGCCCAAGGCGAGCCGTTGGTGCCATCGGTGCCATCTTCGCCGTTACAAACCACAGCGTCCGGGCTGGCGGAGCTGACTTTGATGCCGCCGGGCAGGCCGCATTCACCGGCCGGGTTCGATTCCACGTCGCTCACCGCGACTGAGATTCCGTTGGAGCCAGCCGCCCCGTTGGAGCCGTTAACTCCATTGGCGCCGTTGTCACCCTTGGCGCCTGCGGGACCGGCAGGTCCCGCGGGACCTGCCGGTCCGGTCGCGCCTTTGGGGCCCTTGGGGCCCTTCTTGGCCTTGGCCGAGGCGGTCGCCTTGCCGTTGTCCGAAGAGTTGCTGGCGGCGTAGGCACCGCCGAACATTGCGAAGACCAGCGCGATCACCGAGATGACTCCCGGGACGCCGAAGCGTGTCCGTAGTGACGAGAACATCAAATTCTCTCCTTGTCCCGTGAGCCCCTCTGCCCGCCGCTTCCCTTGGCGGCTTCCTCGAGGCTCGGTTTTCTTGTCCCTCGTGCTGCTTCCCTGTAGACCGGAAACTCGGATATCCGTGTTTCTCAATCTGAAGAGAGATTAGACGAAGGCGTTTCTCTTTGTCAAGGACAAATTTGTTTCTCGGCGGATAGGCACCGAATAGGAGGAGCTCCGCCACGACCGGCTTTAGGCTCCGCCGGTGCGCGTTCTGATCGTCACCAACTTCGTGCCTGATGCGGGTGCTCCTCAGCGGGGGCGCTGGGTGCGGGATCAGGTGGAGGAGATCCGGCAGCGCGGAATCGAGGTCGAGGTCTTCGGCTTCCCCCCCGGCTCCCGTCAATACATCCCGGCGACGCGGCGGCTGCGGAAGCTGCTGAAGCGAGAGCGCTTCGACCTCGTCCACGCCCACTACGGACTGCCGGGCTGGTGCGCGCAGCTGGCCGGAGCGCAACCGCTGATCGTCAGCTTCCATGGCACCGACGTGCGGCACTGGCTGGTCGGGGCGATGTCGCGGCGCCTGGCCTGGCGGGTCGATCTCGGCGCGGCCGTCTCACGAGCGTTGTTCGAGGTCGAGAACGAGCGGCCGGGCCTCCCCCCCGTCCCAGGCTCCGCGGTCCTTCCCTGCGGGCCGAACCTCGATTCCTTTAACCCTCTACCTAAGGATGAGGCCCGTCGCCAGCTGGGGCTCGACGCCGACGGCCGCTACCTGCTCTTCCCTGCCAACCCAAACCGACCCGAGAAGCGCCACGACCGGGCTGCCGAGCTCGCCGCCGCCTGCGACGCGCAGCTGCTCACCGGCGGCTCGATCGAGCCCGAGCAGATGCCGCTCTGGGTCAACGCCGCCAACGCGATCCTCGTCACCTCGGACTACGAGGGCTTCGGCATGGTCGCGGTCGAGGCCCTCGCCTGCGACGTCCCGGTCCTCTCCACGCCGGTCGGCATCGCCCCGTATGCGCTGACCGGAGTGGACGGGACCCTCTGCGCACCCTTCGATCTCGATACCTGGGCCACTGCCGCACGGCCGCTGCTCGAAGCTTCAGACCCGCGAATCGCCGGCGCGGACCGGGCCGCGTCCCTCTCCGCCGCCCGCATGGCGGAGCGAACGATCGTTGCCTACCGCGACATCCTCGCCAGGGCGTAGGAGCAGCTAGGAATCGAGTCCGGGGATCGGCTCGATCGGTAGGTCCCCGTGGATCTCGGTGAGGCCTTCTAGATCGTTGCGATCGCGCGGCCGATTTGCCAAGCGCTTGAAACCCACGATGCTGGCTAGGCCCGCGACCTTGAACGTGACACCGCCATAGTCCGCGTCCCGCGCCCGTTCCTCCACCGTGCCGTAGTCAAGCGGTGGTAGCCCGCCGCGGAGGATGTCGACGATCCCTGCCGTTGTCTTTGACCGCAGATGCGTTTGGCCGATCAGGTGCTCGTCCCGCAAAGGGACGTCATCGCGATAGCGGGTCCCAACGAGGGACCGCAATGCGGCCAGGATGCGACGGTCGTTTTCGTCGTCGTCCGGCACCAGGAAGTCGATGTCCTCGGTCGCGCGCACGAAGCGATTGGCGATGACCGCAAACCCGCCGACGACGACGAACCGCGCCCCCGCCTTCACCATCGCCGCGCCGGCGACGTCTAGCTCAGGATCGAGATTGCCCATCGGCCCGCTCCACGGCTCGTAGCAGGCCACCGGCCTGCGCTGAGAGGTGCTGGCCACGGCGCAACAGCTCACCTATTGGAGTCTCAGGTGGGGGAGTCAACGCCTGGCGCTTCTCGGCGTTCAATCGCTTCCACTCGGCCTCATGACCGGGCTCCAAAAGGGTCCTGTGCAGGGAGGAGGACATCGAAGCTAATGATACGCCGACGATCGGCCCGCGTCCCGTAATAGATTGATTGCAATGGCGGAGCCGATACAGCAACCGAGCGGCGAGGATCTCAGCGCTCAGGTAGAGATGGCGAAGAAGCGGCTGGAGGAAGCGGCCGCGGCAGCCAGCGCTGCCGAGAAGCGGGTGGCGGACGAGATCGAGGCGCTGGAGACCGACCTGGAGAAGGAGCGCGCCCGCGCCTCGGAGGCGCTGGAGGCGCTGCGCGCCGCCCACGCTGAGGAGCTGCGCCGCGAGCGCGAGGCGAAGGACCGGGTCGTAGCCGAGGCCGAGGGGCGCCTGGCCGAGATCGAGACCCAGGCCGAGTCGGCGGAGAAGCGCATCGAGGCGGCCGAGAAGCGCGCCGCCGAGGCAGAGGGCGCGATCGTCGACGAGCGGGCCCGGGCCCGCGAGGCGGCTGCCGCCTGGCTGCGTGGTCAGGTCGAGGCGATCCGCCGAGAGGCAGGACGGAAATAACAACAGGAGCCGAGTTCGACGTCGCCGTCGTCGGCGGCGGCGCAGCCGGGCTCTGGACGGCATTGCGCGCTGCCGAGCGAGGCGCCTCGGTCTGCCTGATCTCCCGCACGCCGCTCTCGCAGAGCGCCAGCTTCTGGGCGCAGGGCGGCCTTGCCGCGGCACTCGAGCAGGGCGACTCCCCGGAGCAGCACGCCGCCGACACGGTCGCCGCCGGCCGCGGGCTCTGCCGGCCGGCGGCGGTTCAGGTCCTGGTTGAGGAGGCCCCCGCCGCCGTGCAAGAGCTGCGCACCCGCGGGGTCGCCTTCGACCTGGAGCCGGACGGCGAGCTTGCGCTCGGCCTCGAGGGCGGCCACACGCGGCGGCGCATCGTCCACTCGGGCGGCAGCGCGACCGGCCACGAGATCACCTCGAAGCTGGCGGCGATGGTCGACGCCGAGGCGCGGATCGAGGTGCGCGAGCACACCTCCGCCACGACGCTGTGGAGCGACGGAGAGCGCTGTTACGGACTGCTGGCCCACAACAGCCCGATCGCCGCCGCCGCGACCGTGATGGCGACCGGTGGCGCCGCGGCTCTCTGGCGTCGCACCTCCAACCCCTGGGGCGCGATCGGCGCCGGCCCGACGCTGGCCGCCGCGGCCGGCGCCGACCTCGCTGACCTCGAGTTCTGCCAGTTCCACCCCACCGCGCTCTACCTGCCGGACACCCGCTTCGACGGGCTGCTGATCACCGAGGCCGTGCGCGGCGAGGGGGCGACCCTGCTCGATGCCTCCGGCCGCCGCTTCACCGATGAGCTGGCGCCCCGCGACGCGGTCACGGCGGCGATCCTCGACCGGCTTGCCGCCGACGGCACCACGGCGGTCAAGCTCGACCTACGGGGCCTCGACCCGGCTCGCTTTCCCAACGTCTTCTCGTCCCTGGCCGAGGCCGGGCTCGACCCGGCGAATGAATCGGTCCCGGTCGCCCCCGCGGCCCACTACACGATGGGCGGCATCGCGGTCGACCTCGATGGCCGCTCCTCCCTAGCCGGCCTCTACGCCGTCGGCGAGTGCTCCTGCACCGGACTACACGGCGCCAACCGCCTCGCCTCCAACTCGCTCAGCGAGTGCTTCGTCTTCGGCGGCCGTGCCGCCGCGGCGGCATTGGAGGAGACTGCGCTGACAAACCGGCCCGAGCCTGGCGAGTGGCGCTTCGAGCCTCCGACCGAGGCCACCCGCGAAGCCGTCTGGAACCTCGCCGGCCCGCTGCGCCGGCCCGAGCAGCTCGAGGAGCTGCTCGACGACCCCTATCCCCTCGCCGCCGCGATTGCCGCCTGTGCCTTGGAGCGCCGCGAGTCGCGCGGCGGACACCTGCGCACCGACTTCCCCGGCCTCGACCACAGCCTCGACGGCGTCCACATCGTCCGCGGCGCCGACGGAGAGACCCGCCACGAGCGCTGGGGCTGACTTCGCCTTTATCCGCGAATAGCGCGGATAAGTGCGAAGTCAGCCGGGGGCGGTAGCGTCGGGGCATGCTGCTCGGGGTCGACGTAGGAGGGACCTTCACCGACGCCGTCCTCTTCGACGGCGAGCGGGTCCACACGGCGAAGCTGCCGACCACGCCGGAGGACCAGTCGCGGGGGGTGATCGGGGCCGTCGAGGAGGTGCTGCGGCGAGCCGGCGCGACCGCCGGCGACGTCGACGCCTTCGCCCACGGGATGACGGTGGGGACCAACGCGCTGCTGGAGGAACGCGGCGCGCGCACCGCCCTGATCGCCACGCGGGGCTTCGCCGACCTGCTGGAGATCGGCCGCCAGGACCGGCCGCAGCTGTACCGGCTCTGCGCGCCGAAGCCGGTGCCCCTTGTCGAGCCCGAGCTGCGCTTCGAGGCCGACGAGCGGGTCGGGCCGGAGGGGATCGTCAAGCCGCTCGGCGAGGACGAGCCGGAGCGCTTGGCTGAGCTGCTGCGCGAGAGCGGCGCCGAGGCGGTGGCGATCTGCCTGCTCTTCTCCTACCTCGACCCCAGCCACGAGCGCCGCATCGCCGAGCACCTGCGCCGCGAGCTCCCCGACCTGCACGTCTCCGCCTCGCACGAGGTGCTGCCCCGCTTCCGCGAGTACGAGCGCTGCTCGACCACGGCGATCGACGCCTACCTCTCCCCCCTGCTCGGCCGCTACCTGGGCCGGCTCGGCGATGCAGCCGAATCGGCGGGCCTGCCAAGGCCACAGGTGATGCAGTCCTCCGGCGGTGTCGCCGACGCCACGGAGGCCGCCCGGGCCGGCGCATGGAGCGTGCTCTCCGGCCCGGCCGGGGGCGCCGTCGGCGCCGGCCTCATCGCCACAGTCTCTGGCGACGGCAACGCCCTCGGCTTCGACATGGGCGGCACCTCCTGCGACGTCTGCGTGGTCGAGAACGGCGAGGTGCGGCGCACCGACTCGCGCACGATCGGCGGTCGTGTCATCCAGCTGCCGATGGTCGACGTGCACACCGTCGGGGCGGGCGGCGGCTCGATTGGCTGGCGCGACAGCGGCGGCGCCCTGCGCGTCGGGCCGCAGTCGGCGGGGGCCGAACCGGGACCCGCTTGTTATGGACGCGGCGGCAGCGAGCCCACCGTCACCGACGCCAACCTGCTCCTCGGCCGCCTCGCCGCCGGCTCGGAGCTGGCCGGCGGCATCGCCCTCGACGTCGATGCTGCCCGCACCGCGATCGGCAAGCTCGCGGCCTCGCTCGGCCTCGACGAGTTGGTGACGGCCGAGGGCATCGTCCGTGTCGCCAACCAGGAGATGGTGCGGGCCCTGCGCGTGGTCACGGTCGAGCGCGGCGTCGACCCCCGCCGCTTCGCCCTGCTCCCCTTCGGCGGCGCCGGACCGATGCACGCGGCGGCGATCGCCGCGGAGCTCGGCATCGAGCGCATCCTCTGCCCGCGCGCCGGTGGCGTCCTCTCGGCACTGGGGCTGTGCGCCTCGGACCGCCGCCGCGACACGGCGCGGACGGTGATGCTCAGCGGCGCCGAGCTCAGCGCCGAGCGCGTCGCCACCGAGGTCGAGGAGACGATCGCGAGCCTCGCCAAGGGGATGGACGGCGAGCTCGAGGTGGTCTACGAGATGCGCTACGCGGGCCAGGCCTTCGAGCTGCCGGTGCCCGGGTCTCCCAATCCGGATCCCGCCGACCTGGCCGAGCGCTTCGCCGTCGCCCACGAGGAGCGCTACGGCCACCGCGACCCCGAGGGCGAGGTGGTGCTGGTCCACATCCGCCTGGCGCTGGTCGCAGGGGGAGCGAAGCCGCAGCCGACCGCCGCGCCGCTCGGCGGTCTGGAGGAGCAGAGCCGCGATGTCCACTTCGAGGGCGAGTGGATCGAGACGCCGGTCCTGCGAGGCGAGCCGCCAGCCGGCTTCACGGTCGAGGGCCCGGCGATCTTCGAGCTGCCCGAGGCGACCTTCGTCCTGCCGCCCGCATGGCAGGCCGAGGTCGATGACACGGGCACCATCCGCGCCGAAAAAGCGGGTGTAACGCGTTGATGCCCGTATACGTCCACAAGACGTTGCACCGGGGGTTGCGATGGACCCGGTGACGCTGCAGGTGATGATCGGCGGCTTGCGCGCTGCCTGCGACGAGATGGGCGGGGCGCTGATCCGCTCCGCCTACTCGGCCAACATCAAGGAGCGCCACGACTGCTCGACGGCGATCTTCGACGCCGCTGGCGAGCTGGTCATGCAGGCCGAGCACATCCCGGTCCACCTCGGCTCGATGCCCGACGCGGTGGCGGCGGTCCTCGACCTCGAGCAACGCCCGGGCGAGTCGTGGATCCTCAACGACCCCTACCGCGGCGGCACTCACCTGCCTGACGTCACCCTGATCTCCCCCGTCTTTGCCGGCGAGGCGCTGCTCGGCTTCGCCGCCTGCCGCGCCCATCACGCCGACGTCGGCGGGCCGACGCCGGGCAGCATGCCGGCGGACTCGACCACGCTCGCCGAAGAGGGCGTCGTCATCCCCCCGACCCGCGCCGACCCGGACACGCTGCGGAAGCTCGCCGAGCAGATGCGCTTCCCCGGTCAGCGGCTCGCCGACCTGCGCGCCCAGACCGCCGCCAACCGGGTCGGGGCGCAGCGCCTCGCCGAGCTCGCCGAGCGCCACGGGGTCGAGCACCTGCAAGCCGCGATGGACGAGATCCTCGCCTACGCCGAGCGACGCACCCGCGCCGCCCTCGGCGATCTGCCCGACGGCGCCTACAGCGCCGAAGAGGTGCTCGAGGACGACGCCAATGGGGCGGCGCGCGACATCGTGCTGCGCGTCGTCGCGACGATCCACGGCGACCGCCTCAGCCTCGACTTCAACGGCACCGACTCCCAGGTCGAGGGCAACCTCAACTGCCCGCTCTCGGTGACCAAGTCGGCCGCCTACTTCGCCGTCCGCGTGCTCACCGATCCCGACGCGCCGCCCTGCGCCGGCGCCTACCGGCCGATCGAGGTGATCGCGCCCGAGGGCTCCCTGCTCAATGCCCGCCCTCCCGCCGCGGTCGTCGCCGGCAACGTCGAGACCTCCAGCCGCGTCGCCGACCTGGTCATCGCCGCCCTGGCCGGCGCCCGGCCGGTGCCCGCCCAGGGCCAGGGGACGATGAACAACCTGACCCTCGCCAACGACGACTTCACCTACTACGAGACGATCGGCGGCGGCCAGGGCGCCTGCCCGGACGCCGACGGGCCGAGCGCGATCCACGTGGCGATGTCGAACACGCTCAACACGCCGGTCGAGGCGCTGGAGAGCGAGTTCCCGCTGCGGGTGCGCGAGCTCTCCCTGCGCGACGGCAGCGGCGGCGCCGGGCGGCACAGCGGCGGCGAGGGAATCGTGCGCGAGATCGAAGCGCTGGCGCCGATGCGCTACTCGCTGATCACAGAGCGGCGGCTACATCCCCCGCGTGGGCGTGACGGCGGCGGGGACGGCGCCCCCGGGCGCAACCTGCTGGGCGACCGCTCTGTACCTGGAAAGTCCCGGGGTGAGCTGCTCCCCGGCGATACGATCCGGCTCGAAACGCCCGGCGGCGGCGGCCACGGCAGTCAGTGACCTTCGTCACATATTTGGCGATCCAGCCAGTCTCGTCTAGAATGCCGAATTCGGGCAGGCTTTCTCATCCTGGAACGGGGTCCGAGGCGGCCTCCCCCAGTCACAGTTCAACCAACCTTCTCAAGGTACGACTTCAAATGCCGATCGCTTTCAAGGAATGGGCCGTAACGGTTCGTGCGCTCGCCGAGGGCGAGCAGCTCCTCACCCTCCGCAAGGGAGGAATCCGCGAGGAGAACAAGCACTTCGAGCTCGATCACGAACGCTTCTTCCTCTACCCCACCTTCGACCACCAGCAGAACAACCTGGTGCGCGAGTCCCACCACCCTGAGCTCGGCCGCGCGCTCGAGGAGGGTGTCTGGGGCGAGGAGGAGCCACCGGCGAAAGCGCTGATCCAGGACGGCGGCATCTCCCAGCCGGAGCGGGTTCGCCTGCGCGCCTGGGCCGAGGTCACCGACCACATCACGGTCACCGACCCGCGCATGGTCGACGGGCTCTCCCCTTACTACGTCTGGACTCCGGACTACGCCGAGAAGCGGCTCAACTGGAAGCGGCGTCACCCGCTGCACGTGCTGCTGCTGCGGGTCCACCGCATTCCGCGCCCGGTCACGGTGCGCGTCCGCGAGGAGTACCACGGCTGCCGCTCCTGGGTCGAGGTCGACCGCGAACTGCCCTTCGAGGGCACCCCGGTGATGGCCGACGAGGAGTTCGACCGCGCCCGCGCCGAGATCCTCTCGGTATGCGGAGTCGAGGCCGCCGAGCCCGTCCTAGTCTAGGCAGCGCAGTAGTCTCGCCCGATGCCTTGGGTGGAGACCGAAAGCCTGAGCTTTACGGCTCGCCACGACAGCGGCGACGCGGCCTTCGCGGAGCGGACGCTGGACCGCATGGAGGAACTGCGGCTGCGGCTCGAGGACCGCTTCGAGAACGTGCCGGGCGACATCGTCATCGTCGTCCACACCAACCCCGCCTGGCTGACGATGGCCCACCCCTTCCTGCCGGCCGCGCGCTGGTCGGCCGCTCCCGCCGGGCGCCGCTACCTGGCCGGCTGGGCGATGTCGACCGAGCTGCACGTGCTCAACGATCCCCACATGGAGCGCCGCGCCGCCGGCGACGACTCCCGCGAGGCGCTGCGCGGCACCGCCGAGCGCCTCTACGCCCAGCTCGTCATCGCCGCCAACAACCCGGAGCTGCCGCCCTCCTGGACGCCGCGTCGCTTCGCCCGCTACCTGCGCTGGGCCTGGTTGGTCGAAGGCGGCGCCCAGTACTTCGCGCGGCAGGTCGGCCTCTACCGCGCAGCCGTGATCCGGCGCCTGCGCGAGAGCTCCCGCCCGTCCTTCCCGCCCTCGCGCCGCGACGCGGTGATCCTCGGCGGCACGATCTTCGACCTACTCGAGACCGAACGCGGCCCGGACGCCTGCGAGCGGCTTGCCCTGCGCCTGCTCCCCGGCGGCGCCACGGCGACCCTCGAAGCTGCCTTCGAAGCCCGTATCGGCGAGATCGAGGACGCCTGGCGCGGCTACCTGCGCGAGGTCGCCCGTCCCAGCGTCGACTGACGGGGGCTAGCTGGCCCCCGGCATTCCCTCGAGCACTTCCCGCGCCTCCTGAACAACCGCCTCGGCGACGAGCACCTGATGAGGGCCGGCGACGAGGAAGTCGGGGTTGTCGAAGCCCGGCGCCCGCTTGAGCATGCTGGGGATCCCGTGCTCGCCGAGCAGGCCCTGGATCATTTCCGCCTCGAGCTGCGTCTGGCCGTAGGCGACCTTGACCAGGCGGCCGCTACTCGACGATGAGCTCGGCATCGGCGATCGCCAGGTCTTTCAGCCAGTAGCCCTTGACGTCGGGAGCGTCGGCGTCCTGCAGCGAGACGATCAGCCAGATCGCATCGGGCCAGCTGACCGCCTGGTTGACGTCGGTCTGCGAGGGATAGGCGGCGCTCTTGGTGTGCGAGTGGTAGATCCCCAGCAGCTCCTTGCCGTCCTCTTCGATCGCCTTGAGGGCGTTGTACTGGCCCTGCGGGTCCATCTCGAAGCGCAGCGGACTGGCCGCCGCGTTGACGACCGGCACGACGACGCTCGCCTCCCCGTCGGCGCCGCCGACCATCCCGCAGCACTCGTTGGGAAGGTCCTCACGCGCGTGCGCGACCATCTCGTCGATCAGTTGTTGGGAGATCTTCATGTCCTGAGAGCGTGTGTGGTCAAGCAGATCAAGGACGCAGGAAGCGTGGCGTGCTCTGCACGCGAGCGACCGAGGACGCAGGTATGCGCCGTGCCACACACGCTCTCAGCGCTACCACCAAACGGTGGAGTCGAGATTCTCGATCTCCTCGATCGGCTTGGTGTAGACGCCTGAAGAGAGGTACTTCCAGCCGTCGTCGGGGATCAGGAAGACGACGTTGCCGCTGTCGAGCTCGCCGGCGATGCGAGCGGCGATCGCGGCGATCGCGCCGGAGGAGACACCGGCGAAGATGCCCTCCTCGTCGAGCAGGCGCTTGGTCCAGACGATCGCGTCGCGGTTGGAGACCATGATCTTGCGGTCGAGGAGGGTGATGTCGATGATCGGCGGGATGAAGCCGTCGTCGAGCGAGCGCAGGCCGTCGACAAGCTCGCCCTGCATCGGCTCGGCGGCGACGATCAGCGTCTCGGGGTTCTCCTCCTTGAGCCTGCGGCCGTTGCCCATCAGGGTGCCGCCGGTGCCGAGGCCGCCGACGAAGGCGGTCACCTCGTCGAGCTCCTCGAGGATCTCGACCGCCGTGCCGTTGTAGTGAGCAAGCGGGTTGTTCTCGTTGCCGTACTGGTAGGGCATGTAGAA
>Ga0164241_10002846_pt1 | contig 18157 bp, 13 predicted proteins | sample OricomyardsoilBY_FD_108780 | JGI IMG/M metagenome (GOLD analysis project Ga0164241, IMG submission 108780) | Backyard soil microbial communities from Emeryville, California, USA - Original compost - Back yard soil (BY) | ecosystem: Environmental > Terrestrial > Soil > Unclassified | place: USA...
GCGCGCCACGATGGCCTGAGCGAGGCGGTGGCCGAGGCCATCGAAGACCACTACAAGCCGCGCTTTGCGGGCGATGACTTGCCACGCAATGACGTGGGTCTGGCGGTTGCGCTGGCCGACAAGTTGGAAACGCTGGTGGGCCTGTTCGGCATCGGCCAGTTGCCCACCGGCGACAAGGACCCGTTCGCGCTGCGCCGCCATGCGCTGGGCGTGGTGCGCATGTTGTCGGAGCGCGCAGTCACGCTCCATCTCGACGCATTGCTGAAAGCGGCCGTGCCAGCCTTCGGTGCGCTGATCACAGACCCGAGCGGGGCCTTGGCCGACTTCATCTTTGATCGCCTCGCCGGTTCCCTGCGCGATCAAGGCTACAGCGCGCAGGAAGTGGATGCCGTGCTGGCACTGCGCCCGCAACGCCTGGCCGATGTGGCCCAGCGCCTGGAGGCCGTGCGTGCCTTTGCCGCGCTGCCTGAAAGCCCCTCCCTGGCCGCGGCCAACAAGCGCATCGGCAACATCCTCAAGAAGGTCGAGGCGCCGGTTGAAGCCCGCGTTGACGAAGCCCTGCTGCAGGAAGCCGCCGAGCGCGATCTCGCTGCGGCGCTGAAAGCTGTGGCGCCCAAAGCCGACGCCGCATTCCAGCGAGGTGAATATGCCAGCTCGCTGCGCGAACTCGCGGCGCTGAAGGCCCCAGTCGATGCCTTCTTTGATGGCGTGATGGTGAACGCCGAAGATGCCGCGCTGCGCACCAATCGCCTCGGCCTGCTCAAGACTTTGCATGAAGCCATGAACCGCGTGGCCGACTTGTCCCGTCTGGCGACCTGAGGAACACGCAAATGCCGCACCGCCCCGATCACGGCCACAACACCAAGCTGGTCATCCTCGGCCGTGACGGCACCATCAACCGCTACCGCGACGACCACGTGAAGTCGCCCGAGGAACTGGAGCCGCTGCCCGGCAGTCTCGAAGCCATTGCGCGACTGAACCATGCCGGCTGGCACACGGTGATGGCAACGAACCAGGCCGGCATCGGCCGCGGTCTGGTGGACATGGCATCGCTGAATGCGGTCCACGTGCGCCTGAACCAGATGCTGGCCGAGAAGGGCGGGCGGCTCGATGCGGCCTTTTTCTGTCCTCATGCGCCCGAGGAAGGCTGCGACTGCCGCAAGCCCCTGCCTGGCCTGATCGAAAAGATCGCGGATCGTTTCGATGTGGATGATCTGAGCAAGGTCCACATGGTGGGCGCCTCGCTGCGCGATCTGCTGACGGCCAAGGCCGCGGGCTGCCAGCCTCATCTGGTCAAGAGCGGCCCGCTCGGGCAGGCCAGTGCCGACGAACTGGCGGCCGTGGTGGCGCAGGTGCCGGGGACTTCCGTGCATGAAAGCCTGGCCGTGTTTGCCGATCACCTGATCCATGCCGAACGCCGCGCCCGCGCGCTGGCGCGCGGTGAAGAACCGGAATCCGATACTGAAGTGGGAGATCTTTCTTGAAGCTGTTCTATGCGCTGCGCTCGGCGCTGTTCGTGATCTGGATGGCCGTCACCGTCGTGCCCGTGGCCATCGTCGCGATGCTGATGTCGATCTTCATGCGCGGCGATCCGGTCTACTGGACCTGCATGTTCTTTCTGCGTCTGTCGGTCTACGGTGCGAAATACATTTGCGGCGTGAGCTGGCGCGTGCAGGGCATGGAGAACCTGCCCACCGTCGATGAAAAAACCTCCGCCGTGGTGCTGCTGTCCAAGCACCAGAGCACCTGGGAGACCTTCGCCTACCCGACGCTGATGAGCCACCCGCTGGCCTATGTGTTCAAGCGCGAGCTGCTCTACATCCCCTTCTTCGGCTGGGCCATGGCGCGGCTGGACATGATCCACATCGACCGCAGCAAGCGCAGCCAGGCCTGGACCAAGGTGGCAGCGCAGGGCAAGCGCCTGGCGGCCAAGGGCGTGTGGGTCATCATGTTCCCTGAAGGCACGCGCATCGCGCGCGGCAAGAAGGGCGAGTACAAGACCGGCGGCACAAGGCTGGCGATCGAGACCGGCGTGCCCGTCGTGCCCATCGCCTCCACCTCGGCGCGCTGCTGGCCGCGCAAGAGTTTTCTGCTGCGTCCCGGTGTGATCGACGTGTCCATCGGCAAGCCCATCGGTTCGCAAGGTCGTGAGCCGGGTGAATTGATGCGCGAAGTCGAGGCCTGGATCGAGGCCGAGATGCGCAGGCTCGATCCAGAGGCGTATAAAGCCTGACCATGCTCAAGCGCTTGGCCAACCTTTTGCAGGATCGACAGCTCTCGCTGTTTGATGCCGAGCCCACACCGTCTCCGCCAGAGATCCCCGCCAACCCCCGTGCGCGCCGCGAGGTGCTGCTGGGTGCGCATCGCGTGCCGTATGAGCTGAAGCGCGCGCGCCGCCGTTCCATCGGCTTCATCGTCGGCGCCGAAGGCTTGACCGTCAGCGCGCCGCGCTGGGTCACCGTGCTCGACATCGAAAGCGCACTGGTCTCCAAGGGCGACTGGATTCTGCGCAAGCTCGTTGAGCAACGCGAGCGTGCGCAGCGACTGGAAGCCGCGCGCATCCGTTGGCATGACGGCGCGAGCCTGCCCTATCTGGGCATGAACCTGACCATCAGGCTCGACCCCAGCCGCAGCGGCATCGAACTGCTCGACGGGCAGGTGCTGTGCGTGGGCCTGCCGCCCAGCGCCAGCGAAGAACAACTGCGTGAAACCGTGCAGTCATGGCTGCAACGCCGTGCGCGGGCCATCTTCGAACCCCGCTGCGCGCACTTCGCGACGCTGCTCGGTGTCGAGATGAAACACATGCGTCTCACATCGGCACAGACCCGCTGGGGCAGTGCCAGCGCCGACGGCACGATTCGTTTGAATTGGCGGCTCGTTCACTACTCGCCGTCCATCATCGACTACGTGGTGGCCCATGAACTCGCGCACCTGCGCGAGATGAACCACAGCCCGGCCTTCTGGGCCGTGGTGCGTTCGGTGCTGCCGGATTTCGAGGACGCCAGATGCCGGCTCAAGCAGGAGAGCCTGGCCGAACACTGAGGCCGCGCGACGCTATGTCTTGGGTTCGCAGTGGGGTTTGCAGACCACCTCGGTGCGACCGAGAACCCGTTTGGACTGCAACATGCTTGGCGGGCGATGCTTGCCGCACTTGAAGCAGGACCGTGTATGGCCGCTGCCGAGAAAGGGCGAGCCGCTCAGCTTGGACTCGTAACGCAGCCCGTCGTTGCTGACGGCGGTGAAGGTGTCTTTGCTCATCCCTGATCCGTGAGAGTGGATGGCTCAATGCTAGTCAGCGCTCATGACAGCCGCTACATGACTTGCCCTCATCTGTTGCAAGAACCCGCTACGGACGAACCCTAGGCCGGCGAAAGCCGACGGATAATTCCCACCCCCATGGCCAAGCTATTTTTCAGATACGCCGCGATGAACGCAGGCAAGTCCACCGCGCTTTTGCAGGTGGCCCACAACTACGAGGAGCGCGGCCACCGGGTGCGTCTTTACACCGCCGCCGTGGACGATCGCTACGGTCATGGCCAGGTCACCTCGCGCCTGGGTCCCCAGCGCGCGGCCTTGGAGTTCACCTTGGAAACCGACTTCCTGGCCGATCACCTTGCTGATCCGGGCGTGGCCTGCGTCCTGATCGACGAGGCCCAGTTCCTGTCCAAGGCCCAGGTCTGGGCCCTGCATGAAATGGCCCATGTGTACCATGTGCCGGTGATCTGCTATGGCCTGCGCACCGACTTCCAGGGCGAGCTGTTCCCCGGTTCGGCGGCTCTTCTGGGCCTGGCCGATGAGATGGACGAGATGCGCACGATCTGCGATTGCGGCCGCCGGGCCACGATGAACATGCGGGTGGATGAGAACAACCGCAAAGTCACCGAAGGCGCACAGGTCGAAATCGGCGGCAACGCACGCTATCGCGCGGTTTGCGGCCGCTGTTTCAGAGGCTGAAACAAAAAAGGGCCGCCTTTCGGCGACCCCTTTGACCTACTTGGCGAGCTGCGCTTCCAGCTCTTTGCAAGAAGGCGAGCACACCGGCTGCGACTTGCCGAGCAGCTTCTTGGACTTCAGCATGGCCCGGGGGCGATGCTTGCCGCAGAGGAAGCAGGACATGGTCGCTGCTCCAAAAGAAGATGTTGCCGCGAACGGCGAGCCCGGTGCTTTCGAGCGGTAGCGCAGACCATCGGCTTCGATGGTCGTCTTGGTGCTTTCCTTGGCCACGCTGTGATCCTGAGTTAGATGTGTGAAATGCTTTGCCGCGGGTTCCGCCCCCTGTGATTTCCTCGATCCCAGGGGCGACCAGTACTCGGCGCACCCCCATTTTCGCTGATTTAGCAAGACCCTTCGTTAGCGATGTCCCGTAGGAAGGCGGCTCAATTCAACGCCCTTGGAATTTCGGGGTGCGTTTTTCGGCCCAGGCGGCCAATCCCTCGGCCAGATCTTGCGATGCGTTGGCGCGGTCCAGATCGGCGCGCAGAGCCGATTCATCCAGCCCATGGCGGGCGATGGCGTTCAGGTGCTTCTTCATGCCGAGCAGGGCCAGCGGGGCCATGCCGAGCAGGTCCTGCAGCAGGGCCGCCACCGCGGCATCGAGGCTGGATGCATCGCTCGCGAGCTGATCCAGAAAGCCGCTCGCCAGCATCGTCTCGGCATTCAGCGTCTCGCCGGCCAGCAGCACCCGCTTGGCCCAGGACAGACCCAGGCGGGTGACGTAGCGTTGCATGCCGCCGCGATAGAAGTGCAGGCCCAGGCGCGCGGCCGGCACGAACATCTCGCAGGCCTCTGCGCCAAGGCGGAAATCGCAGGCCAGGGCCAGGTCGGTGGCGCCGCCGTAGATGCCGCCGTGAATGGCGGCCACGGTCACGGGTCGGGCGGCCTCCCAATCGTCGGCCAGGCCTTCAAACAGCGCGCCCGCGTCCACGCCCGGCGCGGCGTGGATGTTGAAGCCGCTGCAGAAATGCTTGCCTTGTGCGGCCAGCAGCAGCACGCGCACTTCGCGCGTCCGGTTGATCTCGTCGAGTTGGCTGCGCAGGGTCTGCAGGTCTTCGAGTTCGAGTCGGTTGGCCAGGCGTGGCCGGCGCAGGGTGATGCGCGCCAGTGCGCCGTCGATGTGTAGCGAAGGTGTGAGTCCGGGCATGGCCCCTATTGTTTCAGGACCCAGACGATGGCCGTGCGAGCCGGCACGGTGAACAAGCCCGCCGTGGTGTCGAAGCGCGCCGCCCGCCGTGCGCGCTGATCGGCGCGATGCTCGGGATGCAGGACAAAAGCCTCGCCTTTCGCATCGCTCACGGTGAAGGCCAGCGGCGTTGCAGCGGCGTTGATCGCATAGACGATGCGCTTGAAGTTCGCACCAGCATAGCCTGCCCCATCGACGGTGGCCGCGATCAGCTGCGCATTGCCGGTCGGCACGAAACGCAGGCGCTGCTCGATGTCGGCGGCGCTGCCCATGTGGAAGAGGCTGCTGCTGGCGCGGATGCGCAGCAGGTCCAGGAACATCGCGCGGCTCAGTGCCATGTCGGCCGGCGCCGGCTTGAGCGCCGCATCGGCCAGCAGGGGGCGCATCAGGGCCCAATCCGCGCCGTTGTCCTGCTTCGGGGGCAGGCCCGAGGCGAAGCCGTTGTCGGTGCCGGTCCAGTCGAGGCGGTTGAACCAGTCGCCCGAATCAAAGCTGTTGCGGTCCAGGGACTTGCTGCGCAGGCCCTCAATGCCCGCGTGAAAGTAGGACACGCCCTGGCTGAAGGCCACCACGGCGGCACCCAGCATCTGCACGCGCAGGCGCTCGGCCATGGGCAGGTCCTGTGGGAGCTTGAAGACGTTGATGTCGAACAGCGTCTGGTTGTCGTGGTTCTCCACGTAGTTCACGACCTCGCCGGGCTCGCTCACGTAACCCGCTACTTGATCGCCATAGGGAATCGAATCGAGCCGTCGGCCATTGAGCAGATAGCCGCGCAGCGAACCGGCCAGCCCCACCCGGATCATGTCGGCCGTGGCCGCGTCATTCGCGCCGTTGATGAAGCCCTTGTGGTCGATCATGGCCCGGCCTGAATCGGCCGCACTGCCGCCCCGCGCCGCATCGCGACCCCGGTCGCTGAAGGTGGCGATGCCGCTGCCATTCAGCGACAGCTGCGATGCCTGCACAAAGCGCGCGCCGTTGGCCACCTCGCCAAAGTTCCAGCCCTCGCCGATCAGGTTCACGTGGCCGCCACGGGCCTTGTTCACCGCCGTTTGCAGGGCCTCCATGGCGGCGCGGGGCTGGTGGGCCATTAGGTCGAAACGCAGTGAATCAATACCGAAATCGCCCACCCAGCGCAGGGCCGTGTCGATCATCAGCTTGGCCATCATGGGGTGCTCGGTGGCCGTGTTCTCACAGCAGGTTGAATGTTCGACCCGGCCCTGGGCATCGAGGCGCTGGTAGTAGCCGGGCACGATGCGGTCCAGCACCGACTTCGGGTTCTGGCCCGAGTGGCTCGTGTGGTTGTAGACCACGTCCATGCCCACGCGCAGACCGGCCTCGTGCAGTGCCTGGACCATGGCGCGCAGCTCGATGATGCGGGCCTTGCCCTCGTTGGCGTCGCTGGCGTAGCTGCCCTCGGGGGCGCCGTAGTGCTGGGGGTCGTAGCCCCAGTTGAAGCAGTCCTTTGCCGCCACCGCCATGACGGCGGCCTGCTGGGCCTCGCTGTCGGGCGCGGCCTTGGGAACGGTCGGCGTGACGCAGCCGCGTTCGGGAATGCTGGCGATGTCGAAGACGGGCAGCAGGTGTACGTCGCTCACCCCGGCCTGGGCCAGCGCGCGCAGGCGCTGCATGCCCAGACTCTTGTCCGTGAAGGCCAGGTATTTGCCGCGATGTTCAAGGGGCACGCTGGCATCGCCGATCGAGAAGTCGCGCACGTGCAGTTCGTAGACGACGAGATCGGTGTTGGGTCGCGGCGCGGGCCGCTGGCGCAGCCAGTTCGGTGGCATCAGCCGGGCGTCGCTCAGGTCGGCGATGTAGCTGCGTTCCGAGTTGGCGTTCAGGCTCACCGAATAGGGGTCGGTGACGAGATTGCGCACGAGGCCGGTTCCAGGCACGTACACCTCGACGAGGTAGCGGTAGTACTGGCCGCTGAGATTGCCCGGAAGCCGGGCGCGCCACGCGCCGCTCTGGCGATCCATCGGCCTGAAGGCGCTGGCCTTGCCGTCTGCGCTGGCATAACGGCACAGGCCGACGGTGTCCGCCGTGGGTGCCCAGAGCGCGAAGGTGGTGGACTTGGCATCCGGCGTGGCACCGAGCGACGCCTGCAGGTCGGCCGCGTACCAGTCGTCGAGAGCGCCCGGCGTCTGCGTGTACGTGGCGGCAAGCACGCGGCCTTCGGCGTCTTCGGCCGCCAGCAGCAACTCGCCGCGCAACAGCTGGGCGGCGGGCGTCGTCAGCGAGAGGCGAGGACCGTCGGCGATGAACTTGAATCGCGCCGGCAGCGGACCGGTGTCCCGATCCAGGGCAACGCGCTGGTCGGCGCCACGAACCGGCTCGCCGACCTGGATCTGCAGGCCGCCCGAAGCGGCGTGATAGAGCACGAAGCGGGTGTCTGCCGGCGCGACCAGACCGGGCCATTGCAGGCGCGAACGACTCAGCCAGTAGGCTTGGGCGGGCAGCTTTTTCGCATCGGCATCGACGGTGACCGAGGGTGGCCCATCGCAATCGGCCAGATCGGCGGCCTGCGCACCGCCCCAGATCAACAGGCAACCCAGGCCCAGCACGATGGCCTTGCTCATACCGTCTCCGTTTTCATTATTGAGTAGCAAAACTACAAATTTACCCGATTTGCCTCTTTCGGTAACTCGGCTAACTCTCTATGCTCGGCGCCCTGAAGTCTGGAGGCAATGTAATTTGGCTACATCAATTCGAATTGCAGCGGCCGCCTTGCTGGCCCTGTCCTGCCACGCGAATGCGCTCGAACCTGCTCGGCTGGAACCCGGCTGGGAGAAGGGCGCCTTCATGGAAATCTTCGTGCGCGGCTACCAGGACAGCAATGGCGATGGTGTGGGCGACCTGCGCGGACTCGCGTCGCGGCTGGACTACCTCAAAGACCTGGGCATTCGCGGCATCTGGCTGATGCCGGTGACGGCCAGCAGCGACCACGACCACGGCTACGCCACGACCGACTTTCGCCACATCGCGCCCGAGTACGGCACGAACGCCGACATGGCCCTGCTGCTGCGCGAGGCGCACAAGCGCGGCATCGGCGTGATCATGGACTACGTGGTCAATCACTCCAGCGAACAGCACCCCTTCTTCCAGGGCGCGAGCAAAAGCCGCAAGAGCATCTACCGCGACTGGTACGTGTTCGATGACGCTCAAGTACCCGGTTATGCCGACGGATGGACGGTCTTCGACAAAAACCCCTGGTACCCATCGAAGGCGGGCGACTACCTGGGCATCTTCGGCAAGGACATGCCCGACTTCAACTGGCGCAACCCCAAGGTCGCGCGCTACCACTTCAACTCGCTGCGCTACTGGCTGGACATGGGCCTGGACGGCTACCGCCTGGATGCCGTGCCGCACCTGGTCGAGAACAACGCGAAGGACTGGAACGACCAGCCCGAGAGCCGCGCGCTGACCCGCAAGATGCGCGCGCTGATCCAGTCCTACCCGCATCGCTACGTGGTCTGCGAAGCCACTGCCAAGCCCATCGACTACGCCGCGCCTGATTTGTGCGGCAGCGCCTTCGCCTTCGGCCTGCAATACGACATCGTCAAAGCTGCCCAGGGCGACGCCAAGGCCGTGCAGGCCGTGGCCGACTACTACGCCGCCATGCCGGCGGGCATGGCCACCATGCTCTCCAACCACGACGGCTTTGCCGGCCGCCGCGCCTGGGACCAGTTCAAGGGCGACGACGCGCGCATGCGCCTGGCCGCGGCCAGCTATCTGCTCGCGCCCGGTACGCCCTTCATCTACTACGGCGAAGAGCTGGGCATGGCCGGCTCGCCGGGGCAGAACCCCGATGGCGAATTGCGCGGGCCGATGAGCTGGGGCGATGCCCGGCCCTTCTCCAAGGCCCCGCCCTTCCGCCCCTATTCGACCAACGCAGTCGCGCAAAACGCGCAGGCCGAGAACCCGCTGCTCGGCTACTACAAGCAGCTCCTCGCCTTGCGCAACGGCCTGCCCGCGATTGCGCGGGGCCGCTTCGAGAACGCGCAGGTGGCGGGCCTGGTCATGAGCTTCCAGCGCCGCCTGGGCGATCAGAACGTCGTGGTCCTGCTCAACTACGGCGAGCAGGCTGCTAACGTCATACTTGAGCGGCTTCCGCCCACGTCTGCTCTGGTGAGCGAACTGCCCGCCAATGGGCAGCCTGCACGCAGTGATGAGCAGGGCCGCGCCACGATCACCGTGCCCCCGCTGTCCACTGCCGTCTTTCGCGTGTTGCCATGAGAATCCAACGCTTCTTCCTGGGATTGATCTTGAGTCTTCTTGCTTCCACCCTGGCCGCCGCGAGCGGCATTGACCGAGTTGAGCCGCCCCACTGGTGGGCCGGCATGAAGAACGGCCGCCTGCAACTGATGCTGCATGGTGAAGGCATCGGCGCAGCGCAGGCCAGCGTGCAGGGGCAGGGCGTTCGCGTGATCGCCAGCCACGGCCTGAGCAGCCCCAACTACCTCTTCGTCGACCTCGAACTCGCGCCCGGCGCAACCGCGCAGACCCTGCAGATCCAGCTCACGCGCGAAGGCCGCGAGATCGCGAGCCTGCCCTATCAGATCAAGGCCCGCCGCGCCGGCTCCGCCGACCGCACGAGCTTCGGTCGCCAGGACGCGATCTACCTCATCGTGCCCGACCGCTTCGCCCGCGCTGAGCCCGCCGAAGACCGCGCCGGCCTGATGGAAGGCCGCGACCGCGCCAACCCTGGCGGCCGCCACGGCGGCAATCTGCGCGGCATCACGAACCATCTCGACTACATCGCCGGCATGGGCTACACCCAGATCTGGCCCACGCCCGTGGTCGAGAACGATGCCAAGACCTACAGCTATCACGGCTACGCGGCCACGGACTTCTATCGCATCGATCCGCGTTTTGGCAGCCTGCAGGACTACCTCGATCTCTCCACCCAGGCGCGCGTCAAGGGCGTGGGCCTGATCCAGGACATCGTGCTCAATCACATCGGCGTCAACCACTGGTGGATGCGCGATCTGCCCGCCCAGGACTGGCTCAACCGCGCCGACCCCGATCACTACGTGGAGACCCACCACGCCCGCGTGAGCCTCGACGACCCCCACGCTGCGCCCAGCGACACCCTGCGCTTCACCGACGGCTGGTTTGGCCCCCACATGCCCGACCTCAACCAGCGTCTGCCCGAGTTGGCCACCTACCTCACGCAGATGACCCTCTGGTGGATCGAGGAAGCCGACCTGAGCGGCCTGCGTGTGGATACCTATTCCTATTCGGACCGCGAGTTCATCAAGCGCTGGAACCACCGCGTGCGCGAGGAGTATCCGCAGATGAACATCGTGGGCGAGGAATGGTCGCCCTATCCGGCCATCGTCGCCCGCTGGCAGAAGAGCGCGACGCACCCCGACGCCGCGCCGAGCATGATGGACTTCCCCCTGCAGGGCGCCCTGCTCGACGGCCTGTCCGAAGGCGACACCCACGAGGCCGGCTTCATGCGCTTGTATGAAGCGTTAGGCCAGGACTTCGTCTACCCCGATGCCGCCAGCCTTGTGGCCTTCGTCGGCAACCATGACACGCCGCGTGTCTACAGCTTGCTGAACGAAGACCTCGACCTCTGGAAGATGGCCATGGCCTATCTGGCCATCGTGCAGCGCACGCCGCAATTCTTCTATGGCGATGAGTTGCTGTTCACCAGCCCGCGCCAACGCGACGACAGCGCCGTGCGCGCCGACTTCCTCGGCGGCTTTGCCGGCGATGTGGCGAACGGCTTCACTGGCGCCGGTCTCGCGCCCCAGGCCGCCGAAGCGCAAGCCTGGCTGCGCAAGCTGCTGAACTGGCGCAAGGGCAGTGCAGTGGTTCGTGATGCCGCCCTGATGCACTACGCGCCGCTGGACGGCGTCTACCTGCTGTTCCGCCATGGCCCGGCGGGCAAGGTGATGCTGGTGATGAACAAGAACAAGCACGCGGTGGACCTGGACACGCGGCGCTTCAAGGAAATGCTGAACGCCAAGAGCCGGGGTGTGGATGTGATCAGTGGGCAGCCGGTGGACTTGGGCCGCAGCGTGAAGGTGCCGGCGCGGGGGGTGATGGTGGTGTCTGTCGAGCGATAGCGCGCCGCTGCCATACGGGAGGCGGGCCAGCAACTGAGCATGCGAACGCGCTCGCGCTCGCGCACCTGGTCCAGCAATCTGAGTGCGCGTAGCGGCGGCAATTCAACGGCGCCGACCGGCTTGAGCGCCGAGCGAAGAGGGTGGTTCCGGACCGGAGACGGGAGCATGGCAAGCCTCCCTGGGCGCACCGCGCATCACCCAGGCAGCTTGTAACAGGCGCGGCTCTTGTCGCGGAATTCAATACTGGATGAATCAACCGGCAACATTCGTCTGCGACAAACCGAGCAGGGCGAAAGTTCCTGACATAGACATGGTCCTGCTCGGCGCTGGCATCGGCTGGCTGCCGAATTCCTGGTCGGCAGCGAGGTGGCTCGCGGCGAGCTCGTGCCCGCATTGCCGGGATGGCGGGCCAAGACCGACGGCAGCGTTCATTTCGTCTATCCCGCCTTGAAGCGCCGCTCGGCGAACGTTCGCGCCTTTGTGGAAGCGGCGCTGAGCGTCATTGAAGTGGCGGACTTCCAGCTATGACTGCAAGGCGGCCTAGACCTTGAGTTCGCTGACACGACCTGAGCGACGGCAATCGCTGCGGAGCAGCCCTCCACTTCAGGCCGAGGAGCCCCGCGCAGCAATCTGCAGCCCAGCGCCTTGGACGATGAGTTCCAGCCCCTCCTTGTATCGTCGATCAAACTTGTCGAAGAGGATGTCACCGGCCTGTCGCAGCAAAGGCAGGCCGGCTTCCCTAAGCCGTGCGCTTCGCTGAGCGAGGTCGTACTTCTCGGAGCGCTCGCCCGGTGTCGGAAACACCGCCTGCTCCTCCATCACAAAGCTGATCGTGTAGTTGTAGACCGTGCTCAGCAGCACGGTTGCCTGACGCAATGTGAAGCCCCCGGTGACCAGACGGGCCGCGATGCGCTCGGCGGTACGCATGTAATCGATGTTGGTGAGCCGTGTGCCGGCCACCATGCGGGCGCCGTCACGGTAGCCGAGCAGGAGTTGTCGCAAACCCATGCCATAGGCTGTTGCCCAGTCGCGCCAAGCCGCAGTCTCGCGGGACGGCAGTAATCTCGGTGCGCCATTGGCCAGCACCGACGTGGCCAGCTCATCCAGCAACTCCTCCTTGTGCTTGAAATGCCAGTACAGCGTGGCTGCCTGCACCCCGCGAGTTGGAGAGCTTGAGGTCGCTTGGCGCCGACGTGGTGATTCCGTTTCAGCTGGAGCGCAACGCAGCGGCTGGCAGCAAAGACTACGAAGCCGCGCTGGGCGCGGAACTGAGCCGCGGTGTGGACGTCGTCATCGACTATCTCTGGGGCCTCAGCGCGAGAGCGGTCATCGTCTCCATCGCCCGGAGCGTGGAAGACGGACATCCCGTCAGATTCGTGCATGTGGGCAGCGCGGCGGCGAGGATGCCATCGAACTGCCAGGCGCGGCATTGCGCTCGTCAGCCATCCAGCTGATGGGCAGCGGGCTCAAGAGCGTGCCTTTTGATCGACTGCTCGACGCTGTGCGTCAGGTTTTTGAGCTTGCTGCCGCTACCAGCCTGACTTTGCCGGTGCGCGTCATGCCCTTGTCCGAGATCGAGCGGGCTTGGCAGGAACCAGGTTCGCCGCGGGTCGTGATCTCGCTAGCCTAGGGAGAGCGTTTGGCCGCTTCAGGCTGGTTACCGCTCAACGCATACCGGCGTCACTGTTTCCCTGCGTTTGGGGCCGACATGAACAGGTCAGCTGCGTCAACGAGCCCGCTTCCGTCTCTTTGTGCCATTGCCTCCAATGCCAGAAACGCATCGGCAGCGCGTTCGGCGCGGCGGCGTTTTTTGAGCGCGGAGCGGTGAGTGTCGAAGGCAAGGCCCGCGAGTTCACGCGGCCGTCCGAGTCAGGGTTCGAGGTCGCGTTTCACTTCTGCGAAACCTGTGGGTCTCGAACCGAGCCTGAAATCGTCATTGAGGCTCCCTGCTCGCCAATCTGGCCTCGATCAGGGTGTGAACTAAGTCACAAGGGAAGGGTGTCAAAGGGATAGTGAAGACCTTCGAGCCTGTGTTTTCGGCGTGCCGGACCCGCGTCCAGCTTGTCGCTCAAGCACCCGCCATCAGTTCTTCCGACCTAGGACACACCATGCATCGCACAGCCAGACTCATCCCTGCCCCGGCCCAGATTCAGAGGCTCGTCACGCACGCCAGCATGGCCGTGCTGCTGCTCGCGGCGGGTTCGGTGCAGGCGCAGACCAGTGGCACGCTGACCTCCATGAGCGGCTCGGCGCTCAACTATTCCACGGCGCCGTGGGTCATCACCAGCGGCCCGGGCAGCACGCCGGGCGACGGCGGCGTGGCGACGTTCAGCTCGATCACTTCGCCGATCCCGGGCACCGTCGTGCTGTCGTCGAATGTGAAGATCGATATGTCGCCGACGCTCTCGCAGATCAACTTCGACAGCGCCGTCACCTACACGCTCTCAGCCGTCACGGGCAATTCCATCGTCGCTGGCAACGGCGGCCTGACGCTCAACGCGATGTCGACGATGCAGAATGCGGTCGTCAATGGCGACGACCTGGCCTATGCCTTCGGCGCGCAGATCAGCTCGTCCATCTCGGGTGGCGGCAGCGCCGGGCTGATCAAGGCCGGCGCAGGCAACGTCTACTTGCTCGGCGCCAACAGCTACACCGGCGGCACGCACATCAACGGCGGCCAGCTCTCGGTCGGCGGCTCCGCCGCCATTGGTGATTCGGTCTTCGGCGCGGCAGGCCCGGGCAATGGACTCTCGTTCAATGGTGGCTCCGTGTTCTTCAACACATCGGGCGGCCTCACCACCGCACGGGATGTCTTCATTGACGCCGGCGGCGCGAAGATGGTCACCAACACCTCGACGACCCTCAGCGGCGTGGTGAGCGGCTCCGGCACATTGACTGTCGGCGCCTTGAGCGGCGGCACCTCGCTGACGCTGACCGAGGCCAACACCTTCACGGGTGCCACGGTCCTGCGCGGGCCCACTGTCGCCAACATCGCCTACCCCTCGCTGATCCTGAGCGGCAACGGCAGTCTGGCTTCGGGCAGTTCCTACGACGTGCAGGGCGCGCTCGCGCTCGACAACTCGGCCCTCAGCGTGAACAACCGCCTGAGCGACACCGCCAGCCTCACCCTGCGCGGCGCCAGTTTCCTGGTGACCGGCAACGCGACTTCCGGCTTGTCGGAGACCGTCGGCGCGGTCACGCTGGCCAACGGCTACAGCAACATCGTCATCACGCCGGGCGCCTCGGCGGCCAACAGCCTGACGATGGCCAGCCTCAACCGTGCCAACAACTCCACCGTCACCTTCCGCGGTACGGGCCTGGGTGGCACGCCCACCGGCGGGGTGGCGAACATCTACATCAATGCGGCCCCCACCCTGGTGGGCGGCGGCGGCGCGGCGGGCAGCACGAGCGTCTCGATCATTCCCTTCGCCATCGGCAGATTGATCGGTGGGGACTCGGTCTCCGAGTCAGGCCAGGCCGGCAGTTCCTTCGTGACCTACGGTGCCAATGGGGTCCGTGCGCTGGCCACGAATGAATACGCCACGGCCCTGGGCCTCAACAGCACCGACAACGTGCGGCTGACGTCCATGAGCACGGCGCCCGCCGTGTCCACCGTCAATTCGCTGCTGCTCGCGCCGGCTGCCTTCAGCACGGTCGACGTCCCCTTCCTCGCTGGCGGGACGATCAACGTCACCAGCGGCGCCGTCCTGTATTCGCAAACGAGCAGTAGCATCCCCCAGGGCGGCTTCGTCGGCAGCAACCTGAATTTCGGCGGCGCCGAGGGCGTCATCACCAACACCAGCATACTGACGCTGAGTGGCGTCCTGTCCGGATCCGGCGGCCTGACGCTCACCTCGGCCACCCCCACGTCCTACAGCGGCCGCCCCACGCTCAATCTGACGGCAGCGAACACCTACAGCGGTAACACGACCATCAACGCGGGCATGGTCGGGTTCTCCGGCACCATCGCCAACGGCGTGGCCGGCAGCTTCGGCACCAGCGGCAGCGTGATCCTGAATGGCGGCAACTACTTCGCCGGCATCGTCGCCACCGCAGCCACAACGGTTGAGCGCGACATCGACGTCGTCGGCAGCGGACTGAACTACATCGCCCAGGTCGGCAGCGGCGGCTTCAACTCCAACTACAACGGCAACATCCACCTGGGAGGCAGCGTGATCGTCGGTGGCGCGGTCAATGTCTCGGCCAACGCCTTCAACTTCAACGGCACGATTTCCGGCACGGGCGCCGTCTACGACGGCGGCTTCACCTATGCCGTGTTCAACGGCAACAACACCTATTCAGGGGGAACGATCCTCACCGGCGGTTCATTCCACGCCGGCTCGGACACGGCCTTCGGCACGGGCACGATCACCTGGGTGGCGGCGGCCGGCCTGGGCGCTGAGGGCACCGGGCCCCGGACGCTGGCAAACAAGCTGATGTTCAGCGCGTCGCCCTTCTTCGTGGGTTCGGCACCGCTGACGTTCACGGGCACCGTCGACATCAACGGCGTCGCCGGCGCCTCGCCGCGCATCCAGACCTTCAACAACACGGCGCTGACCACCTTCGCCGGCGTGGTGAGCAATGGCACGTTCCACAAGGCCGGCCTGGGCGCCCTGGCCTTGAACAGTGACACCGGCAACACCTTCACGGGCGGCTTTGTGAACCTGGGCAACGCGACGACCGCGAGCGCGATCTACGCCAACAACAGCAGCGGCTCGGCCTTCGGTACCGGCGCGGTCAGCATCGGCGCCACCAACGCCACCGTCTACAGCACGCTGGCCGGCAACTTCTCCACCGCGGGCGCCACCCGCATCGTCGGCCGCCTCTCACCGGGCAACGGCGATGGACTGACGGCCGCCACCGCCGGCCTGGGCAGCATAGGCGCCGCTAACTTCGAGACCACACTGACCTTCTCCTCGGCCGCCAACAGCAGCCTCTACCTGGAGATCGCCAGCGCCACCAGCTTCGACACCGTGAACGTCGGCGGCCTGTTGACGCTCAATGGCACGGTCTACATCGCCACCGCCGACGGCTACTCCATCCATGCGGGCGATACCTTCGACTTCATGAACTTCGGCTCGATCGACTACGGCACGGTGTCGTTCAACATGGCCAACGCCACGCTGGACGCGGGCGTGACGCTGGACACATCGATGTTCGCAAGCACCGGCATCGTGACGGCCACTGCGGCCGTGCCGGAGCCTTCGAGCTACGCCATGCTGCTGGCCGGCCTGGGCGCCGTGGGCTTCGTGGCGCGCCGCCGCCGGCCGGCTGCGGCCGGGGCGCAAAAGTAACCGTCAGCCCTGACGGCGCCGAGGCTGGGTGGTGGGCGGGACGGCCCTGAACGGGGCCGTCCCGCTTTCGGTCGTTCGTCGGATGCGAAAGCCCCGGGTCCGGGGATGCCCTGCGCGAACCAGGGGATTGCAAGCCATCTCCGGCCTATGATTGCGCACAGGCCCACTTCCCACACCGAATTTCCGTGTACGCCCCCTCCCAGAACGGCCGATGTCTCGCCCTTCCGGTTCATACGTATGCCGGACGGGATCCCATTGAGGCTCACTACGATGAGCTGAATCGCTCGTTTCCCTATTGCGAGCGCAACATCCTTTCCTGGGGTGCGCAGGGGCAGGATCTGATTCGCCTGGCGAGCCTTTCCATGAGCGCCTTGCCGCCCATGGCGGCGAACGACTTTGGTCCTTCCAAGGGCGGCTTCATGGCGGAAGCCGAGTATGGCTTTGGCCTGAGCGTCAGAACCAGCCAGTTGAACCCGAGTCCAACTGCCTATGCAGTCTGCCTGGTGCTCGCGGGCACGATGACGATGGAACGCATCGACGGCATCTTCGCGGTCGGGGCGGGCGAAGGGCTGATCATCGATCCGGCGGCCGTGGTGGAACTCAAGATCTCGCCGGGCACGCATTTCGTCGAGTTCAATCTGTCGCGACGCCATCTGATGCGCCTGGGCGGCGAATTGGCGCCGGGGAGCTACGGCAGAGAGTTGCAACTCTCCCCCGTCCTGAGAGTCCAGGACGCGCGCAACCTGGCCGCCCTGTCCTCGGCCATGGCCGGCATGATCGGCCCCGGCAGCCACGCGGCGGGACAGGGGCTCCTGTTCCAGCGCTGGAGCGAGATCATTGCCTTGACGGTGCTGCAACAGCAGCAGGCGCTGCCGGCGGCGATCAGTCCGCCGCAGGAAGCGGGCTCACCGGCCAGCCTGCGCCGTGCGCTGGAATACATCGAGAGCCAGGCCGAGTCCGACATCGCCCTGGTCGATATCGCCGCCGCCGCCTATGTCAGCGCGAGCACCTTGCTGCGCCTGTTCCGCACCCACCTGAACATGTCTCCCATGGCCTTCCTGCGTCAGCTTCGGCTCGACCGGGCGCGGGTCGAGTTGCGCAGCGACAGGGCCCGCACGGTGCAGGAGACGGCGCAGCGCTGGAACTTCCAGAACGCCAGCAAGTTCAGCCGCGCCTACGCGGAGCGCTTCGGCGAACTGCCCAGCGATACGCGCCTGCGGCGGCGATAGGCTGATTCAGCGGAGAGCAAGCATGCACCAGGGTTCCTGCCACTGCGGCGCCGTCCGCCTGACGCTGCCGTCCACGCCAGAGTCCGCGACATCTTGCAACTGCTCGCTGTGCCGCAGAGTCGGTGGCCCCTGGGTCTACTTCGAATACGGGACGGTGAAGATCGAAGGCCACCCGGAATCGACCGAAGCCTATGTCCAGGGTGATCGAACCCTCCGCACGATCCGCTGCCGGCATTGCGGCTGCGTCACGCACTGGGAACCGATGGTCGCGGAGGCCGGTGCCAGACACGGCGTACATCTGGGCAACTTCGATCCGGCCCTGATCGCGTCGGTGAAAGTCCGCAGGTTTGATGGCGCGGAGAGCTGGAAATTCTTGGAGGA
>Ga0164241_10002847_pt1 | contig 18154 bp, 22 predicted proteins | sample OricomyardsoilBY_FD_108780 | JGI IMG/M metagenome (GOLD analysis project Ga0164241, IMG submission 108780) | Backyard soil microbial communities from Emeryville, California, USA - Original compost - Back yard soil (BY) | ecosystem: Environmental > Terrestrial > Soil > Unclassified | place: USA...
ACGGCGACGGCGGCGATCGCGACGACGACGATCGCCAGCACGCAGACGACCCGCCACAGGCGGGGCCCGATCAGCTCGGGCAGCGTCGGACCGTAGGTGGCCTGGACGGCGGGCACGGCCGCCGAGTCTAGAAGTCGGGCCTACGCGGCGGCCAGCAGGCCGATGACCTTCAGCCGCCGCTGGAGCGCCTGGGCCGCGAACGCCCGCGTCTGGTTCAGCGTCGCGCCGAACAGCATCTCGTCGTCGCCGACGTCGTCCGGGACCCACTTCGGGCGCAGCACGCCCTCGGCGATCGGCAGCACCTCGGTCAGCGTCCGCTGGATGGCCACGCCGTAGCGCGGGTCGCGCTGGGTCATCTCGCGCAGGAACCGCGCGCCGAACGCGACGTGCCGGTGCTCGTCGCGCGCGACCTTCGTGAAGCCGTCGACGAACCCGGGCAGCGTGCCCGCCGCCTCGTTGAAGTCGGTGATGAAGTGCTGGCCGGTGAGGGCGAGCATCCCCTCGATGACCATGTGGTAGAGCGTCACGAACTCGACCGTGGTCTCGAGGTCGTCGGGCACGGCCGCGATCCGGTCGGCGCGCGACTTGAGCATCTCGTCGAAGAGCCGGGTGAAGTCGTCGTTGAGGTGCGCGGCCGTCTCCTCCAGCCGCGACGACAGCTCGTCGGACTCGAGCACGCCGACCTCGCTGTAGAAGCGGTCGAAGAACACGACGTGACGCGCCTCGTCGGCGATCTGCGTCGAGAGGAAGATCCGCGCGTCCTCGTCGGGCACCGCGCGCATCAGCGGCCCGAGCTCGGCTTCGACGCGCTGCTCGCCGACGAAGAACGCCGACAGCCCGCCCATCCGCGCGACGCGCTCCTCGGCGCCGATCCGCTCGTGCCAGTCGATCCGGTCCTGCGTGAAGTCGAGGTCCTGGACCGCCCAGTGCTGGCGCTCCCACAGCCAGTACAGCTCGCGGTAGCTGAGGAGGTTGACCTCACCGCGATCCGCGCCCTCCTGGAGCGCCGGATCAGAGGTCGCGCGGAAGTCGACGCGCTCGGTGCGCGGGAGGCTCGCATCGCTCATGGGGAGAACTTACTCCCCGGCTGGCTGGCCGGCCAGCTTGTCGGCGCGGCCTCAGCCGCCGACGGAGAAGAGCGCCTCGAGGTCGTGGCGCGAGAAGGCCTCGAAGGCCACCATCGTCTGCGTCCGGCGGACGCCCTCGATGCGGCCGATGCGACCGGTGACGACGTCGGCGAGGTCCTCGTGGCGCTTGACCGCGACGATCGCGACGTAGTCCCACTCGCCGGTCACCGAGTAGGCCTCGCGGACGCCCTCGACGTCGGCGAGGATGCCGCCGAGCCCGGGCATCTGCCCGCGGTCGGCCTCGATCAGGACGATCGCGTGGGTCATGGCGCGTGCGTCTCCCCCGGGTCGAGGACGACGACCTCGGAGGCCGTGTCCATCTCGACGTCGTGCTTGAACGCCTCGGCGTCGGTCTCGATCGCCGGGAACGTGTCGTAGTGGCACGGGACGACCTGGCGCGCGCCGACGAGGTCCGCGGCGATCACCGCGTCGTGGCGGTCCATCGTGTAGTGGCCGCCGATGCACATCAGCGCGACGTCGATCTGGCGGTCGCGCGGCGCGACGAGCCTCAGGTCGGAGAACAGCGACGTGTCGCCGAGGTGGTAGACGAGCGTGCCGCCGATGTCGATCAGCAGGCCGGCCGGGGTGTTGACCGTCCCCTTCGGCGTCGTCGACGTGTGCCACGCCGGGACGAGCTTCGCCGTGCCCCAGGGCAGCGCGATCGTGCCGCCGAGGTTGAAGTCGACGACCTCGTGGTCGCCGCCGAGGTCGCCGGAGATCTCCTCCGCGAGCTCGACGATCGCGCCGACGGTGGCGCCGGTCCGCTGGGCGATCCCGATCACGTCGCCGTAGTGGTCGGCGTGGCCGTGGGTCAGCAGGATGGTGTCGGCGGCGAGCGAGTCGGCGCTCACCGTGGCCTTCGGGTTCCCGGTCAGGAACGGGTCGATCAGGACGGTCGCGCCGTCGTGCTCGAGCGAGAAGGCCGCGTGGCCGAGGTACGTGATCTTCATGACGGTGGCGCTCCCTTGTCGAGTTCTCGTGCGAGCTGCAGTCCGACGGCGACCCCGACGAGCATCCCGATGCGCGTCTCCTCGGCGACCAGCGTCCGGACGGCGACGAGGCGATCGTTCGGATCCTCGACGGCCGTCACCTGCAGCACCTGCTTCTCATGCGCCTCGCCGAACCAGCCGCCTTCCTGCAGCGCCTCGGTGAGGATCCTCTGGAGGCCGGGCGCGGCGTGCGTCACGACCTCCTGTGCGTGCCCGAAGCGCTCGGGGTCGGCCTGCAGCGCCGCGACGGCGGCGTCGACCTCCTCGGCGGTGAATCGGCGGTCGGGCACTGACCGACGACGATACCCCTCAGCCGCCGCCTAGTTCTTGGCGCACTCCGTGAGGCCGATCTTCGTGGCCAGCGCGTCGGACTGCTTGTCGAGCCGATCGCCGGTCTCGGTGACCTTCGCGAGCGCCTTCTGGTCCTTGTCCTCGACGGCCTTGGCGAGATCCTGCGCGGCGTCCTTGGTCTTCTTGGAGGACGTGATCAGCTCCGCGAGATCGTCCTCGACCTTCTTCGGCGGCGAGAGCGCGTCGAGCTTGCCCATCGCCTCGTCGACGAGGCCGCCGGCCTTGTCCACGAACGAGCGCACCTCGGAGGCGTCCTTCGGATCCCCGAGCGCCTCGATCTTGGCGTTGTAGTCCTTGCAGATCGCGTTGCCCTGCTTGACGAAGTCGGCCTGCGAGAGGCGGTCGCCGCCGCCACCGCCGCCGCCACCACAGCCGGCGAGGAGGACGAGCACGGCGAGGGCGGGAACGGGCAGGAGGGCGCGCATGGCGCGCGAGCCTACCGGCGCCCGCGCGAGCGTGCGCGGCTTCGCCCGGGCCGCGCCGGCGCCGCGCCCGCGCGAGCGTGCGCGGCTCCGCCCGGGCCGCGCGGTCAGGAGTCGGCGGTGCGCGCCAGGAGCATCCCGGCGAGCGCGCCCACGAGGATCCCGACGCCGCCGGCGATCCAGCTCGCGCCCTCGACCGCGAGCGGCATCAGGAAGATCACCGCGCTGATCACCGCGGTGCCGAGCATGTCGCCGTCGTAGGGCTCACCGCGCCGCGCGGCGAGCCCGTCGCGCATCGCCCACGCCGCGAGCAGCGCGAGCGCCGCGCCGTTCGCGCCGTAGGCGGGCACGTCGTCGAGCGCGACGGCGGCCGCGATGCCGCCGATCCCGCCGATCGCGAACAGCAGGACGACCGGGATCGGGCCGTGGCGCCGCTCCAGCAGCCAGCCGAAGAGCCCGACGCCGATCAGCGCGACGAGCTGGTACCAGCCGTCGGGGTAGACGAAGACCGACGTGACGAGGCGCTCGGGCTGGTCGGCGAGCCCCGACGTGATCACGAGGTCGCCGCGGCCGACCCACACGAGCGTGATCCACATGAAGCACGACAGCGCGACGAGGACGACCGTCGCCCACGGCTTCGCGCCCCACGCGGGCGCGCCGACGCCGGGGATCCGGGCGGCGCGCGGCGCGCGGATCGGCCGGGTCTTCGAGCGTCGCGACCGCCGCGGCTTCGGCTCGGAGATCGTGCCGTCGCGCTCGATCTTCGGAGCCCGCTTGCGCAGGCGGGTGCCGCAGTAGGGGCACTCCGTGATGTACGGAGACACCTCGGAGCCGCAGGTCTTGCATACGACGAAGAGGTCCGGGCCGGTGGCCATAGGCGTTTCCGAGTCTAGATGGCGGTCGCCTAGATGGCGGTCGCATCCACGATCTCGGCCATGACCTCTCGGAGATCGTGGTTGGCCTCGTAGACGACGACCTGGCGCTCGCCGCCGTTGCCGTTGTCGAGCAGGTCGGCGATCCCCTCGAGCTCGGCGGCGGAGCCGACCTGCTGGGCGTGCTCGCGCAGCCGCTCCAGGAGCTGGCGGGCGAGCTCGCGGGTCGGGAGCCGCTCGTGCGTCGGCAGCGCGAGCAGCTCGCCGGAGAGGCCGTGGCGGGCGGCGAGCCACTTCATCTCGTCCATCAGCTGCCACGGGATCCGCGGCAGCTGCTTGCCGGCCTCGAAGTCGTGGCAGAGCTCGTGGACCATCGCCTGGATGAGCGCCGCCAGCGCGAGCGTGTGCTCGACCCGCGTCTGCGCGTCGCACACGCGGATCTCGACCGTGCCGAACTTCGGATGCGGGCGGACGTCGTACCAGAGGTACGTGTAGTCGGCCATCACGCCGCTGGAGACCATGTAGTCGATCTGCTCGCGATAGTCGTCGAAGTCCTCGTAGGCCGGCGGGATGCCGACCCGCGGGAACGCGCGGAAGATCGGCGTGCGGGTCGACATGAGGCCGGTCGCGTCGGCCCGCCAGAACGGCGAGTTTGCGCTCAGCGCCAGCAGGATCGGCAGGTGGAAGCGCATGCCGTTGGCGACGTAGACGGCCTTGTCGGGATCGTCGACGCCGACGTGCACGTGGAGCCCGAAGATCAGCTCCTGGCGCGCGACGAAGCGCAGCGCGCTGATCAGCTCGCGGTAGCGCGGGCGCTGGACGATCCGCGCGTCCTCCCACATCGCGAACGGGTGCGTGCCCGCGGAGCCGATCGTCAGGCCCTTGTCGGCGGCGTTGGCGAACACCTGGCGCCGCAGCGAGCGCAGCTGCTCGCCGGCCTCGACCGTGTTCGCGCACGGCTTGGTCGCGATCTCGAGCACCGACTCCATCAGCTCGGGCTTGATCTCGCCGTCGACGGCGTCCTCCAGCAGCGACTCGATCGCGTTCACGAGGTCGAACGACTCGCGGTCGACGATCATGAGCTCCTCTTCGATGCCGATGGTGTAGCTCGGCCCGGTGAAGTGATGCTCCATGCGAGGCGGAGCCTACCCGGGAGCGCGCGTAGACTCCCACGCATGGCGACCGCTGAACTCTCGACTTCCCGCCTCCAGGAGCTGCTGGGCGATGATGCCCAGTCCCTCCTCGAGCATCAGTGCACGACGTTCCCGGCCTCGGACCTCCATCTTCCGGGCCCGGACTTCATCGACGAGGTCTTCGTACCGACCGACCGCTCGACGAACGTGCTGCGCAACCTCCAGTGGCTGCACCACAGCGGCCGGCTCTCGGGCTCCGGCTACGTGAGCATCCTCCCGGTCGACCAGGGGATCGAGCACTCCGCGGGCGCGAGCTTCGCCCCGAACCCCCTCTACTTCGACCCCGAGAACATCGTCCGGCTCGCGATCGAGGGCGGCTGCAACGCCGTCGCCTCGACCGTCGGCGTCCTCGGCGCGGTCAGCCGCAAGTACGCGCACAAGTTCCCCTTCATCGTGAAGCTGAACCACAACCAGCTGCTCACGCACCCGAACACGTTCGACCAGATCCAGTTCGCGTCGGTCAAGCGCGCGCACGAGCTCGGCGCGGCCGGCGTCGGCGCGACGATCTACTTCGGCTCGCCGGAGAGCAACCGCCAGATCGTCGAGATCGCCCAGGCCTTCGAGGAGGCTCACCGGCTCGGCATGTTCACCGTGCTGTGGTGCTACCTGCGCAGCTCCGGCTTCAAGGTCGACGGGCAGGACTACCACACGGCCGCGGACCTCACGGGCCAGGCGAACCACCTCGGCGTGACGATCGAGGCGGACATCATCAAGCAGAAGCTGCCCGAGACCAACGGCGGCTACAACGCGCTCAACGCCGACGGCGCGTCGTTCGGCAAGACCCACAAGCTGGTCTACGAGAAGCTCACGACCGACCACCCGATCGACCTCTGCCGCTACCAGGTGCTCAACTGCTACCTGGGCCGCGCGGGCCTGATCAACAGCGGCGGCGCGTCCTCGGGCGCGACCGACCTCGCCGAGGCCGTCAAGACCGCGGTCATCAACAAGCGCGCGGGCGGCATGGGCCTGATCTCGGGCCGCAAGGCGTTCCAGCGGCCGATGGACGAGGGCATCGAGCTCCTCAACGCGATCCAGGACGTCTACCTCTCCCCCGAGGTCACGATCGCCTAGCCGCGCTCCGCGGGGGCGCGTGCGCGCCCCTCGCGGACGTCGTCGTCTCGTTGCAGGGCCCGGCGCATGCGTGCCGGGCCTTCGCGCATCATTGGGGAGATGCGCCGTCGCCCCCTCCCCTTCGTCCTCGTGATCGTCGTCGCCCTCGCGGGCGGCTGGCAGGCGTTGTCGGCCGGCGGGGACGGCGGCTCGTCGGGCGGCGCGAGCGCCGGCGACAGCGCGACGGCGACCGTCGTGCGGGTCACCGACGGCGACACGATCCGCGTGCGCGTCGGCGGCAAGGAGGAGCGCGTGCGCTACATCGGGGTCGACACGCCCGAGTCGGTCAAGCCCGACACGCCGGTGCAGTGCTTCGCCAAGAAGGCGAGCGACTTCAACAAGTCGCTGGTGGCGGGGCGCCAGGTGCGGCTCGTCCAGGACGTCGAGGCGCGCGACCGCTACGGCCGCCTGCTCGCCTACGTCTACCGGAAGTCCGACGGGCTGTTCGTCAACGCCGAGCTGGTGCGCCGCGGCTACGCGCGCACGCTGACGATCCCGCCCAACGTGCGCTTCGCCAAGCGCTTCTCGACACTGGCCCGCCAGGCCCGCGAGGACGGGAAAGGCCTCTGGAGCGCCTGCTGATCGGTACCCTGGGACCAGCAATGCGGATGCGCCAGAGCCTTGCCGAGCTGGAAGAGGCCTTCTACGAGGAGGCCATGACGTCGCAGGTCCGCTCCCAGGAGCAGGTCCACGCGGCCAACCTGCGCCAGCGCGCACGGCACATCGAGCGCAAGCACAAGCACGGCACCATGCGCTTCTGGGTGCTCGCGCTCGTGCTCATCGCCACGGCCGTGCTGGTGACCGTGGCGATGTTCGAGACGCTCTACATCGTGATGAGCTAGTCGCGGCTGAACCGCGACAGCGCCTCCTCGACATCGGCGCGCGCGCTTCCGGCCGTCACCTCGCCGCGCTCCGCCTGGATCTCCAGGTAGACCTCCTTGCGGAACACTGGGACGTCCCGCGGAGCCGAGATGCCGATGCGCACCTTCTCGCCCATGATCGAGAGAACGGTGATCTCGACGTCATCGCCGATCATGATGCTCTGGTTGGACTTGCGTGTCAGAACCAACATGTCTTCTTGGCACCTCCCTGCCACTGAGAACCGGTCCTGAGGCCGTTCCCCTTTGGGTCGCACATGAAACCAGTGCGTACGCGATCGGGCGCCGGATTCGACGCGATCCGGGGTCGGTCGGCCTGTCCGGCGAGTGCATTGCGCTAGGCTCCCGCCCGCTCATGGCACGCCGCTCACTGCGCCCACATCTCAACCAGATTCGCGGCTGGGTCCGTCAGGGCCGAACCGACGCCTGGATCGCCCACCAGCTGGAAGTCACGGTCCAGCAGATCGAGCAGTTCAAGCGCGAGAACGAACTCGCGCCTGACGACGCCGTCGAAGCCACGGACGCCAACGGCGCCGACTTCGACGACGAGATCGATCTGCGCGCCGAGGACGACGCGCTCATCGCCGCGGAGCTGGAGGCCGCCGCCGCCCGCGAGGCCGAGGAGGCCGCCGCGCGCGCCGCCAAGGCCGAGGAGGAGGGCGACGACGACGGCGAGGAAGGCGAGGACGGCGCCCCGAAGCGCCGCCGCGGTCGCCGTGGCGGTCGCCGCCGTCGGGGTGGCGCGAAGAGCGCGCTCGAGGGCACGTTCGACCACGGCGAGGAGGGCTTCGGGCTGTGGCTCGATCCCGCGATCGCCGACAACCCGGTCTACGCGGAGCACTGGGCGGGCCACCGGCCCGTCGAGGTCACGGTCGAGGAGGACCGGATCGTGATCCGCCGCGCCGGGGAAGACGACGCCTCCGAGGACGGCGACGACGAGTAGCCCCCCGGGCGACCGCTTCGCCCGCCTGCTCGCGTTCGAGCGCGAGACGCATGCCCTCGGCGCCGAGGGCGTCGAGGAACACCCGTTGGGCCTGGCGCTCCACAGCGACGCGTTCGCGTACATGTGGGTGCTCAACCAGCTCTACGTGATCGGCGAGCGTCCCGCGCTCGAGGCCGCCGCGCTCGTCGCCGAGCTCGACCGCCTCCACGGGCACCGCACGCACCGCCGGGTCGTCGTCGAGGACGACGCGACCGGCGCGCGCCTCGCGGAGGGGATGCGGGCCGCCGGGTTCACGGTCGAGCGCATGGCGATGATGCCGCTCGAGGAGCCGGTGGCGGCGCCCGTTCCCGAGGGCTTCGCGATCGAGGAGGTCGGCGAGGAGCGCTTCCGCGCGGCCGAGCGCGCGGGGGCCGTCGACGCCGAGACCCGGTTCGGCGAGCCGGACGAGCTGGTCGCCGGCTGGGCGCAGCTGCGCAGCCGGCCGGGGACCCGCCGGTTCGTGGGCGTGCGGGACGGCGTCGACGCCTGCACGGTGACGCTGTACTCCGACGGCGCCGTGGGACAGCCCGAGAGCGTCACGACGCTGTCTTCCTACCGTGGGCAGGGTCTGGCGGGTGCCGTCGTCTCACACGCCGCGCAGGAGGCTCTCAGCGCCGGTGACGACCTGGTGTGGATCATCTGCGAGGCCGAGGGCGGCCCGCTGCCGCTCTACGAGCGCCTCGGGTTCCGCGCCCGGGCGCAGTTCTGGGTCTTCACGCGTCCCGCGTGAGCCGCCGGCCGCCGGCGTAGTCGGCGGCCTCGCGGACGTAGCGCCCGAAGGCGGCGTCGACCACCAGGCGCGACTCCCACGCCCACGGATCGCTCGGAGCGGCCGCGGCGGCGATGTCCTGGGCCCAGGACGTGCCGGAGTCGTAGAGGTCGACCAGCTCGTCGATCATGAACGCGCTCCCCAGCCGGCGCCGCAGCTCGGCGAAGATCCGCTCGACGACGCGCTCCAGGACCCGCACCCGTGCGGGCTCGGCGTCCATGAACCGCCGCTCGCCCTCGCGCCACTGCTGCATCGCCGACTCGTACGACATCCGGCAGCGAGGCTAGCGCCGCCCGCCGGCGTCGCCGCGATGAGTTTCCGCGCCCGCCGCGGTCTTCACCCCCATGAGCAAAGTTGTCGCAGGGATCAGCATGTCGCTCGACGGCTTCATCGCCGGCCCGAACGACGAACACGGAAACGGCCTCGGAGACGACGGCTGGCCGCTGCACGAGTGGATCGAGTCCGGCGACCCGCAGGGCGCGGCGTTCTTGCAGGAGATGATCGAGGGCCTCGGCGTCCTGATGATGGGCCGCCACGGCTACGAGGTCGTGGACTGGGGCCCGACCGCCTACTTCAACCGGCCGGTCTACGTCCTCACCCACCACCCGCCGGAGGAGAACCCCGTCGTCCGCGGCGACACGTTCCACTTCATCGATGACGGCCTCGAGGCCGCGATCGCGCGCGCGAAGGAGGAGGCGGGCGACGGGGTCGTCGCCCTCCACGGAGCCTCGCTCGTCCAGCAGGCCCTCCGCGCCGGCCTCCTCGACGAGATCATCATCCACCTCGTCCCGATCCTCCTCGGCGACGGCAAGCGCCTCTTCGCGAGCCCGATCGACCAGGTCCGCCTCGACCCCATCCGCGTCCTCGACACCCCCCGCGCGACCCACCTGCACTACCGGGTCGTCTGAGGCGGTGTGGGGCGCCCCTACTCGCCGCTCGGCAGGTCCTTGACGACGTAGCCGCGCTCGCCCGGGCGGAGCATGCCGAGCTTGCGGGCCTCCTCCTCGAGGACGCCCTTGTCCGTGAGGGCGCGCTTCTTGGCCAGGAGGCGGTGGTTCTCGCGCTCGAGGGTGCTGACCTCGGCGGCGCGGCGGTGCGACTCGTTGCGCGTGCTGAGGTAGTTGCGCAGCGGGTTCACGTAGAGCGCCAGCAGGATCACGAGGACGAGGAGCAGGCCGTACCGGCTCAGGCGGTCCCAACGGATCGTGGCGGGCTTCGACATCGGGAACGGCCTTCGCCGCCCCCGAGGGAAGTCCTCCGTGGCCGGCGCGCTACGAGCGGAAGACGGAGCGGCCCGGGAAGGTCGCGTCTCCGCCGAGCTGCTCCTCGATGCGCAGGAGCTGGTTGTACTTCGCGACGCGGTCCGAGCGCGAGGGAGCGCCGGTTTTGATCTGGCCGCAGCCGGTGGCCACGGCGAGGTCGGCGATCGTGACGTCCTCGGTCTCGCCCGAGCGGTGCGACATGACGGCGGTGTAGCCGGCCTCGCGGGCGATGCGGATCGCCTCGAGCGTCTCGCTCAGCGTGCCGATCTGGTTGACCTTGATCAGGATCGAGTTGCCCACGCCCTTCTCGATGCCCTCGCGCAGGCGCGCCGGGTTCGTGACGAAGAGGTCGTCGCCGACGAGCTGGACGCGGTCGCCGATGCCGTCGGTGAGCGTCTTCCAGCCGTCCCAGTCGTTCTCGTCCATGCCGTCCTCGATCGAGAGGATCGGGTACTTGCCCGCCATCTCGCCCCAGTACGCGGCCATCTCGGCGGGGCTCAGCTTGCGGCCCTCGTGCTCGAGGTCGTAGAGGCCGTCGGAGAAGATCTCGCTGGTCGCCGGGTCGAGCGCGATCGCGACGTCGTCGCCGGGCCTGTAGCCGGCCGCCTCGATGCCCTGGACGAGCAGCTGCAGCGCCTCCTCGTTGGAGCCGAGGTCCGGCGCGAAGCCGCCCTCGTCGCCGACGGTCGTGTTCAGGCCGCGGTCGTGGAGCGTCTTCTTCAGCGCGTGGAAGACCTCGGTGCCCATCCGCAGGCACTCGGAGAACGACGGCGCCCCGACGGGGATGACCATGAACTCCTGGAAGTCGACCTTGTTGTCGGCGTGGGCGCCGCCGTTGAGCACGTTCATCATCGGCACGGGCAGCACGTGCGCCGCCTCGCCGCCGAGGTACTTCCACAGCGGCAGGCCCTCCTCGGCGGCCGCGGCGTGCGCGGCGGCGAGCGAGACGCCGAGGATCGCGTTCGCGCCGAGGCGCGACTTGTTCGGCGTGCCGTCGAGGTCGATCAGGGCCCGGTCGAGGCCCGACTGGTCGTCGGCGTCGCGGCCGGCGACCGCCTCGGCGATCTCGCCGTTGACGTTGGCGACCGCGTTCGTGACGCCCTTGCCGAGGTAGGCGGAGCCGCCGTCGCGCAGCTCCGCGGCCTCGTACTCGCCGGTCGAGGCACCGGACGGGACCGCGGCGCGGCCCGAGGCGCCGGAGCGCAGGACGACGTCGACCTCGACGGTCGGGTTGCCCCGGGAGTCGAGGATCTGGCGGGCGTGGACGCGGTCGATCTGGCTCAAGGTTGCTGCTCCTGGAGGCGGGCTTGGGCGTAGTAGCCGAGCTGCTGGTCGGGGCCGAGCTCCTCCCACTCGGCACCGTGCTCGCGGGCGAGGCGCTCGGCCGCCTCGACGCGACCGCGAAACCTATCGGCCGACGCCCGCAGAGCGAGCTCCGGGTCGACGTGCAGCTTGCGGGCGACGTTCGTCGCCGCGAACAGCACGTCGCCGATCTCGTGGAACGCCTCGTCGCGGCCCTTGGCCTCGCGCAGCTCCTCGAGCTCCGCCTCGATCGCGTCGTAGGGCACGTGGTCGAAGTCGAAGCCGGTCGACGCCGCGCGCCGCTGGACCTTGCGCGCGTACAGCGGGCCGGGCAGGTTCTCGGGCACCTCGCCGAAGATCCCGCGCTCGCGGCCGGGCTCGTCGCGCTTGATCGCGTCCCAGTTGCGCAGGACGTCGCCGGCGGTCTCCACCTCGGGCACCGGAGACGAAGCCGGCGGTCCCTCCCCGAAGATGTGCGGGTGCCGGTGGATCAGCTTCTGGCGCACGTGGTCGGCGACGTCGGCCAGCGAGCCGGCGCCGCGCTCCTCGAGCAGCAGCGCCAGGAAGTGGACCTGGAAGAGCACGTCCCCCAGCTCGTCGAGGAGCTTGGCGTCGTCGCCGCGCTGCGCGGCGTCGGCCAGCTCGTAGGCCTCCTCGACCGTGTGCGGGACGATCGACTTCTCGTCCTGCTCACGGTCCCAGGGGCACTCGCGCCGCAGGCGGCGCGTCAGCTCGTCCAGCCGCGCGACGGCGTCGGCGCCGTCGTCGCGGCTGGGAGCCATCCGATCAGCCAGTCGTCGTCGCGGGCGTGGTCGCGCCCGCGGTCGTCGTCTTGACCTTCGGCGCGTTCTTGCAGTCCTGCGTGACGAAGTCCTTCTGGCAGTTCGTCTTCTTCTTCCACTTGGCCTGGAAGTCCTTGACGAAGCTGTCGAGCGCCTTCTGCTGGCCCTCGGACTGCAGGAGCTGCTTGATGGTCGGCTTGGCCTGCGCCAGCGTCTGCTGCGACGCCGGGGTGATCTTCGTCACCTCGAAGACGTAGTAGCCGAACTGCGTCTTGATCGGGCCGCTGAGCTGGCCCGTCTTGGCCGCGAAGACCGCATCGTCGAGCGCCTTCTCCTGCTGGCCCTTGGAGACCGCGAGGAGCACGCCGCCCGCGTTCTTGGAGGCCTGGTCGATCGAGTACTTCTTGGCGATCGCCTTCCAGCTGCCCTTGGCCTCGAGCGCGGACTTGGCCTCGTTGGCCTTGGCCTCGGTCTTGGTCAGGACGATCCGCATGTCGCGGCGCTCAGGCGCGGCAAAGCGCTTCTTGTTCTTGGCGTAGTAGGCCGCGATCGCCTTGTCGGTGACCACGTCCTTGCCCTTCGTGATCTTGGTGCGGAGCTTCGTCGACAGCGAGTCGACCTTCACGCGGAACTTGACGTCGTCGATCGTCATGCCCGAGCTCTTCAGGAACGCCTGGAAGTCCGCGTCCTTCGGGAACGACTGCTTCTTCGTCGTGTTGAAGGACTTGGTGACCTCCGCGTCCGTGACCTTCACGCCTTGGTCGGCGGACTCACCCTGCAGCCACGAGGCGGAGATCAGGAACTGCATCACCTGGTTGCGGTAGTTCTCGTACTCCTGCTTGCACTGCGACTTGAACTGCGCGGGCGTCTGCTTCGGCTGGCCCTTGGCCGGCTTGGGCGCCGTCTTGGTCTTGTTCGCGACGCACTCGGTGAACTCCGGAGGCTTCGGGATCTGGACCGCGGCCGTGGTGGCGCTGGTCTGCTGCTGCGAGCTCTTCGCCGCGATGGTCATCCAGTGGTCGAACTGCGACTTGGTGATCGTCGAGTCTCCGACCTTGGCGACGGCGTTGCCGGGGATTGAGTCGCCGCCGCACGCGGCCAGGGCCGTCACCGCGGCCACAAAAAAGGCGCTGAGCGCCGTGATACGAAGAAGTTTGCGCATGAGTGATTCGAAGCCTAGCGAAGTCACACCGTCGCCTGGGCAGGCTCGCGCACGGCGGAGAGCAGCGCGTCCGCGGCGCGGACGACCGCCGGGAAGCGCTCGCCGGGCTCGTCGGGCACCCGGAGCGAGAGCTGCGAGCGCCCCGGCTCGTACGTGGCGCCCGGAAGCTCCTCCTTCAGGCGCGCCGCCTGCTCGGCGTCGAGATCGAGCGGCGTGACCGCCAGCCGGCCCTGCCGGAAGGTCACCACGCGCGCGCCCGCCTGCCCGAAGCGGATCCGCGCCTGCTGCAGGCTGATCAGGTTCGCCAGCGGCTCGGGCACCGGCCCGAAGCGGTCCTCGAGCTCGTCGCGCAGCGCCATCAGGTCGGCGACGTCGCGCGACCCGGCGATCCGCCGGTGGACGTCGATCTTCGCCTGCTCGTAGGGCACGTAGTCGGCGGGGACGTAGGCGTCGACGTTGACGTCGAGGCGCACCGGCTCGATGTTCTCCTCGCCCGCCATGTCCGGCTCCATCTCGCGGACTGCCTCGTCGAGCATCGCCATGTAGAGCTCGAAGCCCAGCGCCGCGACGTGGCCGGACTGCTCGTCGCCGAGCAGGTTGCCGGCGCCGCGGATCTCGAGGTCGCGCATCGCGATCTTGAAGCCGGCGCCGAGCTCCGTGTAGTCCGAGAGCGCGGTCAGGCGCTTCATCGCCTCCTCGGTCAGGGCGGCGTGGCTCGGGTACAGGAGGTACGCGTAGGCGCGCTCGCGGCTGCGGCCCACGCGCCCGCGGATCTGGTAGAGCTGGGCGAGCCCGAACATGTCGGCGCGCTCGACGATCAGCGTGTTGGCCTGCGGGATGTCGATGCCCGACTCGATGATGCTGGTGGCGACGAGCACGTCGGCCTCGCCGCGGAGGAAGCGCAGCATCCGCTCCTCGAGCTGCTTCTCGTCGAGCTGCCCGTGGGCGACCTCGAACGACACCTCGGGGCAGAGGCCGCGCAGGCGCTCGGCGGTCTCGTCGATCGACTCCACGCGGTTGTGCACGAAGAACGCCTGGCCGCCGCGGTGCTTCTCGCGCATGATCGCCTGGCGGACGAGGTCCTCGTCGTAGTCGCCGACGTAGGTCTTGACCGGGCGCCGGCCCTCGGGCGGGGTCTCGATCGTCGAGATGTCACGCAGGCCGGCGAGCGACATCTGCAGCGTCCGCGGGATCGGCGTGGCGCTCATCGCGATCACGTCGACGCGCAGCTTCAGCTGCCGCATCAGCTCCTTCTGCTTGACGCCGAAGCGCTGCTCCTCGTCGACGATCATCAGCCCGATGTCCTTGCCGCGCAGGTCGCGGCCGAGGAGCCGGTGGGTGCCGACGAGGATGTCGACCTTGCCCGCGTTGAACGCGGCGACCGCGGCCTTCTGGTCGGCGGCGGAGCGGAAGCGGCTGACGTGGTCGATCGTGAACGGGTAGTCCTTCATCCGCTCCGAGAACGTGCCGTAGTGCTGCTGGGCGAGGATCGTGGTCGGCGCGAGGACGAGCACCTGCTTGCCGGCCTCGGCGGCCTTGAACGCGGCGCGCAGCGCGACCTCGGTCTTGCCGTAGCCGACGTCGCCGCAGATCAGCCGGTCCATCGGGCGCGCCGACTCCATGTCGGCCTTGACGTGCTCGATCGCCTCGCGCTGGTCCGGGGTCTCCTGCCACGGGAACGCGGCCTCGAACTCGCGCAGCCACTCCGAGTCCTCGGGAAACGCGAAGCCCTCGCGGCGACGGCGCTCGGCGTAGAGGTTGATCAGCTCGCCGGCGAGCTCCTGCGCCGCGTGCCGGGCGCGCGACTTCATCGTCTCCCAGCTCTTGCCGCCGAGCTTCGAGAGCGGCGGATGGCTGCCGCCGGCGCCGACGTAGCGGCTGATCTTCGCCAGCTGGTCGACCGGCATGAACACCTTGTCCGTGCCGGCGAACTCGAGGTTCAGGTAGTCGCGGGTGACGCCGCCGACCGTCTTCGTGTCGAAGCCGGCGAAGCGCGCGACGCCGTGGTCCTCGTGGACGACGATGTCGCCGGTGCGCAGGTCGGCGAACGAGCGCAGCGCGCCGCGGCGGCCGCCCTCGGGGCGCTTGCGCTCGGCGCGCTTGCGGCGCAGCAGGCGGTGCTCGGGGATCACCGCGAGCTTCAGGCCGGCGGCGATGAAGCCGTCGCGGAGGCCGGCCTCGGCGAACTGGAGCTTGCCCGGCTCGGCACTCCGACCCACGGCTTCGCCGCGTGTGCCCGCCGTGAGCCACTCGGGCGTCGAGCGGACGAGGTTGTAGGCGGCGCGCTCGCCGTCGCCGCGACGCGGCCAGGCGACGACCGTCCGGTAGCCGGAGCGCACGAGCTTCTCGAGCTCCGGCTCGGACGCCGAGAGCGAGCGGGCGGCGACGTCGGCGGCCTGGGCGCGCAGCTCGATCGGCTGGTCGGACGAGAGCGAGGAGAGCCGGACCGACGCGCGCGCGTCGAGGTCGGCCCGGATCGCGTCGGGCTTGACGTAGAGGTGGTGGGCGTCGGAGTCGTGGAACGCGGCGCTGACGTCCTGCCAGTGGTCGGCGAGCGCGGGCTCGACCTCCTCCTCGGCCGCGAGGTAGAGCGCGGCGTCGGCGGGCACGAGGTCGAGGAACGCGCCGAAGCGGTCGACCGGGAGCAGCTCCGTGATGTCCGGGCGATCGTCCTCGTCGGCGATCGCGGCGATCTCCGCGGCCTCGCGGTGCTCGGCGGAGAGCTCGGCCGCGGGCGCGATCTCGATCCGCTCGGTGTCGCCGAGCGAGCGCTGCGTGAACGTGGAGAACCAGCGCAGCGACTCGACCTCGATGTCGAACAGCTCGATCCGGCAGGCACGGTCCTCGGTCGCCGGGTAGACGTCCAGGATCCCGCCGCGGATCGCGAACTGGCCGCGGTCGTCGACCTGGTCGACCCGCTCGTAGCCGGCCTTGACGAGGTCGGCGCCGACCTCGTCGAGGTCCACGAGGTCGCCCTTGGCGATCGCGAACGACGACGGCCGCAGCTCGGTATCCGGGACCTTCTCGGAGAGCGCGACCGCGGAGACCACGATCACGGGCGCGTCCTCGGCGTTGGCGGGGTCCCACTGCAGGAGCGCGTCGAGCGCGGCGACCCGCAGGCCGACGAGGTGCGGCGACGGCGCGAGGTGGGACTCGTAGGCGACGCCGCGGCTCGGGTAGAAGCGCACGGGGCGCGGCGCCAGCCACGCCCGCAGGTCGACCGCGAGATCGCGCGCCTGGCGGTCGTCGCCCGCGACGATCAGCGCGGGGCGCCGCGGCTCCTCGTCGGCGAGCGCCGCCAGCGTGTACGGCCGCAGCGACGAGCTGACGAACGCCCTCCCGCCCTCGTTGAGGAGGCGGTTGCCGCTGGGTTCGTCGGCGAGGTGGCGGAGGAGCGAGCGAAGGGCCATGAAGCCCTTCTCACTCTACGAACGCGCGATCAGCCCGCGGACGCGGTCGCCGTCCTGCGCCTCGTCTACGGCGCGACCTCGCCGAGGACGATCCGCTCGGCGGCGTCGCGGGCGCGGTCGACGAGGTCGCGGACCTCCGCGGGCGACTGCTTCCACTTGCCCAGGACGTGCGCGGCGACCAGCTCGGAGTCGGTCGAGTCCGGGCGGCCGACGCCGACGCGGACGCGGACGAAGTCCGGGGACCCGAGCTGGGCCTTCAGCGACTTCAGGCCGTTGTGGCCGGCGAGCCCGCCGCCGACGCGGGTGCGGATCTCGCCGTAGGGCAGGTCGATCTCGTCGTGGACGACGAGGACGTGGTCGAGGTCGACCTTGAACGCGCCGCGCGCCGGCCCGGCGCTCTTGCCGGACTCGTTCATGAACGTCTGCGGCAGGAGCACGGCGACGCGCGGGCCTCCGGGATTCGCCCGCCCGTCGGCGAGCAGCCCGTTGAACTTCTTCTTCGGCTCCCCCAGCCCCCAGCGCTCGATCAGCGCCCGGGCGACCTCGAAGCCGACGTTGTGCGGCGTTCCCTCGTAGCGGCTGCCCGGGTTGCCGAGGCCGACGACCAGCCAGTCGGCCGGCGCGACCCCCCCGAACAGCTTCACGGGAGAGGGCTACTCGTCGGAGGAGGCGTCGCCGTCGCCGGCGTCCTCGGAGCCGGCGTCGTCGCCGCCCTCCGCGTCGCCCGCGGGTGCCTCGCCGACCACGGCGGTCTCGGTCTCGAGCTCGTCGAGCTCGGTGTCGAGGCGCGGCGGAGCGAGGTTGGCGACCACGGTCTCGAGATCGTCGACGATCGTGACACCGGACGGCGCGGTGACCTGCGCCAGCGTGTAGGTGTCGTTGACCTCCATCGCGGAGATGTCGAGCGACAGCTCCTCGGGGATCTCGTTCGGGAGCGCCTCGACCAGGACCTCGCGCGTGACCTGCTCGAGCACGCCGTTGTCGCGGTGGCCGGGCGAGTCCTCGAGGCCGACCAGGTGCAGCGGCACCGGGGACTGGATCGGCTTGTCGAGATCGACGCGCACGAAGTCGACGTGCAGGATGTCGCCGCGCACCGGATGGCGCTGGGCGTCCTTGAGCACGGCGGCCGTGCCGGCGCCACCCGTCGGGTCGTGCAGCTCGATGACCGCGCCGGACCCGTGGAGGGCGTGGCGCAGCTCACGAGCGTCGGCCGAGAAGCTCAGCGGGTCCTTCCCGAGCCCGTACAGGATCCCGGGCACGCGGCCGTCACGGCGCATGCGGCGCGTGGCGCGCGAATGCGCGGCCTCGCGGGGCTCGATGGTCAGCGTGGTGGTGTCGGCCTTGGGGGCAGCCATAGCGGCCGAGCAGGTTAGCGCCTGCGAACGCCGACCTGGACGGTCGACTTGAAGATCTGGTTCAGCGTGAACCATGCGGGCTTCTTGTTGCCGTCGAAGTCGAGCACGCCCTTCTGGTGCAGCGGCGGCGACGGACGGGGGTTCCCGCCGTCCCACATGGGCCGCACGCGGAACTCCTTGAGGCCCCA
>Ga0164241_10002848_pt1 | contig 18153 bp, 16 predicted proteins | sample OricomyardsoilBY_FD_108780 | JGI IMG/M metagenome (GOLD analysis project Ga0164241, IMG submission 108780) | Backyard soil microbial communities from Emeryville, California, USA - Original compost - Back yard soil (BY) | ecosystem: Environmental > Terrestrial > Soil > Unclassified | place: USA...
AGCGCGCTAAAGGGCAGTTTAAGAAATTGAATACCCGTGATGATCGCTAAAATCTAGGCTGTAAAAGACCGGACGGCTGCAGGGATACGGGATGGCCACACGCATGGAGACGGCAGAATTTCATCGAGGATGAAATCGAGTTAGCGCAATACTGGAGCAATTTAAACAGCAATAAAAAACCCCAGTCGTCGCCAACTGGGGTTTGCGCCTACCTATGACTAAGGTACGGCTAAAGCAAAAATTAAGCGCGCTTGTTGCGCCCGCGACCGATCAATAACAGGCCTAAACCTAACAAGCCCCAAGGACCAAAGGCGCCACCCACCGTACCGCCAGAACTTGAGCTGCTGCTAGAAGAAGAGCTTGAGCTGCTGGAAGAGCTGGATGAAGAGCTGGAGCTACTTGATGAGCTGCTGCTGGAGGAACTGCTTGATGAGCTGCTGGAGCTACTGCTGGAGGAGCTGCTTGAAGAACTGCTACTGGAGGAGCTGCTGGAGCCGCCATTGTCAGCCGGCGGAGTACCGTTGTAACCCTCTTGCCCTTCACGGGTCATGGCCAGGACTAAATAACCGTTTTTCACCACTACGTTGTTAGGTGAAAAATCGGCGCGGTTTTCGTCGAAGGTCCAATCAGCCTTGCCCCAACGGTTGGAATCAAAGTTGTTAAAGTCATCGCGCCAGGCCAGTTCAAAGCCTGAGCCGTTCCAGCGGTGGAATTCAATCCAGTTTACGAACATGTACTGCGGCAGCACGCTGTCGTTCCAGCTACCCACCCACTCAGGGACGTTGGGCGGCCAGAAGTTAAAGCGGAACTGGGAGGCGCTTAATAGGTTGCGGGCCTGGCCGCCTTCAGTGGTGCGGATCACTTGGTTGTTCACCAACCAGCGAACTTTGTCCGGGCTCCATTCTAGGGTAAAGGTGTTGTAACCGTCGCCAAAAGAAGAACCGTTGGTGTGGACCTGTTCGGAAGTGGTGCGAGTGCCTTGGCCGGTGATGATGTTGCTCTGCCAGGAGGTAGCGTTGTTTTTGCCGAATACTTCAACGTCCACCTCTTCCCAAAACACACCGGACATTTCCGAACCGTCTTTCCAGAGGAAGAAATTGGAGATAACGCCGCTGGCTTTAGCGGCGCGCATCCGTACCACGTATTTACCGTAGAGGTTGGCTGCGGGGGTGAAAATTTCTGCTGATTTGTAGGGTTTTGCCAACGCTGTTTCTGAAACGCCCGCTGTTAGGCACAGAGCCGCTAAAGATGCGCCCAACCATTTTTTTGTTGTTGTAAGCATGTATAGATTCCTCCAAGGGACCAAAGTAAGGCCTCGGAGCAGTGCTCGAGGCGCAAACTGCAGCTTGCAGGGCTTAAAGAGGGGAATAAAGCTTCAATTTAGGTTGTGCAGATCTTGAGACGCGGAAAAATGTGTATTGCTTAACAAAAAACTCGGCACAAACTCCTGCCGATATTGGCTGGGGGTAAGGCCTAGCTGTTGTTTAAATAAGCGGTTAAAGGTGGCTTTGCTGTTAAAGCCTGCCTGTTGGGCTATCTCGACAATGGTGCACTCCACAAGGGCCGGATCTTTCAGGCGCAATTTGGCCTCACTGATGCGAAAGCTATTAATAAATTCCTGAAAATTTTGTTTAAAACACCGGTTAATGGCCGTTGATACCTGGCGAGGCGATACGTCGAGCAGGAGGGCAAACCGCTCAAGCGTAATTTGAGAATTTAAATGGGGACGCTGCTCGTCCATCAGGGTTTGAATGCGCGCCGCCAACACAGTCCATTCTGCATCCAGCTCGGCAGCTTGTTCGGCGGCTACCGGTGCCTCGGCCCTGTGTTCGGCTAATAACACCTGATCCAGCACTACAGGGCTTTTGCTTAAAGGCTCTACAGAAAGGCTCGCCTTTGAGCGTTCAAACCAAATAACCAACAAAAGTGCCAGGCTTAAATAATTGCCCACCACACCGAGTTGATCGCTAATTGAGAGCGGCAAATACTGACCGCCCAGATGCACCATCAGACTCCAAAGCCACAGCAGTACAAAGCCGCCATATAAATTCACAATAGGCCGTACGGTGGGCGATAGGCTGGCGCCCTGTTTATACACCAGCGCGATGCATTTAAGCCCATAAATAACCGGCAAGAGTTTTTTAAGGGTTAAAAAAGCAAAAAAATGCACTTGGGTGTTACTAAAAATGGCGAAATCTAAAATGAGCGTATGTTGCTGTTCCAATGGGTGGCGCAGGCACGCCCAATATAAATACGGCAGCGATAAAAAAGCCGGTATTAAATGCCAATAATCGCGCGGGCTTACTGTATTGGCGGGATTTAGAGTGCAGCGCACAAACCAATACAACACAGGCCCCAAGGCGAAAGAGGCAAAACTAAATAAAACCGATAATGTGGGCGACAAAGAAAAGGCTGCATAACGCACACCGTCGCCCCAAAATACAAGCGTATCAATCGCCGCGCAGGCATTGAGAGCAAAAAAAACCGTCAGGGCATTGCGCGCAGCAGGCGCAAACAACCGGCTGAGGTTGTTGCCAACCGCGAAGAACAAACAAAATAAAATGTAAACAGCCAGCACTATGTCGTGTGTATTAAAAAGAAGCTGGTTCATATGCTATCGCAACCCATAAACGTTCGGCGTAGGTTTGGGGAAGGGACCGATACTGTGAAATAGGCCGCAGGTTCCAAGCGCTAAATCTGCAGGCTTGCGCCAACCACTGAACCCAAATTACTTGGGCCTTTTCCACCGGCTAAGGATGGCAAAGGTCATATTAATGGGCGTTGATGCCCGTCACAGCAGATCAAGCGGTGTCGTTTTTTGTGCTGTATCACTCACCTCGGCACATAATAATCAGTGGTGGGAAGGCGCTATGACTGACCTTTTTGCACTTCGCGCCAGTTGCTTAACGGCTGGCAAAATAGCCGGACGGCGCTTTAGTACAGCACAGTTGGTTTGGCGCCCTCGCTCAAAACCGAACAACAGCAGTGTTGCCGTACGCCCCATGGCGATGTCATTAAATGGCAATGTCATTAAGTTAAGGGTTTTCCGTTTACTTTTAAGCGGGTTTCCCTCTGCCACCCCTCCCAGCCTCCCCCTTACCGAGGGGAGGAGCAGAACACCTTAAAATCAGGGATCTTTGCTCTCTCCCCTTCACAGGGGAGGGCTGGGGTGGAAAATAGCTCGAAATACGGAGCAAATTCCTTACTACCTAACTGAAAGTAACTCAATGACATTGGCCCCCATGGGCTGGGTAAATATCATTAAGCTAAGGAATTTCGCCGCATGAAGTAGCCCGGATTGAGCGCAACCTAAGGCGGGCGGGCGCGTAATGGCGCAACAGCGTTATTGCAAACCATCACACGCGCAATAAAGTGTATTCAACTGTTATGGAATGGGCTGGCCATTGGCTTTGCGCTGCAACAATTCCTCATAGCCGCCTTCATTGATAACGTTTACATAACCTAAGTTATTTAATACATCTTTTGCTATGCCCGAGCGGCGGCCGGTGCGGCAATAAACGCGAATGTCATCGTCCTGCGCGAAATTAAACAAGCCGATTTTAGCGGCGATTTCCTCATGGGGAATTAAAATTGCGCCCGTTAAATGGCCTGCAGCGTATTCATCAGCGGCTCGAACATCGATCCATATAGTCATGGGTATTGCCTCGTACGATAATTAAAGGGAGCCAGTACAATTAACTGGCCATGGCGCGCACTTTTAATTGCGCTATGGCGTCGCGCAGGGCGGCGGCTTTTTCAAATTCTAAATCTTTCGCCGCCTGTTGCATGGATTTTTCCAACTGCTCAATTTGGCCCCATAAATCTTTATAAGGGTCAATTTTTTGCAAAATCTCTTCAGGTGAATTTTTGGCGGCTTTTTTACTGCGGCCCGTGCGGGCACCCGGAATACGGTTCGCTTCTAAAATATCGGCAACATTTTTGGAAATACCCTTAGGGGTAATGCCGTGTTGCTCGTTAAAGGCCACTTGTTTTTCACGGCGGCGCTGGGTTTCATCCATGGCGCGCTGCATGGAGGCGGTAATTTTATCAGCATATAAAATGGCGTGGCCATTGACGTTGCGCGCAGCGCGGCCAATGGTTTGAATTAAGGAGCGATCCGAGCGCAAAAAGCCTTCTTTATCCGCATCAAAAATAGCCACCAGAGAGACCTCCGGCATATCCAAGCCTTCTCGCAATAGGTTAATGCCCACCAACACATCAAACTCCCCTATGCGCAGATCGCGGATAATTTCCATGCGTTCGACTGTATCTATATCCGAATGCAGATAACGCACCCGCACATTTTGCTCAATTAAATAATCGGTTAGATCCTCCGCCATACGTTTGGTTAAAACGGTTACCAAAATCCGTTCATTGCGATTGGCAATGCGGCGAATTTCCGACAGACAGTCATCCACCTGGGTAGACGCTGGCCGCACTTCAACCATTGGGTCCACAAGACCGGTGGGGCGCACCACCTGCTCAACCACTTGGCCCTGGTGTTCCCCTTCATATTTACCGGGTGTGGCGGAAACAAAAATCATCTGTGGCGCCAAGCGCTCCCACTCTTCAAACCGCATAGGGCGGTTATCCAGCGCTGAAGGCAAACGAAAACCGTATTGCACCAGGGTTTCTTTGCGCGAGCGATCACCCTTATACATAGCGCCAATTTGCGGTACGGTTACGTGGGATTCATCAATTACTAGCAGTGCCTCCGCCGGTAAATAATCGAATAAAGTTGGCGGTGGCAAACCCGGTTCCCGGCCAGACAAATAACGCGAGTAGTTTTCGATGCCGGTGCAATAACCCAATTCCTGCATCATTTCTAAATCGTATTTAGTGCGCTGCTCAATGCGCTGGGCTTCTAATAGTTTTTCCTCGCGGCGGAAAAAACTTAAGCGCTCCGCCAATTCTTCTTTAATACTCTCTATGGCGCCCACAATGGTTTCACGGGGCGTAACGTAATGGCTTTTGGGGTAAATGGTAACGCGGGCGACCTTGCCTTTTTGTTCACCGGTAAGCGGGTCAAAAAGGGTTATTTTTTCGATGACGTCGTCGAACAATTCCACGCGCACCGCGATGGATTCAGAATCCGCCGGGAAAATATCAATCACATCGCCGCGCACGCGGTAATTGGCGCGGAAAAATTCCAAATCGTTGCGGGTGTATTGCAATTCGGCTAAGCGGCGCAAAATACTGCGCTGGTCAATTTTATCGCCGCGCACCAGGTGGACGACCATTTTTAAATACGCTTCTGGGTCACCCAAACCATAAATAGCCGAAACAGTTGCCACTACAATAGCGTCTTTGCGCTCCATTAAAGCTTTAGTGGCGGAGAGCCGCATCTGTTCTATGTGTTCATTAACTGCCGAATCTTTTTCAATAAAGGTATCCGATGAGGGCACATAGGCTTCTGGCTGGTAATAATCGTAATAAGAGACAAAATATTCCACTGCGTTATGAGGAAAAAACTCTTTAAACTCACCGTACAATTGTGCCGCAAGGGTTTTATTGTGGGCCATGATTAAGGTGGGCCGTTGGATTTTTTCAATCACATTGGCGATAGTAAAGGTTTTACCCGAACCGGTTACCCCCAGCAGCGTTTGATGGGCCAACCCCGCTTCAATACCCGCCACTAATTGTTTGATGGCCTGGGGCTGATCCCCTGCCGGTTGATAATCACTCTCCAATCTAAACGCTTGTGTTTCATCCGAATAGGCATTGACTTTACTGACCATAATTTACGCCTCACAGATGCGGAAACACTGGTGAATTTTCGGGTTGCGGGCAAAATCAGGGTCTATGCTTTCAGCGCTTATATCCGCGACTTTAAACGCACTTAAGCCTTCAGTATCCAGTTTAAAACTGCGCAAATTGGTGGAGAAATACAAAGTCCCGCCGGGGTTTAATAATTCCATACAGCGGCTAATCAGGCCCACATGATCCTCTTGCACATCTAATACGTCTTCCATGCGTTTGGAATTGGAAAAACTCGGCGGGTCGAGAATAATTAAATCAAACCCTTCGCGACATTGCGCCAGCCATTTAAAACAGTCTGCCTGCACCAATTGATGTTGATTGCCGTAGATTTTATTCAGCTCAAAATTTTTCTTCGCCCAGTGTAAATAGGTGTTGGACATATCCACACTCACACTGGTTTTAGCACCACCTAAAATAGCCTGCACGGTAATGCTGGCGGTGTAGCAAAATAAATTCAACACCCGTTTGCCCTTGGCTTCAGCGGCTACCAAACGCCGGAGCGGCCTGTGATCTAAAAACAAACCCGTATCCAAATAACTGGTCAAATTAACCCAATATTCGGCTAAGCCTTCCTGCACAGCAAAATATTCCCCATCACTGTTTTGCAGTTTCTCATATTGCTGTTTACCCTTATTGCGCTGGCGCGTTTTAATGGCCAAGTGTTCAGGGCGCTGATTAAATACCTCGCATACAGCGGCAATAATTTCATCAAAGCGTTTGGCGGCAGCAGCAGGATCAATCGTTTTGGGCGCCGCATATTCCTGCACATGGATGGAGTCGCCGTATATATCTATGGCGGCGGAATATTCGGGCATGTCGGCATCGTATAAGCGGTAGGCGTCTATGCTGTTTTTTTCTACCCAGCTTTTAAATTGTTTGAGGTTTTTGCGCAAACGATTGGCCAGCATGGTGGCGCCGTTACTGAGTGGCGGCAGCTCTTGCGGCAGAGCTTGCTGCTGTGTTGACTGCGGCCCATCCTCGCGCAGTTTAGCCATTTCCGGCGGCAATACCTCGTATAAAATTAATTCACTGGCAATGGTGCCGTTAAATAATTTATAGCGTTTGTTCGAGCGCAGGCGCAGCTCTTTAGCTAATTCCACATTGCCGGTAAATACCCCAAAGGTCCAGCCGCTGCACTGAGCTTTTACCACGCGGCCTAAATCCTGGTAGGTATTTTTTAGGGTTTCTACTTCCCCTAGGCGCTCACCATAAGGCGGGTTGGTTAAAATCAAACCCTGCTCCCAACTGGAGGGTTTTTCAAAGCGGTTAATAGCGGCACGTTTTAATTGAATAAAATCGCTTACACCGGCGCGCTGAATATTATTAGTGGCGGCTTCTAATACGCGGGAGAATTCATCACAACCGAGCATTAAGGGCAGGCCTTTCACAAGTGCCGCTTGGCGCTGAGCCTGCGCCTCTTGTATTAATTCATTCCAGGCTGCGGCGTCAAACCCCAGCCAATCCATAAAACCAAATTCCTGCCGAAATAAACCCGGTGCTATGTTGCCCGCCATTAAGGCTGCTTCAATTAATAAGGTGCCGGAGCCGCACATAGGGTCAATTAAATGCCCGCCCGCTGCGGCAATCTGCGGCCAATTCGCGCGCATTAAAATGGCGGCGGCGAGGTTTTCTTTTAAGGGGGCAACGCCCTGCTCTAAGCGGTAACCGCGCCGGTGCAAACTCTCGCCCGATAAATCTATGCCTATGTGTACTTTATTTTTAGCCAGGCGTGCATTGACGCGAAAACGCGGCGTGTGGCGATCTACATTGGGCCGCGTGCCGGTGTGATCGCGCAATTTATCCACCAGAGCGTCTTTTATGCGCATGGCGCCAAACTGGGTATTTTTAATGGCGTCGTTGGTGCCGGTGAAATCCACCGCAAAGGTGCAATCCGGCCGCAGATGATTGTGCCAATCGATGGTATAGGCGGCGGAATATAAATCGTAATCGCTGGCCACATCCTCCACCCCTAAAGGCAATAAAACGCGGTTGGCTAGCCGCGAGTGCAAGCAGACCCGCATGGCTTGAATAATATCGGCATCAAAATAGACGCCGGCCACGGTGGCGCGGGCTTCGCGAGCGCCGAGGGCGGTCAGTTCGTCTTGCAGGAGGTTTTCAAGCCCTTTGGGGCAGGTGGCAAATAATTGCATAGCAGTGTCTCTGAGCATCTCCAGCCACTGGGCAGACATGCGGTTTATAAAGCTAAGGTTATGATTTAACAGTTGTTATGCCATAAGCCTCGGGAAAAATGTTATTCGTCGGATTCCGTCACAAAATACGCGGAAATTTCTGCACTACAGCAGAGGCTGTCTAGGCTAATAAAAGCAGAGTACCATGGGCCTGGCTGCGGTGAACTCGCCGCTGCTGCCAAGGTCCCTTTGCATAGGTGCCAGCATGGATGGTTTTAAAGAGCGTTAAAACCATTGCGCTGTCACCTGCAAAGCTGCCCTTTTCCATGCCCGTTTATCCTTAAGGTGAATGCCTATGAAACGACAAAAACGCAACCCCACTGATCGCGCCCAGGCGCGTGGCTATCAAACTGGCGCCAGCGGCGGCTCTTGGGATATGTGCCCATTTGCCAGTGGTGAAGCCCGCGAACGCTGGATGGCCGGTTGGCGGGAGGCGCGCGAGGACCATTGGAACGGCTTTAACAGCAAAGCTCAAGCACAAAAAATCAGTAGTTTTTAATCTTCTTTCACCTTCGTAGCTCCGCCTTATTATTGACCCGGTGGGTTAATAATAAGGCGCAGGCCCAGCACTTAATTATTGAGTCAAACCTGCAATACTGGCACAGGCCTCGTGTATTAATTGCGGGCCACGGTAAATAAATCCTGAATAAACCTGCACTAAACTAGCACCCGCCGACATTTTATCGGCAGCATCCTGGCCCGTTAATATTCCGCCCACACCTATAATAGGCAACCTGCCCTGCAGAGCTTGCGCTAATACTTTAATGGTGTGTGTTGATTTGCTCCTGACGGGCGCTCCGCTTAAGCCGCCACTTTCATCCGCGTATTTAACGCCTTCAATGCCCTCTCGGCTGATAGTGGTGTTGGTGGCAATAATGCCGTCCATGCCGGAATTGATAATGCGCAGGGCAAAATCATTAATTTCCTCATCATTCATATCGGGCGCAATTTTTACGAACAGAGGTACTTGTTTACCCTGCTCTAAGGCCAAACGCTGTTGGCGCACTTTAAGGCCATTTAATAATGCACTTAGAGTATCGCCATACTGCAGGGCGCGCAGGCCGGGTGTGTTTGGGGAGGAGATATTCACCGTAATGTAATCGGCATAGGGGTATACCGCAGCTAGGCAATACTCGTAATCCTTGAGGGCATCTTCATCTGGGGTGTTTTTATTTTTACCGATATTAATGCCTAAAATACCTGGGTAATGGCGTTTATTCGCTACTCGGCTAACCAGATGGGCCACACCTTTATTGTTAAACCCCATGCGGTTTATCACCGCCTGGCGCTCGGGCAAACGAAATAAACGCGGCTTGGGATTACCGGCCTGGGCGAGAGGTGTCACTGTACCCACCTCGATAAAACCAAAACCTAAAGCACCCAAGGCTTCGATGTAATCGGCGTTTTTATCCAGGCCTGCGGCAAGGCCGACAGGGTTAGGGAATTTAAGCCCGCAAATCTCTACCGGTGCCTGCGGCATGGGCTTAGTAAATAGCGGCAACAGCTTTAAGCGCTGGGCCGCCCCCAGCCAGTCCAGGGTCAACTCATGGGAGGCTTCTGCATCGAGATTAAATAACAGATCGCGAATGAGGTTATACATGGCGGGCTCCTGAGGCAAAAGGCCGCGATATTAGCTTAAAACCCGCCAAACGACCACTTAAGCCGCACTGGCGAACCCGCTGATAAGCGCTCGGGAAGCGCTGATGAATAGGTATTTCATTAAATCGCAGCGGCGCAAGCCTCCTGCCCGCAGCTGGTCCACGAAAAGGGTTCTAAAAATACCCATTAATAGAGCCTGCCTAGTCCTTGACCCAGATCAACAAATCCTGTAATTTCAGTAATTACTGAAATTACAGGAAGAGAGATATGGTTGCTAACCTCACCCCCATGATTCAAGCCTGTGTACTGCACTTTGGTGAGATGGGCAGCCGCTGGGGGATTAATCGCACGGTGGGGCAAATGTACGCTTTGTTTGTGCTGACCCAACAGCCGCTCTGTGCCGATCAAATCGCCGAAAGCCTAGGGTTTTCTCGCTCCAATGTCAGCATGGGTATTAAAGAATTATTGTCCTGGGAATTAATTAAGCTGCAGCATTTGCCCGGTGAGCGCCGCGAATTTTATAGCGCACCCGCCGATGTATGGGATATAGCCAAAACCCTTATCGAGCAGCGCCGCAAACGAGAAATAGACCCCACCCTTTCTACCCTGCGCAATTTGTTGCTGGAAACACCTGCTAATGATGCGGAAGCCTTCGCTCAACGACGCATGCAGGATATGCACGAGCTGATCGATATGCTCACGGTGTGGACAACGGAAATACAACGCTTAAAGTCAACAGACTTGAGCAAACTGTCTAAGCTCGGCAGCAACATAGGTAAGGTGCTGAACATGAAGGATAAATTGCTGGGCAAGGCAACCAATAATTAACCCGGCGGCTTTTTAGGTAGAAAAACCGCTGATCGATTGAAGATTTTGCCTATTTTCAAAAACTGGCTGCAGCTTCGGCGCGAATTGATACACGCAACGGGCCACTCCGAACAGCCTTGAAAACACGCAAAATATACGCTTAATCAGCGCCTTTTGAGGTTAATAAAACTGTGTAATTTTAATGAGGGCACCGCTATGTTATGGGACACACTTGTTTTATCGCGCATGCAGTTTGCCGCTAATATTTCCTTTCATATTTTATTCCCCAGTATTTCCATTGCATTGTGTTGGTTTTTATTATTTTTTAAGGTGCAATACAATCGAACCGGCGATGAGGTATGGATGCGCATCTACCGCTTTTGGGTAAAAATATTTGCCCTCACCTTCGCACTCGGCGTGGTAAGCGGCATTACCATGAGTTTTCAATTCGGCACCAATTGGCCGGGTTATATGCAAACCGTGGGCAATATTGCAGGCCCATTGCTCGGTTATGAAGTTTTAACGGCTTTTTTTCTGGAAGCGACTTTTTTAGGCATTATGCTGTTTGGCATAGAACGAGTGTCCACCCGCTTGCATACGCTGGCGACATTTTTAGTGGCGTTTGGCACCAGCTTATCGGCGTTTTGGATTATTGCCCTCAACTCCTGGATGCAAATACCGACAGGTTTTGAAATGCGCCAAGGGGTAGCCTTTCCGCTTGATTGGTGGGCGATTATTTTTAACCCTTCCATGCCCTACCGACTGGCCCACATGCTCACGGCGTCGGGCTTAACTGCAGGTTTTTTAATTGCTGGCGTGAGCGCTTATCGCATTTTACAGGGCGACCCCAAACCAGCCCCGCGCAAGGCGTTAAAAATTGCCCTGCTGGCCAACAGCCTATTAATTGGCCTGCAAATTATTGTAGGGGATTTACACGGGCTTAATACCCTGCACCATCAACCCGCCAAAATCGCGGCTATGGAAGGTATTTGGCACACGGAGCGCGGCGCCCCTTTGTTATTATTTGCGATTCCCGATGCTACAACTCAAAGCAATTTATTTGCGGTAGAAATCCCCAAAGCAGCCAGCCTTATTTTAACCCACGACCTAAATGGTGAGATCAAAGGCCTGAATGAATTTGCAGGCCAAGCGCCACCAGTAAAACCACTGTTTTTTGGTTTTCGCATAATGGTAGGCGTAGGTGTATTAATGCTAATCGTGGCCTGGTTGTGTAGTTTCTATTACTGGCGGCGTGGCGAATTGCCTGTGTGGTTATTAAAAGCCTGTGTTGCCATGACGTTTTCCGGCTGGATTGCCACACTCGCCGGTTGGTATGTAACCGAAATCGGCCGCCAGCCGTATTTAGTCAGCGGCGTATTAAAAACCGCTGATGCCGTCACCCAGGTAACCTCCGGCAATGTGGCGCTTTCCTTGGTTATTTATCTCACGCTTTATTGCGCCCTATTATTTGCCTATATACGAACTATTTTTATTATGGCCCGCAAGGCCGTTTTAGTTGATGCGCCGGAACAACTTACCACTCTACAAGAGCAATTGCTGGCCAAACCAACCCGCCAATGGGAGCACAGCTTATGACCGATACTCACCTGCTCAGCGGCGCCGCCTATTGGCTGCCGGTTATTTTTAGCGGCCTGATGGTGCTGGCTTTTTTTATCTATGGCATTTTGGATGGCTACGATTTAGGTGTTGGCATTTTATTGCCCGCTAATAATGAAGCCCAGCGGGACATTATGATTGCCTCCATCGGGCCTTTTTGGGACGCCAACGAAACCTGGTTAGTATTGGGTGTGGGAATTATGTTAATCGCCTTTCCCGCTGCACACAGCCTGGTGTTATTTCATCTGTATTTACCCGTAACGCTGATGCTGGCCGGTTTAATTCTGCGCGGGGTGGCCTTTGATTTTCGCGCTAAGGCGCCGGAGGATCATAAAATACTTTGGGATCGTTTATTTAAACTCGGCTCGATTGGCGCGAGCCTGGCGCAGGGTTATATGCTGGGCATTTATGTGATGGGATTTGAGCAGAGTTTTTTAGCCTATTTATTTGCCTGTTTAAGCGCTATTTGTGTGACAGCAGGTTACAGTTTTATCGGTGGCGCCTGGCTAATTATGAAAACCGAAGGCGCGCTGCAGCAACGGGCAATCAATTGGACGCGCTGGTGCGGTTATTTAACGGCGTTAGGCATAGTTCTGGTTTCTATCATCAACCCACTTATAAGCCCCAGCATATTCGCAAAATGGTTTGGTGATTCAGTATGGCTGTTGTTGTGTGTGCCCAGCCTGTGTGCCGGTTTATTTTTCGGCGTCAATAGATTGCTCAATAAATTTAGCCAGAAACCTGCGGGTAATCAGCTCCTGCAGCAGTACAGCTGGGCGCCATTTGTGGCCGTAGCGGGGATATTTTTACTGTGTTTTATCGGTTTATCGTTTAGTTTTTTCCCTTATGTGGTGCCCAATCAATTAACCATTTGGCAGGCGGCAAGCGCGGTTGAATCGCTGTATTTTATTCTCTGGGGTGTCATTTTGGTCTTGCCGACTATTTTGCTTTATACCGCTTATTCGTATCGCATTTTTTGGGGCAAGGCTACGCAGCTGAAATATTATTAGCCTGCGGCGGTGATGCCCTAGGCGATGAGCAAAAGCTGAAGCACCAAATAGGCTCTTAAATTTTCAGCGCGCACCAAATAAGCCCAGTAATTTTGTGACAGGGTTGGAATTTACCCAGTAAAACCATGGTATTAATTTGCTGGCCCAGCACTTGCTTTGAGACAAGTTACAGGGCATTCTTGGCAAAGATGAATGCGCAGGTTACTTACCTGACCTGATTCAACCAATGGATGGCTAGGGTTCCGACTCGTTTTTGCGCTGCATGATTTTGTGCGGCGAAAAATGAGTGCTGGTCCGAGAGCTATCGACCTTGGATAGGGATGTAGATGTGTTTTTAACACTGGCCAAGCCAGTTTAAAAAGGCAACCAAGGTTACACGGCGGGACAAAAACCCGGGAGGACAATGCCCTAAAACCCTAGCTGTAGGTTTTAGGATTGTGGGCGCATGCGCCAAGCGTGCCTTTAGCCCTTACCTCTCACTGACTGGAGTTTTGTCCATGCAATTGCCTTTTCTCGCCCGTCGTTTTTCCCCGTTTTTTGATTCCCTGCCGAAATTATCTCTGCGTGTGCTGAGCCTTCCACTGCTGGCGCTAGCGCTGCTGGGCACGTCTGCGCCTGTTTTAGCCAAGGATAAATTTAAAGTCTGCTGGACGATTTATGTCGGTTGGATGCCCTGGGGTTATGGGGAGCAAACCGGCATAGTGAAAAAATGGGCGAAAAAATACAACATTGATATAGATGTGGTGCAAATTAATGATTACGTGGAGTCCATCAACCAATACACTGCTGGCGGTTTTGATGGCTGCACCATGACCAACATGGACGCGCTGACCATTCCTGCCGTGGGCGGTGTGGATTCTACGGCGTTAATTGTGGGGGATTTCTCTAACGGTAACGACGCGGTTATTTTAAAAAATAAAAGTGACTTAAAAGATATCAAAGGCCAAAAGGTTAATTTGGTGGAATTAAGTGTTTCCCACTATTTATTAGCCCGCGCGTTGGAATCGGTAAAACTCAGTGAAAAAGATGTAAAAGTGGTGAACACCTCGGATGCGGATATGGTAGCTACTTACAGCACCAAAGACGTAACCGCAGTAACCACTTGGAACCCCTTAGTGGGGGAAATTCTGGCCATACCCGGTGCTAAAAAAGTATTTGATTCCTCACAAATCCCCGGTGAAATTATCGACCTGATGGTAGTGAACAGCAAAACCCTGCAGGAAAACCCCAATTTTGGTAAAGCCTTAGTGGGCGCTTGGTATGAAATTCTCGATAAATTAGCCACCGATAAAGCCGCCAAAGAAGCAATGGCCAAAGCCTCCGCTACCAATGTAGCCGGTTTTGATGCGCAATTAGCTTCCACCAAATTATTTTATAAACCCGCTGAAGCGTTGGCCTTTACACAAAGCGCCGACCTGAAAAAAACCATGGAAACCGTGGCTAAATTTAGTTTTGAGCACGGCATTTTAGGCCAGGGTGCTAAATCCGCCACGGCCATTGGCATTCACACCCCCGCCGGTGTTTATGGCGATGAGAAAAATATCAAACTGCGTTTTGACCCCAGCTTTATGCAAATGGCCCAGGACGGCAAGCTTTAACGGCCGCAGCAGGGTTTAACCCACTGCATTTAATGAGCAGGCACAGCACTGCGCTGTGCCCATTTTTGCCTTTATAAGCGGGTTCTTTTATGAAACGCTGGATTAATGCTTGGCCGTCGCGGCCTGTGGCAGCACTGTTGGGCGCCCTGCCCTTTGTGTTGGTATTTTTTATTTATCTGTGGGGTTCCAACCTGCGTTTACAGGAAAACCCCAACGATAAATTATTACCCGCCTTCAGCCAGATAGGCGCGGCTATGGATGAATTAGTGCTGCAGCCGAGCGCGCGCACCGGCGAGTATTTATTTTGGCAGGACACCCAAAGCAGCCTACGCCGTTTAGGCCTGGGGGTTTTAGCCGCCGCATCACTCGGTTTATTGGCGGGTTTATTAACCGGCGCGCTGCCTATGCTGGGGGCGGGTTTTACGCCGTTTATTACCGCTATTTCATTAATTCCACCCATGGCAGTGCTACCGATTTTATTTATTGTGTTTGGCTTGGATGAATTATCCAAAGTCATGCTGATTGTGATTGGTATTGCGCCAACGCTAATGCGCAGCGTTTATCACAATTGCCGCGAATTACCCGCCGAGCAATGGGTAAAAGCACAGACGCTTGGCGCGCATTCCGGCCAGGTGATGCTGCGGGTGTTATTGCCGCAATTAACGCCGCGCTTAATTGATAGCGTGCGCCTGAGCCTGGGCAGCGCCTGGTTATTTTTAATCGCCGCTGAAGCCATAGCCTCCAACGATGGTTTGGGTTACCGGATATTTTTGGTGCGCCGTTATATGGCTATGGATGTAATTTTGCCCTATGTGGCCTGGATTACCCTCTTGGCCTTTTTGACCGATTTTGCCCTGGCGCGGCTTAACCGCTGGGCCTTCCCTTGGTACAACCCAGCCAGCAGGCACTGACTATGAGCGCAGCAGAACCTCTTTTACGTTTTAGCCGCGTGGGTAAGGAATATGGCTCACATATTGTGCTGGAGAGTATCTCCACCCAGGTGCAGGAGGGCGAGTTTGTCTCCTTAGTCGGCACCTCCGGCTGCGGCAAAAGCACTTTTTTAAAAATGCTCCTCGGCACTGAGCAGCCCAGCAGCGGTGAGGCCTTTTTAGGCGGTAAGCCCCTGGCGGCAGAGCCGGGGCCAGACCGGGGCATAGTGTTCCAAAAGTATTCGGTCTTCCCCCACCTTACGGTGCAGCAAAACGTCTTGGCGGCCCTGGAATTTAGCCGCAGCCCTTGGCTGGGCAAGCTGTTCGGCGGGGCGAAAAAGGCCGCTTTAGAAGAGGTTGCCCTCTGGCTTGATGCAGTGGGCCTAAGCCGGGCGAAAGACCTCTACCCCCACAGCCTGTCGGGCGGTATGCAGCAGCGTTTGGCCATAGCCCAGGCGCTGATCAAACAGCCGCGCATTCTGCTGCTGGATGAACCCTTCGGCGCCCTGGACCCAGGCATTCGCAAAGACATGCACCAGCTGCTGTTGCGCCTGTGGAGCCAGCATAAGCTGACGGTTTTTATGGTCACCCACGATTTACACGAGGGGTTTTACCTAGGCACCCGCCTGTGGGTGTTTGATAAAACCCGCCACGACCCCCAGGCGCCCGATCGCTACGGCAGCACCATCACCTACGATCTGGCGCTGCATTTGAACAACCAACAAGCGGTGCAGGAGATAGCCGAGCAGCTCGATGCCGCCGATGTGGCGCGCCTGCAGCTAAGCCCCAGCACCGGAGACTCAACCCATGCGTGAGATAACACCTAATCCCGGCCCCAGCGGCTACAGCACCCACTTGCCCGGCGGCAGCCACTGGTCGCTAATCCTGCGGCGCGGCACCCGCTTAAGAATTACCGACCCCGCAGGCGGCGCTAACCTCGCCCTGCTGATGTACAACCCGATTAGCCTTGGCGAAAAGTACAACGCGCCGGATACGCTCAAGTGCCAGCACACCTTTAAGCTCACCCAGGGCCACTGTTTGTACTCGGATATGGGCCGCATTTTTTGCTCCATCACCGAGGACAGCTTCGGCTGGCACGACACTATCTCCGGCACCTGCCACAAAAGTGATGTGGCGCGGCGCTGGGGCGAGCGGGACTATCAAACCCAGCGCAATGAGTGGCTGCAAAACGGCCAGGACAGTTTTTTGGTGGAGCTGGCCAAATACGGCCTGGGCCTTAGGGACTTGGCCGCCAATGTGAATTGTTTCAGTGAAGTGCGCGCCGATGAGAGCGGCCAACTGAGCCTCACCCGCCAAAGCCAAGCTGGGGATTACCTCTGCCTGCGCTTTGAAATGGACACCCTAGTGGTGATGCACAGCTGCCCCCACCGGCTAAACAGCGCCGCGCGATACCCGCGCCTGGGCGTAAACCTCGCCCTAGACCTAGCGCCCCCCATGGCCGAGGACGACCTGTGCTTAAACCACTGCGCGGAGAACCGCCGGGGTTTTGATAACAACGCCCTCTACCACTTTGGCTTGCCCGCATCGGGCCTCGTTTCTCAATAGGTGCCCTTATGCAGATTCAACCCAGTAACCGCAACCCCGACCAGGCACAGCAGCGGCAAACGGTGCGCGCCGGTGATTATTACCTGGGCACCCTAAAACAGGGCCAGGTGCTGCGCATTGTTGACTTAGAGGGCAACCAGGCCGCCGATACCCTCTTTTATAACGCGGCGGATATAACCGAGCGCTACAGCGCCACCGACACCATCGCCAGCCAGGGCAACCTGTATTTAGGCCCCGGCTCTGTGCTCAAAACCAATTTACTGCGCGACATGCTGAGCATAGTGGCCGACACCTGCGGCCGCCACGACACCATCGGCGGCGCCTGCGCCACCGAATCCAACACCGTGCGCTACTCCCTGGAGAAGCGCTGCATGCACGCCTGCCGGGACAGCTGGCTATTGGCCCTGCAGGAACACGAAGATTGCGGCCTCACCAAGGCGGACATCACCCACAACATCAACTTTTTTATGAATGTGCCGGTGAGCCCTGCAGGCGGCTTGCAGTTTGCCGATGGTATTTCGGCGCCGGGTAAATATGTGGAGCTGCTGGCTCATATGGATGTGTTGGTGCTGATCTCCAACTGCCCGCAGCTGAATAACCCGTGTAATGCCTATAACCCTACGCCTATAGAGCTGTTGGTGTGGGATGCGTGAGGTGGTTGGGTAGCCAGGTTGGAGTAGAGGATGCGAGCTTGCTTTTAGCTCCCTCTCCCTCTGGGACGACTGCATGGATGCAGGAGGTAGAGTCACGCTGGGAGCAGTTACCGAGAGGGTTGGGGTGAGGGTAGGACTCTGTAGCCCGGATGAAGCGCAGCGTAATCCGGGGTGGTTCGACAAAACCCGGATTGCGTTTCACTTCATGCGGGCTACGTCAGGTCATCCGGGCTACGTCAGGGAGCAAGAGCGCGCAACTCCCAGCCGTGGGTAATAGGAGTGAAAACCCCCTCCCAGCCTCCCCCTTGAAAAGGGGGAGGGGCAAAAAACCTTAGCCTGAGGCAGGTTGCTAGTGCCCCAGGCGCATTGGCTCCCTCCCCTTATCAAGGGGAGGGTTGGGGTGGGGTTTGTAGAGCAAAGCCCAC
>Ga0164241_10002849_pt1 | contig 18150 bp, 20 predicted proteins | sample OricomyardsoilBY_FD_108780 | JGI IMG/M metagenome (GOLD analysis project Ga0164241, IMG submission 108780) | Backyard soil microbial communities from Emeryville, California, USA - Original compost - Back yard soil (BY) | ecosystem: Environmental > Terrestrial > Soil > Unclassified | place: USA...
CGCCGGCCACTTGGGATTTGCTTCGGACTTCGGAGAGAGCTACCGCCACCGCCGATAACGTCCGCAGCCGGGACTCCGCTTCCTCAGCGGTTATCGCCAGAAAATTCTCACGCCGCGCGTGCGACACCCATGCCGCCAACAGGAGCGCGAAGGCGAGGGCACCCAGCGCGGAGCCGCCAGCCGTGGCGCCGAGCACGCGCTCCTTCGCGCGCGCTCGGTGATCGTCGAGCAGCCGAGCCTCTTCCCGCTGCATCGCGAGACAATCGTCCTCGAAGCGGTCCGTGAGGACCTTCTGTGCCACCTCCCCGACGAGCACGCGTCTCCGTGACGCACGCGACGCTTGAGCGTCTGCTCGCGCGACGAGCGCCTCGTAGTGCTCGACGATGCGAGTGGCGTCCCTGGACGCTCCCGCGCTCGCCTCCTTCTGCCGGGGGCTGTTCGCCACGAGGATGCGCAAACGCGCCGCTGCCTGCCGCTGGTGCTCGACCGCACGGCTGAAGGCAGCGTGGTCCGCGGGGTCGGCGGTCTCCAGAAATCGCCGAGCGCTGCTCTCGAGCGCCCTCACGTCGTAGAGCCAAGCGTCGATGGTCTCGCGTACCTCGAGCGCGTGGTCGACGGAACGGAACGCTGAACGGTACGCCGCTACGGAGACGGCGAACAACGCCAGCACCGCGGCGACGCCAAACGTAGCGAGCCAAAGCCGGAACCGCCGCGCATCGCGCGAGAACCGCGGGAGCAATGCCGCAAAGTACCCCCGTTTAGCGGCGATGTAAAAACGCCGCTGGCGCAGCGCCGAGGCAAAATACCACGACGGTCCTAATTAACGGGCGTGCCTCCTAGGGTCGTGTGGTGGCCGCGACATCGTGCCGGTGCCGGCCGCGTAACCCGCGGTGTCGCGCCGCAGCGACTAGCCCGTCGACGCTCAACGGGCCGGCGCCGTGCGCGACGAAGAACAACGCGACGAGCAAGAGCGTGATCGGATACTCCCAACCGCCGCCTTGCGCGAATAGCCCGTTGCTGCGGTGCGCGAAGTAGATCGCCGAGCCCATCGTGAGGACCACGCCGAGCGCGGCGAGCGGTGTGAGCGCGCCGAGCGTCAAGCCGAGGCCGCCGAACAACTCGCCCAGAATGGCCAGGTACACGGCAAGCTTCGGATTGGGGATACCGAGGCCGGCGAACGCGCTCACGTGATGAGGAATGTCCATGAGCTTCTGCCAGCCGTGCGCCATCAGGATGGAACCCACGCCGACGCGCAGCAGCGTCAGTGCCAACGTCGATACTTTGCGTTCGTTGTCGACTTCGTAAACTTCGATGCGGCGCATGTAACGACCCCCTAAACCGGCGTGCGACCACGGAAGAGGAGCGCGACGACGGCGAGCACGAGGAACACGAAGAACAGGATTTTGGCGATGCCCGCGGCGCCTGCGGCGAGGCCCCAGAATCCGAACAGACCCGCCAGCAGCGCCACCACGAAAAATACGGCAGCCCAGTACAACATGGCTTTACTCCTCTGAATTCGAGGCGCGGCTCAGGTCACGCGCCTTCGATGTTCAGTAGTGCAACGGACGTGCCGTGAGTCAGCGAGGAGTGAATAAAGCGCGGCACGCGGAGAGCGCGAGGCAACCTGCCTCGTTCGAGCGCCTCGGCCTCCCCGGTAGGTGGATTCGTGAAGACCAGCGCCCCGACGGTGCTCGCCTGCCGACGGCTGCAGCCAAGAAAATAGAGGCACGTCGCGTGCTTCGAGCATGTCGACGATGCGTGGAAGTCCGCTTTCGTCGATCGCTTCTCCGCTCGCGTGGGCGGCCTTCGTCGTTGGTGTCCTCGCGCTACTCGCCCTCGATCTCGGGATCTTCAATCGGAAGACCCGCGTCGTTTCGCCGGCGCGAGCCGCGGTGTGGACCGCCGTCTGGGTGGCGCTGTCCGCGTGCTTCGGCCTCGGCATCGCGCTCACGCACGGGTCGCGCGCCGGCCTCGAGTTCGCGTCGGGCTACGTGCTCGAGAAGGCGCTCGCCGTCGACAACCTGTTCGTCATAGCGCTCCTATTTAGCCACTTTCGCGTGCCGAAGCGCTACCAGCACCGGGTCCTCTACTGGGGCATCGTGGGCGCGCTCTTGACGCGCGGCGCGTTCATCGGAGTCGGCACGGCGCTGCTCGCGCGGTTCGAATGGGTGCTCTACGTCTTTGGCGCCGTCCTCGTCGTTGCGGGCGTGCACGTGGCCCTCCACCACGAGGAGGAAGCGCGGCCGGAGGGCTTGATGGTCCGGCTCGTCAGGCGGATCGTCCCCGTCACGCGCCACTTCCGGAGCTCCGCCTTTTGGGTCGTGGAGCGCAGCCGGCTCAAAGCGACGCCGCTCGTGCTGGCGCTCGTGACGATCGAGGCGACGGACGTTGTGTTCGCAATGGACTCGATTCCCGCAGTCTTCGCGGTCACCAAGGACCCATTCATCGTTTTTACCTCGAACATCTGCGCGGTGCTCGGCATGCGCTCGCTCTACTTCCTGCTCGCGCACGTGATGGATCGTTTCAAGTACTTGAAGTACGGCCTGGCCGCGGTGCTCTGTTTCGTGGGCGCAAGGCTGCTCCTACATCGCGTCCTCGATATCCCGGTACTGGTTTCGCTCGGCGTCATCGTGCTCGTCGTGGCGGTGGCGATGCTCGTCTCATGGCTCGAGACGAAGCCCAAAGTGACGCCTGACTCTCCGCGCCCCAAGCTCGCGCGGACGCCGACACCCACCCATTGAGCCGGCTGCGGGGCAGCTTGCCTCGGTGCGAGGCGGGCTCGGCCGCCCCGGCGCGCTAGTGGCACCCGCTTTGCACCGAGTAAGTCATGGCCGTTAGCACCGCTCTGCTGGCCGTATTCGCGACGTCGGCCCTGGTTGCCTGTCAAACGCGTGATTCGAACCGCGTGCCGAGCGACAGGGGCGGGCCCGACAATCCGCTCGCGAGCGACGCCGTGGGCCCGTGTCGCGGTGTTGCGCTGCCCGCCGATCAGGCCTTCGTCTCGGAGGGGCTCTGCGTGCGAGCGGTCGCGCTCGGTCAAGGCAAGCTCCGCCAGCTGACCTTCGCGACGACCGGCGATCTACTAGGGGTCACCACGGACGGCGCCATCGTCCGCTATCGCGACAGCGACGGAGACGGCATGTTCCGGGGCAACGCCGAGGTTCGCACGATTGCGCGCACGGGCGGCAAGAACGGCAACAACGCGGCCTTCGACGCGGACGAAACGTACCTCTACGCCGGGTCGCCCGACGGCGTCGTCCGCTTTCGCTACTCCACGAGCGCCGACACGCTCGGCCTGGGTGAAGCGGTCGTGGTCGGCGAGCCGATGACGGGCACCCACGCGCTCCACACCGTGCACGTGTACGACGGCTACCTCTACGTGCACTCGGGGTCGGAGGCGAACGCCGCCGAGCCGGCGCTCCCCGACTTCGACACCGAACGCGCCGTGATCAAGCGCTTTCGATTGTCCGATTTCGACGGCGAACCGTTCACGTGGTCCGCCGGCGAGCTGTACTTCAGCGGCGTCCGCAACATGGTGGGCTTCACGCAAAATCCGCGCGACGGCAGGCTCTACGGCGTCGTCAACGGCCTCGACGACCTCGTGTATCGCGGCGGCGACGTTCACCTCGACAACCCGGGCGAGGACCTCGTCGAGCTCGAGCCCGGCCGATCGCACGGGTACCCGTATTGTTTCACGGCACAACACGTCGTGACCGAGGCCGGCGAGGTGCGCGCTGGGACGCAGCTCGCGGCCGACGTGGAGCCGTTGCCGACGGACGCGCTCTTCGAGAACCCCCACGACGATGCCTGGTGCGCGGCGAATTCCCAGCCGCCGCTCACCTTCTTCCCCGCGCATTCGGCGCCGCTCGACATCTTGTTCGTTTCGGACGCCGCCGCGCTGCCGCCGGCTTGGAACGGTAGCGTGCTCGTCGCTTTGCACGGCTCGTGGGACACGAGCCCTTCGGTGGGTCATCAGATCGTGAGGGTGACTCCCGCCGACGACGGGTCCCTGCCGATGCCGGAGGCTGACCTGGATGGCACGACCTTCCCGCACGAAGTGATTTTCGGTGGCGCTGAAGGCGACGGCGAGTGGGGCTGGGCTTCGGGCTCGGACGGCGAATACCCCGTACGTCCCGTCGGGCTCGCCGTTTCGCCCGTCGACGGCGCGCTGTACGTTTCGAGCGATAACGCGCCCGTCAACATGGGCACGGAGTCCGCTTATCAAGGTGCCATTTACCGCATCGCGGTCCGCGAGCCCTGAGCGCGGCGAGGCAAGTGCGCCCGCTGTGGCGCTGCACCCCTGGAAAACCCACGAAATGCCGCCCTTCCCCGCTTCGAGGTTGGCATCGCTCTTGCGAAGAGAAGGAGTGGAGCCGACCGATGAAAGCCAAACACCTTCTCGCCCTCGCTGCTGCCCTCACGGGTAGCCTCGCTCTCGCTCGTCCTGCCGCGGCGCAGCATCGCGTCGATACGGTGGAATACACTGGGCCCGACCGCGGACTTTTGCGCACCGGAGCCTGGACACTCGGTCTCTCGTACGTGCCGGCGCTCGTGGTGGCCATCGAGAGCCCGCGGCCCGAGGATCGGTACCTGTTCGCGCCCGTGGCAGGTCCTTGGATCGATTTTGCCAAGCGCGATTGCCCGGCCGGAAATAGCTGCAACCACGAAACCTTGTACAAGGCGTTGCTCGCGACGGACGGCGTGGTTCAAGGGATCGGTGCGCTCGAGATCGTGGGCTCGTTCCTGTTCGTCGAGCACAGCGTCGCGACGCGCTCCGCGGGCAGCGCGTCGCCGAAGCGCGCGTTCCAGCTGCAAGTCGTGCCCAAGAAGTACGCCGGCGGGTATGGCCTCGCCGCCGTCGGAAAGTTCTAAAGAAAGGAGAGCGTCATGCTCACGCTGTTTTTCGTCCTGCTCCTGGTTGCCGCCCTACTGTCGGTCCCCGCGTGGCCCTACAGCCGCGGTTGGGGCTACTACCCGAGCGGTGGTCTGGGCATCGTCGCGCTGGTGCTGCTGATTCTGCTCTTCATGCGCCCGTGAGCCCCGGCGTGCGCGCCGCTTCGTCGAACGTGCGTGCCAGCCGTGCGACCGCCTCGTCGATGTCGCCTGCGGGGATGGACGAGAAAGCCAGGCGCATCGCGAGGGGGCGGCTCGCACCGTCGCGGCGGAAATCCCGGCCCGGATCGAAGCTCGTGCCGCAGCGCATCGCGATGCGCAGGAGCTCGACGTCGTCCCAGGATTTTCCCGTCGTGAGCCAGAGTGAGAAGCCGCCGCCTGGCTCTTCGAAGAGACATTCGGGAAGCCTGCGCCGGAGCGCGACCATGAGCGCCTCCGCCTTTTGCGCGTAGAAGCGACGCAAGCTCGCCAAGCGCTCGTCGTAGTCGTTGTTGGACAGGTAGCTCTCGACGATGCTCTGGGCGAGCGTGTTGCCTTGCAGGTCGGTCTCGTGCTTCACGCGCCGCGCCGCTTCGCGCAGCCGCGGCGGCACGACGAGCCACCCCACGCGCAGTCCGGGACAGAGGGTCTTCGACAGCGTCCCCACGTGCAGGACGCGCTCTCTCGCCGCGGCGAGCAGGGGAGCCGGCACGTGACCGTCGAACCGGAGCTCGGCATAGGCGTCGTCCTCGACAAGCCAGTGGTTTGCCGCGACGAGCGCGCCGCGCTCCTCGTCCGTGAGCGCTCGTCCCGTGGGATTTTCGACCACGGGCATGGTGTAGGCGAGATTCGCCGGAGTTTCGGCCGCGACCAGCTCGCAGCCGTAGCTCGCAAAGAGCTCGAGCGCTCCGGGGTAGCAGGCGTTCGGAACCGCGATGCGATGACCCTCCTCCGCGGCCAAACGGAGCGCGATGTCGAGAGCCTGCTGTGCGCCGCTCGTGACGAGGATATCGTCAGGGTCGACCGCGGCGCCCCGCTTCGCGAGTCGCGCGGCGATCCAAGCGCGCATGGCCGCACGCCCTTCCGGCCAGTCGTATTGGAGTGCATCGGCGCGGGTGTGCTCGAGGGCGCGCGCGAGCTCCGCGACGGGGAACGTTTCGGCCGCCGGTAAGCCGCCTGCAAGCGACAACAGTCCCTGGGTTTCGACCGACCGGCGTTGCAAGCGCTCGACGCGGGGATCCACGCGCCGGGCAATCGCAACTTTCGTACCGGATGCCCCGTTGGCACGTCGTCTGCAGGCACCACGGCCGAGGACGCATGCTTCTACGGTTCTTCCTGGTGCTCATGACGTTGACCATGCTGTCGCCGGCGGCTCTCGCGCGGGGCGAGCTGCCCAGCCGTGCGCCCGTGACCGCCAAGGCTCCTCCACGCGCGATTGTCGGGTACACGACGCCTCGCGCGATGAGCTCGGCGGACGCGGAGCGCTACGCGGCCCGCGAAGCGAAGACGCCGAAAGCAAGGCGTTTCCGTGGCGGCGACGCGGTGGTCATCATCAGCGCCTCGGCCCTGGCCGTCGTTCTGGCGGTGGTGGTGCTGCTCGTCGTGCTGTTGTGAGTCACGAGGGTTTCTTCGTGCCGCGCTTTTTATCAGCGGTGCTGGCCGCCGCGCTCACGTGCGGTTGCTATGCGGGGACAGCCCGGGATGCGAGCGTCGCGGGACTCGAGCGCGAGGGACGTTGGGTTCTCGTGAAGGTGCCGCTCGTGGAGCAACGCGGGACGAGCGACTGCGGCACGGCAGCGCTTGCCGCCGTGCTCGCCTATTGGGGCTATCCCACGAGCGTCTCGGACGTGGATCGGGGCATTCGGCGCCAAGGGGGCGCCCGTGCCAGCACAGCCGACCTCGAGTCCTACGCGCGCGCACGGGGGCTCCACGCCTTCACGTTTTTTGCGACCATCGAGGATCTTCAGCACGAGCTCGACGAGGGTCGTCCCGTCATCGTCGGTGTCGCAAAACCGTACACGCCTGGCCGTGCGCGCGCGCATTTCGAAGTGGTCACGGGCTACGAACCCGGCACCTCGCGCATCTTGACGCTCGATCCGGCGCGCGGCGCGCGCTCCAATGAACTGCGGGGTTTTCTCGCCGAATGGGAGCCGACGGGCCGTGTGGCCCTCGTGACAGCGCCGCCGTAGTGCCACGCTCTTTTGGCGCACGCTTCTTGCTTAGCTGGGGTTCGGCGCCGTGATCCACGCGGCGAAGGAATCAACGATGATACGACCGCACGTCGCTCCGCCGGCCTTCGCCGCTGAGCCGGATACCGAGCGCGATCTTTCCTGCTCCTTCTCGCCCTCCGCGGACACGCTTCCGGACGCTCTGCCCGAGCTCCGCGCCGTGGACGACGAAATCGAGGACACGCAGCCTAGCGCCACGCTGCCGCCGCCCTACGACGAATCCTTCTACGACGCGCCGACGCTGCCGGGGGTGCATCTCGAACGAGCTTCGACCGTGCAGGCGCGCCCCGAGCGCGACGGGCAATGGGATCGCGTGCGCGCCGTGGTGGCGCACGCGGTCCGCCGTGTCTTCGCGACTGACTCGGCTTGAGTCCGTTCAATCAACGAACAGTGAGGTACGACATGAATGCATTCAAGATCGGAACGGTCGGTGTGCTCGCGCTTTCCTTCGGCATCGCGTGTAGCCACGATGAAAAACCGGCCCAGACGGGCTACGAAGAGTCGATGTCGCCTGCGGCGCGCAGCGCGCCCTCGGCCCCCGGCACCCTGGGCACCGAGTCTTCCGAGCGGCTCTCGGATCCGCAAATCACCACCGTCCTCCGCGCGGTGAACGTCGCCGAGGTGGATCAGGCGCGGACCGCCGTCGGGAAGGTTCAAAACGAGGAGGTGAAGAAGTTCGCCGAGATGATGATCGCGCAGCACGGCCAGTCCGTCAAAGACATCGACGCGCTCAACTCCAAGCTCGGCTATCAGCAGACCGACAGCCAGCTCGCGACGGAGCTCGGAGTGAAATCGACGCAGGTGGGGCAAAAGCTGTCGCAGACCAACGACGCCAGCATCGACCGGCTGTACATGCTCAATCAGATCGACGAGCACCGTCAGGTGCTAGATACGATTGACAGCCGGCTCGTTCCTGCGGCGCGCCGCGACGAGGTCAAGGACCTACTGCAGACGATGCGGCCCGTCGTGGCCGATCACCTGCAGATGGCCCAACGCATCCTCGACGGTTTGAAGTAGCCGCTCACGAGCGCGCGAGGTGCGTCAGCCGGTGAGGCCGAACACCATGTCCAGCCGCAGCAACTTGAAGATCACGAGCGGCTGGGACGTGACACCGACGAAGCGCACCTCGCCGCCGCTCGCGCGCACGCGCTTGTAAAGGCCGACGAGCGCGCCCACGCCGGAGCTGTCGATCAGCTTGAGCTCGGAAAGGTCGACGACGATTTCGCGCCGGCAATCGCTCACGAGGCGATCGAGGGCAGGGCGCAGCTCGGCGGCGGATAGGGCGTCGAGCTGGCCGCGCACGCGGAGCACGCTTTTGTCTTCGGTGTCGGTTCTCGTGTAGTTCATGACGCCTCCTCGAGCGCGCGCGCGGCCGGCCGAGCTCGATTGCGTCCGCGGGCCGCATACCAAGCCACGGTCTCGTCGAGGCCGCGGTAGAGATCGTGCGTGGGCGCGTAGCCGAGCGAGGTCTGCGCGCGCTCGATCGAGGCGAGCGAGTGGGGGATGTCCCCCGCACGCGGCGGCTCCGACGCGAGCTCGACGCCGAGGGCCGCGGGGCGGAACGAGCTCGCGCGCTCGCGGATACCGGCGAAGAGCTGCCGGAGCGTCGTGCGCTCGCCGTAGCCGACGTTGAAGACGCGCGGTGCGACCTCCGCTTCGGTGGCGCACGCGGCGAGCAGGTTGCCCTGAACCACGTTGGCGACGAAACAAAAGTCGCGCGTGGTACTGCCGTCGCCGTAGACGACGCAAGGCTCGCCTTCGAGGAGCCGCTGCGTCCAGCGCGGGATGACCGCCGCGTACGCGCCGTTCGGATCCTGCCGCGGGCCGAACACGTTGAAATAGCGCAGGCCTACGCTGTCGATCGCGTGCGTGCGCCGGAAGACGTCGGCGTAGACCTCGTCGATGAGCTTGGTCGCCGCATAGGGGGAGAGCGGCCGTCCGATGCGCGACTCCACCTTCGGGCTCGCTTCCTCGTCCCCGTACACCGAGCTCGAGGACGCGAACACGACACGGCGCACGCCGGCGCCGTGCGCTGCGAGGAGCACGTTCACGAAGCCGTCGACGTTGTTCGCGTGGCTCGCGATGGGGTCGGCGATCGAGCGTGGCACGGAGCCGAGCGCCGCTTCGTGGAGTACGAAGGTCACGCCCTGCATCGCCGTGCTGCACGTCGCCAGGTTCCTCACGTCGCCCTCGATGAACGTGAACCGTTGGCGCGCCGTGCCACCGGCGCGCTCGAGCACGTCCTCCAGATTCTCTGGATGTCCCGTGGAGAAGTTGTCGAGACCGACGACGGTTTGGCCGAGGCCGAGCAGTGTTTCCAGCAAATGCGAGCCGATGAAGCCCGCACACCCGGTCACGAGCCAGCGCTCGGGCCGCGCGCGCAGGCGCTCGACGAGGTCCTCGTAGCGGTTCACTTCACAGGCTCCAGTAACGGAGGTCGGAGCGCACTTCGCTCTTGTTCAAGGCGCTCTTGATGTCGAGCAGCACGCCGCCCTGACGCAGCGGCGCGAGCAGCTGGTCGTGACCCATCGCGAGCAGCTCGCGGTGCGGAACCGCCAGGATCAACGCGTCGAGGTTCGTGAGCTCCGACCACGGCTTGAGCTCGACGTTGAGCTCGTCCTTCGCATGGTCGTCGCGCTCGACGAGCGGGTCGTGAACGATGGGTTCGATGCCGTAGTCACGCAGCTCGCGCACGATGTCGACGACCTTCGTGTTGCGCGTGTCCGGAACGTCTTGTTTGAAGGTGAGGCCCAAGACGCCGACGCGCGCGCCCTGAATGCGCGCCCCCGCGTTCGCCAAGAGCTTCACGAGCCGCTGCGCCACGAAAGGCCCCATGCCTTCGTTGATGCGGCGGCCCGCCAGGATCACCTGGGGGTGGTAGCCGACGGATTCGGCGAGGGCCGTCAGGTAGTAAGGATCGACGCCGATGCAGTGCCCGCCGACGAGGCCCGGCTCGAACTTCAAGAAGTTCCACTTGGTGCCCGCGGCCTTGAGCACGTCTTTCGTGCTGATGCCGATGCGGTCGCAGATCAGCGCGAGCTCGTTCATGAGCGCGATGTTGAGGTCGCGCTGCACGTTCTCGACGGCCTTGGCCGCTTCCGCGACGCGGATGGACGGGGCGCGGTACACGCCGGCGTCGACGACGCTTTCGTAGACGCGGGCCACGCGGTCGAGCGTTTCACGATCCTCACCGGAGACGACCTTGATGATCTTCTCGAACGAGTGCTCGCGATCGCCCGGGTTGATGCGCTCGGGCGAATAGCCGAGCTTGAAGTCGCGGCCGCGCTTGAGGCCGCTGACTTTCTCGAGCACGGGGCCGCAGATGTCCTCGGTCACGCCGGGATACACCGTGGACTCGTAGACGACGACGCTGCCCGGCTGCATGTGCTGGCCGACGGTTTCGCTCGCGCGCAGCACGGGAGTGAGGTCGGGGCGGTGAGCGTCGTCGATCGGCGTCGGCACCGCGACGACGAAGAAGTTCGCCCGCTTGAGGGCGGCCGGATCGGTGGTCGCTTCGAGCGTCGAATTGCGCAGGAGCACGTCGTCGACCTCGCGCGTCGCGTCGATGCCGCGACGCAGACTGTCCACGCGCCGTTCGCTCAGATCGAAGCCGACCGTCTTCGGGTAGCGACGCGCGAAAGCGAGAGCAATCGGCAAACCGACGTATCCGAGTCCAACCACCGCAATCCGTTCATCCATGGCGCGCGACTGATGCAAAACGCGGACCGCGGACCGAGCGGCGCCGGGCCATCCTTGCGCGTCAGCGTGGTTCTTGCCCCGGCCATCCCGCCACAATGGGATCGGGCGCTACGCTCAGCGCGCGCGGCCCGTGGGGGCGGGGATTTGTTCCCCGGTTTGCTGCCCAACGCCGCGCAGCTCGTCGCTGCGATCGACGCGCTGCGGCGCGCGATAAGTGGCGGGCATCTCGAGATCCGGCGGAAATTGCACGGCAGCACCCAGCATGACGCTGTTTTGCACGAAGCTCACCGGTAACGTGGCCACGCGCACGTCCGAGCGTTGGTCGATGTGTTGCGCCCGCGCGCCGACCAGCAGCCACGGATTCAACCGCCAGCCGAAGGTCACGTCCACGGCCAAAATGGAGATGTTTGCCGCGAGGCGCGCCCGCTCGTCGAGCAGGCGCCCGATCTGGAAGCCGCCGCTGGCAGCGATCGACAAAATGCCTTTTTTATCCAATGGAACGACGCCGCGTAAGCGCACGTCGTCGGCCAGCAAGGACTGCCCGAGGAGGACGTTCGTCGTCACCGTATGTGAGTAGGTGAGCTGGCCGCCAAACGCTATGTCCGTGTAGGCGAGGTTCGCCCCCGCGACGGGATACCATCGACTCTCGTGCGTACCGTAACGCGTCACCTGGAGCGCTCCTGCCTCCACTCCGCTCGTGAAGTAGCGACCGAGATCGTGGCGGTAGCGGCCCACGCCGCCCACCGTGAGCTCGCGGTCGAGTGGGACGACGGTACCGTCGGGGCGTACTCCGTCGTGGACGATCGCGTAGTTGGCTCGACCTTCGAGCCCGACGCCGTCGGCTGTCCAGGCGTACTCGGCGCCGAGCTTGGCGTTCGGGGCCACGGTCCGCGGCGCGACGGTATCGAAGAGCGGCGTGCTGTACACGACCCCGGCGCCCTCGTACGCGCGCCAGCCGACGCTCAGCTGGAAGTTCACGAGCTCGTCCGCGCTCGCCGTGAAAAGCTGGCTAGCCCCGCTCGGTAAGAGCGGCAGAAGGCCGGACGCGGGCGGCGCGAGCGTGAGCGCGGCGTAGCTGTCGGCCTCGGTCGCCGACGCGCCGAGGATGGCGTTGACGCTGGGACCGAGGTCGAAAAAGCCGCGATATTCGAGTCGGTTCGAGGAGCTGGACGTGGAATTGCGCGTCAAAAACAGGTTGTAGTCGAACGTGTAAGTCAGCTGGTTCACGGTGCGAGCCGACAGCACCCCGAGGCTCAGGCCCGGACGCAGCACGATGAACACGCCCGCGCTCTTCGACGCGCCGCCCTCGAGCGGGACGTCGGGCGCGGACTGCGCGTTGTCCGTGACGCCGACCGAGGACTCACCCCTTGCCTGGAGCTTCGCGCCCGCTGCGCCTGCGTCCGGGGCGGAGAAGAAGAGTGCAGCGCCCGCGCATACCCCGAAAGCGATGCGTCGCGGCCCGCGTGGCCGGCTGGCGGCGTCGCCCAGCATGATCCTAATTTTCGACCACGACGACGCGCAGCTTGCCGCTGCGATCCGGCGGCAAGGCCGTCACGAGCTCCGGGCGCAGCTCGACGCCTGGCAGGTATTTCGCCGCGTGCAGTTTCATGGCGTCGAGCAGGGAGTCGTCCCAGCTGGCCGCCGGCACGAGCTTCAAGTCGATGGCGCGATCTCGGCGTTGCACGATCTGAAATTCGCGCACTTGATCGGAAAGGTACGCGAACATGACGTTGAAGAACATGCCGCTCACGGGGCGGCCCTCGCCGTCTCGCAGCGTGTCGGTGGAGCGGCCCTCGACGCCCTCGAGGCGCTTGAGCCAGCGGCCGCAGGCGCACCGGCCGTGCGGTCGTTCGACGGCCAAGTCGCCCGTCACGTAGCGCACGAAGGGGGCGCCGTAGTTGTGCAGATCCGTGAGCACGACCTCGCCGACCTCACCGGGCGCGGCGGGCCGCTCGCGTCCGTCCTCGCGCACGATGAGCTCGACGATGAGGTTCTCCATCGACGTGTGCATGCCTTCGTGTGCCTCGCACTCGGCGCCGATCAGCATGACCTCGCGATTGCCGTACGTCTCGAACACCTGCCCGAAAGCCTCGACGAGCGCCTCCCGATCGGCCGGGTACAGGCGCTCCGCCGCGCAGATCACCGGGATATCCTGCCAGCTGCGGCAGCCCGAACGGTTCACGTACCGCGCGAGGTGGGCAGCGGCCTGCGCGTAACACACGAGCACGCGCGGCCGCACGCGCCGAATCTTGTCGACGACGCGAGCGAGTGCCTCGTCCGAGCGCTCGGTGCAGTCCATGTAGTACTCGCGCCTGAACGAATGATCGATCGACGCCTTCAGTTTTTGCGGCAGGGGCGGCGGGCGGAGCATGGGCGAACCCCAAAAGTGCAGGCTCCGATCGCCCGGCTGGTAGCCGGCCCAGGAGTAGCCGCGGAGCTTGGTCGCCTGCCGCCAGTACTCGGAGCCGAGATCGTAGGCGAAAGAGAGCGGTCTCCCGGTGGTGCCGCTCGTGGATTTGTCGATCGCGGGGAAGGGCGGCGCGATCGACTTGCGCTCGGGCAGGTGATCGCCGGCTTCTTTGCGCGTGAGGAGCGGGAGCTTCCGCAGGTCTTCGAGCCGCCGGATGTCGCCCAGGCCGAGCCCGGCCGCAGCGTACTTCTCGCGTGCGTACGGCACGTTCGTGAAGGCGTGCGTGAGTAAGCTCCGGAGCGAGCGCTCTTGGATCGCGTGAAGCTCGTCGAGCGAGCACCATTGCGACCGCTCGAGCTCGCGGAAATGGCTGAGGGTGGGGCGCCGGCGCAGGCCGGTCTCCCAACCGGGGTAGAGCAGCCGCTGAAAGAGTACTCCGTACAGATCCATCATGCAGCTAACGGCGGGGGGGGAAGGGCGTGGTTGCGATAGAGGTTCGGGTCTCCGCTGAAACCCTGCATGCCCGCGACGGCGATGTTGAACATCTCGCGTGCGCTCACGTAGTGGAGGACGAAGCGCTTGCCGTCGTTGTAAGCGCTCGTCAGCGCGCGGTGCATGGCGCGGCCCGGCTCGCCGAGCAGCGCGTTGGCTTGCGCCTCGGGCGCGCCGTGCGTGTGCACCTTCACGAACACCCACTCGGGACGACCCTGCACGTGAATGCCCTGCGCGACCCAGGTGGCGACCCGCTCGGGCGTGCCCGGGTCGTGGGCCGTGAGCGCGGCGTTCTCGATGCGCAAGCCGAAGCCGCGGCGCCGGCGCGCGAGGGCGAGCGGGCCTTCGATCATGAGGATGCGGTCATCCATCATCGTGCCGACGCGCGCGGGAACGCCCGCTTCGTGCGAGCGGGCCGCCTTCGCGTTCCCCGTGGGCCAGTAGATGCGGTTCACGATGCCGGGCTGAGTCTCGTCCGGCGCCGAGGGGAAGGTGAAATCCGCGTAGCAACCCGTGCGGAACAGCACCTCGAGCTCGGAGTCGACTCCGCAGTAGCGCCCGTCGGATCGCGAGTTCGCGAGACACCAATTGCCGTGGATGAACGCGTAGCGCGGCCGCCCGAGCGTGTCGCGCGTGAGGTGGCCGTGGAGCGCGTAGGTGGTGGTGTACTCGGCGAGATCGTGCGCGAGGCGCTGGGCGTCGTCGCCGTCGTGGTGCAGGTGAACCTCGACTTCCCCGTAGCCGTCGCTCACGAGCTTGCCGAGCGCGTCGAGGTAGTACGGGTGATACTGTTCGCCGGGGAAGAAGAAGCTGTGGAGCGGAGGACGCCCGTCGGCGTCGCGGAATTCGCCGAACGCGCGGCCGTAGTCCTCCACCCAGCGCGCGACGCGGTTGCGGCCTTGGCTCTCGCTCACGTCCCCCCAGAGCGGTTCGTAGTGATCGCAGAGCGCGAAGAGCACGTGCACGGTTTCGTCTTCGCTCTTGCGAGCAGCCATGCGCTCGGCGGCCTGGCTCAGGTAGCCGCCGATCCAGCGATGAACGTGGCGATGAAAAGGGATTTTCACGGGGGATTCGCCGCGTGGTTAGACGTCGAGCAGCACGGTGCCGAAGACGCGGGTAGGGTGCAGTTGGTCGATGGCCCGCGCGACGGCGCTCTTCTTGGAGACCCCGGCGCGCGTCGTGAGGATGACACCGTCGGCGCATTCACCCGCGACATCCGCGTCCGCGCTTTCGAGCACGGCCGCGGCGTCGATGACGATGTAGTCGTAGGCGGCCCGAAGCTCGTGGAGCGCCGTGCTGAAGAGCAAGCGATCGAGCCGCGAGCGACGACCCTGCTGGGACGGCAGCGCCGCGATGTGCAGGCGCGTGCCGATGACGCCGGCGACCGGATAGGGTGGCGAGGCGTCGCGGTGCTCGACCAGGTGCCGCACGAAGCTGTCGCCGGGCTCGTAGCCGAAGACCTCGCCCAGCGCGGGCCGGCGCAGGTTCGCCTCGACCAAAAGGACGCGCGACATGGTCTCGTCCGCTAGGCCGAGCGCCAGGTTGGCGGCGCAGGTCGTCTTGCCCTCGGACGGCTCCGCGCTCGTCACCGCGATGACGCGCGGATCGCCGTGCGATAGCAAGCGATGCCGCAGCAGCCGAAACGCCCGCGCCTGCTCCGAAGCGTGCCCGTAAAGCATGACGAGTCGTGCGTCGACGTCGACCGGGATCTCGACTTGCTCGTACACGAAGCTCGACGGCGGTGGCGTCGTGCGCACGATGGCGGACGTTTCGGTGCGAGCCAAAAACAACGTCTGGCCCGCGCCGTCGGCTTTCGGTAGCACCTCGGCCGGCACCTCGACGTTTTGCGGTGCCGGCTCCTCGGGCTGGATTAGCCGCTGTGTCTGCGGCGGCAGGCGGATGGTCGTGTCGGACACGTGACGCACCTCGGGTGAAGGCACCGCTCGCAGCTGCGTGGGCTCGGGCGCCCGCGCGAAGCTGAGGTCGGTGATGGTGTGTTTGAATTTGTAATTTTCACTCCGAGGCATAGGCAGCCCTCCGGCGGAAGCTTAGTTTCGGGACCTGCACGAGAACCTCCGTGACACGAACGATGTCCTGTTCGCCGTAGACGTGATCGTCGACCGCCGCGGCGAGCGCGGCGCTCGTCACGCCGAGCGCGAGGCCGACGGCCAGGAAGATGCCGATGATCACGTTGAGCCCGAGCCCGAGCGGTCGCTCGGGTATGAACGCGGGATCGATCACCGAGATTTGAACGGCGCGGCCCGCGCGCTCGGAGCTCGCGAGCACGTCCGCCTTGAAGAGCGCGGCCTCGACCTGATCGAGGCGCTGGCGCGCGGCCGTGACCTCGCGCGTGAGCTTCGACCATTCCGTCTCGAGGGCGACCACGTCTTCCTTTTCGTTCGCGGTGGACGCGGGCGTCGCGGCCGGACGCGCGGCGCTCACGACGCGCCGCGCCGGGGAAGGTTCTGGCGTGGTCGCGGCGGGCTGAGGAGCGGCCGCGGGCTGCGGTCGCACCTCGGGGAGCGCGGCGACGCGGGCGGTCGCGCGCTCCACTTCGCCCTGCGCAGCACGCACGTCCGGGTGTTGGGCCGTGAAGTGCCGGAGCTGTTCGGCGAGGTTGGCGCGCGCTGCGGCGAGCGCCGCGAGCGCTCGGGAGCGTTCCTCCGCGTCCGCGGACGGCGTGGCGGAGGCGGTCGGAGCCGTCGGCGCCGATCCGCCCGAGGCGCGCGCGGCGGGGCGCGACGCCGGGACGTAGAAACGACCGGCGCTCGGCGGCGCTCCCGTCGCGGCCGGCGCAGTCGTCGCCCGAATGGCGGCGCCCGCGGCGAGCGGGGTCGCGTCGAGCGCGAAGCGGCGATGCTCGCCCATGAAGACCGCCAGCCGTTGCTCGGCGTTCTTGAGGTCCGTCGCTTTGCTCGCGCGTTCCGTGGCCAAAAAGTCGCGCGATAGCTCGGCCTGGCTCTTCCGGAGCTCCGCGTCCCCGTCGATCACGATCTGCGCGAGGGCCTGCGTCACCCGTTGCGTCTCGACGGGCGAGCTGCCGGTGAACGCGATGCTGAAGGTGTCGCCGCCGGGCGCCTTGAACTCGATGTGGCGCTTGAGCTCCTCCACGGCGTCTTCCTTGCCGTACTTCTTCTGGACGTCCGGGTAGAGCCCGAAGCTCGTCACCACCTGCGAAAGCTTCGGCCGCGACAGGAGCAGCTCCTTGAGGCGTGCCGTCGCGCTGCGCGCGCTGCGGGACTCCTCGGAGGTGTCCGCGGAGCTCACGCCGGCGGAGTAGAGCAGCACCGTCTCGGAGCGGAACGGCGGGTGCCGGAAGTAAACGAAGGCGGCGCATGCGAGCGCGCTCAAGCCGAGGGCTATCAGCACCGCCGGCCAGTAATGAAGCATGCGGCGCAGGAAACGCGCGACGGCGCGCGGATCGTTTTCGCTCTCGACCATCTCGGGCTCGCTCGGACGATTCGTCATGCTGTACCTCGCGTTAAGCTGGCGGCTCCGACACCGAGCACGACGAGCGGCAGGCCGAGCACGAACACGCACGCCGCGCCCAGAATGCGCAACGACGAGTTTCGATCCCAGACCGGCACCGACGCGTCCTCGGCCACGTCGAAGCGCAGGCCGATGCCGTGCGCCTCGTAGGCCATGCCCAAATCCAAACTGGCGGCGCGGCGCTCGGCGTTGTCCGCCTGCCGCTCGAGGCCCGGCAGTGAGCCGAGCACGCTCACCAGCTTGACCTGCAGCTCCGGTTCGGCCTGCGCGTCCAGCTTGGCCCGTAGCTCGGCGGCCTCGCGGTAGCGCTCGCCGAGCGCTTCTTGCAGCTTCGCGGCTGCGCTCTCGGCGCTCGCCGCCGCGCGTTCGGCCTGCTGCTCGCGCGAGGCCGTGACGCGCGCCACGACGAGCGCGCCGAGATCGCGGGTGACGGCGAGCGCCTTCGTGCGGTCGCCTGCCCGGTAGCTCACGGCGACGCGCGCCGAGCGAGGCGCCTCGCCCGTCGAGCGCTGCTCGACGAAGTAGTTCTGGTAAACGTCGACGTCGATGTCGCGACGGAACGCGTCGAGGACGGCGCGCCGATCGTGGGCGCCCGGGTAAAGGTCGTAGCGGTGGGCGATTTCGAGTAGCGGCTCCGTCGTGAATACGCCTTCGCGCACGTATTCGGCGAGCTTGCGCTTGAGCTCGGGCATGCTGCTCGGGTCGCGGTCGGCTTCGACGACGCGCAAGACGACGCGGGGCTCGTAGGTGCGGCGCGCGAGGGCGATGGACCCCACGAGGCCGAGCGCGACGAGGGCGCAAGTGACCACGACCCACAGCGGCCGGCGCGTGCCGCGCTGAAACAACGTGGCGAGCTGGCGCGGCATGACGCCGAAGCCCGGTTCCTCCTTGAGCCAGCGATGCTCAATCACGGCACTTTTCCTCGATCTCGTCGAGCAGCGCCGTGCGCGCCGCGTCCCA
>Ga0164241_10002850_pt1 | contig 18135 bp, 12 predicted proteins | sample OricomyardsoilBY_FD_108780 | JGI IMG/M metagenome (GOLD analysis project Ga0164241, IMG submission 108780) | Backyard soil microbial communities from Emeryville, California, USA - Original compost - Back yard soil (BY) | ecosystem: Environmental > Terrestrial > Soil > Unclassified | place: USA...
AACGTCTCGCGGTTGCCGACCAGGAACTGAATGTCGATCTGCGGGTGATGTTGCGCGAATTGTGCGAGCAGCTTCGGCGCGAAATATTTCGCCGTGCTGACCAGGCCGACCGACGCCCGACCGCTGCGCAGGCCCTTCATCGACTGCAACGCCTGCTCGGCGTCCTGCAGTTCGCCGAGCACACGCGCGGCGTGGTGACGAAACAGTTCGCCAGCTGGCGTGAGCGCGAGACGCTTGCCGACGCGCTCGAACAGCGGCAGCCCGGGCAAGCTGAACAGGAGCACTGCCGCGAACGTGGCAATCAGCGCGGCATTCGCGATGCTGGCCGCGCGCGGCACGTGAGATGCCTTCGCGCGCGCAGGAAACAACGGACCGAGCGCGACAGGCGCCGCGAGCGCCCACCAGGCTTCGAAGCGCTGGCTCGAAAGTGACAGCAGGCCTAGCGCCACGAACGAACAGGTGAGCTCGGGCACGATGCGCCTGCGGAAGCGGAGCAATGCGACGAAGCTTAGCCCCAAGAGCACCAGGAACAGGGCGCCTGCGCTCGAGCTCACGCGCGGCGCCTGCCACTCGATGACGTCGGTCGTCCCAGCCACGTTCATCGCACGACCGAGGCGCACCACGTAGAGATAGACGAGCGGGCCGGACGGGTTCACGAAAGTGCCGGCGGTGACTGCCAGAAAGCCCAGGCCCCGCGCGCGAAGGTCACTCGCTGGCCCGCGCCCGGTCAGCGTCTTGAAAAGCGAAACGGCAAGTGGTGCCGCCATCAAGAGCGGCGCGAGCACGAAGCTGCCGTGCACGTTCGCCCACAACGCGGCAACGGCTGCGCTTGCCAGAGCGCGCTTCGGATCGACGCGGCCGTCACGAACGCTCGCACTGCTGAGCACGGCGGAGAAGCAGGGATAGGCGAACATCTGCGTGCGCACGCCGGCACCGAAACCGAAGACAGGTACCGAAAGCAGGGCGATCAGCGCCAGCGCGCGAGGGTCCGCGCCGTGGCGAAGCGCGGTGTCGATCGCGAGCCCCAAGCCCAGAGCGAGGCAGAGAGCCAGCACCACCAGGTTGAGCGAATGTCCGCCGAGCGTCTGGGCGCCGAACATGGCGAGCTGCGCGAGCCAAGGCTGATCGAAGAAGGGAGCTGCTGCGGGCAACGTGAAGAGAAACGCGTTCTCGGTCGGAATGGCGCCAAGTTGGACGCAGGCGCGGCCCTGAACCAGCGACCAAAAGTAGTCGTTGGGCAGCACCGGGCTCAGCAAGGCCACCACCGCAACGAGGAAGAGGGGGCTCATCAACCAAACGGCGTCGATGCTCAAGGGCCAGGCGAAATGCTCCCTCAAGCCTCGGCCCGACATGCCTGGGCCACTATCGCACGGGCCACGCTCCGCGAGCGAACGCTTTGCGCGGACGACCGTCGGCGCGATTCAGCCGCGCCCGCCTGGCACCGTGTTGTTGCGCCCCGGCGGCCGCTCGAGTCCCAAGCGCTCGATCAAGCGGTAGACCTGGGCGCGTGTCGTGCTGAGTCGGCGCGCGACCTCGGAGACATCGCCGTCGCACGCGCGCAGCATCCCTTCGAGCTCGGCGCGTTCGAGCGCGGGGCCGCTCACGGCGTGGGTGCCCGAGCCGTGGCCTGGGGGGCTCGAGACACCTGCCTGGAACGGAGCCAGAAAGGCGGGGTTTACCCCACGCAAGAACTCCAACCCCAGCGCCACGGGCGCGACCATCGCACACCAGCGGCGAACCAGATTTTCGAGCTCGCGCACGTTGAAGGGCCAGTGCCACAAAAGGAGCGCTTCGGCCGCGTCGGCCGTGATGTGCAGCGACTTTTGAGCGGCGGTGGCGAAGCCTTCAGCGAGGCCCAGGATCTCCTCGCGGCGCTCGCGGAGCGGGGGAATTTCCAATGGAATCTGCGCGAGGCGCGCGTACAAGTCACCGCGGAAGCGCCCGCTCGTCACCGCCGCGTCCAGGCGCACGTTGGTGGCTGCGATCACACGCACGTCCACGGGCTGCTCGCGATCCGAACCGACCGGGCGAATCGCGCGCTCCTGGAGCGCACGCAGCAGCAGCGGCTGAAGCTCGAGAGGCAGCTCCCCAATCTCGTCGAGGAGCAGCGTCCCGCCCTGCGCCGCATGAAACACGCCCCGCCGCGCGCCGGCGGCACCGGAGAAAGCGCCCTTCTCGTGTCCGAAGAGCTCGGAGGCGGCGAGCTCGCGCGGCAAGGCGCCGCAATTGATGGGAACGAACGGTCCGCGCCTGCCACTCCATTCGTGGATCTGGCGCGCGAGCACTTCCTTTCCGACCCCGGACTCGCCATTCAAAAGCAGCGTCGCGGACGAGCGTGCCGCTTGCTCGGCACTCTCGCGCAGGCCATTCATGCCGGCTCCCTCGCTCACGATCAAGAGCGTGTCCCCGACGCGCACGACGTCACCCGGCGCGAGAGCGACGCTTTCTCGTCGCACGCCGTTCACGCGCAGGCCGTTCGTGCTCTGAGCGTCGGTCGCGCAATAACCGCCCTGCTGAGGATCCCAACTGACGCGCACGTGCACGCGCGAAATGCGGTTGTCAGCGACCTCCCAGTGCTGGGCACCGACCTCGCGGCCAAGCAGGAGCTCGCTCTCGCCCGACAGCGCCCGTTCGCGCGCGGTGCTGCGGTCGGGGCTCAAGACCAGGCGCAGGACGGTGCTCGAGCGCCGGCGGTAGCTCGCCGCGGCCATCTCCAGGCCCTGTTCGGTCGTGCGGCGATGCTGATAGCGCAAAGCCCGCAAGGAGGGCGGCGTGCTCGGCTCATGCTCGGTCCGAGCGTAGGCCTCGAGCAACGCCTCTCGCATTTCGTCGGCGCTCTGCCAGCGCTGCGCCGGATCGCGCGCGAGGGCGCGATCGACCGTCCGGGAGAGCTCCGCTGGTAGCTCGGGCGCCACCGCAGCGAGGGAGCGGGCGTCTCCGCGCTCCGACAGGCGCTGCTGAGCGCCAGGCGTTTCGTCGTACACGGTGCTGCCCGTCGCGAGCAAGAACAGCGTCGCACCGAGCGACCACACATCCGTGCGCGCATCGACATTGCCGAACGCGCGTCGCGCCTGCTCGGGTGCCATGAACGCCGGGGTCCCGATGATGAAGTTCCCCGTGATGTCGAGACCGCGCGCCGCCGCGAGGCCGCGACACAGCCCGAAGTCGAGCACCTTCAGCTCCCCGTTTTCGCTGAGGAACAGATTCGTCGGCTTGATATCGCGATGGACGAAACCGGCCGCGTGCGCATGAGCAAGTGCCTCGAGCGTGCGCAGGCCGAACTCGCACACCTCTTGCGGCGGCAACCGTCCGCCCAAGCGTATCCGGTGCGTCTCCAGATCCCAGCCCACGATCCACTCCGTGGCAAACCAGGGCAATCCGTCATCGTCGATGCCATGGTCGAGCAGCCGTGGGATGGCCGGGTGGGTCAGACCCTGCAGCGCGGAAATTTCTCGAGCGAAGCGCTCAGCCGACGTGCGGTTCGAAACGGCGGTCGGCTTGAGGGCCTTGAGAGCACCGACGACGCCGTTGTCGCTCTTGGCCCGATAGACACACGCGCTCTTACCGACGTGAATCAGACGGTCGAGCCGCCATCCGCGGATCCAGGTTCCGGCAATGGGTGCTTGAGGAGGGGTCGACGGCACCTTCACTACATTATGGGGATAGAGGCTCGACTCGGTGCTCAAGCGCATTCGGCCACCGGGCCGGTGCGACCAGTCCTTCGTTCGGAGCTCCAACCAGCAGCGTATCACACCCACTTGCTGCCGGGCCCGCTGCCCTTTTGACGGGCTATCACCCCGCGAAGCCCGCGTAGACAGCCGGTGCCGCTTGCGAGGACAAACCCGTGGGGCGAAAAGTCTCCGGACGTGGTCATGCCCTACTCACCCGCCGCGCGCCTCCCGTTCGAGCCACCGTTCGTGCTCGCGCCCATGGAGGGGATCACGACCGCGTCGATTCGAGCGCTGCTCGCCACGTACGGCCCCCTCGGACTCGTGTGCACCGAATTCGTTCGCGTCGCGGGGGAGAGCGTGTCGAAGCGGCATTTGGCGCGCCAGGTCCAGAAAGCGCACGGAGTGCCGCTCAGCGTGCAGATCATGGGCAATGACGCGGAGCTGATGGCGGAAGCAGCCGGGGTGATGGCCCTGGCAGGGGCCGACGTCGTCGACGTGAATCTCGGCTGCCCCTCGAAGACGGCAGCGCGGAAAGGGGTCGGGGCGGCGTTGCTGAAGGATCGCGCGGCGCTCGGCCGTTTGCTCGTGGCGATGCGCGCCGCCGTTCCGGGGCTGTTCTCTGCCAAGCTGCGGGCGGGGTTCGACCGGAGTGACGACGCGCTCGACAACGCGCGGGTGGTCGAGCAAAGCGGCGCGGATTTCATCACGGTGCACCCGCGGCGTCGCGTCGACTACTTCAGCGGGATCGCCGATTGGCGCATCATCGGCTTACTGCGCCGGCAGCTCTCGATTCCGGTGATCGGGAATGGTGACGTTTGGTACGCAGCCGACGCGCTCCGCATGCTCGAAGAAACCGGATGCGCTGGGGTGATGGTCGGTCGCCCCGCCCTGCGGAACCCCTGGATCTTTCGTCAGATCGCCGAGCTCTCGGCAGGCCGCGCGCCCTTCGCACCGTCAGGGTTGGATGTCGCGGCTCACCTCGAGCGCCTGCACTCCGTCATGGCCGCCGGTTTCGACGGGCCGCCCGAGCGCCTGGCGGGTCCGTTGAAGGAGCACCTTGGATTCCTCTGCCGCTCGCTGCCCGACCGGACCGCGGTGAGTCGCCGGCTCCTGCGCTTGCAGACGCCCGCGTCGTTGCTCGAAGCGGCAGCCGAGATCTTCACGCCGCTCGAAGCGGACCAGCTGGATCTCCAGGCAAGCGGTCGTCACGCCCTCGAGCGCTCGGGCCGCGCGGTCGCATGGGGAGAAGCGTGAGCCGATCTCCGCCGGTCGTGGCCCTCTAGACCGACTCGCTCGTGGTGGGCGGCTCACACGGGTGCTCATGACGAGCCCAGGCGGGACCTTTTGACATGAGATGGATGAGCGCAACGGTACTGCTCGGCCTCGGCCTCGGGGTCGCGGGTTGCGGGATGGACGCTTCATCGGGCTCCGCTGGCACTGGCGGGTGCGTCGAGGGTGGCTACGACTGCGGTGGACCCAACACTGGCGGGACGGCAGGCCACGGGGGCACGACCGGCGCGACCGGCGGCGTTCCGCAGGGGACGGGCGGAAGCGACGCGGGAACGACTGGGATCCCGGTTACGGGCGGAACGGCGGGGGTGACTGGCACAGGGGGCGCCGCGACGAGCGGCGGTAATGGAACGGGAGGCGGAGAGGAGTCGGTCGGTGGCAGTGCTCCGGCGGCGGGCACGTATGGAGCGGGGGGAACTGGAATCGCGGGGACATCCGCAGGGGGCTCCATCGGCGTGGGAGGCACCTCCACGCAGGGAGGCACGGACGCGGGCGGTACGGGCGCTACGGGGGCTGCCGGCAACGTCGACGGAAACTCCTGCTCGCACGATGTCGCGCGCTGCTTCGAGGCCGCGGCGGCTTGCTACGACAACGCGCCGTGGTCGGACTGCGACGCCATCGTCGACGTGTGTGCGCAGATGGAGGAACGGTGCGCAGACGGCAATGACAACGAGGCCAGTAGCGGCGGGAGCAGTGGCACGGAACCGAGCGGTACGGGTGGTACCGGGACGGCTGGCGCGGGTGGCGCGGAGTCCGGTGTCGCCGGCACTTGGGCCATGGCCGGCGGTGACGCGGGTGGTAGCGCGCCGCGCTGACTGAGCGCTACGGCGGCGCGCACGCGGATGCGCAATTGGACGTGACACCTGCATCGTAGGCGCAATCCCAGCGCGTCCCGGTGCAGGTGCACGTCGCCGTGTCACACGCGGCCAGGCAGATACCCCCGTTGGCGCATCCGACGGCCAGGCAAGTCACGCCCACGGTTGTCGGGCAGCCGCGCGCGCCGCAGTGGTTGCCGGAGCAGCAGTCGGCGCGCGAGCAGCCTTCGTCACACTGCAAGCCCGGGTAGCAAACGTCGCCGGCGGCGCAGTCCGCATCCGAAAGGCAGCCGTTCAGCGGCGCGCATTCGCACACCGGGCAGCCCGCACGCGTGTGCACCGTGAGCTCGAAGCCGTAGTCGCAACGGTCGGGGCACATGGCCGCCTCGCAGACCAGGATGGTCGAACCACCGCTGCCAGCCGGTCCCGCGCTGCCACCCGTCGCATCCCCGCCGCCCGCGCCGGTACCTCCGACACCGGTACCACCCGCGCCGACCGAGACCGCGGGCCCGCCTCCGACCCCACTCGAGCTCGAGAGGACATTGCGATCGGCGCTGCAACGGGTGAGCAAGACGAAAGCGAGAGCGCACCAAGCCCGCCGGACGAGTCCGAGCTGCGTGGGCCTGTGACGGGAAACGCGCATGAAGTGCGGGGCCAAGAATGACACCAACCGGCTCAAGTCGTCCCGGTAGCAAGCCGTGATTGCCAATGATTTCAGCGGGGGTGAGCCGAAATCCCTGCCCGGTGGCCCCAACCTTCGGCAAGCTCTGGTCACTCGTCCTCTCCCCATGCGCCCACGATTTGCCGAGTTCGCGCTCGCCGGGCCGACGCCCCTGGCCCGAGCCACGCAGCTCGAGTCACGCCTGAGCGACCAGGAGCTCGTGATGCGGCTGGTCGCCGGAGATCGCTGGGCAAAGGAAGCGCTCTTTCGACGCTACGTGCGCACCGTGTGGAGCACGGCCATGCGCCTCACCGGCAGCCGGGCCGACGCTGACGACATCGTGCAAGACACGTTCGTCGAGGCGCTGCGCGATGTGAACGGACTGCGCAGCCTCGGAGCGCTGCGCCCGTGGCTGCTGCGCATCACGGTGCACCAGGCGCAGCGGCGCTTTCGGCGGCGTAGTTTGCTGCGGCGCCTCGGCTTCGGTGCGGGCGACGACGACGCGTCGCTCGCGGCGCTGGTGGATCCGGCCGCCTCACCCGAGCTTCGTGCCGAGCTGTCGCGGCTGGATCGGGCGCTCGGCGGCGTCTCGACCGCGGAGCGATTCACGTGGATTTTGCGCCACGTCGAGGGGCACACGCTCGAAGAGGTCGCGACCCTGTCGGATTGCTCGCTCGCGACCGCGAAGCGCAGGCTCAAACGCGTGAACGGCCTCGTCGGAGCGGCGCTCGGGACACACGACGAGGGCTCGCCATGACGGGCAAGCCGGACACCGTGCGCCAAGCGTTGCGGGAGCCCGAGCTCTCGCCACTGCGCGGTGCGCTCGATGTCGAGCTCGAGGAAGAAGCCGTGCCCGAGATTTGGCACCGCATCGACGCCCGCCTCAGCGTCGCGCAGTCCGCCCGACCGCGGCGCGCGTCGTTCGTCGTCTTGTCCGCGGCGGCTCTCGTGCTGCTGTTGATTGGGGGATTTTGGCTGCGCCGTCCGGCAAGCGGGACAGCGCTGGCACTCGAAGGTCGTGCCGTTCCAAACGCGCTGAGCGCCGCGGAGCGTCCCCGGACCTTCGCCTTCGCCGACGGCTCGCAGCTCGAGCTCGCGACGTTCACTGATCTGCATCTGCTCGCCAACGACGGGCACACGTTCATGACGGCGCTGGCGCGAGGTCGCACGACCTTCGACGTGCGACCGGGCGGGCCGCGCCGTTGGATCGTCGAAGCGGGATTCGCGACGGTCGAAGTCCTGGGCACGCGCTTCATCGTGGAGCGCGACGGAGCTTCGGTGCGCGTGGAGGTCGAGCGCGGCAGCGTCCTCGTGCGCAGTGGCTTGCTGTCGGGCGGCAGCGTGCGCTTGACGGCCGGTCAAAAGCTGGTCGTGACGGCACCCTCCGCGGCGGGTTCCGCACCCGCTACGATCGCTCCTGCGGCGCCCCCGCTTGCGGCTTCGACGCCGGTCGCGCCTTCGGCAGCGGCCGCGGGTGCCACGCCTCCTTTGGTCCCGAGCGCCAAGGGCGGCGCGTCCGCTGACGCCGTCGACCGCGCGCTCGAGGCAGCGGACTCGGCGCGCCGGCGACACGAGCCGTCGGAAGCGGCGCGGGCGCTCGAGGCGGCTCTCGCCGCGGCCGGGCCGAGCGACAAGCGGCGCGGTCTAGCCGCGTTGAGCCTTGCACGCCTCATCGTGGCGAGTGAGCCGGACCGGGCCGCGCGGGTGCTGCGGGACTCCTTCGGTGCGGTACCGAAAGGTCTACAGGAAGATGCTCTCGCCCGGCGGGTCGAAGCCGAGAGCCGAGCGGGTCATTTCGCCGAAGCAAGCCGGCTCGGCGCGGAATACGAGCGGCGGTTCCCCGCCGGCCAGCGCCTGAACGAGGTAAGGCGCTGGTCCGCTCCGTGAGTCTCCGCCCGGCCTTGGTCGGGGCCGCGCTGCTGCTCGCTCGGACGCCTGCGCTGGCCGGCGAGCTCGGTGCGCCCGTGCACCTAACGCTGCCGAGCTGCGAACTCGCCAATCTCTCGAACGAGGAGCTCAGATCGGCGATCGCGCTCGAGCTTTCCACGTCAGGGCTCGCGCTCGAGCCGCCCGACGGCTCGCCTTCGGGCGACGCGATCGAGGCTAGCGTGGAAACGTCGTGTGCGGCCGATTCGTCCCTGGAGCTGCGTGGCGTGTGGGGCGTGAGAACCGGCTCGCGGCGGCTCGATCCACGCGAGCTGCCGGCACCGTCGCGCGCTCGTGCCGTCGCGCTCGCGCTCGCGGAGCTGCTCGCCTCCTTGCGCTCGCCCGAGGAGGTCGTGCCCGCGCACGTGGAGCTCACGGAAGAGCCGGGTAACGGCGCGACCACGGACGCTCTAGCGCCGAAGGCCACGGCCAAGGACGGCAGCGCGCTCGCGGCGAGCACGAGACCTTCCGCAGCGCCGAGCAGACTCTCGCCGGCGAGCGACGCTCCAGACCTCGCGGAGCCGAAGCGCTCCGGCGCCCCGCGACCACTCCCGGCGTTGGGACTCGCGGGCGAGCTCCGCTGGTTCTCCCTGGACACCATCGTCATGGGCGTCCGCGCCCACTACGACTTCAGTCGCTTCGGCGTGGGCTTGGTCGTGCTGTCCGGCAGCCAGACGGCGACGCTCGGCACCGTCACCGGCACGCTCTTTCACGGCTACTTCGAGGGGCGCTTCGCCGAGCTCGGACCGCTCCAGAGCCCGTGGTTCACGCTGGGGTCGCGCTTGGGCCTGGGCGTCGTGCAGGCCGTTTCGACACCGAACCCGACGGTGATCGGCACGGCGGTGGCCGACCCGTACGTCGATTTGGCGGCGTTTTCGGGGCTCGCGCTCACGGCCGCGCCTTTCCGCTTCGGGCTGCGCCTGGAGCTCGGTTACGCGGTGGGCATGCTGGCGCTCGAAGACGGCGCCCGGATTGCAAGCTTCGGCGGCCCCCTGATTGGCGTCCTCGTCGATCTCAACGTGCTCTTGTGAGCGAACGAGACCCACGAGGTCGGAAGACGGGCATTCGGCGTCGCCGACGATCGAAGCCTTGGTGGGTAGGGACGCCTACTCGGCCGCCTTCTGGGTGAGGGTTCCGAGATAGTCGCGCTTGCCGAGCCTGACGCCGTTGTGGCGCAGGATCGCGTACGCGTGGGTGAGGTGGAAAAAGAAGTTTGGGAGGGCGTGCTCGAGGAAGTAGTCGGCGCCCGTCATGGTCTTGCCCTGCCAGCGCGGCTGGGTGATGACACGCGTCGCGCCAGCGTCGAAGTCAGCGCTCGTGAAGCCGTCGAGGTAGGCGACCGTGCCTTGAACGCGTGCCCGCAACGCTTCGATGGTTGGCTCCGTGTCGGCTTGCGGGGGCGCTTCCTTGCCTGCGAGCCGCGCTGCCGCGACCCGCGCTGTATCGCACGCAGTCTGAACCTGCTTCGCGAACGCGAATTGGTCGGGCGCCAGCCGGAGCTCCGAAAACACGCTCGAATCGAAAGACTTGGCCTGAGCGAACGCACTGGCGGCTTCGAGCCAGCGGTCGAGCTGGCCGAGCTGCTTCTTCATCTGAGCGAATAGTTCTGAGTACATGGCGCACCCTACCGCGCCCCCTCGCTCGAATCCATGCTCGACGGCCGCGGGTAGGTCGCGCGGCACGCAGTTGCCAAGGTGGGTCGATCTTTGTCGTCCCACCGGCGATTGATGCGCCAGGTGGAAGAGTGAGATGACGACCAGACACTGTTACGGCTCCGTCAAGCGACTAAGATGCGGAGGAAGCGAAGCGCCGGGGCTACCTTCGATAGGGAGTTCGGCGCATTGCTGCGTGCACGATGCCCTTGCTCCGAAACGACCCCGAGCTGCTCCAAGCCTTTCGCGCGGGTTCCACCGACGCGCTCGCCGTCGTTTACAGGCACTACTTTCGAGCCATTGACGGGTATCTGCGTGCGCTCGCTCGGCGTGGGGGCGCGCGTGAGCCGCTGCAGCCAAGCGCGGTCCAAGACCTGGTTCAGGACACCTTCATCCGCGCGTTCTCGAGCGCAGCCCGCGGGGGCTACGACGGCACGCGTGATTTTTGGCCCTACCTGAAGTCCATCGCGCGCAACAGCTTCCTCGACTCGCTGCGCCGGAACCGGAGCGAATTTCCCACGCCAGACCCTACCGCGTTCTTGGTCGAGCAGCTGGCAGTCCAGGACTCCGGCTACGATCCCCTCGTGATGGCAACCCTCGAGATCTACCTGCGGGACCTTCCAGTACCGCTCAAGGGTGTCTACGAGCGGCGCTTCGTTCTCGGCATGTCGCAGCTGTCTGCCTGTGCAGAGCTCGGCGTCTCGCGTCGGTCGCTACGCACGCTCGAGGATCACCTGCGACGTGGGCTCCGCCGGTCGCTGCTTCGGGCGGGTCTCTTGCCGGAGCGCTCTCGTTCGTCGCGCTCGGTGCGCCAGCACGGCGCACGGGCAGAACATGCGCTACTACGCGTGCGGCGTGGGCTCGCTCTAGAGTGACGAGCGGTTCGAGCCGACACGTTCGGCGAGAAACGTTGACGAGCGGGCCGCCCAGCTCCCCCGCGCGTTGCGCCGTCCGCCTCGTGGCAGTAGTTTGGATGAGATCGGATGCTTCAACCAGGCTCGCGAGGGTTGACGGCTTCGCTCGAGCGAGCCGCACGGACCGCAGGACGGTCGGGCGCCGGCATCATGCTGCTCGTGGGGTGTTCCCGGATCGGGCTCGGGAAGGCGGAGCTGCCCGCTCGAGAGGGGCCGACCGCGACGGCGGCCCCCGCGGCGGCGGCCCCCGCAGCACCCACCCAGACTCGTGAGCTCAGCGTTGACTCGCCCCTGCCCGTGCCCGCGCCCGCGGTCGCGCTCGCGCCCGAGCTCGACCCCGCGCCTGCCCTGGACAGGAACCCCGCGCTCGCCGCACCCACCGAACCCGCGCTGACGGAGCAGATTCAGCAATGGCGGCGTTCGGCGCAGGAATCGGTGCTCGGTCGCGACGGCCCTCCCGGCCGGTACGCGCTGCGATACGCGCCACAGTCGGCGGCGGGGCCGTCGGACCCGGCGACGTCCGACGGCGAGCTCCCCGAGCACCCCTCCGACGGCGTCACCGAATCTCCAGCGGAGCTCGCCAGCACTCCGCGCCTGCGCGACGCTCGGCATGGGACGCCCCCGCCGCTCGGACACTTCGTCGGCATCGAGCCGGAGTCCGCGCTCGATTCATTTCATCGAGCTCTCGCCCGTTTCGCCGCGGGCGACAGTGACGAGGGCAAGGTCAGAATCCTGGCTTACGGGGCATCGCACACGCAGGCGGATATCTACACGGGGTACCTCCGCGCGTACCTGCAAAGGCGTTTCGGCGACGGCGGACAGGGCTTCGTGCTGCTCGGCCGCGTGAACCACTGGTATCGCACGCTCGACACGCGCGCGTTCCACCGAGCGCTGACCGTCTATCATGCGCCGCTCGTTCCGGAGCTCGAGCCCGCCCCGCTCGGGCTGTTCGGCGCGGCGTTCGAGGGGCGGGGGCCCGACGCCTACGGTGAGATCGTGACGGCGAAGGGCTCGGGCAATACCCGCTTCGAGGTACACTACCTCGAGCAACCGAACGGCGGGGACTTCGACCTTCAGGTGGACGGCGCGACCGTCGCGCGGATCGGGACGAGCGCCGAGTCCCCCGCCCCCGCTCACCATTCGTTCGAGGCCGGCCCCGGCAAGCACCGGATCCGTGCGCGGCTCCGGGGTGACCGGCTGGTGCGTCTCTTCGGTATCGTCGCCGAAACGGCCGCCCCCGGCGTGGTGGTGGACACCCTGGGCATCGGCGGCGCCCGCATGTCCGGGATGTTGCGCTGGGACGAGCACACCTGGGCCGAGGCGCTCCACCACCGCAAGCCGGACCTCGTTTTGTTTGCGTACGGCACGAACGAAGCATCCGATCGGGACCTCTCGCTGCCGCGCTACGAGAGCGGACTCCGAGCGAGCCTCGCTCGCCTGCGCACGGCGGCGCCGGCCGTGAGCTGCGTCCTGATCGGTCCCTTCGACCTCGTGGACCGAAATCGCGCCCGACTGCTGAAGGTGATCGACGCCCAGCGACGGATCTCCCGCGAGTTCGGCTGTGGCTTCTGGAACGGCTACGCGTTCATGGGTGGGGAGCATTCGATGCAGCGTTGGGTATCGGCCAAACCACCACTGGCAAGTCCCGACCACATCCACCTCACGAGACTCGGCTACGTTTACGCGGGCATCGCGATCGGTGACGCCTTGATGCGCGCCTACGATCAGAGCCGCGGGCTTGAGCCATCACTCGCGGCGCCCGAGCCTGCGCCCGAGCGTGCGTCCGCGTCGCCAGACGGAACGGCGATCGCGACGGACTCGCCACTCGAGCCCCCCGCCGTGGTCCCCCGAGCTACGGTACGTTCAGTGGGGCGGCATTAAAGCAGGCTCGGCGGGACGCTGCTCGGCGGGGGCGGCGCTCGGCTCGCTCGCGCCCTCGACAGCAAGCTCCGGGAACGGCTTGCCGCGCATGCGCGCGCGATACTCCTCGTAGCCCGAGAGGACGGCTTCGGCGATGAGCTCGGCGATCAGCTCGTGCCCAAACTCGGTTGGGTGTCCCAGGTCCGGTGAAATCAGGCGTGGGCGGGCGCGGAACCAGCGGGCGGCCGTGCCCTCACCTCCGGTGGCCCGATAAGTATCGAAGAAAGCGCAGCCGGTTTGGCGCGCCACCTCGCGCTGCGCTTCCACGAGCGGTTTCAAAAAGGCCTTCGGCGCGATGTCGCCGTTCGGGAGCCGACGACCGTGGTCGATCGGAGAGATGATCAGGCATGCAAGCCCGGGCTTGCCCGCGCGGAACCGACGGAGCACGTCGGTATACTCGTCGTAGTACGGCTGCATGGACTGCTTGAGATCCACGTAGTTTCGCTCGAGGTCGTTGCCGCCGAACATGAAGGCGATGAGATCGGGATCGCGCTTGCGAATTTGGCGGGCGATGTGCTCGGGATTTTGTGTGCGAAGCCCCCGCGTCGAACCGCCCACGAGGGCCATGCCGTCCCACACCACGCCCGGCCCGTCGTTTTCGAGCACCACGCCGTAGGCGCGCACGCTGCCGCGGCCGGCCGCGCGCACCCGAAAGGAATGGGGGCCGGCCGGAACCCTCACGCTGAACCAAGCGTCTTCGAGCTCGGGCCCGCGGGTGTCCACGGACTCGGCGCGGGTTCCGTCGATGACGACTTCGAACCGGCCGCCATGTTCCTGACGCGCAAACCACAGCTCGAAGTGCGTGACCGACTGCCCGAAGCCCTCCTTCGGCGTGCTCCACGCGGACTCCGCGCCGCCCGAGGAGTACGCGAGCAAGCCGCCGTAGCCGTAGCGGCGCTCGTTTTTTCGACAGTCCCAAACGATGAAGCACCGCTCCCAGGGTGCGACCTGCTGAAACGTGACGCCCTGTTGCAAATACGCGGGGTGGTAGCGGTCCATCAGGTGAAACCCGTGACCCGCGTCGCCGAAGCGGCGCTGCAGACGCCGCCTGATCCCGGAGGTGATTCCGTCCACACCGAGCACGGAATCCCCCCAATGGCCCGTTCGGGCGATAGCGCCGGGCCGGCCGAGGTCGACCAGTGTGAGCTTCCGGAAGTAGGCGTCGAGCGCGCCGCGCTGCTCGATTCCGACCTCGACGGGTTCCGTGTCGCGAGGGGTGTACGGCGGGAAAATCGGCTCGAGCGCCGCCGCCGAGGTGGCGTGAGCCGCGCCCCCAGGCACCTCGTCGCGCGCGACGGGGGCGTTCGGTGCAGGCGCGCGCCATCTGAGCTCGGAGCGGGCGCGCTTCGGGAGCTCGGCCAAGCGTGCTTCTTCTGCTTCCAATGCCCTCCCTTCGCCCAGCCATTCGCGGCCCACGACGTTCCAGAACGGCAGGTAGTCTCCACCCGGAATCCATGGTCGCAGCCCGGCAAGGCTCGGCACGAAGTACGTCGTCGCGATCGCCATACTCATGCCGATCGCCACGCCGACGACACGCGTGAAAGCGCCCGCGCCGCTGGCCCCCGCGGAACCGCTGACAGGCGGTGTCGTGAGCGCCGGCGCGGGCTCCCGCTCGCCGGATGCGACGGGGGCTTCCGACGCGGGTCGAGGTCCAAAGAGGCGCGAGCTCATGTCAAAATGCGAAGTAGATGTTGGGGCGGGGACCAGCTTGCACGAGGCTGAGAGCGCCGAGCAGAGCGGCAAACCCCACACCGACCAGCAGCGCCGGGACCCGGGGAAGCAGCCGCACAGTGCCATGCTCGATGCTCCGGGAAGGGCCGTAGTGCGCGGCAAATCCGCCGATCATGAGCAATAGTACCCCCCATTCCGCAAGCGGCTCCGCCCAACCGAGCGCCGGCACCCTCGCCCATGCGGCGAGCCACTCGATTCTGAAGAGGCCGCTTCGCACCTCCAGCGCGCTGAAGTCGAGCAAGCTCCGCGCCATCTGTCGCGCTGCCTCGAGGCTCTCCGTGCGGAAGAAGATTCGGGAAAACACGCAATAATGGAGCGTCAACAGCACGGGCAGCGGGCGCAGCGCGGGCCACCGCTCGACGCTGGGCAAAAGTCCCACGCCGAAGCTGAGCGCGAAGGCGACAAGACCGAACTGCCCGAAGCTCGGCAACTTCAGCACGAAGAAGGCGAGCAACTCGCTGCCGAGACCGACTGCGAGCGCCGCCGCAGCCGCTCGCGTCAGCTTGACGAGCGGCGATTTGATCTCTCGCGACACGAAGCGGTTAAAGACCATGGCGAAGCCCTGGAGGAGCGCGTACACGACGAAATTCCAGCTCGCTCCGTGCCAGATACCGACCAAGAGCAGCGTGACCCACAGGTTCACGTACGTGCGCACTGGGCCCCGGCGGCTACCGCCGAGCGGGTAGTAGACGTAGTCGCGTAGCCAGCTCGACAACGTGATGTGCCAGCGACGCCAGAAGTCGGCGATGTCGACCGCCTGATACGGCCGGTTGAAGTTTTCCGGCAGCCGTAAACCGAAGAGCCGCGCCACACCGATGGCAATGTCCGAATAGCCGGAAAAATCCGCGTAGATTTGTAAGGTGAAGGCGTAGAGCGCGAGGAGGTTCTCGAGCGAGCCGTACTGTGCGGGCGCGGCAAAAACCGAATCCGCAAAGGAGCCTGCGATGAAATCTCCGAGCAAGATTTTCTTGGCGAGCCCCTTCGCGCAGCGAAAGAGCGCAACATCGACGTCTTCACGCCGCAGACGGGGGCGAGCGGCGAGCTGAGGCAGGAGCTCCTGCGCCCTCACGATCGGCCCGGCCACGAGCTGCGGGAAGAACGCGACGAACTGCGCGTAGCGCAGCACGCTCCGCTCCGCCGGCAGCCGCCCACGGTACACGTCGATCGTGTAGCTCAAGCTCTGAAAGGTATAGAAGCTGATGCCCACGGGCAGGAGCACCCGAAGCACCGGAAGCCGGCCCTCCACTCCGAGCAGCGTGGCGGCGTCGGCGACGACCTCGCTGAAAAACCCCGCGTACTTGAAGTACCCGAGCAGTCCCAGGTTGCCGAACAGGCTGACGAGGAGCCACGCCCGACCCGCGCGGCCCGTGCCAGCCCCGGGCTCGAGGCCGCGGGCGCGGCGCGCGGCTTCGATGCCAAGACCGCATCCATAGTCGAGCAGCGTCGAAGCGATCAGGAGCCCGAGGAAGTACCAGGGCATCGGCAACGGACCGACCGACGGCTTCGGCCCCGCGACGTAAAAGAAGTAGCTGGTCGCGACGCACCACGCCACACGCGGCACCGGTCGGCCGGCGAGCGCCCAGTAGCCGGCCAACACCACCACGAGAAAGAGCAGGAAATCGAAACTAGCGAAGAGCATCCGGTGCTCTCGACCTCCTCTCGCACGACCTCGCCGCCACGGCAAACACCGGGCGCGCTGCCGTGGTCGTGACCCGCTGGCGCTCAGACGATCACCACGGCTAGCCTCCACGCGCGCCCTTGCCCGGCGGCGGCCCGCGCTAGCGGACCTGAGTCGTCCGTCCGCGGCGTTTTGCGGGGTTACTCCACGCGCTCGACGCGAAAGTTACTCCACGCGCTCGACGCGAAAGCGCCGCCCTTTGATGCGCCCTGCGCGCAGACTCGCGAGCGCTTTCTCGCTCACGCTGCGGTCGAGCGCGACGAACGAAAACCGGTCGTGGATCTCGATCTTGCCGATCTGATCGCCGCTGAGCGCGCCCGCCTCGCCGGTGAGCGCGCCGAGGATGTCGCCGGGGCGGAGCTTGTCCTTGCGGCCCCCGGAGAGACGCAAGGTATCCATCTTCGCGTGAAGCGGAGCACTCGCCTTGGAGGCTCGTGCGGCGGATGCCGGCGTCGGCGGCTCGGCCCGCGTGACGAGCTCGAGCCGGCGCCCGGTGTACGCCTCGATCGCCATAACCTTGGGCCGATCGCCCGGTGTGCGGAGGGAGACGGCCAGCCCCGCTTTGCCGGCACGGCCGGTGCGACCGATCCGATGCACGTAAATTTCGGGCTGGCTCGGCAGATCGAAGTTGATGACCAGATCGAGGCTGTCGAGGTCGATCCCGCGCGCGGCGACATCGGTAGCAACGAGCACGCGCACGCTGCCATTGCGAAACTTCGCGAGCACGCGGTCTCGATCGCGTTGCTCCAGATCGCCGTGCAAGGACGCGACGCTCGAGCCCGAGGCGCGCAGGGTTGCCTCGAGCTTGGCCACCGTCAGCTTCTGGTTTGCGAACACGAGCGCTGATTCGTGCGCGTGAAGAGCGAGCGCCGCGTGGAGGGCGGCTACCTTGTCGTGCTCGCTACCATCGACGACGAGCTCACGAATGTCCGGGGCTTTCTGCAGGTCCTCACTCACCGTGACCCAGCGCGGCTCGCGCTGGTATTTGGCGCTGAGCTCGCGGATCGAGGACGGGAAGGTGGCCGAGAAGAAAACGGTCTGGCGCGGCGCCGGAAGCGCCTTCAGGATCTGCTCGATATCGGCCTGAAAGCCCATGTCGAGCATGCGGTCGGCTTCGTCGAGCACCACGGCGCCCACGCGGTGGACCCGGAGCGTGCGGCGCTGCAGGTGGTCGATGACGCGGCCGGGAGTGCCGACGGCCAGGTGCACGCCCTTCTCGAGTGCCCGCGTTTGGTCACGCACGGATTCACCGCCGGAAAGCACGACGACCGAGAGGCCGGGCCGCCCCCGCCCGAGTTTCCTGAGCTCGCGCGCGACCTGTGCGCTGAGCTCGCGCGTGGGGCAGAGCACGAGACCTTGCAGCGCGCGCTCGCTCAGATTCACGCGCTCGAGGAGCGGGAGGGCGAACGCCGCGGTTTTTCCGCTACCCGTTTGCGATTGACCGACGAGATCGCTCCCCGCAAGGAGAGCGGGGATGCTCCCTTCCTGGATCTGGGTCGGCGCATCGAAGCCGAGCTCCGCGAGCACGGCGAGCGCCGGTGAGCCGGGGAGTAGGTCCGCAAAGCCGCCAGCCCGCGGCAGCGCCGAGGGCGTCGGGGAAACCTCTCCGTCGCCCGCCAGCACGCGCTGCCAGCCGGCGTGGCCCAGCTCGCGCAGGGTGGCCACGTTCTTCTCGTAAATGCGTGCCGCGTCGGGGAACGCGGCGACCGCGCGCGAGACGCTGTCCTCGCGCAACAGGTGCAACAGGGGATAGGGCGAGCGACCGGCGAGATGGGCAACGTCACCGGGCTCGCTGGCGCCGAACTCGTAGTCCGGGTGAAAGCTCGCGATCTGCAACGTGACCGACAGGCCCAAGGCTTCGACCTCGACGTTCGCGA
>Ga0164241_10002851_pt1 | contig 18125 bp, 12 predicted proteins | sample OricomyardsoilBY_FD_108780 | JGI IMG/M metagenome (GOLD analysis project Ga0164241, IMG submission 108780) | Backyard soil microbial communities from Emeryville, California, USA - Original compost - Back yard soil (BY) | ecosystem: Environmental > Terrestrial > Soil > Unclassified | place: USA...
GCACGCTCACACTGAGGTGCTCCGCGAGTTTGCCTCCCCCTCCCATCGTCATTGCAGTTCGCGCCATCCCTTCAGCTTGCGGAAAGACAAATCAACGTCAACTATCTAAGTGAACAGTATTGAACTTAGGGCATTGTCGTCCGGCATCGGGAGTTTTGAGCGGCGGTGGTGAATTACGAGATTGCCAGCGTTCGGGGTGAGGTGCTTTGTGCTTCCTAGGTTCCCCACCCGATGGTTTATGAGTTTATAACCCTAGGCATCGTCCTGCATGGATTTTTCTGGGGCGCCGGTTTGGCCGCATTCGTCACCCCCGCGCGCCTCCGCCGGTGGTGGTGGGTCTTTGCTCCGAGTTGCGGCATCGCGCTGCAATCGCTGGTGGTCTGGGTGGGAGCCCATGCGGGATTGGCGGGAACCGACGTCTACGCCTGGCCCAGCGAGCTGTTGCCGTTGGTCCTGTTATCCGTCGCCATTCGACAGAGGCGTCTGACGGTGAATTGGAAGGGGCCGCTACCGGGGGTGCTGGCGCTCCTGTTTGCTGCCGGACTGCTGCTGGTGGTGCCGATGGGACTGGCGGGGGCGGGACTGCAAACCTCGTCGCTCGGCAGCTGCGATCACGCCGATTACGCGGCGGGGGCGCGGGCGTTCGCCGGGTTTTCGATGGATGAGTCGGACGGTTTTTTCGGCCAGGAGGAGGTGATTCGCACGGGATCGGCCGATGATTTTTTCGAATTCTGGATGCGGCTGAACCACTTTTCGCCGGCGGCAATGCTGGCGCACCACAGTTCGATCTTCGGGGTGGAAATCCACCGGCTGGTCAGCGTGTTTGCGGCGGCGCTGTTTTTAATGAACCTGCCCATCGTGTGGTTTTTGGCGCGCCTCGTGACGGGATTGCGCGGCTGGCGGATTTGGGCGGTCGTGTCGCTGTACGCGCTTTCCCCGCTCGGACAATACGGGGTCCACAACGGCGCCCTTGGACAACTGCTGGCGGTCAATGGTCTCGCTCTCCTGCTGGTCATGGCGGCCTGGACCGAACGAACGGGATGGACGTGGCGCATTGCCTGGCGCAGCGGTCCGCTTTTCGCGACGGCCTACGCCGTGCTGATCAGCGGCTATCACTTCATTGTGGTCGTCAGTCTCGCGCAGGCCGGGGCGCTGCTGGCGGGGATGGCCTGCCTGCGGCGGGATGGCCGTCGCGCCCTGCGCACCCTGGCCGTGTTGTCGGCGGGGTTTGCTCTCGGCGCGCTGATTTATGCCGGGCGCATCGCCGCCGTGGTCGAGCGTTTCGCGTTGTTCGACCGGTACGATTTTGGCTGGAAGATCCCCGTGCTGACGATCGAGGGCTGGTTGGGGCTGGTGCGCGACGCCCACCTCGGCGGCTGGCCTCCCCTCTGGCGGGCGGCTTTGACGGGCGGCTGCATGGTCCTTTGGACCCTGGGATTGGTCTGCCTTTGGCGACGAAACCGGCGGCAGGCGATTACCCTGGCGGCGCTGGTTCTCCCGGTGGCGGCCGGCTGGATGATCCTCTCGCGGGAAAGCCTGGTGCGCGACAACGCGGCCTACGATGCCTACAAGCTGCTGTCGGTTTTCCGGCCGGGACTCCTGGCGGGTCTGTGCGGAGGCCTGGCGCTCGCGGCGTGGAATATCCGCCGTGCCTGGATCGGTCTGGTGATGCTCGCGGTGATTGCCGGCAATGTCGCGGGCACGGCGGATATTGTCCGGCGCATGAGTCATCCCTCGTTGCGGACGGACCGTTACCTGGCGGATTTGGAAAAATTGGAGCAAAGGCCGGATTTCCAGAGCGTGAACCTCACGCTGGCGCACAATTGGGATCGGTTATGGGCCAATTATTTTCTGCTTGGTGTGCGGCAATATTTTCCCGAGGCAACCTATGAGGGGCGCAATGGGACCGCATTGCGCGGAGCGTGGTCGCTGCATCGCAGCGCGCTCCGGGTTTTGCCGCAGAATGACGCTGACACGGTCGTCCTGAACGACGTCTATTATGCGGTTCGTGAATCCACGAAGTTGCGGATCGCGGTCACGTGGGGCTTCGGCTGGCACGCGGTGGAACGCTCCGGCTCCATGGCCTGGCGCTGGGCGGGAGCGAGGGGAGGCATCAATGTGGATAATTCCCACAAGGTCCCGGTTTGGGCAACGCTCCGGGTGCGCGCCGCGGTCGCCGAGCCCGGACGGCGCCTGCAGATAAGGCAAGACCACGAGGTGATCCTGACGGAGGCGCTCACCACGCGAATGAAATGGACGGACGAAGTCCGCGTACTTCTCCCTCCCGGTCGATCGAAGTTTTATTTTCGGACCGTGCGTCCCGCCCTTCGGGGGGTCGGGGACGACGGACGGTTGCTCTCGGTGTCGGTGTCCGCAGTGGAAATTCAACGGCTGGCGGACCCGCCTCCTCCGGTGGCCGGGGCACGAGTGGCGGGAAGCAAATCGTAGCCGGGCACCCGCAAGGTGTCCGGGCATCCGGTTCAATCCTGCAACCACCAACGATGTCCGGTAACCGGCCGGGCTTCGCGCCAATCACCGCAGACCGGATATGATCCGGTCTTTGCCGATCAAGTTGCGGAATTTTTGCTTGGACTGCCCAAGCGTCGTCAACTCAGGGTTATAGCCTTGGCGCGGCAACTTGCGGCAAATCCTCATGTTCGCAGCGATTATTCGCTAGCGGAAGAAACGGGGCGGGAGATTCAGCATTTGTTGATCGATGATTATGTTTTCGCCTGTTGGATGGAACATGCCGTGCGCGAGGTAAGAATCGTCGAGCTCGAGGATGCCTCTTGAGAGGCGCTCTGATTGGCCGGGCCGGGGTCCCGCGGTCGTGGAGCGTCAACCGCTACCACCAGTTGTTCCTGGCGGCGGCGGTCAGGGCGTCGTCCAGCGGGGCAAGGTCGGGGTGCCAGAGTTTCTCCCATTCGAGGCTGACCATGCCGGTGAACTCCTCCCGGAGGGCTTCGCGCAACACTGCCATCGGGAATTCGCCGTCGCCGGGCAGCACGTAGGTGTAGGCGTATTTTCCCTGCGGGCGATTGATGCTGTCCTTGACGTGGATGTGAACGACGTGGGGACGGATCGTCCGCCACGTGGACAGCGGATCCTCGCCGCCGTTTTTCCAGGTGTGCTGTGAGTCCCACAGGATCCCGGTGCCGGGCGCCAGCGCGAGGAACCGGCCGATGGCTGCCGTCGTGAAAAGCGCGTCGTGGGTCTCAACCATGATGTCGGCCTTCCAGCCGTTTTGCTTTTTTTCCTTCAGCCACCAGGCAACGGTCGCGGCCATGGCGGGATGCGTGGCCGGATCGTCGGCGCGGCCGCCGTCGAAGACCCGCAGCCACGGAACCCCGAGTGCCTCCGCCCACGGCAGAAAAGCCAGAAAAGCGTCCCGGTCGGCCGCGGTGTTTTCGGCGAGCTTCAGGGAGGTGTCGAGCGAGACGATCGGTACCGGGGCGGACTTCATCCTCACGGCGAGCGCGGCGGGCGTGCCGTACGCGGCCGCCAGCGCCGCGGGAACGTCGATCGAATTCGAAACCGCGCGCACTTCCACCGCGTCGAGGCCGTGGCGTTGCGCGAGGGCGAGGATTTCCTCCAGCGAATATTCGGGGCAACCCAGGGTGGAGATCGAGCGGCGGTAGGACATGGGTCGGATCAAGTGGCGGGGGGATGATTACGAGGGCGATTTAATCGGCCAGCACCGGCGCGCCGGTCGCGGCGTCGAATACGGTCGTGCTGCGCGGAGGCAGGGTGACGGAAATGGTTTTGCCGCCGGGCAGGCGGAGGCTGCGCGCACCGCCGGCGAGCGTGTGTACCATGACCAGTCCGTCGCCCATCATCGTGGCGTCGTTGTGGTCATTGATGATGTGACAACCCGCCCGCCGCCCGAGCGCCCGCAGGACGGACGGGGCGTTCGGCGCAATGGCGAACGACCAGTAAGTGGCGTCCGGCGTCCCGTGCCACGCCGCGCTGATCGTGCCGTCGGCCCAGCGGCCGGCGACCTCCGCTTCGGGCGCCTCGTAGGTGGGAACGTACTTCGGCGCCTCGAGGATCTGCGCTTCGCCAACCCCGTCGAGTGCGAGAACCGACGCGGGGGTTTTCGCATCGCGTCCGCCGGTCGCGATGCCGGTGACCGCCGTCGCCAGCGCCGCGCCGATTTCCCGGCCGTTGCTCCAGCCGGCATAACCCGTGAAGACCAGATGGCGTCCGCCGCCCGCCAGCTTGGTGGCGATGAGCTGTCGTTGGGCCTCGTCGAGGACAGGCGTGGAGCCGAAGAAAATCAAGCGGTACGGCGCAAGGTCCAGGGTGGCCAACTCGCCGATGAGGGCCTCGTCGAACACGAGCCCGGAATGATAGAGGCCCTCGAGCAGTCCATCCATGCCGCGGGTGGAAAACGGATTCGGACCCTGGGGCGGCTGGTCGCCAAACTTGAAACCCTCCAGCGACCAGCGCTTCGCCACCGTATGGCAAAATGACCAGGGATCGTGGATGACCAGGGTATCGGCCGGCCGGTGGAACGGCCGGCCATGCCGCGACTGCGCGACTCGATAAACCGCCTTGATCTCGGCGGCGAGACGCGGGTGGTCCCACCAGCCGACATTGCCTTGCGCGGCAAAATCGGGCGTGCCGGCGATCATGCCGAAATCGAACCACCACTGGCCGCCGCCGCGGAGGACGGGGAGCAGCGAGTTGCGGCGGATACAGGCGATGTCGTCCTCGAGGGTCGAATGGAAATTCCGGTCCCACGGACACCCGACGAGGAAGGTGCCGTGATCGTTTTCATCGAGCCAGAGCTTGCCGGCGCGACGCACGACGCCGGTGATGCCGCGGCCGTGGCCCGAACCGCCCATCGCCCGGACGCCGTCGGTGTAGGACGCGGGCGAGCACAGGCAGTCGAGGTGGGGCGAGGCGAGAACCCTGTCATGGGCGAGGTGGCTGCCGGCGGCGTTGCGGGCGAATTGACCGTAGAAATAACCTTGAAACGCCGCAGTCACGATCGGGCGCGGCCACGAACGTTTCACGGTCGCGGCGAGTCCGAGCAGGGAATCGGCCATCGTGAGGTGCAGCCAGGTGAAATAATCGATGAGGTCCTGCTGCTTTCGCGGATCGCGCAAGGGGCCGAGGTCGGCGCGCTCGCGCGACGGCGAATCGGGCGGGAGCACGTCGTCGATGCGCACGCCCGGCCGGTGCCAGGCGCGGGACAAGCCGGCGTCATCGCCGTAGCGGGCGCGGAGCCAGGTGCGGAACGACCGGGTGGCCGCACCGCCGGTGTCGGGATCATGGTGCAGGAAACCGAACTGGTGCCATTCGCCATAGAGTCCGTTGGCGAGCTGGATGCCGAACACGGAGCCGCCCTCGGGCGTGGCGCCGAACCGGGTGCAGAAATCGGCGACCTGCGCGCTGGCCCACTCCTGCCATTTGAGCGAGGAGAAGCTGGCGCGCACCGGCCGGCCGCCGTCGGGACCGACGCGGCGCTGCAGGCCCCACGGTTCGGTCTCCTCGGCCGTGACATCGGCGTAGCCCACGCATTCGTCGGGATATTGTTTCACCCACCAGCGCGGTGCGTTGACGTGGAGACGGAACATGACCGCGGCTTCGGGATTCTGCTCCAGCGCGCCGGCGACCTGTTTGCGGGCGAGGGTCAGGTCGAGCGAAGCATCGGGTCCGGCGAGCATCTGCTCGATCCACAGGTCGAGCTGGACGAGACGAACGCCCTGTTGGGCGAAGAGCGCGATGTTGCGCGCCGGCACTTCCTCCCACGACCAGCGGCCGCCCGGGCAGTCCGTGAGGGCATAGATGAGCGGGGCGTGGGGCACGCCGTTGAGGACCAGCGTGGGCCGGCCGGAACGCATTTCAACCGATGAGGAAAGAGGTTTTGTTGACATGGCAGAGGGAGGTCAGCGTCCCGGCGGGGGCGGGGTTGGCTTGAAATAGGTTTGCCACAGGCCGGTGATGAAATCCGCGCCCATCGGCAGGAGATCGTGTTCCCAATCGTATTCGTGAACCCGGCCGAGCGACCAGCTGGCATAACCGGCGTGCGCCTTGAAAAGCAGGTCACCCATGCCGACGCCCATCCGCCGTTCGATCACATCGCCGCCTTCGCCGGCGCGCCATTCGCCCACGAGCTTGAGCGTGACGGCGGTGGGGATGTCGATCATCGCGCCCTCGAAGGCGTAGGCCAGGCTGGTGCGAAAACCGTCCCAGTCGGTGCTCTCGAATTCCATCAACATGCCCGTCTGCCCCTCCCACGGCGACTCGGCGCCGGGCGTGGCGGGACGGAGCAGGCGGGACGTGAAGCCCGCGTTGGCGACGACCCGCGTCCGCACGGCCTTCGAGAAGAGACGCAGCGCCTGTGCGCGATGCAGCGCCCACGGCGAATGCAGCGTGTCGCCGCCGAAGCTGAAAGTGTTGCGCACCCCGGCGCCGTAGGTGACGACGCCCTGGGCGAGAACCTGTTTTTCCGACACCGCCACGGGACCGCCATGCATCATCAGATTGCGGATCGCGGGATTCCAGGTCCAGCAGGCCTTGATGTTCTGGAAGTTGGCCCGGTCCAGCTCCGCGACGAATTTATCGAAATCGAAGCGGAGGAAGAAGTCGTCGAGGTTGCCGGGTCCGAAATAAAGCGAGGCCGAGATGATCGCGCCCATGTAGCCCTCGACGTGATTCGGATTCCAGCTCTTGTGGAAAAGGGAGTAACCGTCGAGCAACATGTAATAGTCGTTGTCGTCGTCGAGGCAGAAATGCGCCGCCAGCGCCAGGGCGTGCATCAGCAGGTCGGCATGTTCGCGCTCCACCGCGGAGAGCTGCGACCACACCGCGGGCGTGCGTTTGGCGAGCAGCAGCGCGTGGGCCGGCACCGCGTGCGACCAGCCGCCGATTCCGCCCTGCGCCTCGGGTTCGCGCGTGATGCGGACGGGATAGGCCTCGGCCGTGACGAGGGAGAAGCGGAGTCTCTCCGCCAGATGGGCCGTGAGGGTTTTGCCATCGATCACGGTGTCGGGAGATTGAAACGCCGCCGCCGCCGCCACCTGGAGCGCGAAGGTCTCGCGCATTTCGCGCACGCGCTGCATCGCGACGAATTTCCAGCGTGGCGCCCGGGTCCGCACGGCGAGTTCGACGAGATCCGGCGGCAGGGTTGGCGGGGTCGCCGCGGGGCAAAGGGATGCGCCGAGGAAGAGGACGAGGCAGATAAGGAATAATTTCATTGGCTGGAAGCGGGCAGGCGCATGAGCGCGAGGTAGAGGTCGCCCGCGGCCTGGAGCGCGCGGCGGTCGAGCCATTCATCCTTCGTGTGGGCCTGGGCGATATCGCCGGGGCCGAGCACGATCACCTGGGCTCCGACGGCGGCGAAGTGGCTCGCGTCCGTCGCGTAGGATGCGCCCGTTGCGGTGCCGTCGAGATGATGCGCGGCGAATGCGGGCAGCATCCACCGGTGCAACGCGGCGGAATTCTCCGGCGGCAGCGGCGGGGCGAGATATTGCCCGTCGTGTTCGACGGCGAGACCCGCGAGCGCCGCGTCGCGTTCCGCGATCACCTGCGCCGCCGTTTCCCCGGGGACCAGGCGCCGGTCGCAGATGATTTCGCAATAGTCGGGGATGATGTTGACGGCCGCGCCTCCCCGGATGACGTTGACGCTGGCGGCGGCGCGACCGGTGAGGGGGAATTCCCGATGGGCGAGGGGAATGAAGCGCGTTTCCAGCGCCCCGATCACCCGCACCATCGCGCTGATGGCCGAGCGTCCCCTGGTCGGATCGGCGGAATGCGCGGCGACCCCGCGCGTGATGGTGCGCCAGCGCAGCGCGCCGTTGTGCGCCACGACCGGACGAAGCCGGGTGGGCTCGCCGACCACGATTCCGCGCAGCTTCCCGAAGTGCGGAAGATCCCTGGTGGCGAACGCCTGGGCGCCGATCATTTGCGCCTCCTCGTCCACGGAGAAAACCACGCCGACGTTGCGCGTCCGGCCGGGTCCGGCGGCGTATTGTTTCAACGCCCAGAGCATCGCCGCGCCCGAACCCTTGGTGTCGCAGGCGCCGCGGCCGTGCAACCGGTCGCCGGCGACGGTCAGCTGAAAGGGCGGCACGGTCATGCCTTCGACACTCACGGTGTCGAGATGGCTTTCGAAAAGCAGCCATTCGGCCTCGGCCGCCGCCTCGGCGAAGACGAGCAGGTTGAAGGCGCCGGTTCCGGTCGGGCAGCGCCGCGTTTTCAACCCCCACGCTTCGGCGATCGCCTCCAGCCGGGCCGCGAGTCTAGCTTCGCCGTCTTCCGGTCCGCCAAAGCCGACGTTGACGGTCTCGAAGGAGACCATTTGCGCGAGCAATTCCTCGCATGAAGAGGGTGGGGGCAGGGTGGTCATCCTTTCAATTTAACCATCGATCGCGGTGTTCGGCAACAAAGGCGTCGTCGATCAGGTCCGGATACGCGGCGCTCACGCGATCGAGCTCCTCCGCCTGGCCGGACGAAAGCACTTCGCGGGGATCGAGACAGTGCGCGGATTCGACCAGACCCTGTCGGCGGAGGACCTCAAGGATGCCCGGAATGCAGCCTTGGAAACGGTTGGCGGAATCGAAGACCGCGGCATTCATGTCCGTGACCGCCGCGGCGCAGGCGAGCCATTGCGGATCGAGGGCGCTCTTTTGCGCGGCCTCGCGGACCTTTTTGAAAAGACGCACGGCGGCATGGGTCCACACGCCCCAATGGCCGAGCAGTCCGCCGACGATGCGGCGGTGGACGGGCCGGCGCTCCTCGTCGGCGAGAATGAACGGCGTGAGGAGGTCGGTCACGATGGTGTCGTCGTTGCCCGTGTAGAGCGCGATATCCTCCCGGCCCGAAGTGGCGACGGCCCTCACGACGTCGATGGTCTGGTAGCGGTTGAAGGGAGCGATCTTGATGGCGACGACCCCGGGGATCCCGGCGAACCGGCGCCAGAAGGCGTAACTGAAGACGCGTCCGCCGACGGCGGTTTGCAGGTAGAAACCCACGACGGGAATGACGCGCGATACGGTCGCGATATGGGCGAGGATCTCGTTTTCGGGTTCGGTTTTCCACGCGGCCATGCTCACCAGCCCGGCATGATAACCGAGCGCGCCGGCCAGTTCCGCCTCCCGCACGGCCTGCGGGGTCTTGCCGCAGATGCCGGCGATCAGCGCGAAATCGCGCGGCGCACCGCGCAGCTCGGCGGCGACGGTTTGCGCCGCGAGCTCGAGAACCGGGCGGAAAAGAGCGTGCTGCGGTTCGCGGATTTCAAATTGGGTGGAATGCACCCCCACGGCGATCCCGCCGGACCCGGCGGCGACATAGTAACGCGCGAGGGCCCGCTGATGCCTTTCCGAAAAACGACGCTGTGAATCGAGCGCGAGCGGGTGGGCGGGGATGACCTGGCCGGAAAGCAGATGACGCCGGAGATCCATGGCTTGATTGGGCTGCGGTTTAGAATTTTCCACTGCGGGACTCGAAGTGGGTGGGTTTGCCGAGGGAGCGGCCGCCCCGGCGGATGTGGGTCGCGATCATTTCCATCATGCGGCCCACGGAGGTTTCCGGCGGGCCGAAGAGCCGGATCGATTCGCTGGCGTCCGAAAGCCACGCCGCCGCGGCTTCCTGGCCGGTGAGGACGGGGACGCGGTCGAATCTCCGCCCGAAATCCTCCGCGAGCGCGCGGATGCCGAGTTTTTCCGGCCCGGTGATGTTGAGAATGCGCGGCGGCGAGGCGGCGAGGGCGAGGCCTTGGATCGCCCTCGCACAGGCGTCGCCCTGCCAGATGCAGTTCAAGGCGCCCATGGTGACGTCCACCGGCTCGCCGCGCCAAACCTTGAGCGCGATATCGACCAGCACGCCGTAGCGCAACTCGACCGAGTAATTCAAGCGGTACAGGAGCTGCGGGGTGCCGAACTGTTGCGAGTAGTGGGTGAAAACCCGTTCGCGGCCGACGCAGGTGCTCGCGTATTCGCCGAGGAAGGCCACGGGTTCGCTTTCGTTTGCCCCAGGTCCCGCGACGGGGACGAAAGGATAAACGCAGCCGGTGGAAAACACCACGATGCGCGAGTCCCGGAAACGCTGCGCGACGAGGGCGGGAACGAAGGTATTCTGAATCCAGGTCAGCCCCGGCGAGTCATCCGTGCCGAACTTCTGGCCGGCGAGAAAAATGACATTCGCCGGGGCCGGCAGCGCGGCCACCTGCCGCGCATCGGCCAGATCGCAGGCGATCGTGCGCACGCCCCATTCCTCCAGGTCGCGGCGGGCCTCCGGCCGGCTGAAGCGGGACACGCCGGTGACCGCCGCCTCCTTCCGGCCGGCCGCGTCCAGCGCCCGGCGGAGCATGACGGCGGTCGTCGTCCCCATTTTCCCGCCCACGCCCAGCACCATGAAGTCGCCGGACAAATCCCCTGCCGTCCCGATCGCGCCCGGCGTCGGCTGGGAAAGAAGAAGCTCGATCTCACGGTCGCCCGAAGGAGGTGTGGTCATGAAAATTTCAGCCTGATTTTGAATTTGTCCACGGGTGCTTGTCAGGGTCATATCGCTCTTACACCTTGGAGGAAAGCCAAGCCTAATCCCCCGGGATTTTCATGCGCGCCATCGATATTCACACCCATCCGCTGCTGCGCGACGATCATCGCGGGCGGGCCGGTGCGGCGCAGTTGATCGGCCGGGCGAAGGCGAACGGCATCGAACACATCGTGGCGTTGGGCGATGTGCTGGGCTTCGGCCGGAAGCCGACGGAAGCACAGATCCGCCGGATCAACGACGAGACCGCGTGGTTGATGAAAAGCCACGCGGGATACGTCACCGGGTTTTGTTATCTGAACCCGTTGCTGGGAGAGCGCGCGGTCGGGAGGGAAGTGGACCGGTGTGTCGCGCGGGGTTTTCGCGGCATCAAGCTCGAGATCGCCAACAACGCGCGCGACGCCTGCATGCGGCCCGTCATGGCGGCCGCCCGGCAAAACGGGCTGGTCGTGCTGCAGCATGCCTGGAGCATGACCAAGATCCGGCAGCGTGGTTTTCATACCGATCCCGAGGACGCGGCCCTGCTTGCGCGGCGTTTTCCCGAGGTGCGCATCATCATGGCGCACCTCACCGGTTGCGGCGTGCGCGGCGTGCTCGCGGTGAAGGATTGTGACAATCTCTCGGTCGATACCTCCGGCGCGGCGCCCGAGGAGGGAATCGTCGAGTACGCCGTCGAGCAGCTCGGCGCGGATCGCGTGCTCTACGGTTCGGATGTGCCGATCCGCGATTTTGCGGTGGCGCTCGCGCGGGTCACCGGCGCGAAGCTCGATGCCGCGACCAGGCGGAAGATCCTTCGCGACAACGCCCGCGCGCTGCTGAAACTGCCGTGAACTATTTCGACGCGAACACCTGGATCGGCCGCTGGCCGTTCGCCTTCCTCGCCGCGCACACGGCGGGTTCGCTCGCGGGGCATCTTGCGCGGCAGGGCATTGGCCGCGCGCTCGTGTCGCCGCTGGACGCGGTTTTCGCGCCCGAGCCGGGCCCGGCGAACCGCGCGCTGCTGCGGGCCGTGCGAAATTCGGGGAAACTCGAGCCCGTGCCGGTGATCAATCCGGCGCTCGCGAACTGGCGGGAGGAACTCGCCGCCTGCGCGTCCGATCCGCGGGTCCGCGCCGTGCGGGTGTTGCCGCGGTATCACCACTACCGGCTGGGAGCTCCGGCCGTGGGCGGACTGGTGCGTGAGCTCGGGCGATTGCGGCTGCGGTTGATCGTGCAGATCCGGCTGATCGACGAACGCCATGAGTTCCACGCGATGAACCTGAAACCGGTTCCGGCGGGCGAACTGGGGACGTTTCTCCGAAACCATCCCGCGCTGCCCGTGCTCGCCGGCGGATTGCTGCGCCGCGAGCTTCTGTCGCTGGCGCCGAAGCATCCGCGGCTGATCGCCGACTTGTCGTGGGCCGAATGGCACGACACGGTTCCCCACCTGCTGGAGTCGGTCCCGGCGCGACAGCTTGCATTCGCCACGCATACCCCGTTTCTCGTGACGGCGGCGGGGCGGGCCAAACTTGACACGGCGGCCATTCCTTTCTCCAAACGCACCGCCATCGCGGGCGCCAACCTTGAACAATTCCTCAGTCATGAAACCAAATCCGATCGTCGATGAACTGCTGCCGTCGCCCCGCCGCTGGGGTGCGGAAGAACTTTCGCGTCTGACCGAAATGGTCGGACAGTCCTCGCTGTTTTACTGGCAGGGAACGCAGACCGCGCATCTGCTCGCCGAATTCCGGCGGCAGTATCCGCTGGCGTACGCGTTTCCCTGCTCGTCGGGTTCCGCTGCGCTGCACATCGCGGCGGCGGCGCTGCGGCTCCAGCCCGGCGAGGAGGTGATTGTGCCGGCGATCACCGACATGGGATCGGTGATCGGCATCCTCTATCAGCAGGGGGTGCCGGTCTTCGCGGATGTGGACCCGCGCTCCTTCAACCTCGATCCGGCCGACGTGCGCCGCCGGATCACGCCGCGGACCCGCGCGATCATGGCGGTGCATCTGGCCGGAAATCCCTGCGACATGAAGGCGCTCACGGCGATCGCGCGCGAGCACAAGCTCGTCGTCATCGAGGATTGCGCGCAGGCGTGGGGGGCGCGCTGGCAGGGCGAACCGGTCGGGTTGCAGGGGGAGGTCGCCTGCTATTCGTTCAACGACTTCAAGCACATCAGCTGCGGCGACGGCGGGATGGTGGCGACGAACGCGGCGGATCTCGGGACCGGCCTCGCGAAGTGGGGGGACAAGTATTATGACCGCTCGACCGGAGGGCGCGATCCCGGGGAACTCGCGCCGAACTACCGCATCAGCGAACCCCAGGCCGCGGTGGCCGCGGCGCAGCTCGCGAAACTCGGGGGAATCGTCGCCGCGCGCGAGCGGGCGGGAAAATTCCTGACCGCGAAGCTGGCCGATGCGCCGGGTTTGCTTTTGCCCCAGGTGCGGGCCGGCGACACCCACAGCTACTGGTTTTATCTGCTGCGGCTTGAACCCGGCCGCTTCCGCGCGTCGCGCGACGAGTTTGCGGAAGCGCTCGCGGCGGAGGGGGTGGCTTGCGCGGCGGGTTACCTGTCCCGGCCGGTTTACCAATATCCGGTCTTTCAAAATCACAATTTCTTCGCCGGCTACTGGCCCGTGCGCGAACTCGGATCGACGACGATGGATTATCGCCAGGTGAGCTGTCCCGTCGCGGAAGATATCCTCAAGGACTGCGTGAAACTGACGGTCAACGAGGCGATGACGGAAACCTATCTCGCGAAGGTGGCGTCCGCGGTCCGCCAGGTGGCGCAGCGGCTGGCAAAGTGACGGCTTCCCCTTGGGGCAGAAGCCTGAAGCACGGCAACTGCTCTGCGGCGATCAGCTAGAGTCCGGTACTTGACCAAAGCCGGTTAACACGCACATTGCGGTCATGTCCACGGTCGAACAAATTGAGGCCGCCATTCGCGCGTTGCCCGCCAGTGAGCGCGATCGTCTGGTGAAAGAACTGCCCAAACTGCTTCCTGAGTTGGACGGAGACCTCGCTTGGGAACGGATTATTCATGATGACCGCTCGCGCCCGGCTTTGTCCCGGCTGTTGGATGAAGCCGGCGCTGCGGTTTGTGACCCCCCGTCAAAGTATCTGGAAACAACGGACGACGAATTCAATCGCCGTTCATGACCTCGCGAGGAACGGAACTCGAAATTGTATTCCGCTCTGCCGACCGATACAAAATCCGCGGCCCGCAAAGCCCTCGGTCGTTTTCGTGAAGACCAGACCCATCCCAGTCTTCGTTTGGAACGGTTGCGGAGTGATCCACGCGCATGGTCGGTCCGCGTAACCCTCAACTACCGTGCCGTCGCATTGCGCAGCGGATCAGATTGGGTCTGGATTTGGATCGGCAGTCACCGGGACTTTGATCGGGAATTTCCTGCGTGAGCAATCGGGTGCCCGGGGTGGAGGAAATCCGTTTGAGTCCCCTTATCCGTTTTCCAGCCGCACATGAGGCGATGGCGGAATCGTATCTCGCGAAGGTGGCGTCCGCGGTCCGCCAGGTGGCGCAGCGGCTGGCGGGGTGATCCCGGATTCCGCGGTTGGAACCGCGGATTATCCGGAGCGGCTCCGCCGCGAAAGGGCGCGAAGGAAATTCCAGGTGCCGGCGGCTTGAAGGAAAGCGCGGCGGTTCATGGTTTCGCCGGCCGCTGCTCTTTCGACCGCTGCATGAAAGCAACGACCCGATCCGCGGCGGCGAGGGCTTCGGCGTCCTGGTGAATGGTTCCGTAGAGCGTGAGGGCCATCGCCACCTCGGTGTAATTTACCTTCTTGGGTTTGCCATCGAAGGGGGACAATTCCTTGCCGACCCCGGTGCGGGTGTTGCCCGCCACATTCACCTCGCCGTTGGGCAGAATGCGGGTGACCTGCCAGGCGACCGCGGCGGGCAGGGCGGCCTCAAACTCCGGCAGCGGCAGATGGAGCGCGAGGACCTGTCCGAAAAGAATGGAAACAACGTTGTAACTCGAGTCGCGCCCGCCCCGTTCGATAAAAACGCCGTCGGCGTCGCGCAGCGTGAGCGCGTGGGCGATGAGGCGTCGGGAGGCGTCGGTCATGCGCTTGTCCTCGAGCACGAGTCCGACCGTGCCGAAGGCCTTGGCGGCGATGATGACTCGGTTCACCGTGTGGCCGACCTTGGGGATGATGGTGTCGTAGCCTGCGAGGATGAAGTCCGCGGCGCGGCGGAGTTTCGGCCTGAGCGCCACGAGCCGGTCGTGGAAGTGCGCCTCGTGCGGCGACTCGCGAATGACCAGGATGGCCCGGCCCAGTTCCTGCAGGAAAAAATACGCGGTCTCGACCGCCGCTCCGCCCTCGCGGGAACTGGTGCCGTTGGGTTTGACGATGGCGTCAAAGCCGCCGTCGGCCCGCTGGTGGGTGAAGGCGAGTTCGATGCCCCGCCAGCAATCGTCGGCCGCGGCCAGGTCGTCCGCGACCACTGCCGCAATCACGCCGCGGCAGGCGCCGCGTTGCGGACCGGCTTCCACCCACATCTTGTTTGCACGGTTGCTGCCGTTGAATCCCCGGGCGTCGGGGGTGTCGCCGGCGCTGAGAAACGCGAACCGGCCGGGGGGAAACGAGCGCAGCACGTCGTATTCACTCGGATGGGTTTTGGCCGCGGGCGCGGCGGTGGCGGTGATCGCGGCGCAGCAGAGAGAGGCGGTGAACAGGAGGAAACGGGGGGATTTCATGGGAAGCGGGGGATCGCGGGGAGATGGAAAAATCCAACGGAAGTGAGGAGAGACCTTCCGAGTAGCGGGGTCGGGCCGCCGAGTCATTATCTGTTTTGTGCAAGCGTTTCATCATGGACGCGGACTTTCGCTTCGCCCGCCGTCGCCTACGGCCACGGCCCGGCAGGCCGGGGCGGGTTAAAACCGGATATGGAGGAACTGAAAAATTCATTGGCCACAAAAAGCACAAGAATCACAAAAAGGATCGGACCGTGGCGTTCCTGGGCTTTAACTCGCGGCGGCGCCAGATGTCCCAGGGTTTGCTTCCGGGGATCTTTATTCGCCACCTTCCGAAAGGTTGTCTCAATGGCGGTCTTTCACTTCACTTCGCCACCCATGAGGTACACTTCGGCTGATTTTCCAAAGCGTTTACGTTCGAGGCATCGGGAGATTTTTCCCGCAACGGGCGCGCAGGGCGATCGCTCCAACCCCGGCCGGTGCTGATCGTCCATGGCGAAAAAACACCGCGCGCCGTCGGCCCCGCCCATTCCATCCGCTCCCGCGCCGGCGGGCGGGTGGTCCCGGCCCGCCGCGGCGGTCTGGCGCCGTTGCCGGGATTTCGCCGGGCTCGGCGGCGCCACGTACCTGTGGCCGCGGTGGCTGATGTTGCGGGCAGTGGGGCTGGTTTACTGCGTGATTTTCGCCGGCATCCTCGTCGAAGGACAGGCGCTGGTGGGGCCGCGCGGGATCGTGCCGGTGTCGGGGTTTTTGGCGGAACAACTCCAGGCTTTTTCCAGTGTCGCCGCGGCCTGGTTTCACGCCCCGAGTTTGTTCTGGATCGGTTCCGGTCCGGCCATGATCACGCTGCTGACCTGGCTCGGGCTCGTTGCCTCCGCGGCTCTCGTTCTGAATTGGTGTCCGCGGCTGGCCCTCGCCATCTGCTGGGTGGTTTTTTTATCGTTCGTGTCCACGTGGCGCGAATTTTCCCCGGCGCAACTCGACAATCTCATGCTGGAGGCGGCCTTGCTGGCGATTCCCTTTGCGCCGGCGGGCTGGCGTCCCGGGCTGGGCGCCGCCTCGCCGCCGCATCCGCTCGCGCTCGGCATGATGCGCTGGCTGCTCATTCGCGTGATGTTCGAGTCGGGTTTGGTGAAACTCACCGCGGGCGATCCGCATTGGCGGAACCTGACCGCCATGGAGGTGATGTACGAGACCAGCCCGTTTCCCACGGCGCTCGGGTATCTGGATCATCATTTGCCGCACGCCTATCATCTGGGGGAGATCGCGCTGACCTTTGCGGCGGAGCTGCTCGCCCCGTTGCTGGCCGTGTTTGGCGGGCGCCGGGGACGCGGCTGGGCGTTGGCGCTGTGGGCGGCGCTGCAGGCCGGGATTCAACTGACGAATAATTTCGGGTGGCTGAATCTCGCCTCGATTGGATTGGGACTGGTGCTGCTCGACGACCAAATGTTCGCCGTAGCCGCGCGAAAGATCGGCTTCGGCCGCTTCGCGTCCGCCGCCGCCGGGAAGGCCCCGCCGCCGGTCGCAGGGTGGAGGATGTCCGCATTGCGCACCGCGTTGTGGATGCACTTTGCGCTGACCTTGTTTTATTTCGCCAAGGTTGCGGGTGTGCCGGTGAACGCGCTGCCGCCCGCGATCACCGCGCCGGTGGCGGCGGCGGCGAAATTTCACAGTGCCAACGGCTATTCCCTTTACGCCACCTTCGAACGGGAACGCTACCAGGTGGAATTCGAGGGATCGAATGACGGCGGCCGGACATGGCGCACCTATCCGTATCGTTTCATGCCGCAACGGGAGGACCGGATTTGTCCGTTCATCGCGCCCTGGTTTCCCCGTTTCGAGGCGACATTGGAAATCGCCGCCTGGAGCGGACGGAAGTCCCCGCTGTATTCGGAAGTCGCCTCCCGCCTGCTGCAAGGGGAGCGCGAGGTCGTCGCCCTGTTTGCGAACGATCCCTTCCCCGACCGGCCGCCGGGCCTCATCCGGATGCCCGCCTACCGTTTCACCTTCACCAGTGCCGCCGTGCATGCCCGGACCGGCCGTTACTGGCACAAGGACCCGGCCGGCGAATACCTGCCCATGCTGTATCGCGACCCGCAGGGCCGGATCGAGGAACTGGATTTGACCGGAGCGAACGCCGCCCTGCGTGCCGGTGATTTTCCCGCCGCCCGCGCCGCTTATGAACGGCTGTACGAACTGGGAAACTCGGATGCGGGCTTCCGGCTGGCGGAAATGGCGCAACGCGGCCTGGGGACCGCGCCCGATCCAAGCCGGGTGTTTGCGCTCTACACCGAACTGGCGGCCCGCGGCGGACCGGCCGCCCTGCACAATCTCGGCGTGTGCTACGAGTATGGCGTCGGCGTCGAACCGGACTATGGGAAGGCGGCCGCGCTCTATCGGAAGGCCGGCGCCCGCGGCTATGTCTTCTCGCTCTACAACCTCGGCGGATTATACGCCCGCGAACGCCTGCAGCCGCCGGACGATGTCGGGGGACTGGCACTGGTGCTGGAGGCGGAGACACGCGCGAAGGGCGACAACCCCGCGTTCCGGCCAATCCGGGAGGATCAACTGGGTCATGCCCTGCGATTGAAGGCGCGGATGACCCCGGCCCAAATCGCCGAAGCCACCCGGCGCGCCGCGGAGCGAACGGAGCGATGATTGGCGGCGCCGTCCTGGTCCGGTGGCGGGAGCCGGCTCGTTTTAACCACAGATAAAACCGGATAAAGGCCGGATGGAATACCCCAAACCTTCGTCTTCGCTGTCTTTAATCCGGTTCGTATCTGAGGAATCTGAGGTTAAAATTCCGGTGGTATGGTCTGCGCCCGCTCTCCGGTGCTCGGTGGACCTGCCTGATCGCCGAGCTTAATAGTAGGGCGTGGTCGTCTGATTTTTTAACCACAGATAAAACCGGATAAAGGCGGGATGGGATAC
>Ga0164241_10002852_pt1 | contig 18123 bp, 13 predicted proteins | sample OricomyardsoilBY_FD_108780 | JGI IMG/M metagenome (GOLD analysis project Ga0164241, IMG submission 108780) | Backyard soil microbial communities from Emeryville, California, USA - Original compost - Back yard soil (BY) | ecosystem: Environmental > Terrestrial > Soil > Unclassified | place: USA...
AGTCGTCGCTCGCGTTCGACACGATCTACGCCGAAGGGCAGCGCCGCTACGTCGAGTCGCTGAGCGCGTACGCGCGCCAGTTCCTCGGGCAGATGGACAAGCCCGACGTGGACTCGATCGAGGGGCTGTCGCCGGCGATCTCGATCGACCAGAAGACGACCTCGCGCAACCCGCGCTCGACGGTCGGCACGGTCACGGAGATCTACGACTACCTGCGCCTGCTGTGGGCGCGGATCGGCAAGCCGCACTGCCACATCTGCGGCAAGCCGATCGCCGGCCAGTCGGCGGAGCAGATCATCGACCAGGTCATGGAGCTGCCGGACGACACGCGGTTCATGGTCATGGCGCCGATCGTCCGCGGGCGCAAGGGCGAGTACGGGAAGCTGTTCGACGAGCTGCGGTCCGAGGGCTTCTCGCGCGCGGTGGTCGACGGCGAGATGCGGCCGCTTGAGGAGCCGATCGTCCTCGACAAGAAGTTCAAGCACGACATCTCGCTGGTCGTCGACCGGCTGGTGATGCGCGAGGACATCCGCAAGCGGCTGGCCGACTCGATCGAGACCGCGGTCTCGATGGCCGACGGGATGGTCGAGATCGAGACCGTGCCGCGCGAGGACGGCGCCCAGCCGGAGAAGTGGCTCTACAGCGAGAAGTTCGCGTGCATCGACCACGGCCCGGTGATCCCGGAGCTGGAGCCGCGGATCTTCTCGTTCAACGCGCCGCACGGCGCGTGCGAGCGCTGCACCGGGCTCGGCTCGCAGATGGAGATCGACCCCGAGATGATCGTGCCCGACCCGTCGCGGTCGGTGAACGAGGGCGCGATCGCGCCGTGGGCGATGTCGTCGTCGAACTACTACGAGCAGCTCGTCGAGGCGCTGTCCTCCGAGTACGGGATCGACCTCGACACGCCGTGGGAGGACCTGCCCGACGAGCATCGCGAGCTGTTCCTGTCCGGGACCGAGGGCGGCCGGATCCAGATCACGTACAAGAACCGCTACGGGCGCCGCCGCACGTACGCGACGCGGTTCGAGGGCGTCGTCTCGAACCTCGAGCGCCGCTACAAGGAGACCGAGTCCGAGGGCGTCCGCGAGAAGATCGAGGAGTTCATGTCGCTCGTGCCGTGCCCGGCCTGCAAGGGCTCGCGGCTGCGACCAGAGTCGCGGGCGGTGCTGATCGGCGGGATCGCGATCCACGAGTTCTGCGCGATGAGCGTGCGCCGGGCGATCGAGTGGGTCGACACGCTCGACCTGACCGAGACCGACCGCCACATCGCGCGGCTGATCCTGCGCGAGATCGACGAGCGCCTGCAGTTCCTCGAGAACGTCGGCATCGGCTACCTGACGATGAACCGCGCGGCGGCGACGCTGTCGGGCGGCGAGGCGCAGCGGATCCGGCTCGCGACGCAGATCGGGTCGGCGCTGGTCGGCGTGCTCTACGTGCTCGACGAGCCGTCGATCGGGCTGCACCAGCGCGACAACTCGAAGCTGATCGCGACGCTCGAGCGGCTGCGTGACCTCGGCAACACGGTGATCGTGGTCGAGCACGACGAGCAGACGATGCGCGCGGCCGACCACATCGTCGACATGGGGCCGGGCGCGGGCGAGCACGGCGGCCACGTGGTCGCCGCGGGGACGGCGGAGGAGATCAGCCGCGTCACGGACTCGCTGACCGGCCAGTTCCTCGCGGGCACCGCGGTGGTCGAGGTGCCGGCGCAGCGGCGGACGCCGACCGGGTACCTGGAGATCGCCGGCGCGAACGAGAACAACCTCAAGAAGGTCGACGCGAAGATCCCGCTCGGCGTGCTGACGACGGTCACCGGGGTCAGCGGCTCGGGGAAGTCCACGCTCGTCAACGAGATCCTCTACAAGGCGGCGGCGTCGCGGCTGATGCGCGCGCGGATGCGGCCGGGGTCGCACCGCGGGCTGAAGGGGCTCGACCAGCTCGACAAGGTCATCGCCGTCGACCAGTCGCCGATCGGGCGCACCCCGCGCTCGAACCCGGCCACGTACACCGGTCTGTTCGACGTGATCCGCGACCTGTTCTCGAAGTCCCAGGAGGCGCGGGCGCGCGGCTACAAGGCGGGGCGGTTCTCGTTCAACGTCAAGGGCGGGCGCTGCGAGGTCTGCAAGGGCGACGGCCAGATCAAGATCGAGATGCACTTCCTGCCCGACGTCTACGTCCCGTGCGAGCAGTGCGGCGGCAAGCGCTACAACCGCGAGACGCTCGACATCCGCTTCAAGTCCAAGAACATCGCCGACGTGCTGGAGATGCCGGTCGAGGAGGCGCTGGAGTTCTTCGAGCACATCCCGAAGATCCGCCGGCGGCTCGAGACGCTGCACGCGGTCGGGCTCGGCTACATCCGGCTCGGGCAGCCGGCGACGACGCTGTCGGGCGGCGAGGCGCAGCGGGTGAAGCTCGCGACCGAGCTCTCGAAGGTCGCCACCGGGCGGACTCTGTACATCCTCGACGAGCCGACGACCGGCCTGCACTTCGCCGACGTCCAGCGGCTGCTCGAGGTGCTGCACCGGCTCGTCGACCAGGGCAACTCGGTCGTCGTGATCGAGCACAACCTCGACGTGATCAAGACCGCCGACCGCCTGATCGACATGGGTCCGGAAGGCGGGGAGGAGGGCGGCACGGTCGTCGCCGCCGGGACGCCCGAGGAGGTCGCCGGCGTGCCCGGCTCCCACACCGGAGCGTTCCTCGCCGAGCTGGTGACGCCGGCGGCGCCGAAGGTCACGCGCCGCAAGCGCGCGCCGGCGAAGGCGAAGGCCGCGGCGTAAGCGGCGCGCGGCGCCCGCGCGGCTCGCTTCGCCCGCGGCCTCCGGCTCCGCCCGCGGCTCGCTCCGCCGGCGGCGCCCCTCAGTCCGCGGCCAGCGCCGCCGTGAGCTGCTCGCGGCCGCGGACGCCGAGCTTCGCGTAGGCGCGGCTGAGGTTGAACTCGACGGCCTTCACCGTCACCCAGAGGGCCTGGGCGATGTCACGGTTGGAGAGGCCGTCGGCGGCCATCGTCGCGACGCGCCGCTCGGCGGGCGTCAGCGAGGCGGGGCCGGTCAGGCGCGCGCGGCGCGGGCGGCCGCCCGCGGCGACGAGGTCGCGGCGCGCGGCGTCGGCGAGCGTGCGCGCGCCGAGGCGGTCGGCTGCGTCGAGCCCGCGGCGAAGGACCTCCCGCGCGGTCGCCACGTCGCCGGCCGCGTGCTGCGCACGCCCCAGCTCGACCGTCGCGTACGCGCGCTGGAGATGCCCCTCCGACGGCTCGAGGACGGCGACCGCCTCGGTGAGCAGCTCGACCCGCCTTGCCCCGGTCGCGAGCAGGGCGGCGCCGCGCAGCGCCCGGGCGATCGCCCGCGAGGCGCCGAACCGGCGGGCTCGCACGAGGTCCTCCTCGGCCACCTCCGCCGCCCGGCCGCGATCTCCGAGCGCCGCGGCGCTCGTGACGATCAGCAGCCTCCAGCCGGCGTAGCCCGGGCCGCTCCAGCCGAAGCTGGCCAGCAGCGACCCGGCCTCCGCGGCCAGCGCCAACGCGGCCTCGTGGTCGCCGAGCGCCTGTCGCGCCGACGCGGCCGCGATCAGCACGTTCGGCCACATGACCGTCGTGTCGTAGCGGCGCATCTCCTCGAGCCCGAGCACGTCGAGCGCGGCCTGCGGCCCCGAGCGCTCGAGCACGGCGTGGCAGAGGCCCGCGCGGGCGACCGGGGCGAACGTCTCCCAGCCGTGCGGGACGGTTCCGAGCGCGAGCTCGAAGTCGGCGATCGCCTCGTCGATGCGGCCGAGCTTCAGGCTCGGCCAGCCGCGGCAGTAGGAGGCGTTGGCGAAGCCGACGATCGATCCGCGCGCACGGCTGTCGGCGAGCGCGGCGTCGAGGACGGCGGTCTCCTCGAGGAGCGCGTCGCTCATCAGCAGCGTGCCCGTGCAGACGTAGACGCTGAGCCCCTCCGACGTCTCGTCGGCGAGCAGGCGGCCCTCGTCGAGCGCCGTCCGCGCGAGCCGCAGCGGCCCCTCGAAGGGAACGCCCGCGAGCGACTGCTCCCAGCTCAGCATCGCCAGCAGGTTGCGCTCGCCCGGGGTGGGTTCGGTCGGGGGGTCGGCGGAGAGCGCGTCAGTGCGCTCACGCACCAGCGGTCGCAGCCGGACGTCGAGCGTCGCCGCGGAGAGGCGGGTGCCCTCGATGCTGCGCGAGAGCTCGCGGTGGTCGTCGCCGAGCTCGGCCAGCGCCCGGTCGAACGCGGCCACGCCGTCGTGCGTGCGCCCGCGTGCGGTGTGCCACTCGCCGAGCGCGGTCAGGCAGCGGGCGCGCTCGGTGGCGGTGGGCAGGAGCACCGCCGCCTCGTCGAAGCGGGCGCCGGCGTCCTCGATGCCGGCGGCGGCCTCGGCGCGCGCGAGCGCGAGCAGGACCTCGGCGCGGCGATCCGGGGCGAGCGGCTCCTCGAGCGCGCGCCGCAGCGCCGGTACGCCGCACTCGGGGGCCGCGAGCGTGTTGGCCTCGCGCGCGACCTCCAGCAGGATCTCGACCGAGCGGGGCGTCGAGCCCGGCGGCGACGCGAGCAGGTGCGTGGCGACGTGCGACGGCGCCTCGCCCTCGGCGTCGAGCAGGCCGGCGGCCTGCGCGTGCAGCGCGCCACGACGCGCGGGTGGGATCCTGGAGGCGACCGCGGCGCGCAGGAGCGCGTGGGCGAACGCCGGCGACGGAGCGCGGGCGACGAGCCCCGCCGACCGCAGCTGGTCGAGGTCGGCCGCCACGCGGGTCTCGTCGTGGCCGGTCAGGGTGGCGAGCCGCGCCGTCGACGCGTCGGCGCCGAGGATCGCGAGCGCCTCGGCGGTCGCCGTCGCGTCGGCCGGGAGGCGGGCGAGCGCCACCGCGGGCGAGTCCGCCTCCAGCGTCGCCATCCGTCCCGCGGCGTCGTGCGCCGCCACGCCGGCGGCGGTCAGCGTCGCGAGCAGCTCGTGCAGGAGCAGCGGGGTGCCGCCGGTGGCGGCCGCGCAGGCGGCGCACAGGGCGTCGTCGGCATCCGGGTAGGTGGTCGCGCGCACGACGGTCGCGACGCCCTCGGCGGTCAGCGGCCCGAGGATGTGCTCGTCGCCCGGCCCGGCGCCGCGCAGCGCGGCGAGGGCCTGCCCGGCGAGGCCCTCGGCGTCCGGACGCGTGCTGACGACCAGCCCGACCGGGAGATCGGAGAGCCAGGCGGCGAGCCGGCGCAGGAAGCGCAGCGACGCGGCGTCTCCCCAGTGCGCGTCGTCGACGAGCAGCACCAGCGGCTCGAGCTCGGCGAGGTTCGCGATCGCCCAGGCGGCGGCGTTGACGACCGACGGGCCGTCGGGTGGCAGGCCGGAGCCGGAGGCGAGGGCCGCCATCGGCGCGGCGGCGCCGCTGAGCACCGCGGCCCGGAGGTCCGGGCCGGCGCCGTCGAGCACGTCGCGCAGCAGCCGCGTCGCGACGCCGAACGGCTCCTCGACGCGGCCCTCCTCGCCGGCCGCACGCACCACGCGCAGCCCGCGGTCGGCGGCCGCCGCCGTCGCCAGCCGGACGATCTCGGTCTTGCCCGTTCCCGCGTCGCCCTGGAGCCAGAGGAAGCCGCCGCGACCGGCGGCGACACCGTCGAGAAGCCGCTCGAGGTCGAGCGTTGCGCGTTCGCGCTCGACCAGGACCGGGGGCACGGCGCCACTCTATTTCGCTGCGTGTCGGCCGCCCGACGGCGAGGTGTCAGGCACACGACACCCCGAAACTCTGGGGTGGGCCGGGTGGTGTGCTCCCCATACCTTGCCGGGGCCCACTGTTCCCCGGAGGTACGGATGCCGTCTCGCAGGATCTCTCTCGCTGGTGTCGTCGTCGTGGCCGCGCTCGCGTTCGGGGCGGCGCCGGCCTCGGCGATCACGGTGATCCTCTACCCGGAGGACAACTACGTGTCGATGTTCGACAGCGACGGCGTCCCGAACCACGTGACGGTGTCGGTCTCCGGTGGCAACGTCGTGCTCACCGACACGGCCGTCGCACCGACCGCGGGGCCGGGGTGCTCGGTGGCCGGGAACACGGCGACGTGCCCGCTCGTAGCCCCCGACGCGCCGGTGTTGAGCGGCGACACGGGCGGGGGCGAGGACGTGATCGCGCTGATCGGGATCCGCGCGAACACCGTCGGCGGGGGCGCGGACGACGACACGATCCTGGGCTCGGAGCTCGACGACACCCTCACGGGGGGCACGGGCGACGACGTCATCCGCGGCGGGGGCGGCGACGACACGATGTACGCCAACGCGGGCAACGACGACGTCGACGGCGAGGAGGGCGGCGACTTCACGTACTGGGACACCGGCGCCGACCACGTCCACGACACGGGCACCAGCGGCTTCGACGCGATCACCTACTACTTCATGCCCGACGCCGACGGGGTGGAGGTGACGCTCGACGGCGTCGCCAACGACGGCAACTTCACCGAGGACGCGGGCGGCACCGACAACGTCGGCCCGGGCATCGAGCACGTCCAGGGCTCGCAGTTCGCCGACGAGCTGCAGGGCGGCCCCGGCGACGACTACCTCGCCGGCTTCGGTGGCGACGACCTGCTCGTCGGCAACGGCGGCGCCGACACGTTCAACGGCGCCGAGGGCAACGATCGGATCGAGGCGCGCGACGGCCTCGCCGACACCGAGATCAACTGCGACAACTCGATGGGCGCGCAGGGGACGGCCGATGTCGCGATCGTCGACGCCGCCGACCCGGCGGCCAGCAACTGCGAGACCGTCGACCGCTCGGCCGGCGGCGGCGGCGGTGGTGGCGGGGGCGGTGGTGGCACCTCCACGCCCGCGGCCGCGACCCCGGCTGCCACGACTCCGGACCCGCGGGCGGGGCTGCCGGCCGGTTCGGTCGTCACCAAGACCGAGGAGACCGAGGAGCGGGTCAAGATGCCCGACGTCGTCGGCAAGAAGGTCGATCCCGCGCGCCGCGCCGTTCTCCAGCGGGTGACGGGCGTCGACCTCGACGTCGTCTTCCAGCGCGGCTGCAAGGAGTCCCAGGACCAGGAGGTGCTCCGCCAGCGTCCCGCCAAGGGCACGAACATCGACACCTACGTCGGCGCCGACGTCCCGGTGCGCCTCTACATCTGCATCGCCGAGCGGGACTTCATGGCCGACTGCGACCTCAACGATCTCAAGAGCGACCTCAAGGAGCTGCCCAAGCGCAGCGACGCCGACCTCGGCCTCGCCGTCCTCGGCCGGTTCACGAAGTGCAAGGTCGACTACGACGTCAAGCTCGCCAAGCAGGCCGAGGACGCGCGGATCGCGCTCGAGGCTCAGAAGGCGCAGGAGGTCAAGCTCAAGGCCGACGCGGACGCCAAGCAGAAGGCCGATCAGGAGAAGGCCAAGCGCCAGGCGAAGGCCCAGATCAAGGCGGCCATCGAGTGCCCGACGGCGCCCGAGGAGCAGGATCTGACGATGACGCTGACCGAGGGCGCGGTCGCCACCACGGGGCGCTTCGGGCTCCACGAGAGCGGCCCCGACGGCTGGACGATCCCGGTCGGCGCGAGCGGCGGCTACACGAGCTACGTCGACGTCATGGTGCGCGACAAGTCGGCCCCGGCGCACGCGGTCGAGGCGACGATCTACATCGACGGCGAAGACGCGGGCGTGCCGGCCTCGGACCTCAGCTACCCGAACCAGAGCGCGCAGCGCGTCGTGGCCAAGCAGGGCTACGCGCGCCTGCTGCTGACGCCGCAGAAGGCGGGCAAGATCCGCATGTGCGCGGTCTACCGCGCCGGCGACACGGCGCTCACCGCCGCCGTCGAGCTGCGCGTCGTCGGGCCGCTGAAGGTCGGCGACACGTGGACGACGGTCAGCGGCCGCAAGCTCAGCATCACCAAGAACGGACCGGTCGAGCAGCTCGGCAAGGCCCGCGCGCACGCGGCGGGCCTCGACCAGATCTGGGACTTCATCGTCGGCCTGTTCGGCGGGACCAGCAAGTCGGTCAACGCCGCGGCGAAGGAGGGCACGGTCCGCGCTCAGAAGCTCGTCAGCATCCAGAGCAGGTTCGCCGCCGCGCAGGTCAGCGTCGACGGCACGCTGGACGCGGACCCGCGGCCGCCGACGGTCAAGTACGGGCCGTGCTCGGGCTTCCAGAAGGACGGCCGTGTGCTCGACATGACGTGCCCGCAGCTGATGACCAGCGAGGGAACCGCGCTGCTGGGCATGTCCACCAACGGCGATCGGATCATCGCCGCGGGCGGCGGCAACGTCCTCAGCCACAACGGTGGGACGATCATCGCCGCCGGAGGGGGCAACGTCCTCAGCCACAACGGCGGCACGCTCGTCAGCCCGGGCGGCGGCAACGTCCTGAGCCACAACGGCGGGACGCTGGTCGCTGCCGGGGCGGGCAACGCGATCGGGCCGGCGCCCGCGCAGCTCGTCGGCAACGACGGCTCGACGCTCATCGGCAACGACGGCAGCACCCTGATCGGCAACGACGGGTCGACGCTCGTCGCCGCGGGCGGGATGAACCTGGTGGGTGCCGGGGGCCTGAACTGACCTAGCCTTCGGCGGGTGACCCGCGCCGACGCGAAGCTCTGGCTGCAGAAGTGGCGCTGGTACGAGCGCAACTCGCTGCCCTGGAACCGGCTCGCGATCCACCGCGAGTTCGCGCGGCGGCGCGCGTTCGTCCGCTGGCCGGTCCAGGGGAACGTCCTCGAGGCGCTGCGCGACGGTCGCCTCGAGGTCGGCGAGCACACGCTGCTCGAGCCCGGCGTGTGGATCACCGCGCCCGATCCCGCACGGATCCGCATCGGCTCCGGCACGTTCCTCAACATGGGCGTGATGCTCGCCGCGGTCGACCTCGTCGAGATCGGCGACCACTGCATGCTCGCCAACGGCTGCTTCGTCACCGACGGCAACCACCGCTACGACGACCCCGACCGCCCGGTTCCCTGGCAGGGCTTCACGACCAAGGGGCCGACCCGGATCGGCTCCAACGTCTGGATGGGCGCGAACGTCGTCGTCACCTCCGGCGCGACGATCGGCGACCGTTGCGTGATCGGCGCGAACAGCGTCGTCACCGGCACGATCCCCCCGTTTTCCATCGCCGCCGGAGCCCCCGCCCGGGTTCTCCGCACGATCTCCTACGACACCCCGGAGCTCCCGCCGAACATCGCCTGACCCCGCGATTCGCCGATCCGTGTCGAGTATTGCCCGCATAGCGGGCAGAAGTCGCCACGAACGGGCGAACCGCGCGTTCGGGGCGACTTGGGGGCGCTATGCGCACCAAAAGCGCCACGGAGGGGTGATTCGCGGCGCGGCTCAGTCGTCGGAGCCACCGTGGCCGGAGCTGCTGCCGCTGCTGTCGTCGGAGCCGCTGTGGCTGGAGCCTTTCCCGCCGCCGTCGTTGTCGGAGCCGCTGCGGCTGGGGCCCTTTCCGCCGCTGTCGTCGGAGCCACCGTGGCCGGAGCCCTTTCCGCCGCTGTCGTCGGAGCCACCGTGGCTGGAGCCCTTTCCGCCGCCGCCGTCGGAGCCACCATCGTCGCCACCACGCCCGCGCCCCCGCCGCCCGGAGCCGTCCGCGTCCGCCACCGCGATCGCCGCCGCGGGCGCGGCGGCTCGCACGACACGCGGCGTCGTCCGCGCCTCCACGCTGCGCGCCGGGGCGTGGTGGCTCCGGCCGTGGTGGTGCACGGTCGTCGCGGTGCCGCCGGCGATCGCGCCCGCGGCGAGGACGCCGACGCCGACCTTCGTCACGAGCGCGGTCGCTCCGATGCCGGCGCCACCGACCCCGACGCCCGCCAGCTCGGCGCCGCCGAACCCGGCGGCGGAGCCGAGGGTCGCGAGCTTGACGAGGATCCCGTACGGCGTGACCGCGGTGACCGCGGCGCGGACGCTGGCCCGCGCCCGGTGCAGGTGCTGCCGCGCGGCGCCCGGGGTGACGTCGAGCGCGGCGGCGATCTCCGCGTGCGAGCGGCCGTCGACGGCCTGCAGGAGGAGCGCGTCGCGCTGCGGCTCGGGGAGCGCGGCGACGGCGGTGAGCGCCGCGCGGAGCCGCTCGCGCCCGATGGCGTCGTCGGCGGCATCGTCGGCGCCGCCGGCCTCGACCTGGTCGTCGAACGGGACCTCGGGATGACGGTCGCGGCGCAGCGTCGAGATCGCCGCGTTGTGCGTGATCCGGTGCAGCCAGGCGCGGAGCTGAAGTGGGGTGTCGGTGGAGAGCATCGCGGCGTGGGCGTTGACGAGGGCCTGTTGGACCGCGTCCTCGGCCCGGTCGTCGCCGACGAGCCGGCGCGCGTAGCGGCACAGCTCGGGGCGGTAGCGATCGACGATCGCGGCGAACGCCGCCTCGTGCCCGTCGCGCGTGAGCGCGAGGAGCCGGGCGTCGGTCTGCAGGCGCAGGAGCGACGAGCCGGCGAGGCGGGAGATTCCGGAAAGGGCGGGTGGCATGCGGTCCTCGGTGACCAAGACGCCGGAAAGCGGGGTGAGCTTCCCGGAGGAGCCCACCCCGCACCGGCGGGACTGCGCTACTTGACGAGCTTCACCTCACGGAACACGTTCCCCGCGGACGAGGTGCGGAGCTCGGCCTCGCGGACGACCGTGCCCGCGGTGAGGTTGCTCGACGCGCACTTGCGGCCGAAGTGGTGGCCGTGGCGCTTGCCGTGGTCGTCGCCGCGAGCGTCGTCCTTGCGGTCACCGCCGCGGTCGTCGCCGGCGTCGTGGTTGGGGCCGTCGTCGTCGCCGTGGCGCGACACCTTCGCGACCTTCGCCGCGCCGCAGCGGATCTCCGTGCGCCGCGTGACGCGGCCGCTGATGGTGTCGCCGTTGCCCAGCGTGAGCGTCAGGACGTCGGCGTCGAACGACTTGACCGTGCCCGACACCTCGGTGGCGTCCTTGGCCGAGCGGTTGCCGTCGTCGCTGCCGTTGTGGGCGAGCGCGCCGGCCGGAGCCATGAGCGCGGCGCCGACGACCAGGGTGAGAACTGACTTGCGCATCGAACTTCCTCCTCGAATCGCTTTGCGTGGGGGTGCAACGCGACGCGGCGAGGAATATCACGAAGGTGGCGCGAGAACGCTGGTTCAGCCTCCGTAGCGCGCCTTCAGCGCCAGCACGTTCGCCACGTACCGCCTGGTCTCGGGCAGCATCCCGATCCGCCGCACCGAGGCGAGGCCCTGGTAGTAGCCGGCCGCGGCGAGCGCGTGGTCGCCGCCGGTCTCGCCGAGCAGCCGCCCGAGGTAGAGCACGCCCGCGCCGACGTTGTCGATCGGCGACGAGGGGTCGAGCTGGCGCTTGGCGAGGTTCTGCTGGACCCAGTTCCACGTGCCCGGCATCACCTGCATCACGCCGCGCGCGTTGGCCGCCGACACGACGCCGTTGTTGAACCCGCTCTCCTGCCACGCGATCGCCGAGGCCAGCGACGCCGGCACCCCGTTGCGGGTCGCGACCGCGGCGATGTCCGCGGCGCTGACCCGCCCGGGCGCCGCGTTGGGCAGCGTCGTCGGCGCGCGCGTCGGGTCCGGAGAGCGCTCCTGCGCCAGCGCCGAGCCGACCGGCATCTTCAGCGCCGTTCCCGCGATCAGCTCGGCGTCGGAGGCGATCCCGTTGACCGCCGCGATCGCGCCCGGCGCGACCCCGGTCTGCGCCGCCAATCCGGAGAGCGTGTCCCCGGCACGCACGGTGTAGGCCCCGAGCGCGGGCGGGGGCGCGGCCGCCGCGGCCACCGAAGACGCCGGCCCGAGCCGGGCGGCCGCCTCGGCCACGCTCGGCACCTGGATCGTCGAGCCGAGGACCACGTTCGCCTCGGGCGAGAGCCCGTTGTAGGCCGCCAGCGCGCGGGTCGTGAAGTTGTTCGCGGCGGCGATCGACCACAGCGACTCGCCGGGCCGCACGACGTGGGGAACGGCGGCCGACGCGGGCGCCGCCAGGGTGAGCGCCGCCAGCACGGGCAGCACGACTCGAAGGGGAGGCATACCGGGGCGCTGCCCGCGCGCGCGGACCCGGAACCCCGACGCGCGGGATTACGGAGCGTTGGGTGGCCCGTTGCAGGGGCGGTGCGCGGCGGCGGCCGGTTCGCCGCCGCGCCCGCGAGGCAAAGGGGAGGGCCGAGGCCCTCGAGGCTCAGCCGGCCAGCGTCTCCTTCAACCCGGCGAGCTCCTCGTCCGGGATCGAGTAGCCGTGCTCCGGCCCGGGGTACACGCGGGTCCGCACGTCCTCGGCGTAGGCCCGCACGCCTTCGGTCATCTCGTCGAGGAGGTTCGCGTAGCGCTTGACGAACCGCGCGCCCAGGCCCTCGCGGATCCCGAGGAGGTCGTGGAACACGAGCACCTGGCCGTCGGTCGCCGGGCCGGCGCCGATCCCGATCACCGGGATCTGGACGTGCGGCATCAGCTCCGCCGTGACCGCGCTCGGGATCGCCTCGAAGACGATCGAGAAGCAGCCGGCCTCCTGCAGGGCGAGCGCCTCACGCGCGACGCGCGCCGCGCCGTCCGCGGTGCGGCCCTGGGCCTTGTAGCCGCCGAGCGCCGTCGCCGTCTGCGGCGTCAGGCCGACGTGGCCCATCACCGGGATGCCGGCGAGCGCGATCGCGCGGGCGCGGGCGACCGAAGTCGGGCCGCCGCCCTCGAGCTTGACCGCGTCGCAGCCCGCCTCCTTGACGAACCGGAACGCGGTCTCCACGGCCTGCTCGTCGGACACCTCGTAGGAGCCGAACGGCAGGTCGCCGACGAGCAGCGGCGTCCGCAGGCCGCGCCGCGCGGCGCGGGCGAGCATCAGCATCTCGTCGAGCGGGACGGGCACGGTCGACGGGTGGCCGAGCACGGTCATCGCGCCGGAGTCACCGACGAGGACGACGTCCACGCCGGCGACCTCGGCCGCGCGGGCGCTCGGGAAGTCGTAGGCGGTGACCATCACGATCGGCTCGCCCAGGCGCTTCTTCTCGAAGAGCTGGGGGAGGGTCATGGGCATGCGGCCCATGTCGGCGGCAGCGCCGATCTGGGTGGGGTGGGCGGACATCAGCGGGCCTCCGTGAGCAGGGTCGCGACTTCGGCGTCGACGTCGATGATCGTGTTGTCGCGATCGACGTGGACGACCTTGGGCTCGTAGCGCTCCATGTCCTCGCGGTCGTACGAGGCGTAGGAGATGACGATGATCGTGTCGCCGCGGTGCACGAGGCGCGCGGCCGCGCCGTTGACCTTCATCTCGCCCGAGCCACGCTGGCCGGCGATCGTGTAGGTCTCGAACCGGGCCCCGTTGTCGACGTCGACGACGTGGACCTGCTCGTGCTCGTAGATGTCGGCGGCCTCCAGCAGGTCGGGATCGATCGTGATCGAGCCCACGTAGTGGAGGTCGCAGTCGGTGATCGACGCTCGGTGGATCTTGGACTTCAGCATCGTGCGGTTCATCAGTGGTGGCTCCCAGTGGCGGCAAGGGCCTCCGGTGCGACGGAGGCCGAGAGGAGGGTGTTGTCGATGAGGCGGACGTCGCCCACCCGGGCGGCGACCGCGAGGAGGACCTCGCCGTCGATCACGTCGATCGGGGCGAGGGTGTCGGTCGAGACGAGCTCGAGGTACTCGGGCTCGATGGCGAAGTCGGTCATGGCGGCCAGCGCGGCGGCGCGGACGCGGGCGGCGTCGCGCTCGCCGGCGGCGACGGCGGCCTCGGCGGCGCGCAGCCCGCGGCTCAGGGCGAGCGCGCGCTCGCGGTCGGCGGGGGTGAGGCGGACGTTGCGGCTCGACAGCGCGAGCCCGTCGGCCTCGCGGACGGTCGGGACGACCTCGATCCGCACCGGCAGGTCGAGGTCGCGCACGAGCTTGCGGATCACGAGCGCCTGCTGCGCGTCCTTCTGCCCGAAGAACGCGACGTCCGGGCCGGCCATGTTCAGCAGCTTGGTGACGACGGTCGTGACGCCGTCGAAGTGGTCGAGGCCGCGGGTCGCGCCCTCGAGCGGCTCGGTCACCCCGCGCACGCCGACCGTCGTCGCGAACCCGGGCGGGTAGACCTCGTCGACGCCGGGGGCGAACAGGATGCCGGCGCCGGCCTCGGCGGCGAGCGCGGCGTCGCGGGCCTCGTCGCGGGGGTAGGCCTCGAGGTCGGCGGCGTCGCCGAACTGCGTCGGGTTGACGAACAGCGAGACCACCACCTCGCCGCACTCGGCGCGGGCGCGCCGGATCAGCTCCAGGTGCCCGTCGTGGAGGTAGCCCATCGTCGGCACGAGCCCGATCGGCGTGCCGGCGCGCCGCGGCGCGGCGAGCGCGGCGCGCAGCTCGGCGACGGTCCGCAGCGTCCTCATCCGACCGCCAGCCTGTGGTCGGCGGTGCCCGGGGCTCCCGCGAGGTCGCGCGTGGCGGCGGCGAGCGCGTCGAAGAGGTCGAGCAGCTCGGGCGCCCGCTCGGCGACCGCCTCGCGCTGGAGCGCGACCGTCGCCTCGTCGCCGCGGGCGATCGGGCCGGTCAGCGCGTGCTCGGCGCCCAGCGCGGCCCAGTTCTCGACCGACGCGCGGACGAGCGGGACGAGGAGGTCGCGCCCGGCGCCGGTGGTGGCGAGGAGGCGCTCGGCGGCGCCCTCGAGCGTGACGAGGAAGTTCGAGGCGATCGACGCGGCGGCGTGGTAGGCGGCGCGGTCGTCGTCGTCGATCTCGACCGCCTCCATGCCGAGGCGGCGAGCGAGGTCGTGGGCGGTCTCCAGCGCGCGCGGCGTGGAGCCCGCCACGGCACATCGCGCGCCGGCGAAGCTCGCGACGCCGTCGGCGGGGACGGTCATCAGCGGGTGGATCGAGAACGCCTCGTGCGGGGCGAGCGGGGCGAGCGTGGTGGCGCCGCTGACGTGGCCGACGAGCCGGCCGGGGGCGACGCAGGCCGCCGCGGCGGCGATCTCGGCGTCCGGGACGCACAGCAGCACGGCGTCAGCGCCGTCGCCGTCGCTTCCGCGACCGCTCGTGGGTACGACCGAGAGCGCCCGCGCGAGCGCGGTGCCCATCCGGCCGTGGCCGATGACGGAGTACGTGGTCTGCTTCAAGGTCGGTCCAGTTCCACAGGGGATACCGGCGCGTGTACTCATGAAGAGTACCCCGCATTCTGCGGAAGACAAGCCCCGCGTCACCAACCCGACCGCCGGATCCGGAGCTAGCATCGGACCCGATGCCGTCGAAGGAGGAGCGCCGGGAGGCGCTGAAGTCCGTCTACGAGCAGGCGAAAGGCTGCGTGCGCTGCCCCCAGCTCGCCGAGGCCCGCAACACCGTGGTGTTCGGGGCCGGGAACGCGGACGCCGACCTGCTCTTCGTCGGCGAGGCGCCGGGCGCGAACGAGGATCGCCTCGGGCTGCCGTTCGTGGGCCAGGCGGGCAAGCTCCTCGACCAGCTGCTGGGAGAGATCGGCCTCGCGCGCTCCGACGTGTTCATCGCCAACGTCCTGAAGTGCAGGCCGCCCGGCAACCGCGACCCGCTCCCGCAGGAGATCGCCAACTGCCAGGAGTACCTGCTGGAGCAGGTCGAGCTGATCGAGCCGCGGGTGATCTGCACGCTCGGGAACTTCGCGACGAAGCTGCTGCGCGGCGAGCCGACCGGGATCACGCGGCTGCACGGCCAGGCGGAGATCCGCCAGATCGGCCAGCGCGCCGTCCGGCTCTACCCGCTGTTCCACCCGGCCGCGGCGCTCTACACGCCCTCCAACGTCGAGGTGCTGCGCGAGGACTTCGCGCGGATCCCGCAGCTGCTGGGGCTGCCGCTGCCGCAGCAGCCGGAGCCCGTGGCGGCGGTGGCGGAGCCTGAGCCCGCGATCCCCGAGCCGGCGCTCGTGGCGGAGGAGGAGCCGCCCCCGCTCGAGGATCCCGGCCCGCCCGAGTGGGGCGACGAGTCGTACGGCGAGGAGCCGTACAGCGGCGAGGAGCCGTACAGCGGCGAGGAGCCGCCGTCGGCGGAGTGGGACGAGCAGCCCGCCGCCGCGCCCGCTCCGGCCGCCGCGACACCGCCGCCGCCCGCGCCGTCCGCCCCCGACCGCGCGCCCGCCGCGCCGCGCGAGGCCGACGACACCGCGCCGCCGCCCGTCCCGGCGGGCCAGCTCGGCCTCTTCTGAGATAGTCGGCGCCACTACGTACGAGGAGCTCGTCGAAGAGGCGACCAGGCGGTCGCGGGACACCATGCAGGCGCGGTTGCGCGGCCTGCGCGTCACCGCGCTGCCCATCCTCCAGTGCTCGGTCGCGGCCGCGCTCGCGTGGCTCGTCGCGACCGAGGTCGTCGGCCACGGGCGGCCGTTCTTCGCGCCGGTCTCGGCGATCGTCGCACTCGGCCTCGGGGCCGGCCGGCGCTGGCGCCGCGCGATCGAGCTGGTCGTCGGCGTGTCGCTCGGGATCCTGGTCGCCGACCTGCTCGTCCACGGGATCGGCACGGGGACGCTGCAGATCGCGCTCGTCGTGGCGCTGGCGATGTCGGCGGCGGTGCTGCTCGGCGGCGGGCCGCTCGTCGTCGGCCAGGCCGCGACCTCGGCCGTCCTCGTCGCGACCCTGCAGCCGCCGAGCGCGTTCATCAGCGGCTCCCGGGCGATCGACGCGCTCGTCGGCGGCACGATCGGCCTCGTGGTCCACGCGCTGCTGCTGCCCGCCAACCCGCTCGCCACCGCACAGCGCGCCGCCGGGCCGGTGATCTCCGAGCTCTCCGCGGTCCTCGAGGACCTCGCCGCCGCCCTGCGCGACCGCGATCGCCCCGCGGTCGTGCGTGCGCTCACGCGCGCCCGCGCCATCGACGACCTCCAGGGCGAGCTGCACGATGCGATGGAGGTCGCGCGCGAGGTCTCGCGGATGGCGCCGGCCCAGCGCCGCGCCCGCGGACCGCTCGCGCTCTACATCACGGCCGAGCCGCTGCTCGACCTCGCGGTCCGCAACGTCCGCGTGCTCGCGCGGGCCGTGCTGCGCGCCGTCGAGCTCGGCGACCACGTCCCACCGGAGGTCGTCACCGCGGTCGAGGACCTCGCCCAGGCGGTGCGCTGCCTGGGCGCCGGGCTGATGGGGGAGGTCGACGACGAGGCCAGGGTCGCGGCGATCCGCGCGGCCGGACGCGCGACGCTGGCGCTCGAGCAGACCGGGAACCTGTCGGTCAGCGTGATCGTCGGCCAGGTCCGCGCGACGGCCACGGATCTGCTCCGGGGACTGGGCATGGAGCGCGAGGACGCGGTCCGCGTCGTACGACAGGCGGCCAGCCGGCTGGCGCAGGAGACATCCGAATCTCCACCTGAGCCGTAGTCGGGACGGAGTCCCACCACCCCGGTTCGAGGAGGCAGCACATGAAGGAGTTCCACTGCGGTGCCGTCGTGCCCGGCTGCACGGCCGCGTTCCACGGTCAGAGCGAGGACGACATCCTCGGTCAGGTCGCGGTGCACGCGCGCGAGGATCACGGCATGGACGAGGTTCCCGCCGAGGTCGTCGCGCAGGTGCGCGAGAACATCGTGGAGGTCGCGGCCTAGCGGCCGAGCGCGTCCGGGTCCGCCGCGGCGGCGAGCGCCTGCACGAGGCGCTCGACCCGCACCATCCCGAGGACGCGGGCGCGCTCGTCGCAGACCACGATCGGGGAGAACCGCTCCGCGGCCGGGCGGGTCATCGCGCGCCGCGCCGCCTCCGCGAGCTGCGTCGCGGGGGTCACGCTCATCGCCGGGATCGCCAGCGTGCGGCCGCTCGTGACGCCGCGGCGGACGATCGCGAGCGGGCGCTCGTGCTCGTCGACGAGCACGATGTGGTCGACGCCGACGTTGCCCAGGAACGCGGCCGCGAGCACCGGCCCGGGCGTCTCCTGCGGGACCGCGTAGGCGGGCTCGACGAGGTCGCCGAGTGGGCCGGCGGCGAGCTCGGCCTCGGCGCGCCACTGGGCGTCGGCGAGCTCGGAGCTGCGGGCGTCCATCACCGGGCCGGGGCGGCCGAGGTGCCAGCCCTGGGCGAGTGGGATCCCGAGCGAGCGCAAGCGCGCGAGCTCGGACGCGGTCTCGACGCCCTCGGCGACGATCCAGGCGTCGAGCCGCGACGCGACGAGCCCGAGCGTCTCGAGGACGGCGGCCTTGACCTCGTCGCTGTCGACGTCGGCGACCAGCGCGCCGTCGATCTTCACGAACTCGGGGCGCAGCCGCGTGATGTGGCGCAGCGACGCGAAGCCGGCGCCGGCGTCGTCGACCGCGAGGTGCGCGCCCGCGGCGCGCA
>Ga0164241_10002853_pt1 | contig 18121 bp, 12 predicted proteins | sample OricomyardsoilBY_FD_108780 | JGI IMG/M metagenome (GOLD analysis project Ga0164241, IMG submission 108780) | Backyard soil microbial communities from Emeryville, California, USA - Original compost - Back yard soil (BY) | ecosystem: Environmental > Terrestrial > Soil > Unclassified | place: USA...
ACCTGCATCCGCCCAGGGCATGGTCACGTTGTATAGGTTCACTGGTACAAAATCGGTGTTGGCACTATCGTTTGAAAGATGTTGGTGAAGGTGGTTTCCCTTTCCACTGACTATTTTCTTGCCTTTGTTTTCATAGAGTGAAATGGTTTTTTTACTTTCTTGAACGTTGTAGGACTTTTCCCCTTCTCCGCCAATGATGCGCAGTTTGATAGATGAATTCTTATTGTCCACCACTACACTGTCGCGGCCCCCTTGCAAGTAGAGGCGTATTTCTTTGGTCAAGACAGGATCGTAGGTCTTGTCCATCATTTTACCTTTCACTTCTCCCTCCTTGCCCATTTTCCGCATGACCACGCGTAGCCCTTTCCCAAGATCATCGGTTATGTGGACGACCTCCCGTTTGTCGGTTGCCTGTATGTCCACAATGCGGTTGATGAAGCGGTAATACTCTTCCATGGCCGCCGGAATCTTTGTGCGACGATCCTTCAGTTTCGCAAACAGCTCCTCATGCCGATATTGGTACGAAGAAGCGGGCAATTGTTTTAGGGCCACTTCCAAAACCGAATCGGTGACTAATTGCACAAACTCTTGTGTGATGCGAGTCCATTCTTCATGCGAGAGTTGGGAAGAGGGGAAGGCGTTTACAAAGCGCGTTTTAAACAACGTGTATTTGGTACTGTTGATCTTCCCATCAAAACCTTGCAAAGTGGGCAGCACCCAGCTTCGAGAGGCGATGTAGGGGAGAACGCCTTGGGTGAGGTGCAGGGCCTGATCGCGGTCGCGTGGCACACCCAAGTAATCTTTTTCCTTTCCTTTCCCTACGTTTTTCCAGCGCCATTGGTCTTCATGGCGGTCCCAGTCGCCAAGGTAGAGATCCAAGATACGGGCGCGCAGAAAATCTTTGGCTTTCAGATCGTTGTCATTGTCCTTGAGGAGGTTGTCCCTCATCTTGCGAGAGTTGTCTGATTTGCCCAAGGGTTCACGTTCCTCCAACAAACAAAGCGTATTGGCAAACACCCGGTTGAAAACGCCCAAGGCGGTATCCTCCGCAACAATGCCGATAATGGGATTGGAATGGGGCACATGCACGGCATGGGCAATCGGAGCCACTATCAAAGCAGAGTAAGGGTGTTGGCCACTGAGAAAGTCGTCGATGACCTCATAGGCAAAAGTTTCACGAAGGGCTTCCGGCAGTACGCTCACCGCATTTTTGTTCACACTGCGGATCACCCATTCTTTGCCTTCCTTGTCGGCCAAGCGAAGGGAATACGACTGCATGCCACCGCCGCGCTGCAAAGGGGTTAATCCGCCGTAAATACTGGAGACTTTGATCAGAGGCACTTTCGTTTCCATGCCCCATTCGGCGCGGTAGTTTTCACCAAATACCTTGCGGTGGAACTTGCCAACCTCATTGTAATCTGCATGGGCGCGAACAATCACACTGTCCATCACAGAACTGGAATCTGCTTTTTCTAACACGCGCATACTTTTGTAAGGTTGTGTATGTCGATAGGCTTCTTCCATTCCCTTTTCGGTGTAGCGGTAGAAAACCATCTGCATCTGTTTCCCTTCCAGTTGGTCAAGTACCACAAAGCCTTGAGTACCTTCCGAATAGGAGGCAAGCTTTCCTTTTTTCGCCCAGGTCTTCTTCGACCCGCCCCCGCTTACAACCTGCGTGCGTTTGTCATGGATCAATTGTAATCCGTGCTCGTGCCCTGCGGCGAAGATTACATTGGGGAAATCTTGGGCGGTGTTGCCGACTTGTTTCACCATTCGTTTGTAGAGCGGGTGGTTCAAGTCTTCGGGATCTAGAAATACAGTAGTGCGTAAAAATGGGTAGATGGAACCGATAATGGGCAGCGGCACATAGGCATTTTTATTTAGGGCAGTGAACGGGAAGAGGTGGTCTTTCCAAGAGAAATGGCCACCATGTTCGCCATAGGAGCGAAAGGGATGGTGTGCCGCCATGATCACCACTTTGTGCCGGTTTTTGTAGAGCAGGGCTTCCATCAGGTCCAGTATTTCCTTCTCGTCGTGGCACTGGCATTCTTCTTCAGGATTTTTCTTGTCGTAGGGAAACAACCACCACTCACTGTCCCAAACGATCACCGTCACGCTGTCGGATACCGAAATCTCGACGGGATCTGGACAGCCATTGGCCGGGACGAGTTTCAACAAAGAATCTTTTTGTGCGGCTAGAAATGCACTTTGTGCTTTGATCTTGGCCAGTCCTTGTTTACCCGATTTGTCCCAATCGTGATTGCCGGGGATAAAATAGACAGCTGCTCCTTTGCTGCGAAGGGGTACGAATTGGGAACGAAGGATTTCTTGATCATTTGCTTCGCCAAGGCTGCCAGGTGCGCTCATGCCCCGCGAATAGATGTTGTCACCCAAGTACAGCACCGTGGTTTTGCCTTGCAATACCATTTCGGCGGCTTGTTCTATCACGGCTTTTTGTGCAGGAGTTTGTTCGCCTGCATCCCCGATCAAGATCAGGCGGGAGCGTACTTTTTCTTGTGCGTGACTGCCTTTCACACAACCAAGCAGTGCCAGCAAAAAGAGTAGAGTTTTTATCATTCGATTAAGTTTGTCGCAAACGGAGGTCTCAGTTAATTACCGCAAACTAGGCAAAGGAAAAACGCTAGGGAGGCAAAGTAAATTCGACGCCTACACTGGATTGATGCGACGTTCTCTTTGCGGTCTTTGCGAAAACTTAGCGCACTTAGCGGTTTTAAGACTAAAGGTCATCTTAATCAAGGGCTTCCGTTTTCTTTGGTTTAGGATAGAACAATTTTTTGCTGAGCCAATGACTTAAGCAGGCACTTCCTGCGCCCACCACAATACCTCCGAACACATCGGATGGGTAGTGTTTCCCCAAATACATGCGCGAGTAACCAACCGATCCCGCCCAAGCAAAGGCAGGCACGGTCACATACCATTTTTTGTATTGCAACGACAAGGTAGTAGCAGTAGCAAAAACAAAGCTGGTATGCCCCGAAGGAAAAGACTGGTTGTCGTGGTTGGGAGTATCGGGATAAATGAGATTGGGGTAGGCATCTCCTGGGCGTGTGCGACCCACCGCCCATTTTATCGATTGACAAATGGCCGCACTTGCTCCTATACTCAAAATCAATTCTACTCCATTGAGTTTGGCTTGTTTGTCTTTTTTCAAAATGCCATAGGCAAGAGTACCTACCGTGGCCACCGCCGGCACCCAATAGGCGCTATGGCTGGTTTGTGCCCAAAAAGTAGAAGTAGGGTATTGGGGATTTATTCGATCTAAAAGTTCTACATCCCAGTTTTGCGCAGGGCAAGAACCGGGAAATATCCAGACAAGAACGAGAAAGGTGGAAAGCCATTTTGCCATGAACTTGGTTATTGCTGGTAAGCAAACTTGAACACACTCCCGTTGCTGATCTCGTCACCTTCATTGCTGATAAACAAGTCTGCTTTACTGTCGAAGGCAATGCCCTCTGGTTGCAGGAAGAGCACGGGATCCAAAGGATACACTTCTCTCACTTTCCAAGCGGGATCGGTAACCACCAACAGTCGGTTTACGGAAGAGAGAACGTACCAGTCTTTCGTCTTCGGGTGCTGGGCCAAGGCCGAAGGACGGAAATGGAGTTTCGGTTTTTCTGCGATCTCACAGATCTCTTCGATGTTGATCTTGAAGTTTCCTGCAGGCGCCAGTTTCCCCTTCTCGTTTAGGCTGAAAACATATCCGCTCGTGTATTTCTTGCCCTTGTCTTTTGCACACTCTTTGCAGAGCACGTAGATGCTGTCGTCTTTGGCAAATAGGCTCTCGAATTCTCCCGCGGGCAAAAGCTCTTTTTGCTGGATGACTTTGGGGATGATCTTGCCGACGAGCGAGGACTCAAAAGTTTGAAGCACACCATCACTTCGTAGTACGATCACTTGGTTTCCAGTCACGGCGATATCTTCATAGTCGCCCTTCTTCCCAAATTTGCTGCTGTAGAGAATACGCCCATCGTCCATGGCCACGCGAAAAATTTGGCCATCCTCGTCCTGTACGGCAAAGAGTTCATCTTTAGGAGTGAAAGCAATACCTGAAATTTCTAAAAGGGCTTCCCGCATCCGCATCTTCACAGGCTGGCTCAGTTGGTAGCCGCTCGGGCTTTTCACCTCGTCTTTCTGGCCTTGACAGGCAAAGAGGGTACCGAGGAACAGATAAAAAATGGACTTCTTCATAGCTATTATTTTGTTGCAAATACGGTGACACCAAGCACAAAGGCAAGTACCGAGATCACCAAGCCAAACATGAACACATTGTAAGACAAACGCAACAAGCGGTATTTCTTCCCTAAGGCAACCCCTTGAAAATACACGTCTCGAATCAGGCTGTTGTAGAGAAAATCACTATCGTCCATTACCTGCTGCATCCCTTCTGAATAGTCCTTCAAGCTCATTCGGTAAAAGTTGCCAAAAAACAAGAGGTTCACATCCTTGTTTTTCAAATCCTGCGCAGTAAATGTGCCTTTGGGAATGTTGGGGCGAGTCGCCAAAATGGAGAAAATAATTGTCACCAGATTCACCGCCATTAACATAAATGCGGGGATGGCGATGTTGGGGTGGTTTTCAATCTTCCGTAACAGAAAAGTAAGGATTACGGAGATGATGAGCGAGTTCACCTGGATCATGATATGGGCCTTACTGTCGGCCTGCGTGCTCAGTCGCGAGTTGTTGGCAGAAGTGATACGGAACATGGTATCCGCCCCCCGTTCCTGCTTTTTCTTTTTTGCTTTTTCGGGATCGACCAAGACACTTTCCTCCCAATTTTTTAAGAGGGTACTATTTGGCTCTTCTTCGTCCTTGTGTTTTTTGTGGCCACCTTTCTTTCCCATTTGTTTCCCGATTAGTTTGGCTAGGTTCTTTTGTTTTTGTGGAGCAAGCCTTTGTTGGCAATAGGTGGTATGGTACTGGTGCATTTCAAACAGCTTGATGGTGCCGTTGCGCCAGGCTTTCTTGCCGACCTCTATTCCTGTCACCTCCTCTATTTCATGGTGCAGCAGTTTGTCATAGGTATCGAAGTCCTTACTTCCTAGATGGGAAAGATCTGCGTCGCAGACAATTTGCTCGAGGAGCTGTGTGGGCTGCTGCGGCATTTGTGTGGCTGAGATACAGGCAATCACTTGAGAGACCACCGTTTCTTCTACCCGATGTGATTCCAAAAATGGCCGTACCATGCCGATTCCCCGCTCCTCATGCCCTTTTGAATGGTTGTCCAAGAAGTAGCCGATGTCGTGGAACCATGCCGCCACCATCACCACGAAGTAGTCGCTTTTTGAAAGCTTGTAATGAAGCGCAATCTCAGAGGCGAAAGCGGCCACCCTGCGCAAGTGCCCCACGTTGTGGTAGTGCAAATGCGGCTGTTCATGCTCCTTGGTATATCGGATTACATACTCTTCGGCTTTTTCCAGCAGGGTGGTATAGTTCATGCGGTTTCCATTCCTTGAGAGAAATAAAATAGGAACGGGAGTTTAAATTAAGCAAGAACTGCCTCTTGCGCAAAAAAGAGTGCTCAACTGGTAGCAAGCTAGAACTACGCCATGGCAATTCTTTCTTTTTAATATACATTTATTCTTCGAAAGCGGACATTACCTTTTTCTATCGTCTCCAACTAAACCACTTTGTGATGACGCTACGCGCTACTTTTTCCCTGCTTCTTTTTGCTTCGGTTGCTATGGCACAAGTGCCTACGGACGGCCTGCTTTCTTTTTACTCCTTTGATGGCGATTTAAAATCCAGCTCCAGCAACCGCCTCTTCGACCTAGCAGCCACCGGCGAACTGAAGTTTTCCAAAGGGAGAGGCGGACAAGACCGCTGTGCCGTTTATACCTATGGAAGTGGAGGAGGAATCACCGCTTATGCCTCCAGTGGCAATGGGCCTTCCGTGGGTGGTTCTGACTTTGGGATCTCGTTCTGGTTCCGCGCCGATTCTTCCGGCTACAGCACTGGTTCGGTGTATCAAAGTGGATGCTTTCAACAAGGATTCCCACAAAGCCCCAACTTTATGTGTCCTGATTATTCCAGAGTTCCTTCTTCCAGAATTCAGTTCGATCATTTTGTCTACACCCAAAATGGAGATACACTGTACCTCTACAAAAATGGAGAACTCGGCTGCAAGGCGAAAAAAACAAATACAGTGTGTGTGCTCACACAAGCGGTCACCATCGGCAAAGATTTGGGCGGGTACTTGGACGACATGGCCATTTACAACCGCACCTTATCTCAGAACGACATTCAATCTCTTTTTTCGGCTCCGAGCAGTTGTGACATTATCAACAGTTTGCCAAGGGATCTGGCCCAAGAAACACTTCACATCATGCCCAACCCGAGTCAGAACGGATATTTTCAGTTGGAGTGGACGGAGCCGATACAAAGCATTGAAGCAGGGGACATGTCCGGACAGCCCGTGGAGCTTACTATTTCAGGACCAAATACCTTCTTCATTTCCTATTCGGGCATGTTTTTAGTAAAAGTCACCTCTGGCTCTGAAGTACATAGATTGAAGGTGATGGTGCGCTGAGCGAACCAGTGAGAAATCGGTATTACTCCGCCCCAATTTCCTTCAATCCCAGCTTACCCTCCATGGCCACAGCCAAGATCTTCCGTTGGGTGTTGTCCTGTTGGTCAAACGTAACGAGGCACACGCCTGGCTCTTGCCAGTCAAAATGTACGTTCGTGCTGTCCAAGTTGCCCGCATAGATCTCTGTGCCCACACTTTCCTTCAAGTCTTTGGCATTGATCTGGATGTTCACTAGAAATGGTTCGCCCATTCCTTCCTTTTCGGCGGTCACTACCACATTGGCATCGCTTGTAGGGTCTTGGCTTTTGATGTTGGCTTTCTTTTCGTTGCAAGCAAAAAGCGCCAGCAGGAAGGGTACTAAAAATAAGTGTTTCATAAAAGAGTGGTTTTGGGCAAGGTAGGGAAAAATGAACATAGTCTCAAAAGGTGTGAGAGATTCAAGGATTAACTCCTTATATAGAGAAAGGAGATGCACGCTCACCTCAAAAAGTTCAGCCCGCGCCTTTTCAAGATGTTTAAGCAAGCAGCCGACATGTCCAAAGCATCCATCAATACATGGAGATGTAATATTCGATCTTAACAGAAATCTTTAGCAGTGTATTAAGGGCTCTTATTTGTATCAAAATCGCAGAAATAAAATCAGATTTCATGTACCATTTTTGTTAAAAAAGGAAGAATCTGGTAGCAACCTTTTTACAGGTTTGGGCGTCCTTCGATCAAAAAAATGAAAATAGTGAAATATTATGCACAAGTAACTTGCAGAAAACGTGATCTTTTAGAATAAGTAGTAGGGACGTCAGCACGACCGCAAAAGTCAAATTATTTTTTTGCCTGAGGTAATATGTAGAAAAGAATGATTTTTTATTTGATACGTATTCTGTCAACCTTTATGCAATAATAACTCCTTGTTATCGTTATTGTTTTGAAAATTAGCTTTTGTATAGTAGTATTTTACTTTTAATAGAATATTAGCAAATAATAATTTCTTTTTATGAACAAGAAAATATCTGATTTTGAAGTAGAGAATACCGAACTGAAAGACGATGACTTTATTCCCTTCGTGCGTCAGTCTCCGGAGGTTGGCGAGTCGCAGAACAAGATCATAGAGGCGGCTAATTTTACATTAAATAGCGTGGCCAATATTAAGGACATAGCTCTAAACAACCTTCAGGTAGGAGATAGCCTTACATTTGGAGATAATGGTATGTGGCAAAATGTCTCCATAGCCAACAATGCGGTTCTAGTGGTGAATGCGCTCAACGCGCAAAATGGTAACGGAAGTTTCGCCAATCCTTTTAAATCGATCGATTTGTTATGTGACTACATTGACACCAACACGAATCCTGGGAATAACCAACCCAATTTATATGGTGCAAATTATACAATTTTAGTTTTTGGAGGCAGCTACACTACTTCAAGAAACCTGTGCAATGGAAATACATGGTATTTTTTCCCGGGGGCCAAAATCGAGTTTGTATATGATTCTGTATCCACATTTGCAAGTAGGTGGCTCTTTGACATGAACGGCAGCTTAAAGCTAAATTCCAATATTTCTTCCCGCTATGACATCCGTATTGCCGGATTTTTGGAGTTCGAATCTTCCAACGGACTATTTATTCGAGGCAGTTCTGTGGATACTTATAGTTACAGTGCCCATTACGTCAATGCGGAATTCTTTTCGGTGAGAAGCACATATAGCACCACTACCGAAGGCGTTATAGAGCTTAACCAATATCGCCCAAAAGAGCAGGTCCATACGATCAAGGGTAACCTAATTTCAGGTGCTATTCCCTTTATCCTTGGAAGGTTGAGCACTTCGCAACAACCTATAACACAGGGAGTAAATGCTCACATATCAGTAGAAAATGTTTTTGGAAGCATCATTGTGAATAGGATAGAGAACTCTGTTCTGTTCGATAATTGTAGCTTCGTTTTTGGGTCTCAATTCGTTCATTTGAAAGGGGCCCGTTATGGAAGTTTGACATTCAGAGATTGCAGGATAGGGTCTAATACGGGTGGGGATCTTTCTGTATTTGTTGTATACCAAGGTTTTGCCGCCGCTGCTACACTTGCATTGCACGATGTGTTTTTATTTTATGGCAGTCAGTCTTATTTGCCAAATACTACTGTGTTTGATGTGTCCGATTCAAGCATGGGAACTATCGCCCTTAAGGTAGATACATTGTTTCTGCGTAGTCACGATCTGATGAAATACTCAAGTTCCGATAGTAACATTGCAGATGTGACGAGTAAATTAACACACCTCTATTTGGCGGGATCCATTCGATATACTTACGGATACTGATCTGCTTCATCCATTTTACATGATTAAGTCAATCGCTAATTTATTTTACAATGAGTTCTAAGATATCACAACTTCAAAACGGGAATCCACTTCTTCCGACGGATTTGATTCCTATTGCCAGACCAGACGAGAACAACCCAAACGTATTTACTAATGTCAAAGTTTCGGCCAGTAATGTGATCACGGGCAGGAAATATGTCGTTTTAACCTGCTCCTCCACGCAGAGCTTTAGCTCTGCTTCTTATCTGAATTTGAATTCAAAGGCAGGGAATTCCCCAGAGTGGTATGATACGACGGGAAATATATTCGCACCGGGCGAAACGGGATTTTATAGATTAGGAGGATGTTTTTTATATAATAACCCTGCTGCAGCCCACTCTTTTGGCATACGAATAGAAAGAACAAACTCCGTTGTTTCAGGCAACAACGGAGTTTGGAGAATAATGCAAATTGATTGTCCTGCTCCCGGGTCTCCGCCAAATAGTTTTGGATATATCCGATTCACATTTGACGAGATTATTCAAATAGAGCATGTCGAAGATAAATTTCGCTTCAATATAGCGTGTACGCCTTCTATCTCTACCATAGCAAATGGCGGTGGCCTATACAACAGGTGGCATTTGATCATTGAAAAGCTTTAATAATGGCAACCCGCGGCATTTTGCTAATAGCACATGGACATCCGAATTATTACAGGATGGCATTTAATTGTGCCGTTTCGTTAAAAGCGACTTCGGGGCTTGCTGTGGCATTAGTGTGCGGAGATGGATATGAATACTCTTCCCGAGAACTGATGTATTTTGATCATGTCATCCCAATAGAAGAAGAGTACAGCACACTGCATGGTGAGATCAACTATACCTTGTTAAAGTTGAACATGTTTCACCTGTCACCTTTTGAGGAAACAATCTATATGGATTGCGATTCGCTTGCTCTTTATGCGAGGCCTTTGGAACAATTGTATTTATCTGCCAGCGCATACCCTATCCAATTCGATATTCAAAACGAGAAATGTGTATTGAGAAAGGAAACGGACGCAGACGATGTCATCCATTTCAGCCATTTGAAACGAGACAACGTGAGCATATGGCAAAAATATGAAATACCCTCAGGACAAGTGATGTATGACATACAGAGTACCTTCGCCTATTTCAGGAAAGAGCCCAAAGCTCAAGACTTTTTTGATATGGCTATTCGGCTATTCAAAGAGAACAAATTGGGCATCGCTCCAAGCTGGAAAGGTAGGATCATGGACGAGCCTTTCTTTATGATCGCTCAAGCAGTGAAGGCTTTAAAGATGCAAGTGCCTTTTACTCCAGTTTACTATCCTAGCCTTGATGGCTACATTGGATCAGAAGAACAACTAGAAAGAATTCTTAACGAATATTATTTCTATAGCATCCCAGGAACTCATTCACACGAAGTATTTCTGAACCTCTATAACGAACTTATCAAAGAATATTACCGACATGAAAAACTAGATCCTGCTCGCATGTTCTTCTATCAAAACAAACACGAGTACATGCCGGAGAGGATAAGCTTATAAAACACAACGAAGAAGCGACTTAATGTGCACACTCGAAAAATATTAATGAATAAATAGACGATAACCTATTCACTTTTGATACAATGGACAAGAAAATTTCAGGCCTTACCGAAGCTTTTGAGTTTGACAACCTCACGCTGTTCCCCGCTGCGGCAGAGGGAAGCACCGTTGCGATCAGCCCCGCCACGGTGGTGGGTCCACTTTCGATCAGCTATAATAATCTCAAGGCAAAGGTGACCGCCAAAACTTTAGTACCTGGGCGACATTATCGTATCACAAGTAATACGAGTGTTCGCAATCACCCAGCTTTATCTGGTGACATAGTTGTTCGTGCCCTGACCACCGATAGCTTTGCCCTGCAGGCCAACCAGGTTGCTTATGTCCCAGACTATAACAACAACGGCAATTATGAGGGCGTGCAAGCACATACTTCTATTGCTGTAGGTACGTGGCAAGGACAGTGGCAGCCTGTTACTGCTGTACTTACGGTAAGCAGTATTAGCGGTTTCCAAGTAGGAGAAATGATCACCTTACCAAATGGAAATGGGGCTTTCATTACAAAAATAGAGACCGGCAAACTGCATGTGTCCCGTATGGCAAAAAGCTTTACCAGCGGCACAGTGCAAGGGTCTCGCAGCAATGCATCTGCTACTGCCAGCAGTGCCGATTTTTCTGATTACCTAAGTAGCTACCCACTTGCCCAAGGCGACATCGTGATTTATGCCGGGTTTCATTTCCAAAAGAAGAAGACTTTGAGCGAGGTGGCCTTTGATCCTGATACCGACAATACGGCTTGGACTGCGCTCTTACCTGCCAGCCTTACTTATGGTTACAAACAGGAAACAGATGCTGTAGAATATAACTTCGCCAACGATACTCTCCTTGCGCGAAAGGACCGACGTGGCAACGAGGTACGGGTAGACCTTGGAAGCAGCGACGAAGGCAAGTATTGCATCATGTTATTCCGTTGGGGCGACGACAACTGCTCTGGCAATTACTTGCACAATGCGCGCCTAATCAACTCATTTAACAATCGGGTTGTAAAAAACAGCATCGTCAAGCCAAGCCTCTCCACTGCGGTCATTACTTTTGACCAAAGTCCTTTGTTGGACAGCACTTATCTGGATCGTGTAGCAGGCATGTTCCCTAATCCGGCCACCATCCTTGAAGCCTACTTAAAGGTCTTAACCCCTTCACAGAGTGGTTCTACCATTCAGATAGAATCGGAAGAAAATCCGAGTGCCATCCTGTTGCCCTCCACCGCTCCAGATACTTTACCGGTCATCTCCAAACTGAGTTTTACTCCTTTCCGTGTGGTCAATCCATTTGGGAGTGGCCTTCGCATAAGGAAGCTATCGGGCACTTCGGTATCAGGAAGTTTTCAAGTAATAGTCACGTTTTTGATTGAAAGGTAAGACATATGCACTTTTTCATTGATTCCACTCAGTTGCCCACACAAAGTGCGTCAAATATGAAGTTTGGCCCTGCTTTGGGTAGTGAAGCAACTAGATTTAATGTGACTACTCAGTTTGATCTGCCAAACGAAGCAAAAGCTTTTGCTTGTGTAGACGGAATGATGGTCGTGCAGCAAAATGACAGTTCACCCTCCACTTTGGTGAATGTCATCATAAAACCATTAAATACAACAAGAATAAAAGGCATCACAGTAAAGTACTATATATATCGAGGGATAAAACGGAGCAGCTTTTTTACAGGTACCAATATTAATGCAAGTGGCCCTACGAATACAGAGGCCGTTGCCACATACTGGAGTAACAGGGCACGCCTAGATCCCACACGTCCAATTGACGCCCCCTCACTTCTAGACTTCGGTTATGGAGCAAATACTTTACCACTCACAGATCCTACTAATCTAAATGAGAATAGACCCATTAAAGACATTTTCAAAGGAAAAGCTCCTGCAAAAGCTTTCCTAGTAAAAGAAGGCATGTGGATTGGCGATTTTGACAATACAACGATTGGGTTTGAAATAGAACTTGTCTCGGAGCTGAAGTCAATAAGTGATTTGACTTTGAAACTATATAGAGGCCCTTCAATTTTTCTCCAATCCAATAATGATGGAAGTTGGCTTGACAAAAGAAAAAAAGAAGCGGTGGCTGCTTATATAGACCCGGCAGCTTTTTTTGGTATGCACGGGGTCGTTGGTGTATCTACCACCACATATACCGATGGTGTAAAAGGCAAACCTGTTCCAAGAAACACACCGGGAAGTTTATATTCCGCACTCATTTCAAAATTTGCCAATAAAAACAGGGTATATTTAGACATAAAGAACGAAAGGGGACTTTCGTATAATTTTTATGGCAATTATGGTGGTGGAATACTTGGCTCCGAAATCATAAAGATAAATGGGGAGGATGCTCCATATAAACCTGAGAATTGGTTTTGGCCTATCTACTTTTTTGAAACTACTACAAGTGGCGGTTCCACCAAAAATAAAGTTGTTTTTAACTTACGAAAGAACGGCAACTCCCATCCAATTTTATATATAGAAGATAATAACCTAACCAGTCCAAATGATAAAAATAAAATCCGTTTTTTCAAAGGTGATGCTGTTGAGGATATAGGCTTTTGGTCAAAAGACATTACTCTTTATTTTCCTAAAAATACGGGCGGAAGTAACATAGCTTATCATATCCGAGTCAACTATTTCGTTGGTGACCCCATAGCAAAAGGAGACAGTCAACGATTAGCAAACGAACAATATTACGATTCCGCGTTTTGCTCGATCGATTTGGAGGACTTGGGCGATCCATCAGTTCAAAATGGCCATGTTCAAAACACAAGTGCAATTTTTATAAATGCTCCTTATGATGAGATTGTAGGTACTGGGAATTTTCAGTTTGCATCCCAATCAGGTGCTTATTGGGATACTGATAAAGTACTGTTTTATTCAAAGGCCATCGATAAGATAAATGGCTCAGGCAAAAAATATTTAAACACATATATAAGAAGATTTTCTCTCAAAAACAGCAATTACGATGCAGGACTGAAGAATGCGTTTCATGTAGTCTGCAAACGATATGATACAGCGTGGGGACTTGTTAACATTCTTGGATTAAATAATTATTTAAAAGATAATACGCCACAAGAAAAAGAGGACTTGATGATTTTGGGATTAACCACTGCGCAAGTTCAGGCTTTAAAAAACACTCCGGGACTCTCTTCCAACCATCCACGTTATTTATTTCTTGACAGAGACCACGATGGCTTTCTTGTCGACTCATCCTCCGAACACCACCGTTATTACAGATACTCCGTCAAAATACAGGGTTTAGATTCAGGCGGCCATCCAACCATTGTAACACCTAATACTGCTATTAGGGTTTACAGCAGAGATAATCTTTGCTTTTGTTCTGATGTTTTTACAGCTCGTGAAGTTGTGTCCAAAGGTGCCAATAGAATAGAGTTTAGGATTTATAGAGCTGGTGGTATCTATATCAATGACAATATAGACTTAGCATTATTAAGAAAATCAATAGTAACGGGAGAAAACACAGTGGGTCCAGACATTTCCGTTGCAGGTGACACAAGTTCTGTTCAAAGGATTTATTATCAGTATTATGAAAATGCCACAAGTGAACCTGTAGACATCTGCAGTTTTGATGTTGTCATGTCCAATGAAATGTCAAGAAATCCTAGCAAATCTCAGCATCTTGTAAAAACTATACCATCTACTTATTCCACTGTTCTAATAGAATTTAGTGGCGGGTCAGGGGCTCAAAGATCCCTTCAGGAAGACAGTTCAGGTAATATAATAACCACAACCAGTGAAAGTGGGAATGGATCAGGGTACAAAAACATGAAGTATCTGAACCAAGGGAAAAAAGCCTTCATGGTTCATTTCGTAACAGCATTAACTACTGGCAATGTCGTTTTTAACGGCACTAACAATTCGTTAGGGATAACCTTCTCCTTTTCTGGGACAAAGAGACGTTACGCAAATCCCGAGTTTGCCGCCGCGGTCTTAGGAGCATTAATAAGAAACGGTCGAGCTATTACCTCAACGGGATTTGGCTTTGGTGACGGTACTGCATACCCAAGTGGCGAACATGTGAATGGAAGGGCCATGGATTCCTCTTATTTTGGATCTACCGGTGGAACGTGGGCAAACGATGTCGAATTTATGAAGGCGTTGGATTACTTTGGAATTTGCATATTCCGAATCGGGCAAAATAGAACTACGCTGCAAACCAATCTTGGTAATGAAAACTTTAGTACAGCAACAGTGATAGTGGATACTGATGCTTTTATAACTAATGATCCAAATCCTGGGAGCACGTTACACGACAACCATCTTCATACTGCAAAAGTAAAACTTAAGAATAGGGTATGAAAAAACTAGAGACGTCCTATCAAAGTCTATTGTTTATATGGGTTTTGCTATTTGCGTCTTGTTCCAATCCGATAAAAAAAGATTCGGGAGAGATAGGCCAAGAAAACACAAAGGATTCTTCAGCAAAAAATACTATTGTAAAGGATAATGAAGTTGATGTATCTGATAACAGTGATTGCATTAATTATAAAATAACGGATTCATTGCAAATTGATACTACATTATCAAACGAAATACCACTCATTACTCCTTTACCTTTCGGTCCATTAATTGATAAATTAATGGATTTGAAGAAACCTACTTTTTTTTATACTGATCTAGTTGGGAAAGATTACTATGCAAGTAATAGAAGTTTGATGCCCACTTATAAGTTGCCGCCAATTGATAAAGTAAAATATCTGATAATAGACAAAGAGAACGAAATAAGCCCTTGTAGCAATACTAAATCCGAAAAGATAGGAGATTGGTTTAAAATAAGAAAATACAGATATCGACTCCCAGATAAAGGAAAATTTCAAGTGTATTATATGCCTAGTGATGAAAACGCATATGACGATTTCAAATCTAGTCTACCCGAAGAATGTTGTGGAGCTTTTTTATGTAACACGTATGGTTATCTTATACTATATGATACCCTAAAACGCGAAGCCAGATTATTATCCATATTTCATTCTTGCCTCGGAGATGCGGTTAATAGTCGACGCTTTTATATTGATAAAAACTACAATATATTTTTGCTTCATCAAATAGCTGTAGAAGGAAATGACCAAGCAGATATCTATTATGGCCCCTATTATCAAGTTGAGATTTTGGACGATGGTGAACTTAGTGTGGAAGTTTCACAAAATTCTTTTGATAATTTAAAACCTCTAAAAGCGAGTAAATAAATTAAATCCATCATCCGATAAACTTTTAATTTATGGCAGAGAATATCATACCAGTAAGCCAATTAGTGCCTGTCGACAAAATACCCAGTGATTTGTCTTTCCTTAAAGATGGGATAACTGCTGTCTTTTCAAATTTATATATATCGGATTTACAAGCAGACAGCAGTATCGAAAAAGACTATACATATTATAGTTTCAATTTAGTATCCTTTCAAAGAATAGCCGTAGACATACTTGGTACAGATGGTCTTGCCTTGGTGCTTAATCCTGGGATTGAGAACAATAATTATACTGAGATCCCTATTTCTATTGGATACTCTTGGCCAATATTAAAGTACATTGATTCTTTTCAATTAGAGAGTTTTAATTTTTCAGCTCAAGCCTTTTTTAATCTGTTATTGACGATAACAAATGCTACCGAACAAGACTTATTGTCCAATATCATTGAATTTCATTATGCTTGGACAGATGTTGCTCACGATGAGAATGAGGATGCCTCTGACTCTCCCGCTTTGGACGAAAGAAGTCCAATGGAAAAGTTCGCTGAATATTTTAACGATAATAATAGTCCTGTTCAACTAATATCCATTTCGTCATCTTCTGACTATTCAGAGGTATTAGATGATCTAGTTTCCCAGTTTTCTACCAACGGCAATACTTTTGACGTACTCAATGTTATCTATTCCCAGTATATATTAGCTACAAGCCTAGAAGAGACTTTTGCAAATATTGAACGTTTATTTCAACCATATTTCGGTGATTTTTCTATAGATGATATAAAAGCGCTGTTAGTTCCAAAAGTTTCGGCTTCCATAGATAGAATTGACCTTGCCCTACAGTTCCCGCGTTCAGTTTTAGTGCCCATAGATACGACTGTGGGTTCTCCTACATTAGGTCAGCCGAATCCTGATCCTAATGCTTATTCTTTACTCATCTTTCAAGCAGGTAGTCTATTCTATTCCACCCAAGAAGGATTAAGCTTTGAGGAATTATCCAGTTTCAGTTTTCCCAAATCAGAAATAGCGGGCACAGGCCTCACCCTGGAAGTAGAAAACCTTAAACTCGACCTCAGTCGCACCACCAATATCCCCGAAGCCTCCGCCGACGGCCGCCCCGACGACTTTGTAGGTGTATTTGTAGAACACGCCGAAATTGGCCTTCCCAAACAATGGGCAGACAATGGCGTTTCTGCCAAGATATTCGGCAAGAACCTGATTATCGGCACGGGAGGTTTGAGTGGGACCATTGGGCTACAAGACGGTGCAGGTACCCTCAACAAGAAATTCGGCAACGGCTTTGCCGTGGAATTGGATGCTTTTGATCTCACTTTCCAGCAAAATGTGATCACAGGCTCACACATCAAAGGTGCCCTCACCATTCTTGGCTTCAAGGACAAAACTACTGGCTTCGCCAAATAGGTAGGTATCGATGTCGGCATCAAGGGCAATGGTGATTTTTACGTCACCGCCAAACCCGAAGGTGGCTTTACCATCGCCATTCCCAACGTGCTCGAATACACGGTGAAAAGTCTCAGCGTAGGCGAGCAGAACGATAAGTATTTCCTTTCCACTTCGGGGAACCTGAAGATGACCATGTCGGGCGCGGGTGGTTTGCTGAGCAAATTCCTTCCAAAAGATTTGGCCCTAGACAAGTTCATCATTTGGAGCGACGGTAGTTTCGAGATCAAGGGCGGTAGCATCAAGCTCACCGAACCGGTAAAAATCAGTCTAGGTCCTGCCAAGATCAGCGTGACGGCCATTCACATGGGCTCGTACGAGAAGACAGTCGGCGGTGCCATGCGCAAATACCGTTACATCGGTTTTGATGGGGGTATTGCGGTGAATCCCGGTGGCGTGGATGCCCGTGGAGACGGGGTGAAAATCTATTTTACGGTAGATGGTGGGCCTTTCGACTTGTTTGTGCGCATTCAAGGCTTGGCCATTGACCTGATCATCCCGGGCAGTGCTTCGGCAGATTCGGCCACGGCGGTGATCAAGGGCTTCTTGTCGATGCGCGACCCAGATCCAGATTATCCTTCCACAGGTACTGAATACATAGGCGGGGTGGATGTTTCCTTGCCGAAGATCGGCCTGCGTATTGCTTCGTCGATGCGCATGGCTCCTTCTGTGCCTGCTTTTGTGATCGATGCCTCCGTGGAGTTGCCTTCTCCTATTCCGTTGGCTTCCACAGGATTAGGTCTTTATGGCTTCCGTGGATTGCTGGGCATGCGCTATATCGTGTCCAAGCAAGCGGCCAAACTGTCGGCCGATGCTTCTTGGTACGAGTACTACCAAGCCAAGGTGGCCCCACAAAATGAAGTGGGGGTGAACGTGTCCAAAATGAGCCAACGACCTGGTTTTACCGTCGGTGCTGGACTTTCGTTTGGCACATTGGATACGGGTTATACCTTCTCGGCCAAACTGATGGTGTTGTTCTCAGACAAGACCTTGTACATAGAAGGGAAACTGGCGCTGCTGCG
>Ga0164241_10002854_pt1 | contig 18120 bp, 9 predicted proteins | sample OricomyardsoilBY_FD_108780 | JGI IMG/M metagenome (GOLD analysis project Ga0164241, IMG submission 108780) | Backyard soil microbial communities from Emeryville, California, USA - Original compost - Back yard soil (BY) | ecosystem: Environmental > Terrestrial > Soil > Unclassified | place: USA...
CAGGCGCAAATAGCCGATACTTCTAAACAATTGAATTCGGAGAATAAATGGATCGAAAGCCTGGATGATTACATTGGCCTTAAACTGGGAGTCAGTAATAACATTGAGACTTTCTCACTCAACGTAAACGATAATACCTACACGCTTTATCCTAACACCTCCAACGTGGCGAGGCTGTATTTCAATTTTCGTATGATTTCGCTTTATTATAGTTATGTCCCGCTTTTTTTACCAGGCAATAATGATGACGACACAAAAGGAAAAACAAGTAGTGTTGGTTATGGCCTGGATTTTACGTTCGCGAAAGTTTCTACGAGTTTATCCTATGACCGTACTGAAGGTTATTATTTAAAAAACACATTGTTTTATGACAGAACCTGGGAACCCGGCGATGAGTACATCCTGTTTCCCAACCTTGTTACCAAGAGTATTGAAGGAGAAACCAGTTATAAATTAAATCCTAATTTTTCACGGAGCGCTGTTAGCTCACAGACTTCGCGCCAGCTTAAAAGTGCAGGTAGTTTTATTCCAACCCTTATTTACAGATATTACATCACAGAAAACCAACCCGTGGGGGGAGCGCAGCATTCTAAAAACTTTCAGTTGATCTTAGGCGCCGGATATTATTATACCTATGTTCTTAAAAAGAATTTTTATATTTCGGGCGGCGCTATGCCTGGTCTTGGATATATGTTTACAGGATTAAAATTCAATCACGCGGGTGAAAACGAAGTGGTCAATAAAAGCATTCCAATCGGGCTAATATCAGGACAGGCGGGTGTGGGATATAATGGACGATTATTTTATGCGGGCGCTTACTGGAGTGGTTCCAATGCAGGTTACAAGCCAAAAAATGCTACCGCCGTCAACACCAATTCGACATTCTATTACCAATTCTTTGTTGGTTACCGCTTCAAAGCGCCTAAATTCCTGCGCAAGAGTTATGATGATGTGATGGATTTTTTGTTGGAATAATAGGTTGCTTCTTTCGTGTATATTTGTTTCTCTTTTTGAGATAGAAAATGTGAAGCGTTTTCAACGTGATTGAAATTATGAAATAGCCATTTTCTTTTCAAACTGCAAAAGACAGAGAGATCAATTTATCAAAGATGGAAGAGACATTGAATATCAGCAGCACCGAACCTGGAATACAAAAATGCAAAAACTGCGGTAGTATAGTCAGCGGTAAATTTTGTCCCGAATGTGGGCAGAGTACCGATACCAGGCGTTTCTCTGCCAAGACGATCGTTCATGACTTTATGCATGGATTTCTTCATATCGATCACATCCTGGCGCACACATTAAAGGCACTTTTGACAAAGCCCGGAGTAACACTTCGCGGTTACCTTCATGGCGAACGGGTACGATATGCAAACCCTTTCACCATGATTCTTGTGTTTGGTGCATTGACATCCTTGTTGATGGGAAAGGTAAACATGGAAAGCCTGATTGTTGATTTGAATATCACTGCAAAGCAGTTTGTGGATACCGAATCGTGGAATTTTTCAGTAAAGCATTTTACTTATCGTGTTATACTCGGCATTCCCGTGTACGCGCTTGTATCCAGGTTTTTCTACTTTAAAAAGCCATTTAATTATACGGAGCATCTTATTGTTAACACCTTTATCAGGGCCATGGCAGACGTGTTTATTGTGATCGCTGCATTGATCTTAATTTTAGTTCAACAAGACACAGCGGTCCTTGTGGTAAAATTGATCGTGATCTTTGTAATACTTTTATATTATGGATGGTCTTTTTCGCGCCTTTTCGATGGCCGGGTTACCGTATTTGGATTTTTAAAAGGTTTCGTGTGTGCATTACTGTCACTTTCGATTGAATTGTTTCTGCTGAGTCTTTTGATAATGGATTAGTAGTGTGCTATGATTCCCTTTTATTTATTTTCTTCGTAATTTTCTTGGTTTCCATTAGTGCAGATAAATTATACTTCAATGCTGAAGCTGTAAATTAAATCGTGTGGCACGTCCTTTCTTATTTGGAAAGAAGCGTTTTTAAAAGGTAAATCTCCAGGTTTAATAAAAGCAACGGGTTTTATTCCATGGGCAATGCCTGCATCAATTCTTACATGAAAAGTTAGGTTGTCGGATGTGAACTGAAAATATCTGTAATGTGGCAAGCGATCCAAGATTATTACTTGTGTATTTGTAGAACTATCTTGAGTTAACTGACTTAACAAAGTTTCGTATTTGATTATTGATTCCAAATTATGGATAATGAAAAGAGGTGCCCTGTAATTATCTGCAAAATCATTCTCAGATAAGTGAATTTTCAAATCTGAAATATCAAAATTTAATAGCTCGATTAGTCTTTTTGTAAATTGAAGAAGCATTCGCATCGAAAACTCTGACTGATTGTATTTGTCGAAATATGACACAGAGAAGCTTTTCCCCGAAACCTTTTTTGCAAATTCTGCCCTGTTGGATAAGCTGTTCCATACCTGTTCTGCCAATGCACTACTATTGCAGTCTCTTGGTAGGGTACTAATCTTAGCCTCAAAAAGTTCAAACTTAATTTCGGGTATAGGACAATCTTTTGTATGCAGTAATGATGGGGTTGCAACCCTATAGTAATTAATCTCCTTTTGCTCCAAAATTGTAGCACTTAGGTTAGGAAAATCTACTGCACTAACAAAATTATAGCATTGGTTGTTATTTAATTTCACTTCAAAATGTGTGTTGTATGTTTCTACCTGGGGATTTACAGCTTGTTTCAAACTCAACATTGTTGAAAGTTTGTGAAGCGTAAGAACATCTTCTGTACTGTTGCATTGGATGTTTTGTGAAACAACAATATTCACATTAATTCCTTTTCGTTTTAAGTCTTCTATCCATTCAATATTTTCTACATCCCAGTCATTAACAATATGCTGCGTAAATATGTTTAGTGTTCGGATGCCATGATGATAATGCAGGCTACTTAATTCATTTTTAATTGTAGATAATACAGTGCTTGTGTTTGCTTGATTTAGCTGTGCCGGTATCTGGTTTGCAAGTGCAATTTTTAGCCATTCAATAGCCATGTGCCTATCCAGCTCTTCAATATGCCACTGAGATTTTCTGTCAATCAAACATTTGGTGCATGCAGTACTACAATCGCAATTATCAAGAATTTTAAATGATTTTTGCAAAATGTCTTTTAGGTGGATGGGTAATTGCGAAGCATAACCTGCACCACCTTTAGCCGTGTCGTAAATAAATACGGTTTGGTATCCTTTATATTGTTTCACGCCAAATCCTAATTCCCCTTCTTCAATACCAATAAATTCTGCCAACGATTTTGTGATAATAACACCCAATGAATACGTTAAAGAATTATCATTGACGAAATTGCCATCAACGTTTAGAAATCTTAGTTCTGTGAAATCGGTTTTGAAACTTGCTCCTAGCACAATATGGTCGTGCACATTTGTGGCAGCACAATCTTTATCTCCATCAGCCTTTTTCCCACCTCTTAATCTCTTATGGCCTTGCAGTTGATTGTTAGTGTCAGCTACTCTTCCACAATCAAGGCATAAGCTATAACCAGTTCCGGTTCCTTTATTAAAGTATAAAATTTTAGCATCATCACCATCGGCCTGTGTTCTCATCTCAATCATTGCCTTTTGTTCATTTGTCCAGGGACGTAAATTGACAAGCAATGGTTCAATATATTGTGGTTTTGGTTTTTCGGAAACCACGCGGGTGGGATTACTCAATAGATCAACGGCAAACCCAACTGGTTCCACCACTTCGGTATACGCACCATTATGCTCACCTAAATCAACTCCGGTGAAAGCATCATGGCTTCCACAGTGTGAACATGTTTTTATGTCATCCGTTTCTTTTACCAGTCTTTGATACCCACAATTCTTACACGCTTGTACCAATTCCCTGCTTGAGTCCTGTCCCCACAATGTTTTCATGATAATCCCGGCAGGTTCGTAGCTCAATCCGTCAATCAAAACAGTATTTCCCGGAGCAAATTCAGTCAAAGCTTGCGTAATAGGATAAGAAGCATTTTCCTTTATTTCCGTTTTGCCCATGTCCTTTATACTGGAATATTCAAACTCGGCAATGCCAGTAGGAAGCCCTGCGTTAGGTAAAAAACTATTTTCAGCCAGAAATTTAAGAATGTGTTTATCCAGGTATTGTCGCTTTCTATAGTTCATTGCTTTATAAGCGGGGCTATTATCTCCAAATTCAACCCTGAGCTTTTCCAGGCTTTCTTCAAATCTTTCCAATTGCAATTTTATCGCACTGCAGAGCTTGGTCATATTTTCAACCACCAGGTATCTAAGCATAGCTGCATCGGTAGATTGCAGGGGCGTGCTTTTAACCAGATAGTCAAATTGCGGCTTGAATAAGTTAACGTCCAATGTATCCAGCCATTGAAGAAATTCCTCTGCAATAGCAGGTTGCCCCTCGACGAAAAAATATTGTACAGTGTCCTTAATTCTCAAACCACTTCTTGCACTGCTTCGCACAAAAGCTCCTAATAACAACGAATTGACATGCCTCAAAACAATGTGTTTACTATCAAACTGCAATGACGGGGCTGCAATCTTGTGTTCTAACGCCCATTGAGGATTATTCATGGTACGCAATCCTATAGGATTGGGTGTACAAAAGGTTAAAGCCAGAGATTTGTTCTCAGACCTTCTTCCTGCGCGGCCAGTACGCTGCAAATAGTTGGCGGGCATGGGTGGTACATTGCTCATTACAACGGCTGAAATACCGCCAATATCTACTCCCATTTCCATAGTGGTAGAACAACTGAGTACATTTATTTCTCCTCCTTCAAATTGTTTTTCTAATTCTGAAAGTCTTTTTTTTGCTTGTTGAGCAGAATGTTCACCGGCAACAAAAAGTTTACGTGGTGAAAATATTTTTTCGTGTATGTCGTTCCATAACCCTTTTTCACGGGCTTCAATGCTATTCGCTTCCACCCAATCATTAACAGCAGCATCAGATATTAAATCATTTTTTTCATCCCTGTGAAAGGGATAATTATAAGTGGGAAAGCTGTGTTCTATCATTGGCTGATGGATACGATAGCTGCGAATATTTTTTTCTGTTAAGCTACCTTTTATCCAGGGTGAATAACCTCGGAAAATTTTGTCAATCAATCGGTGGTGTACCGGGCAGAGATATTGCTTTCCAGCTAACTCAAGTAACGATTTTTCTAGAAGGTTTAACTTAAAGCCCTCGCCATCGGCTGTCAATAAACGACCCTTGATGGTTTCCCACATCTTGTTCAGCAATTCATTTAGTTGATCTTCCTGTTCATGCGAAATATCGGATTTGTTATGAAAGCCTAAACCAGCACAAAGCAGCAATACCAACCTTGATTGTACGGTTGATCTCCGGTTAAACTGTGGCCACCTAATCACATTTGATAATTGTGAGTCGCTTGAATAAATTGGGTTTTGCCTATAAAATCTTGTCGTGAACTTGTACAATTCCATTTCATAAACAAAATGAAAACCGTATCGAATTATATAATCTACAGCAATTTTAAGCAACCCTCTCCATTCTTCTAAGTTGATGCCTAAAGTTGATGCCTCTATAGGTAAAACCACATCTTCTAATGCAGGAAAGACTAGGTTTACCAATCCCAAATTTTCTAAAGAACGATCTCGCTGCAGCCTGCGTGCTATCTGGTCGTATAGCAGTCCTTTTGCATACCAATCACTTTCTGTTACCACATTATCGCCTTTCGACACTTTCTCAAAAAGTTGTTTGAACTCTGTTTGTATTTTTATCTTATCCAACAGATCAGACCAGGTTGCCCTACTTTTTTTTAAGTTAACTGTGCCGGAAAACTGTTGGTTTATTTCTTCTACTTTTTTCTCAAAACCTTTTCTTGCAAACGGTGGTGCAGTTTCAAGCTGTTGGATATAATAAGCTCTTTCTGCCTGCAATTGTGTAATATCCACGTTTTGATTCTGATTTGGCAAATTGCTTAGCAACTGGTGGTAAATTTGGTAACGTGTCCAATTAGCTTCCGAATCAATATTGATGAGTGCCGAAATTTTTGCTGTACCTTGACGGCTATCCGTGAAAGAAATATACTTTCTCCCTTCGTTTAATGCTTTGCCGGTACGGTTAGGATTTGCTTGGGTTTGCTCTAAAATAACATCTGCCAAAACCCTGTTTGCAAATGCTGACGAAATTCTAAAATGCATTGCGTCCTCATGCGTTTCCCCACAATATGGGCAGTGTAGCCCACTAGCTTGTAAGAGCGCATCGCCTTCGGTGATAAGCCCGGTTTCATCAATTTTGCAAGGAATTAATTCATCAGATTTGAAATTGCTTGCGGCATTATTTTTTACAAAGCGAACTAAATTTACACGAGTCTGTGTTGAGTTGATTTCTTCAGTATCATCTCCATCTATGCTGAAGGCTTCATATCCTGTAGATGCTTTTTGCCTTATCCGCCTTGTTGCATCTGTTTCGCCTTCCATCATCATATTGCCACAACTATTACAAGCAACTAATTCTAAAAGCGGATAACCACAATTACAATTCTTTTCGGCAATGGTCGTCATTCTACCAGTGGCTTTATTGGGAACACGCCCTTGATGTTCTGGGCAATTAGGGTTGGTACAAACATATACGCCACCAATTCCTCTTGCAAAAAAATGACCTCTCAGAGGCAACAAGTTTTGATGGTTGATTTTAGTATCAGCAATTTGATCAATGCTGCTCAGTATTTGAGATTGCTTTTCAACTGAAAGGGTTTTACCAATTTCTTTAATTGACAAACTCGTTTTGTTTAATAATTGATTTCGCAACTGTTTTATAGCAGGTGCGGTAAGGTTTGGAGACAGGTCCTTAATTGCTGTATCTGGTATTTTATTATTTACTTGTTGTCCTTTGATTATTTCAATTTGGTCAGGGCGAATATTGCAAAGGTTGGACATATAACGCACCAACGCATCAGTATTGCCGCCACCCACTGTAGCAGACGTAATAGCAAATCTTAGCTGAGTTGTATCACATTCAAAAGCTATAATAACCCTGCGAATGAGCAAAGCCATTTCCGCCGCTGATGACCCTGTAAGGGTGTGGGCTTCATCCAACAAAATCCATCGAAGTTTTCCTTTTGATTTCTCAATGATTGGGGCATCTGCATTCCTCACCAACATATATTCCAACATGGTGGGATTAGTAAATAAAATTTGAGGCGGTTGTTTGCGAATGCTATCCCTGTCAATTAATTCGGGAAGGGCATTTTCTTTTTCGCTTATGCTTTTTATTTTATTCGATGTATCGCCTGTGAGCAATGCATAGCGAATGCCATCTAAAGCCGAACACCAGGCATGCATTCTTTTCTTTTGGCTCGCTATTAAGGCATTGAGCGGATATAAAAAAATGGCGCTTACTCCTTCTGAGACACGGCTGTGTTGGTAAATGTCATGCAGCACGGGAAGCATGAAACATTCCGTTTTTCCTGAACCTGTACCAGTAGTTACAGCTATTGATTTCTTCTGCTGAAGTAAAGTTCGCCAACTCTTCAGTTGATGTTTATACGGATAACGTTCTTTAGGAAATTTAAACTCTTCATTTTTTATATTATCGAGTGCTTTAATAAACCCAGGGAGAAATACATCTGTCACATCTTCAAATTTTTTATCAGCCTCCTCCCAGGGAAAAGTAGCCTGGAACACAGGCTCAGCTAATAACGGCTCTAATGAAAAGATATACCTGAAATAATCCTGCATTTGCTTATCACCGGTTGCCCAAAGCGAAAGTGTTGCGTCAGTCAATCGTTGTTCTGTTTTTTTATAGAATTTTTCAAAGTTCATAGTAGATAGATTTAGTTTGATGTTGATAAGCAGTGATATAATACTTTGGTATAAAGATCAGGGGCAACAAATTGTGCATATTGAATATTGCGCCGTAAATTGGAAACAAAGTCATTGTCTTCCCAAATAGATTTTTCAGCAATACCTTTTATTGATTCTGCAATAGCAATAGGCGCACGTAGTAATAATTTTACCGGATAATTATTGTCGACAGGAATATTATAATCGCGGGTTGTATGCGGTGTATGTTGCGGAAGTTCGGTTAGTACCCGCTCACCCAATTTGGCCCTTGCTTCGTTGATGACTTGATTGGTAACTCGTGTGGCATTGTTTATTTTTTGCCCACCGATATGTAAATACAATGCATTTAAATTTGCTTCCTGAAAGTATTTTCCCATAAGTTCATACAAGCAGTCTGCATATTCTCTTCCAATCCAAATCTCGGCTGCCACAACCGCATTTTCCCAATCCTCTTTTTGAATCCAATGAAAATAGAAGCCCAAATCTTGCTCCAATTCATCTACCTGTTTTTGAATAAATTCATCTGTGTTTTCCTGATTTATACCTAAAAAGAAAAATGCTTTTACAGCTAGTTTTGAACTATGGCCTATAGCACGTATTTGGTCAAACGTAGAAAACGGTATTTGCTGTTGAAGGCAAATAGTATAGTAAGCCTGTAGCTCCTTCCAAGGCAAAGATGAGTAATCAGATTCAAGCAACACCGTATGTAACTGGCTAATTCTTTCGGAAGAACTTTTTCCTTCGTATTCAGGATCGGTATTAATAAACCGTGGTTGTAATTGCTTGCCGTTTGATATATTTGAAATGATTATAAATTGCCCGTTCGTTATCTTTTCTGATAGATGGTGATAATTCTCCTCATCAGTGTGCAGCCCTAGCAACTGTATATCTTCAAACTTACAATTCAAAGGCACAGCAAATAATTGTAGTGGATCGCCTGTACCCTCCATCATTATTTTACGTTCGAATTGCGTACTTACATCATTGATAGCATGACTAAATTCTTTTATACAATAACTCCGTTTTAAGTTTCCATTTAAGACCTCAATCATTACGATGTTATCGTACTTCATTATATCTGCCAGGTAAAATAACCTTTGCAGTTCTTCTTTGAAATTTATCAATGGCTGATGTGCGAAATGAATGGTTTTTGAAATTACTACCTGCTCTCTAAGCTTGTTCCAGAACTTTACAACAGTTTCTTCTGTGTTTGTTGTAAGTATGCGAATGCCCTGTAAATCATTAAATGTGAGAATAACCCCTTCATTGAGCAGGATGCCGTCTTTATCAACTAATCCAATTCCTGAGAATGGCGTAGCTATATCAAAATTGAGTGCTCTTTGATTTCCATGTTTTAGTTTAAATGGGATAGAATCGGGTACCGAAAGTTGTTCTGTATTAAGCTGCAAGCGAAAACCGTTATTACTTGTTGTAGCAGAAAATCTAGAAGATTCTGCGATTGTAATATTGAATGAATGCCGGTCATTCCATTTCAATGTTGCAGAATCCAGCTTTTGATCGCTTATTTCTAATTTTAAGCCGCCGATATTGTATGCTGCATCATAGGCTATAATACCATTACGCTCAATCTTTACATCTATTAAGCCAAGAGGCAATGGATTGTGGCCATCTGATAATTGCCATAAGCTATTAGAGCCGGCGCTTCTAAAATGCACTTTATAGCTTTTGGGCGCTACTATTTTCCCTTCACTGTCGTAAACGTATAATCTAAGTTGACTGTTTACAACCACTGTATCAGTTTTTCGCATCCACGATGGTTTCTCACTTCTAATATTCCACTCAAACGAATCTACATTAGAAAAATATTGGTATGTTAAGCCAGCTTTGGTAGCAGATACTTCTCCTTCGAATTGGATTGCTTTAAGTGCGTGGCCATCTATTCGAACTAAATCATTTTGTTCAGCAGAAAGCTGCCAGTCTGTTGGTAATATTAAAAGCGCATTTGTACTATTAATGGCGTTCCCTTTTACCAACCGCCATTCATTGTCTCCAAAATTTGTCCAAAGTGTTGGCGTATGAATTGTAGGATGTACAGGGATTAAATCGTTTATTTCCCATCGTTCATCATTGCAAATACAATAAAATTGTGGCGAAAGCCCTGCCGGGTTCCATCGAAGTAAATTTTGATTTTCCCACTCGGTTCTATAATCTCCTCCAAGCGTTTTTCTAAAAGAACAAATAAGCCTTTCATCAAGATAAAGATGGTAAGTTCTTTCATCTGCCGTTTCTGAAAGATTGAGTATTTCAGACAATGAGTATGCAGTGTATTTACTTCCAAAGCCTATGCGTAAATGAACCTTAGCTACGCTATCTTTCATATCCAGCACCCAGAATATTTTAGGCCGCATCGCTCTTGCAGTTTTGCTAAGCTGATGCTTACGTACCTGTAAAGCTGTTTGAATTTCTTTAAGAACGCTATTGCTTTCCAATAAGGCGGTATATGTATCCTCGTTGTTTAAAATTGAGTTAATGATGGAAAGACAATTCTCGTAAATAGTGTCGTTACGACTTGAAACAGGTAATAGCTTTAGGAGTTGGGGCTGTAATGCAATTTCTTCAATGGTATTTGGCTTTAATTCTAATAATGCCAGCAAAAATTCTTGATAATAACTTTTGTTTTCGGCAACATGTTTAATAGGAATTCCTCCTTGTAGCAATAATGTTCTAAAGTAAAGTGTATTTTGCTTTTGAATCCATTTAACGCCTAACGTCAGCGCACCAATCCTCGCATATTCATAAAGAACATCGGCTGTTACATCTTTATTTTCCTCCCTACCTAACGAATTAAACACATCTTGTATCCTTGGAGAGCCGCCATTATAATTTCTTTTCCACCATTCGGCAAAATATAAAGCAGCATCTCTTGCATCAAGATTATATAATCGAACTTGATTTAATTTGGATTGCAGTTGTGCAAATTCCAAATCGGACAAATTATACTTCCATAGGGATCGACCGTCGTGTTTTACTAAACTACGATTGGCTAATATTGTTGAAAAGAATTCCATGATGATAAAGTTTCGTATGGCAAAAATGAAAGGCATCTGTGCAGCTAATCTGCACCGTAATTATTAGTTTGTTTTTTTAGTCTTTCCCAAAGTTTGTTCCTCAAGGTCGCAGGTTTCAGCACTGTCATATTCTCAGCGTAAGAAAGTATGAGTGATTCAATCTCGTAGTTCAGTTTAACTTTTAAGGTAAGTATATTTTTACGGATAATCTGCGAGCCGTGTAAGGGCTTCGATTGAATATAGGGGATTATCGCATCTGAAAGTATAATCTCTACATTTTCTACTGGTGCATCCAGATTATTGCTTACGCCAATGACGTCATCAAAATATTCCGCAAAATTGATGGAAGAATTATGATAAAAAGTTTTATGTGTGTTGATCGATTCTATTCTGTCGATTGCCAGGTTTTGCAACAGATTGATCTCATGATTCCAGCCAAAAAGGAACCACCTATTATTATATTGCTTTAAATAGTAGGGCGATATCACAACACTATCTGCTTTTTTGGCTTTGAAACTTTTATACTTTACTGTTAATGTTTGCTGGTGAATGATATATTGGTACAAACTACTGAGGTATTCAATACCTCTTAAAAACTCATTACTCTCAAAATGCATTACTTCCGAAGTGCTGTGCTGTAAATTTAAACCAGCAACCAATTTTGTATTCACCTCATGCAGCCATTCAAATCCAGGCAATTTGTTAATGTGATTAAGTGTTTGCAAAGCTGTTTTAAGTTGTGCTTCATCATGAGGACTAATAACTTTCTTGAGTATCGAAAAATCAAAGTCACTATAGCGGTAATAAACTCTCTTGCCATCTTTATATTTTTCGATTGGAGCATTGTATCCCGCTTCGCTTTCCATAAACCTGATGTCTTCAAAAATTTGCCTTCGAGATATTTCCATCTCAGTTCCATTATATTCGGTAAGTTTCAAGGAACACTGTTTGATAAGGTCTTCAATAAAATATTTTTTAAACTTATTGGCTAAACATTTATCTAGTGCATTGTAGCGAATTTGAGCATGTTTGTTGGTTGACATTAATTTTAGATTTAATAATTAAGACTACCAGATGAAAAATTTGATGAGATGTCTAACTGACCGGCATCATTTGTTGAAGACAACTCTGTCTAAGCAAATATTTTTTTACAATGAGTGTGAAATCTAAATAATGAAATAAAACGGTACACTTTCCAACGCGGGTATTACCTTCCAAACGATTCACCTATGCGAAATGTAATACTGTAATCGCCTTTACCTACACCACCATCAATTCCGATATTTATTTTTTCTTTCGGCAGCATTTTAAAACGCATGCCCGCGCCCACGCCGGGGAGAAGCCCACTGGCGGAAATGTCAGAGAATTTAGGCACGGCAGTTGCAACTCCGGCAAATGCCACCATGCCCCAGCGTTTATAAAAATTCCAGCGGTATTCTGATTGTAAGGCATATACCTGGTTGTCACGGTACCTGCCTTCTGAATATCCCCTGATGTCATCGCCACCCACAACAGTTTGTCCTTCAAAAGGCACATTACCCGACGCGATGTTAAAGCTTGCCCGTATGGCTAATATCTTTTTTTCACTTTGTTTATTCAGGTTAAAGAATTGATTGTATGTAATTAAATATCTTTCAAATTCATAATCGCTGCCGGCCCAGCTTCTGTAAAATTGATTCTTGAAATTCAGGAACATTCCGTGCGTGGGATTTTGAACATGGTCCCTGGTATCGTTGGTAATAATATAACCTACGTTGTTCAGCGTGCTCAGGCTTACCGAATCATGCCCCGACACATCGGGAAAGCCGAAGGTGGTGGTTGATTTAATAAATGAGGCTGTGGGACCAAGATAGATCCGTTTGAAAATATTGCGTTGTACCTGTAGTACCAATAGGTTTGCCTTTGTTGAATAGTCGTAAAAATTGCCTGTTGAAGCAGCAGGGTCTTCCATGAAGTATTGGAAGTTGATATCCATAGTGCCTACAGCCGCGGTTACACGCCAACGATCCTGTGCAAAATAAAGCTTTGTAAAGCCCATGGCAACATAGCTTTTTTGCGTGGTGTACATACCAAAAATACCGGTGTTAGAAGAAGGCGAGATCGTGTCCCTCTTATTCAGTTTATAGTATTTGGATACAAATGCCCCCAAAATAGCGCCCTGTGTACGGTTATAATTAATCATAGGAATGGCTGCAATGCTGGGCTCCTGCCTTTTTTTGGTAGCGGCACTTGAGCGTTGGCCATTCGCAACAACAAATGCAAAGAGTAAAAAGAAAAGAAGTTTTATAAACTTTTGTATCATATTAATTTGGTTTATGTCCTGTGCCCCGGAAGACTTACATTAGCGGAAAGATAGTTTTTTATAACAAACAAAATAAGGCATGATAATATTTTTGAAAACTAATTCAGTTTCTTATAACCTGCTTAGATGAATTGGACCAATATCTTTACATCAAATGGTTTCCTTCCGATAATAAAATTACCTTTAATGTTTACCTGCTGTACAAAAGAGATTAACGCTTCCCGCGGTGCAGCATGTGCAGGGTTTTCTGCTAAAATATTTTTCCGTTAGCAGAACGATTTGCTATTAATGTTCTTTCATAATACACGTTTTTGTATGATTTAAAAATTGTGTTTAACTCGTCTTCCTGTAATTAAAAATCGCAGCGCCGTTTAGCAGTAAAGCAAATATTACCAGGTAAAGAAATTCCATTTTCACCTGTGCAAAACCGCTTCCTTTCAACACAATCAATCGGACAACCGTAATAAAATGCGTAACCGGTGTAAGATTTGAAATTTGTCGCGCCCATGCAGGCATGCTGTCAACACTGGTAAAAAAGCCGCTCATCAGCATGAAGACCATCATAAAGAAAAAGGCAACAAACATAGCTTGTAACTGGCTGTTGCTAAAGGTGGATATCAGCAACCCAAAGCCCAATAAAGCAATGAGATAAATTCCCGCGAAAAGATAAAGCACGGGTATGCTTCCCTTAGGAAAAATGCCATATACAACATACATAACCGTAAGTCCAATCGTGAAAACAATGATGCCTACAATCCAGAAGGGGATGAGCTTTCCGAGAATAAACTGCCATTTTTTTATAGGGGAAACATTGATCTGTTCGATGGTTCCGATTTCTTTTTCCCTTACAATATTCAGTGCAGTAATAAATCCGCCTATCAATGTAAGCAGCAATACCAATATGCCGGGCACCATATAATATTTGTATTCTTCAAGCGGGTTGTACCATACAGAATAGGTTACATCAATGCGGGGCGCTGTGGCTATTGTACTGCTTTTTGGGCTTTTGATATTCACATCCAGCGAGCTGTTGAAATCTGCTAAAACAGCCATCAGGTAGCCGCCTCCAATCGCTGATTTTGTTCCGTTGATGGCATCCACCGCCATGTTCACTTTCTGGCTGCCTTCGCGTACCAGGTTGCGTTCAAAGCCGTTGGGTATTTCCAATATAATATCTGCTTCATTTTTCTCAATCATTTCCAAAGCATCGGTATAGGAAATGGTATTGCCTACGATGCGGAAATAACCCGATGATGCAATTTTATTCAGCAGTTCTTGCGAATAAGTGCTGCGGTCATAATCGACGAAAGCAACATTAACATTCTTTACTTCAAAGTTTGCTGCCAGCGGAAGAATAATCAACTGAAAAGTGGGCACAGCAAACATCATGGCGAGTATTGTTTTATCCCGGAAGATTTGCCTGAACTCCTTTTGCAGTATAAAGCTGAGTACTTTCATTGCAGCCTGGTTTTAAAATTTTTCAGCGCGACGGTTAAAAGAAAAAGAGACATCCCGGTTAAAATTAATGTCTCCTTCCACACATAACTAAAATCCAGCCCTTTCAACATTACGGCTTTTATAATGATATAATAATACCTCGATGGAACGATGTATGATATGAACTGGAATATCTTCGGCATGTTTTCCAATGGAAACATAAACCCGGTAAAAAGCAAAGTGGGCAGCATCATACCCATCATGGAAATAAGCATGGCTGTTTGTTGTGAATTGGTAACATTAGAGATAAGCAATCCCAGCGATAAACAGGTAATGATGAAAAGAATGCTTTCAGCAAACAGGAGCGGCAGGCTGCCCCTTATTTGCACATGGAGCAAAAAAACTGAAAGCAACAAAATGATGATAAAATTTATAATGGAAAGTATGAGATAGGGAACTGCTTTGGCGATGAGCACCATAATAGGTTTAAATGGGGACACCAGTAATATTTCCATTGTTCCCAGTTCTTTTTCTTTTACGATGGAAACCGATGTAAGGGCTGTGCAAACAATCATAAAGATGAGGGCAATAACGCCCGGTATAAAATTGAGCGAACCGTTTTGCTCTTCGTTATACAGTTGCCTTACTTCAGGAATTATTTGATAATTTAACCGCGCAGTGGGATTCAACTGTTGCTGGTAATCGGCAATGATGGCGGTGAGATAATTCACCAAGATAGTAGCTGTGTTTGGGTCTGCGCCATCAGCAATAATCTGCACCTGCGCTCTGCCGGAACGGGCGAGTTCCTGCGCGAAATTTACAGGGAAAATCAAGGCGCATTTTATACTGCCTTCTTTAAATTGTTCCTCTATGTCAGCATAATTTTTTACGGGCGCTTTAAAAAGAAAGTAAGGGCTTGCCTTTATCTTGTTGATGATTTGTTCCGAATTGTTGTCATGTGCGTTGTCGAATACCGTTATGCCTATATTTTTTACTTCGCTGCTTAGCGCAAAACCAAATAGCACAATCTGAACAACAGGCAAACCGAATAAAATCAGCAGCGTTCTCTTGTCCCTGAACACATGATAAAATTCTTTTCGTATAAAAGAGAACAGCTGTTTCATAATTAATCGCCACTTCTTTGCGCACGTCGCGCCAGTTGATAAAATACTTCATCCATCGAAGATGTATTAAATTCTTTTTTCAGGCTGGCAGGTGTATCCAGCGCCTCCACTTTTCCGTCAACCATTATACTGATACGGTTGCAATATTCCGCTTCATCCATATAATGTGTAGTAACGAATACGGTGATTCCATCGGCGGCTGCTTCGTAAATAAGGTCCCAGAACTGCCGCCGCGTAACAGGATCTACACCGCCCGTTGGCTCATCAAGGAAAACAATTTTGGGTCGATGAAAAATAGCCACGGAAAAAGCCAGCTTTTGTTTCCATCCCAGCGGCAATTCGCCGACAAGTTTTTTAGCTTCGTTTGCCAGCCCCAGCATAGTTACCATATCTTCGCCACGCTTCTTAATTTCCTTGCGCGACAATCCATATACACCACCATAAAACTCAATGTTCTCAAATGTTGTAAGATTTTCATACAGCGAAAATTTCTGGCTCATATAGCCAATGTTGGCTTTAATTTTTTCCTGTTGTTTATATACATTAAAACCTGCTACTGACGCCTCGCCGGAAGTAGGAAACGAAAGTCCGCAAAGCATACGCATGGCGGTGGTTTTGCCAGCGCCATTTGCACCAAGAAAACCAAAAATTTCTCCCTGCCCAACATCAAAGCTTATTTTATTAACCGCTTTAAAATCGCCGAACTGCTTGGTGAGGTCTTTGCATATAATGGCTTTTTCGCTCATAGTGATTTTTAATTTTTAGCGGATGCTGTGTTACTGTTCTCGCTCATTAACCGGATGAAACTGTCTTCAATTTCAGGCGTGATTATTTTCACTTCAAAATTTTCAGCACCGTATTTACCAGACAGTTCGCTTATAAATGTTTCGTCTGCATGTTTATCTTTTAGGGTAAGGTGCATGTATTCACCAAAAGCATAACAACTACTGATCGCGGGGTCTGAACGAAACTGCTTTAGCAACCCATAAAAATCTTTTGCTTTGGCGGCATATAATCTTTCGGGAAATTGTGCAATGATATTTTTCGGTGTATCAACCGACATAATATTCCCATTTTGAATGAGTGCGATGCGGTCGCACAAAGATGCCTCATCCATGTAAGGCGTGGAAACAAGAATGCTGATGTGCTGTTCTTTCAACCGCTTCAGCATCTCCCAAAATTCTTTTCTGGAAACAGCATCAACGCCGGTTGTTGGTTCATCTAAAAACAATACTTCCGGTTTATGAATCAATGCGCAACAAAGTGCCAGCTTTTGTTTCATGCCACCGGACAATTTACCAGCGGGTCGATTATTGAAAGGCTTTATTTGTTCATAAATATCTTTGATCAGGCTGTAGTTCTCTTCAATAGTTGTTTTGAAGATTGTAGCAAAAAAATTGAGATTCTCCGCCACCGTGAGATCTTGATACAGAGAGAACTTGCCGGGCATATACCCTACTTTATTCCTGATATACTGATAATCTTTTACCACATCTTTTCCCTGCACAGTGGCTTTACCTTTGTCCGCCAAAAGCACAGTTGTAAGTATTCTGAAAATAGAAGTTTTTCCTGCACCATCAGGCCCGATTAATCCAAACAGTTCACCCTGTTCTACTTCAAAAGAAACATTGTTAACGGCCTTTACCTTGCCGTTATCATATGTTTTAATTATATTTTCCAGCGATACTGCACTCATTTATTTAGTTGAAAATGCCATTTAGATTAAAATGAAAGTTGAAATTTTATGGTTAACTAAGCACTCTTCACTTTCAAGTAATGCTAAAATTTCACTTGCCCATACATACCTATCTTTAAATAGCCGTCGTTCTTAACGCTTACTTTGATAGCATATACAAGATTTGCTCTTTCATTTTTTGTTTGAATGGTTTTTGGCGTAAACTCCGACCGTTCATTTATCCAGGTTATTACACCTGTTGTTTCTTTAAAACCACCCTTGCCATCATCTACAGCCACTTTCACTTGCTGCCCAACCTTCACTTGTTGCAATTGGTCGCCGGTTATGTATGCCCTTAGTACAATTGTGGAGAGGTCTGCGATTTTATACAAAGGCTTACCCACAACAGCTATTTCATATTGCTCTGCATACTTGGTTAATACCATTCCTTTAATAGGATTGATGATAACACATTTGTTCAGTTGGTCATTAATTTCTTTCATCTGCACATCTACCGTTGTGCTTTGTTCATTAATAGATGATGTTGAAATTTGCAAAGTGCTTTCCTGTGCTTTTATCCTCGACTGCAGCGCGGCAATATTGGCGTTTGCATCATCTAATTGTTTTTGCGAAGCCACACCGCCTTTTACAAGATTTTCTGTGCGGTTACGGTCAAGTTCTGCAATAGCCAGTTCTTTTTTTAAAGATTCAACCTGCACATTGGCTTC
>Ga0164241_10002855_pt1 | contig 18118 bp, 13 predicted proteins | sample OricomyardsoilBY_FD_108780 | JGI IMG/M metagenome (GOLD analysis project Ga0164241, IMG submission 108780) | Backyard soil microbial communities from Emeryville, California, USA - Original compost - Back yard soil (BY) | ecosystem: Environmental > Terrestrial > Soil > Unclassified | place: USA...
CATGCGCGTCTCGGCAATACCGTCGAACAGATTGCCAAACAACATCGAGCTGAGCTCGCGTTCCGCCTGGCCGCCATTTTTTCCACCGCGCGACATCGCGATCGCTCCGATCGCGCGCTGAAGTGGTTCGCGGCCGGGAAGCGTGCGGTGGCGCAGCTCGTGGCGGGTCAGCAGCCAGGCATGGGAGATACCGTCACCCACGAAGTAGCCGAGCACCGCGGTGCTCGCCGGCAATTTGCGTTGCACATCCGCCAACGCTTCCGGGAGCGAATTCTGCGTGGCGGCTACGCCTCCGTGGCGGAGACGTTCGGCATCGAGCTGCGCGCGCGTCTCCTCGATGGAGTGACGGAGGGCCAGCGTGCCCGCTTCGTCGGCATCCTGCCTCTGGATGCGGCTTTCGAGACGCAACTGTTGCGACGTGAGCTGCGCACGAAGCTCGTCCTGGCGCGGATCCGCCGGTTGAACCACGCCCGCCGCGAGTTCATCGGCGAGCGAGCGCGCCCGGACTTCTTCGGCGATGCGAAACGTGCGCCACATGGCATTCGGGCCGGCGCCGGCGAATTCGGCGGCCACCAGCGCCTCGTAGGGCGCATACCGCGACGACAGGAAACGCGCCCGCCATTCCGGGTTCGCGGAATTCGTGCGAATGCGGCTGACGATGGCGATCGCTTCGCGGGCCGCTTCGGCCGATGCCTTCACATCGTGCTGGTCGAGCAATGTCTGCGACAGCGCGGTCTTCGTATCGATGCGGTTGAAGTCGAGACCCAGCGCCGCGTATTGCTGGTCAGCGGCACGCAGGTCATCGAGCGCCTTCACCGGCTTTCCCTGGGCAAGCCGCAGGTGTGCGCGCTCCTCGACCGCGGCGGCCTGGACCAAGGCGTTGCCGGACTTCATGGGAACGGCCAATTCGGCTTCCGCCGCCGAGAGGTTTCCGAGTTCACGCAATTCTGCCGCCACCAGGACTCGCGTACGGGCCACGGCGTGCGGATTCCCATCGATGCTTGCTGACCTGCGCAGATACTCGAGCGCGAGCTGGTGATCGCCCATGAACGACGCCACGTTGGCGCTGACTCGCAGCGTGCCCGCGAGCGGGTTCGTGGAAGAGAGTCTTTCCTGCTCGCTGATCGCGGCGCGCAGCGTTTCGAGGGCGCGCGTAGCATCGCCCATGCGGAAGTAGAGTTCACCCAGCGCTGCCAGTTCGATGGCGCGTTCTTCCTGCTCGCCCAGCCGGGTGTAGATCTCGAGCGCCTGCGTGCGCAGCGTCAGCGCCCGATCGAAATCACCGAGCGCGATGAGCGTAAAGCCGTAGTTCCCGAGCAGGGCGGCGTACAGATACGGTTGCGCCTGTGAATCGATCAGGGGCAACAGCGCCTCGAATTCCTTGGCGGCCTGCGCGGTATATCCCTGGAAGGTGTGCACGGCGGCCAGGTTGGCGAGGGACTTGGCCTGCTCGCTGACGTCATGGTTGGCCTTTGCCATGTCGACGGACTGCTGAAGCAGCTTTCCGCCAGCATCGTAATCGCCGGTACTCACGGCGAGCACCGCGCGCATGATGACGGCGTACTGCACCCAGATGGGCCGTCCGTGTGTCCTGAAATACTCGGCGCCTTCGGCAAGGCGCCGATCGGCGGTGGCATACAACGCGCGTTGTTCGGCGCGTTGCTCGGTCGCATTCATCGCTTCAGCGAGTTGGAATTCCGCGGCAGCCCGAAGGATGGCCGCGTTGTGAACGCCCGCCTCGTCGTCGACCGCTTCGAACGCGTCGGTGGCGACCTCGGTCGCGCGAATCGTTGCTGCCCATTCGTCACGGGATTCGAATTGCAGATAGGCAAGCGAAAACGCGGCCTGTGCGCGCATCGCCTCGTCGTCCGCCGCTTCGAAATGAGCGACCGCCTCGTGAAACTTGTCGGCGGCGCGGGCCCATGCTTCGACGGTGGCCGCCGCCACAAGTTGCTCCGCGTCGTCGAAAGCCCGGAACCCGAGCTCGCGTTCATCGGCGGTCGCGTCGACGGGTCGATTCCAGCGGGCGATCCGCAACTGCACTCGACCTTGCTTGGTGCGGTGATCCGCGCTGCGCACGCGCACCTCGATGTCGGCGGGTTCGTCGAGGTTAACTACCTTGAAGGCGGCGCCGAAACGAGGAATGCGATCCTCGAGCTCGCTGGTCACGCCTCGTGCGACCACCGTCAGGTGAGCATCGATCTCGAACTCGCGTGCTTCGATCACGTAGACGCCGCGTTGCAGTTTGCGCGTCGTCGCGAAGGGAGCATCTCCGGACAGAGTGAGTTCGGTCGAGTACTCGGTGACGGGATCGTTTCTCGACCCTTTCGTGCACGCACTGGTGCAGAGCACACCAGCGATTGCGATCAGCCCGAGCGTGCGCAACCGCGGAGTCCTCTGGTGATTGATAGCGACGTGATCGCGCACGGACATTTGAATCGAATCCCACGCGGCGGGCGCTAGTGTTTACAGGCACATGCATTGTGCCGCAAACGCATACGGAACACGTAGGCAGGGTTTGTAGTAAGCCGGCTTCAGGAATATTTTCATGAACGGTCCGCGCAGGTGGGAGAAATCGCGAAGTCGTGACACTTAATACGAATGGGCATTGGTTTTGCCGCGAGCCGGGCGGTTTCCGGGCGCCCAGACGGGCGGCCGCTCCCCTCGGGTAGTTAGCTGCCTTCGCCGGGCCGTCACGGCAGCGCGTTGGCGCGCACCACGAAACTCGACCACACGGCCGGACCCGACGTGCCACGTGCGCGCAGCTGTGCGATGCGCAATGCCTGCGGCGCGCTTCCGGATGAACGGTACGCCGCATAGAAATCTTCCATGAAACGCGCGGTCAGCGCGTCCTCGACGGGCCAGAGCGACGCGACGACCGTGTGCGAGCCGTTTGCCAGGAACCCGTACGTGAGCCCGAGCACGCCTTCGCCGCGCAATTCGCGCCCGTCGCCGGTCGCGCAACCGCTCAACACCACGATGTCGGCGCGAAGGCCGCTGTGCGCGATGTCGTCCGCGGTGAGGCGGTCGCTCTCGAGCGGAGAACCGTCCGCGGCGTATTCGGTGAGGAACAAGGCGGACTGTCCCGGCGCATCCCGGCGAGCGACGGCATGTGTCGCGAAGTGCAGCACTCCGAGTTCGTCGGACGGAAGCTCCATGACGCGACGTGCCGTGGCGTTGAAGCCAGCCAGTTCGATGACGTTCACGCCGCCGAAGGCCCGCACCACCGCGCGTGCCTCGATCGCGGAATAAGGCAGGCGCGCCAGGCGGTCCGCAGTGCCCTCGCTGCCGCGGAAATTTGCCGCGCCGCTCCCGGCAAGCGTCAGTCGTCGATCGTCAGGCGTATAGATGGGGTCGGAAACCACGGCGACCCGCCTGCGCCGTGCCTGCTCACTCACGGGTCGCAGAGCGAGCGCCAGCGACGGTGCCGAACTCAGCACGAAGCGGTCTACCAGCATTTCACGCGCGCGTCCGCTCGGCACGGGGAGGGCCGCGAATGGCAGGCCGTTCAGCGGGCCATCGGGAAGAACGAGAAGCCGCTTCGCGCGGACGCCATCGAGGAGGGGCCCTAACAAGAGCGCGCCAGCCGTGTTGTCGGAAGTCGCGCCGTCCCGTTGTCTTTGCACGAACGCACTGACGAGCTCCCCGAGCTGCTGGCGTCCCGGGAACACCGAATGACGAAGGTGGGACCGCGTCAGAAGCCAGCCATGCGATCGCCGATCGCCAACGAAATACGCGAGCACGGCGGTGTCCGGAGGCAAGGCAGCTTGAACGGCTTCGAGGGATTCGGACATGCTGACGCCATTCGCCGCGCTGTCAGTCTGTTGGCGCAGCGCCAGTGTTTCGAGCCGAGCGCTGACTTCGTCGATGAGGCGGCGCGTCTCGTGAATTCCTCCGTCCCCGGTTCCCGCGCTGCGCGTGCGGCTTTCCAGCTCGCCTTGCAGCACCACCAGGCGCGCTCGCAAGCCGGCGGCCTCCAGGTCACCCTTCGGATGGCGAGCGTTCTGCGCATGCGCCAACCGATCGGCCAGCGAGCGAGCGCGAATGGCTTCGGCAACGCGGAAGGCGCTCCAGATACCCGATCGGTCTTCCGATGAAACTCCCGCGAGATCGGTCTCGATGCGCGCTTCGTAGGGCGCATAACTCGCCGAAAGGAAGCGCGCGCGCATTTCAGGATTCGCGGAACTGGCGCGGATGCGCGTCTCGATCGCCACCGCCGTGTCCGCGGCGCGAACGGCGGAATTGACGTCACCCGCCTCGAGAAGCGCCATCGCGAGCGCCGAGCTCGTGTCGATGCGATCAATGTCGAGATCCAGCTGGTCGTAGATGGAGTCGGCTTCACGCAGATCGGCGAGCGCCTCGCGATCACGGCGCTGCGACTCGCGCAGACGTGCGCGTTCCACGAGCGCCGCCGCACGCACGGGCGCGCTATGGGATTCGACTATCTCCGAAAGCAACCGCTCGGCGCCCCGCAGGTTGCCCACCGCGCGCAATTCGCCCGCGATCAGCACGCGCGTGTGCTCGATGGTGATGCCATGGGTGTCACGTTCCTCCGCGCGACGCAGATAGTCGATGGCGTTCTCGTGCCGACCCAGGGCCGCCGCCGCATTTCCCGCGAGGCGCAGCGCGGAAACGAAGTCCGCCTGGTTGCGGGCGCGTTCATACAGCGGCAGTGCGCTTTCGATGATGACCAGTGCGCGCTCCACATTCCCGCTGCGGAACTGGATGGATGCAAGGGCCGTGAGTTCGCGCGCCGTCTGACCCTCATCGCCGCGCGCGGCGAACAAGTCCAGCGCGTCGGTGTGCAACACCTGGGCGCGGTCGAAATCGCCAAGCGCCGTGAGCCCGGAACCCAGATCGCTGATGAGCGTCGCGTAGAGGTAGGGGCTGCGGTCACGATCGACGTGCGGCAGCAGGGCGTCGAGCATTGCGACGGAATGCGCCACGTTTCCCTGGCGCCCCGCGATGAATGCAAGACTCTGGAGCGCGCGCACTTCGAAGGTCTTGTCGGCGCGCGCCTGCGCCCGCGTCCGAACGGCCTGGTACACGGGCGCCGCCGCTTCGAACTCGCCCAGCACCTGGGCCCGCTTGCTGCTCGCGAAGAGGGCGGCGATGGCATCGGTCGCGAGGTCGTTCGCTTCGAAGTACGTCTGCGCATGCTGAAGGCGAAGGACCGCGGTATCGAGCATCGCCAGCTGTTCTTTTCGCAGCACCTCCGGGCCCATCTCCGAAGCGAGACCCAATTCGTTCAGCGCGCACAGGACCGACGCGCGCGCTTCACCGGTGGCATCGTTTGCCGCTGAAAAATGGGCCTCCGCCGATTCCGAGGTGCGGCGGCCATCGGAATATTCACGGAGCAGGTTGAGCTCGACCGCGCCGCGCTGGTACTCGCTCTCGGCCAGCGCCTGCATGTCGTTTGCCGCTGCAAAATGCGCCGCTGCCTGGCGCAAGGGGATGAGCGCCGCGCGCCACGAGGCGCTGTCGTTTCGCGCCAGCAGGGCATTCGCAGTGCCGAGCGACCGATAACCCAGCAGCCGCTGATCGGCCGGGGCATCGATGTGGGTCTGGGGCCAGCGCAAAATCCGGACGGCAGCCGCGCCGCGCCAGTCGCGCTGGTCGATGCTCGCCAACGAGATGTGGACGTCGGCCGGTTGCGCCAGACTAACTACCGTACGGTAGAGACCGTGGCGACGATAGGCGTCCGCCAATTCCGTGTGATGGGCGCCGGCATCGATGCGCACCCGCAGGTCGATGTCGCGTTCACGGATTTCCACCAGGTAGGTGCCGGCGCGCAGTGGGCGGCTCAGCGACTGGGGGCTGGACCCGACCCGCAGTTCAGTCGAAAACTCGACCAGGGGCTCGGTTTCGAGGCCCGGGGTACACCCGGCGATGCAAAACAGCCAAAGGACGCAGACGCCCGGGCGGAACCGCGCGTTCAGGTCTTTTTTCTTCCCCAAGATGCGGGTGGTCACCCACATGCTGTCGAGTCCCCCTCACGATCGAGGCCAATGTTTACAGGCACCTGCGTTGCATCGCAATCAAGAATAGAAAATGTAGGCAGGGTTTGTAGTAACTCCTTGAATGAAAATAACTTGTCGTTATGACAGCGCGAGGTGAGAGAAACCCTGAACTCGTGACACTACATATAAGACCGGCCCAAACCGGCCGGAAATAACAGGCTCAGGATGAACAGCGCCGACGTTTTTTCGCTCGAGTTCGACATGCTGACGCGTACGTCGCAGCTCGCAAAAATCCTCGAGCGGTTTCGTGCCACCGAGATCGGTGCCGGCACCCACCGCCAGCTGCTCCTCGAGCTCAATCATGTGATCAACGTCCATTCGCGGTTGCGTGAAGTCGCGGCTGATGTCGTGCCGCCCGACGATTGGACTTCCTGGCAGGACCTGCTAGCCGTTCCAGCGCTGGCATTTGAGCAAGGACGCTCCTTTCTTGATGACCTGCGGGCGCTGGGACTCAACTCGCTCGACAGTGTCTCACTCACTCCGTTGCCGCAGACCATTGCGCTCGCCGCCTATGCCCATTACCAGCTCGTGGAACGCGCGACGGTGGGTCTGGTGGGTTACCTGTGGTTCTTCGAACGCATGCCCCGGCTCGTCTATCCGTTGTGGAGCGAGTCGTGCCGGCGCGGGGGCGTTCCGGAAAAGGCGCTGCGCGCACTGGGCGAGGGGGCCATGGTGCAGCCGGTGCGCGATCAGACCGTGGTGAACTGCTGCCGCCAGATCGTGCGCAAGCCGCGCGACCTCGGCTTGGCGACGCAGAGCCTGCATGACACGGCGGAACTGTTCGGCACGATGCTCGACGCGGCCTTGCAACGCGCGGAACGTCGCCAGTCGCTGGCCGTGGAAAGCGTCGCCGTCGCGACCGGAATCGGCCAGGTCGCCTGAAGCGGGGAAAAAGGGGACAGATCTATTTTTGGCTGCCAAAAATAGATCTGTCCCCTTTTTCCCCGGTACGATCCGCCGCGTGATCTACCTCATCGACGCGTCGGTCTACGTCTTCCGTGCCTACTACTCCATGCCGCCCGACATGGTCGACAGCGAAGGCAACCCCGCACATGCCACGTTCGGTTTCGCTCGCTTTCTCGGCGACCTCATCGAACGCGCGCAGCCGCGCTACATGGCGGTGGCCTTCGACGAGAGCCTGACGACCTCGTTCCGCAACCAGATCTACCCCGCGTACAAAGCCAACCGTGACCCTGCGCCGGCGGATCTCAAGCTGCAGTTCGCCCGGTGCCGCGAATTCTGCCGCCACGCGGGCATTCCCGCCTTCAGCCATTGCGAATACGAGGCCGACGACATCGTGGGCACGCTGATGACCCGCTGCCGGAACGAAGGGCTGCGCGCCACGCTGGTGACGCGTGACAAGGACTATGCGCAGCTCATTCGCGCCGGCGACGTGTACTGGGACTATGCCGACAACGTGCGTTATCGCTACGACGAAATGGAAGACCGGTTCGGTGTGGCGCCGGAGCGTTTCGCCGACTTCCTCGCCCTCATGGGCGACAGTGTCGACAACATCAAGGGCGTGCCCGGCGTCGGCGCCAAGACCGCCGCAGCGCTCATGAAGGAGTTCGTGTCACTCGAGGAGATCTACGACAACCTCGACCGCATCGCCGACATCCCGGTGCGGGGCGCCGGCAAGCTTGCGGCGAAACTCCTCGAACACCGGGAAGCCGCATTCTTCGCGCGCCGTCTCACCGAGATCGCCTGCAACATGCCGCTGGAGACGACGCGCTTCGACCTCGTGAGACGCGCGCCCGACGTGACCGCGCTCACCGGCTTCTTCGACCGCCACAATTTCGGGCCAATGCTGCGCCGTCAGGCGGAGCGCCTCGCCCTGCTGCCCCTCACTGCCGCTGCCTAGTCATCCGACTTGTTGCTCGGCACGCTGACGCGCCCGCCGATCGACTCGTGTTCGATGGAGCCCGAGCTGTCTTCGGAGACCGTGAAGTCGCCGCCGACCGATCCTGCATGGATATCCCCCGAGCTGTCGGAATCGACAGTGACGCTGCCCTTCACGTGTTCGACGCGAATGCTGCCCGAGCTGTCCTGCGCCACATGCACGCTGCCATCCACGCGGTCGATTTCGATGTCACCGGAGCTGTCGACCGCCACCTCCACATCGCCCTGGACGTTTTCCACGTCGATGTCGCCCGAGCTGTCACGCAAGCGAACACTGCCCGCGGATTCGATCTCGATGTCCCCCGAGCTGTCATTGACGTCCGTCAGTCCGGCGATGCGGTTGAGCGTGAGGTCTCCGGAGCTGTCCTGCAGCGTGAGCGCCTTGAGATCCTCGAAAGTGGCGTCGCCGCTCGAATCGATCGCTTCGACGGGAATGCTCGAGGGGAGGGCGATGCCGATGTCGATGTAGGCGTAGGCGTTGTCGCTTCGGTCGTCGTCATCGTCGTCGCCATCGTCGTTCTGGGGGAGGATGGTTTCGACGTAAACCACGTTGCCTTCGCGACGCACCGAGATCTGTGTCGCGTCCAGCAGTGCCTGCCTGGAGGCGCAGGCGACGCCGCGGGCCTCGATGCGAATCGCATTGCTGCGTCCCACCACCTTCATGTCTCCGGCGCCCGTGCGGATAACCACCTTCTCGACGCCGCCAGCCTCGATACCCCCGGCCCGGTCCGCTTTGTGACTGCACCCGAGATCCCAGGCCATCGACGAGGCCGGAAGCAGGGCGATCAGCAGCAGTGAGTACCTGAAACGCATGTGACTTCTCCAAAAATGCTCATTGGCTGAGCTTAAGACTGCCGAGAGGGCATTTGGGTTTATAGGAACCCGCGATTCATACGGTATCCTTTGCGCCCCCTGAGCGGGCGAACCATGAGCAGCAAAAACATCGAATCCGTTCTCGTCGAAGAACGCAGCTTTCCCCCTTCTCCCGAATTCACTGCCAGGGCACGGCTCAAACCGTCGGACGTGGCCGCGCTGCGGCGCGAAGCGGAGACCGACTATCTGGGCTTCTGGGCCCGCCAGGCGCGCGCCGAGCTGCGGTGGCACAAGCCATTCACGGCCACCCTGGACGACTCGCGGGCCCCCAACTACCGCTGGTTTACCGACGGCGAGCTGAACGTGTCGTACAACTGCCTCGACATCCATCTCGAGGAACGCGGACACAAGACGGCAGTGACCTTCGTGGGAGAGCCCGGCGATGTCCGGCACGTCTCTTATCGTGAGCTGCACGCGGACGTGTGCCGGTTCGCCAACACGCTGCTGGGCCAGGGCGTGAAGGCGGGCGACCGCGTGGTCATCTACATGCCGCTTACGCCCGAAGCGGTGGTCGCCATGCACGCCTGCGCGCGCATCGGCGCCATCCATTCCGTGGTGTTCGGCGGCTTCTCGGCGCTGTCGCTGCGTGACCGCATCGAAGACGCCGGCGCCGTGCTGCTCATCACCGCCGACGGCGGGTGGCGCGGCGGCAAGATCATCGAGCTCAAGGAGGCGGCCGACAAGGCGCTGTCCGAGGGCTGCAAGTCCATCCGCAATGTCATCGTGCTCAAGCGCACCGCACATGAGGTGCCGATGAAGGACGGACGCGACATCTGGTGGCACGACGCCATCGAGGGCCACACGCCGGTCTGTGAACCGGTCTGGGTCGACTCCGAACATCCGCTGTTCCTGCTGTACACCTCCGGTTCCACGGGCAAGCCCAAGGGCATCCAGCATTCCAGCGCGGGCTATCTACTCGGCGCCAAGCTCACCAGCAAATGGGTTTTCGATCTCAACGACGACGACGTGTTCTGGTGCACCGCCGACATCGGCTGGGTCACGGGCCACAGCTACGTCGCCTACGGTCCGCTCGCGGCCGGCGCCACCATCGTGCTGTACGAAGGTGCACCCACCACGCCGCATCCGGGCCGCTTCTGGCAGATCTGCGAGTCGCAGGGCGTCACCATCTTCTACACCGCGCCCACGGCGATCCGTGCGCTCATGAAACTCGGCGATGACATCCCGGCACGATACGACCTCACGCGGCTGCGCCTTCTGGGTTCGGTCGGCGAGCCCATCAATCCCGAAGCGTGGATCTGGTACCACGAGAACGTGGGCCGCATGCGTTGCCCCATCGTCGACACGTGGTGGCAGACGGAAACCGGCGCCATCATGATTTCGCCGCTGCCCGGTGTCACCGCGACGAAGCCCGGCTCCTGCACGCAGCCTTTGCCCGGTATCGATGTGGCCATCGTCGACGCGCGCGGCGAGGCCGTCGAAGGGAACGATGCGGGCGGTTATCTCGTCATCAGGAAGCCGTGGCCGGCCATGCTGCGCACGATCTGGGGCGACAACGAACGTTATCTGCAGACCTACTGGGAAACGTTCCAGAACCGCTACTACGTGGCCGGTGACTCCGCCCATCGCGACAAGGACGGCTTCTTCTGGATCATGGGTCGCATCGACGACGTGCTGAACGTCGCGGGCCACCGGCTCGGCACGATGGAAATCGAATCTGCGCTCGTCGCCCACCCGAAAGTCGCCGAAGCCGCCGTCGTGGGCAAACAGCACGAGATCAAGGGCGAATCGGTGTTCGCGTTCGTCGTGTTGCGAGGCGAGCGTCCAGCCGGCGACAAGGTCGATGCCTTCGCGAAGACGCTGCGCGACTGGGTGACCGAGCAGTTAGGCGCCATCGCGCGTCCCGACGACATTCGCTTCACCGACAACCTGCCCAAGACCCGGTCAGGCAAGATCATGCGCCGGCTGCTGCGGGCCATCGCGCGCAACGAGGACATCACGCAGGACCTGTCGACGCTCGAGAATCCGGCGATCATCGATCAGCTGAGGGGCGACAAGGCCTCGTCCCCAGCGCCGGCTGCAAAGCAGTCAGCGCACGGTGCCAGGAAGGCTTCGCCCGCGAGGAAAACGGCGTCGAAAAAGAAGCCTGGCAAGAAGGTTGCGGCGAAGAAGAAGCCGGCGGCCAGAAAGAAACCTGCCCCCTCGAAGAGGGCGGCGCCGAAAAGGAAGGTCATCGCGCGCAAGAAGGCGGCCGCGAAGCCGCGCCCGGCCGACAGGAAAACTTCGCGAAAGGCGAAGGGCAAGCCGGCGCGAAAGAAATAGCGTCAGTCGCGCCCGCTGACCAGGCTCAGCACCGCGACGAAGTGGCAGGCAACGCCACCCAGCACGAACAGGTGCCACACCGCGTGGGTGTAGCGCCTCGACTTCCAGACGTAGAACGGAACCCCGCCGGTGTACAGCAGTCCACCGGCGGCGATCCACGCAATCTCGGTGGCGTTCAGGCTTTCGCGCATCGGCTTGATCGCGATGACGATGAGCCACCCCATGGCGAGATACAGGAACGTCGACAGGCGCGGATAGCGGAAGCCCACCGTGGTTTTCGCCACGACGCCGAGCACCGCCAGGGACCAGATCACGCCGAACAGCGACCAGCCCCAGGCGCCCCGCATGGCCACCAGCGTGAACGGCGTGTACGTGCCCGCGATGAGTAGATAGATCGCCGAATGGTCGAGCTTGCGCAGGTGATGCTTGCGCTCCGGCGACCGTTCCCAGTGGTAGATGACGGAGGTGGTGAACATCGCGAGGGCGGTGGTGCCGAACACCATCGCGCCGGCGAGGCGCAGGGCGTCGCCCGCCGCCACCCAGGCGAGCCATGGAATCGCAGCGGCGCAGGCCACGATCCCGAGACCTGCGGTCAGCGTGTGCGCGAGTTCTTCGCTTCGCGAATACGGTGCGGAAGGGGAGGCGGGTGGGGACACCCGCCGGAGCTTAGCAGCTGACGACGACCTTACCGGCTCGCGGTCTGGCCATTCGACGGGAATTCGGCCTTGGGCAATTGCACTTCGCCGGTCAGGATGCGCTTGAGGTAATCCGGCGCAATCAGGTGGCAGTACTGCCGGCCGCCGTTGGCGTTGGACTTGGTGCTGACGCGCATGTTGCCGCCGCCCAGGCTTTTGGCGCGGATGCGCAGCGTGCCGCCCGCATCGGTCTGCACCATGGTGAACGATTCAAGCCACTGCGCTTCGGTCGTGGCCTGCTCATCGGGATCGAGCAGCACGGCTACCGAGCCTTTGAAGGGCATCTTCTTTTTCTGGCGATCGGTGAGCGTCAGCATCACCGCATCGAGCGTGCGGCGATTGAGGCGTGCGCAGGTGGTGGATTCGCCGGCCGCCGTGGCGCCATATTCGGCGCGAATACGTTCGGCGCTGTGCAGCTTGCAGGAGATCATGCGCGCCTTGGCGTGCTGCGGATCGGCGTAACCGACGAACTGCAACGTCTCCAACGGCTTCACCGACGGCGCGGCGCGGGTGAAAGCCTGGTAGTCGGTGACCAACACGTTGCGTGCCGGCACGCGCGATGTGGCGATTTCCTTTTGCGCGATGGCGCAATAGTCGTTGAGCGTGGGAACGGTCACCGGCTGGCCGACGACCACGGGACGCGTATCGGTGGCGCAACCGGCGATGGTGAGGCCGAGCGCGAGACAAGCCAGACTGCGGGCCGTAAGCTTGGAACCGGTGCGGATGATGGTCTTCATTGACGCCACTCCCCATTTCAGGAAACGCGGGGCATTCTGGCGTTACGTCATATTCGGAAACGTAGGCACAGTTCTCATGACGGAAAGCCCGGGCGACGACGATGCGCGTCCATTTGTCATAGCGCATCGAGGCGCCAGCGGGTATGTGCCCGAACACACACTCGCGGGGTATTTCATTGCCATCCAGCAGGGTGCGGATTACGTGGAACCCGATCTCGTGCTGTCGAAGGACGGCGCGCTGCTGGCGCGCCACGAGAACGAGATCGGCGGCACCACCGACGTGTCCGCTCATCCTGAGTTCGCCCACCGCAAGACCACGAAGAGCATCGATGGCGCAACCGTCGCCGGGTGGTTCACCGAAGATTTCACGCTCGCGGAATTGAAGACGCTTCGCGCACGCGAACGTCTGCCGGAGTTGCGCAAGGCAAATACACGCTACGACGGCGCATTCGGGATACCGACGTTCGATGAAGTCCTGGACCTCGTCGCCGCGGCCGATGCGCAACGCGCGGAGGCCGCACGCGCATCGGGCCTGCCACCGCCACCGCGCATCGGCGTCTATCCGGAAACCAAACATCCCAGCTACTTCGCGCAACTCGGACTCACCTTCGACGAACGCATGCTCGATGCGCTGGGCCGTCACGGATACAGCAAACGCTCGGACCCCATCTGCCTGCAGTCGTTCGAAGTCGCGAATCTCAAGGCGCTGCGACGCCAGACTGACCTGCCCATCGTCCAGCTCATCGAGCGCCAGGGGCAGCCGTTCGATTTCACGCTCTCGGGCGACCGGCGAAGCTACGCCGATCTCATGAGCGAGCAGGGGCTCCGCGACATCGCGACGTATGCCGACGCCATCGGCCCGCACAAGGGGATGGTGGTGGAGTTCGGTGCCGAGGGCGCGCGGGAGACGGGTCTTGGCCGGCGCGCGCGTGCCGCTGGCCTCGGCATTCATGTTTGGACGCTGCGCGCCGAGAACGAATTCCTGCCGGAGGCGCTGCGCTCTTCAAGCGACCCAGCCGCCCCGGGCGACTTGAATACCGAAATCCACGCGCTGCTGGATGCCGGCGTCACCGGGCTCTTTTCCGATCATCCTGACCTCGCCGTGCGCGCACGTGACGAGTGGTGGAGCTGACGAATGCCGCAACCGTTCCATCTCGCCATCCCCGTGCACTCGCTGTCCGCGGCGCGCGATTTCTACGGACAGCTGTTCGGCTGCCCGGAAGGACGCAGCAGCGACGAATGGGTGGACTTCGACTTCTTCGGCCACCAGGTGGTCGCCCATCTCGACCCGGGCAAGAAGAAGCACGTGCATCACAACGAGGTCGACGGGCATGACGTGCCCGTGCCGCATTTCGGCGTGGTGCTGGAATGGCAGGCCTGGCACGGGCTGGCCGAGCGTCTGCGCGGTGCCGGAACGCGTTTCGAAATCGAGCCGGGTATCCGTTTCGCCGGTCAGGTGGGAGAGCAGGCGACGATGTTCCTCTACGACCCCTCGGGCAACGCGCTCGAGTTCAAGGCGTTCAGGGATCCGTCGCGGCTGTTCGCGAAGTAGTCAGGCCGAAGTCGCGGTTTCGCGCAGCGCGAGCCGCACCAGTTTCGCGGTCAGGCGCGTCTTGAAATCGGCAGGCGCATCGAGCTGCAGCCGCGCGAGACAGGGGTCTTCGTTTGCGCGCGGTCCCACGAACAGCGCGCGCGCCATCGTTTTCAGGCGTGCGCCTTTTCCGCCGGTATTCTCCTTCAACCAGCGTAGTGCGCGCGCCAGATCGATTTCCTGGCGTGTCAGGTCGGTGCCGAACGGATACTCCGAGAACAGCCCGGCGCGGCGTTGAGCGGCGAAGGATTCTTCGAGCGCCTGCGGCGTGTTATGCCGGAACTGTTCGGGAACCTGGTAACCGGCGTCGATCTTGTGGGCGCGCTTCGCCTCCGCGAGCAGGGCATCCTGGAATCTCGAGTCGGCGATATTCAGCATGGCGGCGATGCATTCGGCGTCGGTTCGGCCGCGTAGATCGGCAATACCGTATTCGGTGACGGCGATGTCGCGCAGGTGACGCGGAATGGTGATGTGGCCGTAGCTCGTGACGATGTTCGAGCTCAGCCTGCCGTCCTTGCGGCGGGTCGCCCTCGCGCATAACACCGACCGCGCGCCAGGCAACGCGTGCGCCATGGCAACGAAGTTGTACTGGCCGCCCACCCCGGAAACCACACGGCCGTCGGCGAGTCCATCCGACACCGCGGCGCCGAGCGTCGTCAGCATCATCGCGGTGTTCACGAACCGTGCATGACTGCGCTGGGCAATCCTGAGGTCCTGGTCCGGGCCGTATAGCTGGTTGATGAAGCCGACACCGCGCATGTCGAACAGCCGGCGCTCGTTCTCGGGCAGCGCGCACAACGCGGCATAGAAGGAGCGCGGTCCCAGCAGGAACCCCGCATGCATCACCGTGCCACCCTGCAGCTCGAGCCCGAGACACTCCTTCGCCAGCATCGCGCGGGCCCTGGCATTGCCGATGTCAGGCTCGATGCGAACGCCGTCGGGTGAAACGATGGCGCCGCGCTCGAACCGGGTTTCGCCTCGAAAGACTCCCGCGGCCTTGAGCGCCTCGACGGCGGCTTCGTCCAGAATGGGCCCGGCGCCCGCAGCGTGCATGGCCTCGAGCAGCGACTCGTCCACGCGTGGGCTGGACCCGTTGGCGGCCAACGCGCGCTGCAGGGGTAGATAGTCATAGACACGGCGTCGCAGGATGCCAGCGCGATACAGGTCGAGCATCTGGTCGACGAACATCTCGGTGGCGCCGAACAGGCCCGTGGCGAAAGGCGTGCGTCCGCCGGCGGTGTCGATGAGTCCGGCGTTACGCTCCGTGCCGGCGTCGACGAGCGCTCGCCGCCAGGCCTCGTTCTGCTGGTGGCGCAGCAGCAGTGAATACACGATCGAGTCGCCAAGCTCCCCGATGCCGATCTGCAGCGTTCCTGCATCCCGCACGAGGCTGCTGGCGTGCAGGCCGATCGCATGGTCCACCGTCGACAGCGACGGATTGGGCGGCGCGAACAGGTCGTAGTCGTAACGCGAGTGGTCCAGCAGCAGATCGAAGGTGTCCGCCGGCAACACGGCCGCGCCGAGCATGAAGGGCATCTCGCGATGCACCTGGCCCAGCACCACCACGGGCGTGCCGGCAGCCCGCAGCTTCGCGACCTCCGGCAGAAGGTCCACCGTCACATCCGGATTGCTGCCGAGACTGATCTCGATGTTCCCGCCCGAAAATCGGCGGGCGACCACGTGTGCGATGACATTCACGCCGCGTGCCAGCAGCTCCCGCGCAACGTGCGTGTAGTTCGCACAGAGGTAGTGTGACTGCGCGTGCGTGGACTGAAGCTGCGAGCCCGGCTCGAAAAAGAACTCGATGACCCGCACGTTGGCCGGGACATCGTCGCGGCGAACCGCCGAGAGATAGTCGAGATCCGGATAGTCACCGAACACTCGCGCCGCCAGCGGGTCGATGAACGCCTTCTCGAGCGGGCTCGACCCCGTGGGCTTGCGCAGGCTGAGCGCCGTGAAGATGGTCAGGTCGAGAGTGGCATCGGCACGCGCGCGCCGGAAGAATTCATTGGCGATGAGGTTGGGCTTTCCGATGCCGAGCGGAAGCGCGAGCACCACGCGCCTGCCCACGCGCCGCAGCGCCTCGTCCACGACTTCTCCGACGTCATCAAACATCTGCGGCATGCGGGCTACACTTGCATGCAGCTCACTCGTGGTCAATTGGAATGGAGCCTTCGATGACTTTGAAAAAGCCCGCTCTCGATCCCATGACGCTCGCGCCGCGCACCAGCTCGGGCTATCCGGAACCTTATCGTTCGCGAGTCCTGCCGCGCGAGAAGCGTGCACTGGGCGACGCCTGTGGACTCACGAAGATCGGCATCAATCTCACGACGCTGCCGCCGGGCAAGGAGTCCTCGATGCGTCACTGGCACACGCATGAAGAGGAGTTCATCTACGTGCTGAGCGGCGAGGTGGTGCTGGTCACCGACATGGGCGAACAGGTGTTGAAAGCCGGAACGTGCGCGGGATTTCCAGTCTCCGCCGATGGCAAGACCGGTGACGGCCACCAGCTCGTCAATCGGGGCAGCGAGCAGGCTGTCTATTTGGAGATCAGCAATCGGGAAAAGGCCGACCAGGCTTACTACCCGGACGTCGACCTGCGATTCAACGGGGTCGGCGCTGAAGTGATGTTCACGCGCAAAGACGGCACCCGGTTCTGACTCCGATGGCCACGTTTGAAAAGCTGCTGGGAGCGGAGGGTGTAGTCGCCGAGCCGCAGGCTGCGCCAGGCGCCCCTGAAAGCCCTCAGTTCAACATGCGGCCTGGCACCGCCACGGCTTCGCCTTCGATCGGCGCCGCACGCCACAGCGTGAACTTCTGGTTGACCGGCGACGCCATGGCCGCGGTGATGTTGCGGTGATCGAAGCCGGGTAGTTTGGACAGGTGCGACAGCAGGTCGTATTTCGTCGCCAACGCCTGGCCCACGATGACGCCCGAGCTCCCCGTTCCCGCGAGCACGTAGAAAAACTCCTCGCCCAGGTTCACGCCCTGGGTCAGCACGATCGACACTTCACGCAGCTCGCTCCAGCGCACGAACTCGCTGTCACCGCGGGCCAGCCTGCGCAAAACGCCTTCGTCGGTGACCTGCAAAGCCTCGCCGCGCCGGCGCAATTCCCAGGTGAGGAACCAGGGCTCGATCAGGAAAATGCCGAACACGGTCAGCGCGATTCCGGTCGTCCACCAGCTGGCATGGCCGATCCAGGCCGGATAGAAAGTGAGCAGCGCCACGCTCAGGGATATCCCCATCCACACGCGGCGCATCGAATTCGACATCGTCATCGCGTTACTTTGCCTTCGTCAGTACGACCTTGTATTGAATCTTCACCTCGTCCGCCACGCCTTCGGTGGATTGCCAATCGCCCTGGCCCACGCCGTAGTCGAGACGCCGGATGGCCGTGGCGCCCGAGAGTTCGAGACCCGCAGCGGTGGGCACGATCTTCAGCGGCAGGCGAAGATCCTTCGTGACGCCGCGCAAGGTGAGTTTGCCCACGGCTTCGAGTGCGCCCGCGGTGGTGCGTGCGAAGGAGCTGGCGGTGTATTGCGCCGTCGGGAATTTCTGCGCGTCGAACAGATCTGCGCCCACGAGCATGTCGTTGCGCTCCTGGTCCTGCGTGTCGATGGACGCGATCTGCACCTTCACGCTGAGGCTGCCCGCGGCGGGTGACTTCTCGTCGTAGACGAGTTCAGTGTTGAACTGCTTGAACGAGCCTTGGCTCGCCGCGCCGGCCTGGTCGAAGGTGAATGTAAGGCTGCTGCCCGCGCCCTGTACCCAGCGCGGCGCGGTGGTCGCGGGTGCAGGCGCAGTGGCCGGTGTGGCGGCGACGGGCTTGGGCGTTCCCGGCGTGTCGGCCGCGTGGCATGCGCCTGTGAGAAGCACGGCCGCGGCCGCCAGCGAAACCCGGTAGTTAGTCATGTGGTCACCTGACGCGGCCGAAGGGCAACATGCGCTTCAGTACGTCGTTCCTGTCGATGAAGTGATGCTTGAGTGCGCCGGCAACGTGCAACGCGGCGACGATCACCAGC
>Ga0164241_10002856_pt1 | contig 18117 bp, 17 predicted proteins | sample OricomyardsoilBY_FD_108780 | JGI IMG/M metagenome (GOLD analysis project Ga0164241, IMG submission 108780) | Backyard soil microbial communities from Emeryville, California, USA - Original compost - Back yard soil (BY) | ecosystem: Environmental > Terrestrial > Soil > Unclassified | place: USA...
GCCCGCCGCCGCGCCGACTGCCGAAATGGCCTCGGTGCCGCCGCCGATGCCCGCGGTTCCCGGCACGCCGCCGGCCGCGGTCCCCGGCGCAGCCGCCGCCGCGCCTGGACCCGCTGGTCCTGAGAGCGCCAAGGATCGCCGCCGCCGCGTGCGCGCCGAGCAGCAGGCCAAACGCAACGAACTGCGCCAGAAACGCCGTGAGGAGATCAAAGCCCGCAAGGAGCAGCGGGCGGCCAAACGGGGTCGCGGCAGTCAGTCCGCAACGGCGCCGACCCCTCCGGGCCAGGCCGCGGCTCCGGGTGCTCCAGGCGCCGCCGCAACTGCTGCTGCCGCAACGGCCGCCGCCCCGGCGCCCAAGCAGAAGAGCTTCTTTGGGATCAAGTACGGCGGTGGCAAGCAGAAGCAGGAAGCGGCGCTGGCCGAGCAGCGCCTCGCCGCCCTGCGGGCCGAGCGCGAACGGGAACTCGCCCAGGCCGGAGCCGCGCCGGACACCGCTCAGTTCGCGCCCGTCCCCGGCGCCGCGGCCGGGGCACCGCCCGTCGCTCCCGCCCAGCAGCTGCCGCCGATGCCGCCGCCGGTGGGGACCGCGGTCACTCCCGGGCCGACCGAGTACGACCCGGTGGCCGCCGAACAGCGGGTTCGCGACAAGGTCGAGGAAGTGCGCTTCGAGGAGCAGCGGATCCGCGCCGAGGCCGACCGTCGGCTTGAGATCGCGGGTTCACAGCCACCGGCTCCACCTGCCGCGGTGCCGCCGCTGGCGCCCGTCCCCGACTTGCGTAGCGCCGAACAGCAGTTGCAGGACGAACGCGCCGCGCAGGAACGCTCGATGGCCGAGGCCGAGGAACGGCTGCGCCAGATCGAGGAGCGGACCAAGGCGGCCGAGCAGCGCGCCGTCGAGGCGAAACGACTGGAAGGGCTGCGGGCCGAGGAGGAAGAGCGCCAGCAGCGTCTGCGCGAGATGCAGCAGAGCGTCGCCGAAGCCGAGCAGCGCGCGCAAGAGGCAGAGCGCCGCGCCGCCGAAGCTGAGCAGGCGGTTGTCCGCTCGGTCCAGGGTTCGACGGAGACGCAGTTCCCGGGACCGCCGCAGTTCGGAGCCCAGGCTCCCGCGCCCGCGCCGCCTGCATTCGCCCCCCAGGAGCCGCCCGCTGCGCCGGTACCGCCGGCCCCTGTATCGGAGCCAGGTCCGCCGCCCGCTGCTCCGGGCCCACCGCCCGCGCCGCAGCCGCCAGCACCGGCGCCACCCGCGCCCACGCCGCCACCCGCGCCCACGCCCGCTCCGCCTGCGCCGGTGCCGCCAGCGCCGGGGCCGCCGCCCGCTCCTGAGCCTCCGGCGCCGACGCCGCTGCCGACCCCGCCACCCGAGGCGCCGGCCCCGCAGCCGCCAAGCCCCGCGGCCGCATCCGCGTTCAACCCGCCCACCTCGGGTGATGGCGCCGGCGGCACGGTCAATCTCAACACCGTCACCTTCGAGCAGCTGCGCGAGGAGAACCTCACCGTCACCCAGGCGACCCGTCTGCTCGCCCATCGCGAGCGCCTTGGCGGCTTCCAGTCGGTCGATGACCTCGATCAGGTCGCCGGTTTCCCGGGCGATCTGCTCGCGGACCTGAAGCGCCGCTCCACCGTCTAGCGACGGCGGCCGCGCTCAGCTCTCGTACTTCTCGAGCAGCTTCAGCCAGATCTCGCTGCGGGTGGGGTAGGGGGCGACCGCGTGGCGGAGCTTGGCGAGCGGCACTTCGCCGACGATGGCGATAGTGGCGGCGTGGAGGAAATCGGCGGTCTCGAAGCCGGTGAAGGTGGCGCCGATGATCGTCCCGCGGGCCTGGTCGACGATCAGCCGCGAGGTACCACCGGTCCCCTTGCCCTGGAAGCTGGCGCCGGCGGAGCCGTCGGTGGGGACGTCGATGGCGGTCGCGGGGAGCCCGTCCGCTCGGGCCTGTTCCAGCGTCTGGCCAACCGCCGCCACCTGCGGGTCGGTGAAGGTGACCCGGGGCGAACCGACCCCTTCTGCCACGGCCTCGACCTCGCGCCCCAGCAGGTTCTCGCTGGCGACCCAGGCCTGGTACTTGCCCATGTGGGTGAAGAGGGCACGGCCGTTGACGTCGCCGATCGCGTAGAGCCACTCACGACCGCCCACCCTCAGGCTGTCGTCGGTGCCGAGGAAGCCATGTTCGCCGGGCTCGACGCCGGCCGAGTCGAGGCCCAGGTCGGCGGTGTGGGGCACCCGGCCGACGGCGACCAGGATCTCGGCGGTCTCGACCCGAGCGCCGTCGCTGAGATGGGCGATGACGCCGGGGCCTCCAGCCTCGATCCGCTCGACCTGGACGCCGGTGCGGACATCGACTCCGAAGTTCTCACGCAGGGCCGTGGCTACCTCTTCACCGGCGAAAGGTTCCTCGCGCGAGAGCAGGTGCCCGTTGCCCTCGACCAGCGTCACCCTGGTGCCGAGCGAGGCCCAGGCCTGGGAGAGCTCGCTCCCGACCGGGCCGCCGCCGAGCACGATCATGCTCGCGGGGACATGCTTGGCGGTGGTGCCCTGACGGTTGTTCCAGGCCGTGACCGAGTCGAGCCCGTCGATCGGCGGCATCGCGGCGCCGCTGCCGGTGGCAACGATGACGGCGCGGCGGGCGCTGAGCAGATCGTCGCCGACGACGATCCGGCGCTCGCCGTCGAAGCGGCCTTCACCCCGATAGAGGTCGATCCCCCGTTCTTCGAGCCAGGGCAGCTGACCCGAGTCGTCGAGGTTGTGGACCACCTCGTCGCGGCGGGCGAGGACCGCCCGCGCATCGAGCTTGCCGGTCGCCACCCCGTCGAGCTCACCGGCCAGGGCGGCGGCGACGCCGGGCACGCGCCGCGCCTCCGCCAGCACGTCGGCTGGGCGCAGCAGGGCCTTCGAGGGCATGCAGGCGTAATAGGAGCATTCACCGCCGATCAGGTGCTGCTCGACGATCGCGACCTTGAGGCCGCCGTCGGCGAGGCGACCCGCGCAGACCTCGCCGGCCGGTCCTGCTCCCAGGACGATCGCGTCGTAGCTCTTCTCGCTCACATGGCCACCGTGCCCGACACCGTACATTCCTAATCCGTTGCGGATCCGGCGAGCACCGGGTTGCGATCAGGTACGCGACCGCCGCCCGACCGGTGAAGCCTCGCCGAGACTGGCTTCCCAGCGTCCCCACTTCTCCTCGATGTGACCGTAGCGCCAGATCAGCAGTGCGACCGCCCAGGTAAGGACGAAGAGGGCGACGATGAAGTAGCCGACCAGGTTGAGGTCGATTTCCGCGATGCTGCTCCAGACCGGGCCGGTGAGGCCGAGCTGTTCGGTGAAGATCGCAGCCAACTCGATCGTGCCGATGATCAGGGCGACGGCGACGGAGAGCCCGGTGACGGTGAGGTTGTAATAGATCCTCCGCACCGGTCGCGCGTTCGCCCAGCCGTAGGCGAAGTTCATGAAGGCGCCGTCGCAGGTGTCCAGCAGCGACATCCCCGCGGCGAAGAGGATCGGTAGGCAGAGGATCGCGTAGAAGGGGAGGCCACCGAAGGCGGCGCCGGCGGCGAGGAACAGCAGCGCCACCTCGGTGGCGGTGTCGAAGCCGAGGCCGAACAGCAGGCCGACCGGGTACAGCTGCCAGGAGGACCGGATCCGCCCCGTAAAGGAGCGGTAGAAGCGACTCATCGCCCCGCCCTGTTCCAGCTCTCGCTCCAGCGTCGCCTCGTCGAGCTCGCCGCCGCGCAGGCGGCGGAAGACCCCGATGATGCCGAGCAGCACGATCAGGTTGAGCACCCCGATCAGGATCAGGAAGGTGCCGGAGACGGTGGTGCCGACGAGGTGGGTGGTCGTCTGCAGGGTCGAGCCGTCGTTCTCGACCTGGCCGCTGAGGGCCTTCAGCCCGAAGGCGAAGAGCAGGGCGAGGATGAAGACGACAGTCGAGTGCCCGAGCGAGAAGAAGAAGCCGGTCGCCAGCGGCCGCTGGCCCTCCGCGATCAGTTTGCGCGTCGTGTTGTCGATCGCGGCGATGTGGTCGGCATCGAAGGCGTGTCGCAGGCCAAGCGTGTAGGCGGTCAAGCCGATCCCGAGACCGAAGATGCCGCTGCCGAGGTTGTAGTCGTGGGGGACGACCAGGGTTAGGAGGATGAAGAAGCCGACCGCGTGCAGGCCGGCGATGACCGCGAACATCGTCGCTACCCGGCGCCACTCATCCCGACTCAGAGCCCCCTTCAGGTGGGACCAGCGCGATCCTCGCGCGCCGGCGGTCGTCGCTGCGGCGGGTGCGGGCATGAGGTTCGCTCACCGTAGCGCGACCCCCTTACTTCTGCAAGTTACTCGCGGAAGGACTGTAAGTAACAATCATGCAGTTGCAAGTAACTGTCGTAACAGTAGGGTCCTTGCAGTTAGCTATAGGTCATGCAGTTGAGGTGAATGTGCGTGTAACTGTTCGGGGTTGACAAACCTACTCGGTCTGATAGTACGAGTGTATGAACGCTGTACCAAGTGCAACTGTAAGTACACCTTGGTACGAGCGTCAGCCGGGGCTCCTGGCGATCGAGACGTTGCGTGGAGTGGGTCAGGTCGATCTCCAGGAAAAGCTGGTCACCGGGGTCTTCATCACCATCGCCCTGTTCTCGGCGGGTTGGAAGCCCGGGGTGTTCGGGTTGCTGGGTGCCGGGGTCTCGACCGCCACGGCGATGCTGCTGGGCTCCGAACGCAAACGGATCTACTTCGGGCTCGAGGGCTACTGCGGCGCCCTGATCGGCATCGCCGCGGTGACCTACCTCGGGCTGCATTTCTCCTCCTGGCTGGTCGCGATCGCCGGCGCGATCGCCTGCACCGTGATCACGGCGACGATGTCGGCGACGATGGGGACCTGGTCGCTGCCGGCGCTGACCGGGCCGTTCTGCGTCGTCGGCAGCCTGATCGCGATCGGCGCCCCGAGCTTCGAGCGCATCTGGCACGGAGGCCCGGCGGCGGCGCTGCCCAGCGCGACCACTGGTGACACCGTCGTCTCCTTCGGCAACCTGATCGAATCGTTCTTCACCAACGTTTCTGAGATCTTCCTGCTCGACAAGTGGTGGGCGGGCCTGATCATGCTGATCGGCCTCGGTCTGGCCAGCCGCGCGGTGCTCCTCGCTGCCTGCGCCGGCAGCGTGATCGGCACGCTCTCGGCCTGGGTGATGGGAGCGCCGGCTGCGCTCATCGCCGAAGGCATCTACGGCTACAACGCGGTGCTGGTGATGATCGCCCTCGCGGCGACCTTTCTGGCGCGGACCCCGATCAACCTGCTCTACGCCGTCATCGCCGCGATCTTCTCGACCGCGCTGACGGCCGCGTTGGCGAACTTCTTCGCCCCCTTCGGCGGCCACACGCTGACCTGGCCGTTCAACCTCACGACCTGGGCTTTCCTCGCCGCCATCCCGCTCTTCTCAGCGATTACGAAACCAGAGCCAAGAGAGGAGGGCGCCGCATGAACCTCGCGCCCAGAGAGTTGGACAAGCTGTACGTCTACACGGTCGCCGGGCTGGCGCACAGGCGCCGCGACCGGGGCGTCCCCCTCAACTACAGCGAGGCGGTGGCGCTGATCTCCGAAGCGATCCTCGAGGCCGCCCGGGACGGCAAGACGGTGGCCGAATGCATGGAGCTGGGCAGGCAGGCCGTCAGCGCCAAAGACGTGATGCCCGGGGTGCGCGAGATGGCCGGCCTGATTCAGGTCGAGGCGACCTTCCTCGACGGCACCAAGCTCGTCTCCTGTCACGACCCGGTGGGAAGTTGAGCACGGCGTGCGGGCCGCTCGCGGCGACGTAGGTGGGACGGCGATCCTGGTCGGCGGTTACGAGAGCGGCCGTGGCCGCGAGTTGCCGTCACTGCCGCCACAGGCGGGCCTCGAAGATCTGCGCTGCCGGGTCGTCGGCGTCGGTCGCGAGTTGGGGCGGGCGCTCGACGTCGCCGCCGGCGAAGCCGATGCGGAGCGCCCCTTGGTGGTCCTGCCAATGACGCTCGGCCGCGACCCCCGGCTCTGCGCCGACACGGCGCGCACGGTGCGCTGGGTGAGGGCCTCCGAGGAGGCGCCACCGATCGCCCTCGCCGCTCCCTTCGGCAGCGCCAACCACCTGATCGGCTGGCTCCGGGCGGCCTGCCTGGAGCTGCCCGAGGACGCGGCGGTGTTGATCGCCGCGACCCCCGCCGACCCCTTCGATGACGCCGAGTTGTACCGCGTCGCCGCCCTGGTTCGCACTCATGGCCGGCAGCGCCTGGTCGAGGTCGGCTTCCGCTCCCCGGCTGGCCGGCTCGAGGCGGGCCTCGAGCGCTGCCGCCGGCTCGGCGCCGAGCGGGTCGCGATCGTGCCGGCCGAGTTCTGCCCGCGGGCGGACGCGGCGCCACTGCTCTCCCCGGCCGTGATCGCCCGCGTCGTCGCGGCGCGGGTGGCGATGGCACGACACCGCCTGATCGAGCACGGTGATGACGGCGTCGCTACGGCCCTCGCGGCCGACCACGAGCACGGCTTCGCGCACTCGCACGAGGGCGGTCACCAGCACGGCCACACCCACGCACACGACCACCTCCACGACCACCACTCGCAGATGGCCGTGGGCTGAACGGAGGCGGACATGGCAGAGCCAGATCGGTACCAGCTCGAGAAAGGAAAAATCGAGCTCAACTCCAACCGCATGAAGAAGAAGATGACGGTTGTCAACACCGGCGACCGGGCCGTCCAGGTCGGCTCTCATTACCACTTCTTCGAGGCCAACCGGGCCTTGAAATTCGACCGTGTCGGGGCGCTGGGCATGCACCTCGATCTGCCGGCCGGGACCGCGGTGCGGTTCGAGCCGGGCGATACCCACGAGGTCCAGCTCTGCAGCTACGGCGGCCTCGGCTACCTGGTCGGCTTCAGCGGCCTCGTCCAGGGCGGCATCCGCGGCCGCGACAACCGCGCCCGCGCGATCCGGCGCCTGCACAAGCTCAACTTCCTCGATACCGGCGAGAGCGAGGACGAGGGGTTCGAGGGCGAGCGCCGGCGCGGAAAACGCAAAGGGGCGAAAAGCAGAAGCGCCAAAGGCAAGACCAGGAAAGGGGCCCGATGATGGCCACGATCACGCGAGAGCAGTACGTCGACCTGTTCGGACCGACGACCGGGGATCGAGTGCGGCTCGCCGACACCAACCTGGTGATCGAGATCGAGCACGATTACCACGAAGGCCACTACGGCGACGAGGCCGTCTACGGCGGTGGCAAGACGGCCCGCGACGGCATGGCCGCCGACCCCTCCGGGGTCTCCGCCGAGGGCATGCTGGACACGGTCATCACCAACGCGATCGTGCTCGACCCGCTGCTGGGCGTGGTCAAGGGCGACATCGGCATCAAGGACGGCCTGATCGCCGGGGCCGGCAAGGCCGGCAACCCCGGCATCCAGGACGACATCCATCCCGACCTGATCGTCGGCGGCGGCACCGAGCTGATTGCCGGAGAACACACGATCGTCACCGCCGGTGCGATCGACGGCCACGTCCACCTGATCTCCCCCCAGCAGGCCGAGCAGGCGCTGACCAACGGCATCACCACCCTGGTCGGCGGCGGCACCGGGCCTACCGACGGCACCAACGGCGTCACCACCACGCCGGGGCCGTGGAACATCGCCCGCCTGCTCGAGGCCGCGGAGGGGTTGCCGGTGAACATCGGGATCCTCGGCAAAGGCAACGCCAGCCTGCCGATCTCCCTGCGCGAGCAGCTCGAGGCCGGCGCCGCCGGGCTCAAGGTGCACGAGGACTTCGGGGCGACCCCGGCGGTGATCGACTGCGCGCTCTCGGTCGCCGACGAATACGACATCCAGGTCTCGATCCACACCGACAGCCTCAACGAGTCGGGTTACTTCGAGGACACCCGCTCGGCGATCGACGGCCGGGCGATCCACACCTTCCACAGCGAGGGGGCCGGCGGCGGCCACGCGCCGGACATCCTCCGGGTCACCGGCGAGCCCAACGTGATGCCCTCCTCGACCAACCCGACCCTGCCCTACGGCGTCAACTCGGTCGACGAGCTGCTGGACATGGTGATGGTCTGCCACCACCTCAACCAGGAAGTCCCCGAGGACGTCTCCTTCGCCGACAGCCGCGTGCGGGCGGAGACGATCGCCGCCGAGACCGTCCTCCATGACCTCGGCATCATCAGCATGGTCTCCTCCGACTCGCAGGCGATGGGGCGGGTGGGGGAGTCGGTGACCCGCGCCTTCCAGGTCGCCCACCACTGCAAGGACCTGCGTGGCCCGCTCGATGGGGATTCTGCCCGCAACGACAACCAGCGGGTGCTGCGCTACCTGGCCAAGCTGACGATCAACCCGGCGCTGACCTACGGGATGGCCCACGCGATCGGCTCGATCGCACCCGGCAAGGTCGCCGACCTGGTGCAGTGGCCGATCGCCTCCTTCGCGGCGAAGCCGCGGCTGGTGATCAAGGGCGGACTGGTCAACTGGGCCGCGATGGGGGACCCCAACGCCTCCCTGCCGACCCCCCAGCCGGTCTACTTCCGGCCGATGTTCGGGGCCTACGGCCGGGCCCTGCAGAGCACCGGCATCACCTTCATGTCCCAGGCCGCGATCGCCGCCGGGGTGCCGCAGAAGCTCGACCTCCACCGCGGTGTCCTGCCGGTCCGCAACTGCCGCTCGATCGGCAAGCAGCACATGGTCCGCAACGGCACCGTGCCGGAGATCAGCGTCGACCCGGAGACGTTCAAAGTCACCGTCGACGGTGAGATCGCGACGATCGACCCGGCCAAAGAGCTGCCGCTGACCCGCCTCTTCTTCATGGTCTGATGCCGGCCGCCGCGCTCGTCACCTGGCAACTCTCCGACTCGGCCTTCCCGAGCGGCGCCTACACGCTCTCGCACGGGCTCGAGGGGTACGCGCAGGAGCGGGCGATCGAGCCGGAGGCGGTCGGGGCGCTGCTGCGCGACCTGCTGGAGCACGCGGTCGGGCCGGCTGACGGGACGGCGCTGGCGCTTGCCCATCGCGGTGCCCTCGCCGGCGACTGGGATTTGGTGCGCGAGGCCGACGGGCGGCTGCGGGCGAGCAAGTTGAGCAAGGAGACGCGGCAGGCCTCGCTGCGGATCGGCGGTCAGCTGCTGCCGCTCTGCCGCCAGGTGTTCCCCTCAGCGCAGCTGCAGCGGCTGACCGAGCTGGTAGCGGCGAGGAGAACCCCGGGGACCCAGCCGGTCGTTACCGGCGTCGCCTACGCGGGCGCCGCTGTGCCGGTGGCGGAGGCGGTCGCGGCCGATCTCTTCGCCTTCTGCGCTTCGTTCGCGGGCGCGGCCCTCCGCCTACGGCTCGCCGACCACCGCAGCGCCCAGGTGCTGGTGCGCGGGGCAGCACCGGCGATCGAGCGGGCGACGGCGGCGGCGCTGGCGCGGCGGCTGGAGGACATCGGCGGCTGCGCGCCGCTGGCGGACGTGATGTCAGCACGGCACGAGCGAGCGGAGGCGAAGTTGTTCGCAAGCTGAGCGCGATTGACCAACCACCCGGAGGAGAGGTGTCGCATGAGCAGCAAGGACGAGTTGCTTCGAGTCGGTGTCGGCGGGCCGGTCGGCTCCGGCAAGACCGCCCTGATCGAGGCCGCGGTGCCGGTCCTGGTCGAACGCGGCCGGGTGCCGGCGGTGATCACCAACGACATCTACACGCAGGAGGACGCCGAGCATGTGCGCCGGACCCTCGAGGGGCTGATCGACCCGGCTCGGGTGGTCGGCGTCGAGACCGGCGCCTGCCCGCACACGGCGGTGCGCGACGACCCGACGATGAACCTGGCCGCCGGCGCCGAGCTGCTCGAGGCCTTCCCCGAGGTCGACACGCTGCTCTATGAGAGCGGCGGCGACAACCTGACGCTGACCTTCAGCCCGGCCCTGGTCGACCTCTTCCTCTTCGTCCTCGATACCGCCGAGGGCGACAAGATGCCGCGCAAGCGCGGACCGGGAATCACCGAGTGCGACCTGCTGGTGATCAACAAGGTCGACATCGCCGGCTTCGTGATGTGCAACCTCGAGCGGATGCACAGCGACGCGCTCGAGGTGCGCGGCGGCGCCCCGGTGGCCTTGACCAACTCGCTCGACCGCAGTGGGGTCGAGGGAGTCGTCGACTTCATCGAGACCCGGCGGAGCGCCCTCGCCATGCACTGAGCCGATGCCGGTCACCCGCCTCAGCCCAGCCCACTACGAGGCCCGGCCGTTGCCCGCGGAGATCGCCGCCTACGGCTCGGTTCCGGAGACGCTGCCGAGTGGCAGCGCCGGCAAGGTCGCCATCCTCGACCTCGTCTTCGGCCCCCTCGACGGCCGCACCGAGTTGCTGCGCGGCTACCAGAAGTCGCCGCTGCAGATCATGCGTCCGCTCCATTTCGACCCGGAGCGGCCCGACCTCGCGATCGTGATCGTGATGAGCGCCGGGCCGGGCCTGGTGCAGGGGGATCGCAACCGCATCGACGTCGGTTGCGATCCCGGCGGCGCCCTGCACCTGACCACGCAGGGAGCGCTGAAGGTGTTGGGGATGGAGGACGACTACGCGACCAGCGTCGTCAACCTCAGCGTCGGCGAGGGTGGCCTGCTCGAGTACCTGCCCGACCCGATCATCCCCTGCGCGGGCTCGCGCTCCTACCACCGCACCCGGGTCGAGGTCGCGCCGGGGGCGACGGCGATCCTCGCCGAGACCGTCCGCGCCGGCCGCCTCGCTCACGGCGAGCGCCACGTCTACGACGTGCTCGCAACCGACCTCGAGGTCCGCCGCCCGGGCGGCCCGCCGCTGGTGCTCGACCGGGTCCGGCTCGAGCCCGCCGCGGGCTCCCGCGGGATCGGCGGGCCGGGCCTGCTGGGCGGCGAGGACCAGCTCGCGACCCTGCACGTGGTCAGCGACAACGCCCCGGCCGAGGCGATCGCCGGAGCGCTGCGCGAGGCGCTCGCCGGGGCCGGCTTTCCCTGGGGCGCCAGCGTCCTGCCCGGCGAGTGCGGCGCCTGGGTGCGGATGCTCGCCAGCAGCTCGCCGGACCTGGACCGGGCGATGCGTGCGGCCTGGGACGCCGTCAGGCGGCTGCTGATCGGCGTTCCGGCGCCGCACATGCGCAAGTCCACGACCTTCGTCAACACCTAGCGGAAGGAGCACACGATGCCCACCGGAGTCGACAACGGAGACACCGCCTGGTTGATGGCCAGCACCGCGATGGTGCTGCTGATGACGCCCGGCCTCGCCTTCTTCTACGGCGGCATGGTCCGCACCAGCCATGTCCTGACGATGCTGCGGATGAGCTTCGCCTGCCTGGCGATCGTGACCGTGATCTGGTTCCTGTTCGGCTACTCGCTGGCCTTCAGCGGCGACGTCGGCGGCGCCGGCCTGATCGGCAACCTCGACCAGGTGGTCTTCCACGGGATCGGGCCGGACCAGCTGACCGGGCGCATCCCGACCCTCATCTACTCCTGCTTCATGCTCTCGTTCGCGATCATTACCGTCGCCCTGATCAGCGGCTCGATCGCCGGCCGGGCCCGCTTCGACGGCTGGATGGTCTTCGCCGGGATCTGGACCGTCCTCGTCTATATCCCGCTCGCCCACTGGGTCTTCTCGGAAAGCGGCTGGGTCACCCACAACCTCGGCGCGCTCGATTTCGCCGGTGGCACCGTGGTCGAGCTCAACTCCGGGATGGCGGGGCTGGCCTGCGCGCTGGCGCTCGGGCACCGCAAGGACTTCGCCCGCATTCCCAGTCGCCCGCACAGCATCCCCCTGGTCACGGTCGGGCTCGCCCTGCTCTGGTTCGGCTGGTTCGGCTTCAACGCCGGCTCCGCCCTGCAGGACCAGGGGGCGGCGCCGGCGGCGTTCATCAACACCCAGTTCGGCGCCGCCGGGGCGATGGTCGGCTGGGTGATCATGGACCGGCTGCGCTTCGGCAAGGTCGACATGATCGGCGTCCTTACCTCGGCGGTCGCTGGGATGGTCGCGATCACCCCGGCCTGCGGCGAGGTCAACACGCTCGGCGCGATCCTGATCGGGCTCGCCGCCGGCGTCGTCTGCTCGTTCGCGATCGGTTTCAAGTACCGCTTCAATATCGACGACACGCTCGACGTCGTCGGCGTCCACGGCTGGGGCGGGATTGTCGGCATGCTGGCGATCGGGTTCTTCGCCACCGGCACCTTCACCGGCAAGGAGGGGCTGTTCTACGGCGGCGATGCGGCCCTGCTCGGCAAGCAGGCGGTGGCCTTGCTCGCCTGCGGCGCCTACTCCTTCGTTGTCACCTACCTGATCGCCAGAGGCGTCGAGAAGACGATCGGCTTCCGCGCCAAGGACGAATACTCGGAGGTCCCCGGCGGTAAACAGGAACGCGCCTACGCCTTCGGCACCCTGCAGGAGTTGGAAGACATGCTGACCCCGACCGCCCGCTCGCGCGCCCACCCCGACGCCGCGGTCGAGGAATCGTCGGAGACCGACAGCGAAGTCCTGGCCCGGGTCCGCGCCGCGCTGGCGGCGCGCGATGACGCGTCGGGTCGATGACCACGATCGCTCACGAGCGCGGCGCCGGCCGCGCTCACCCCCGCGGTTCACCGGGGCGCCACTGGGCCTTCGTCTTCGCCGGTGGTGCCACCGGCGCGGCGATCCGTGCCGGCTTCGAGAAGGCCGTTCCGACCGGCGTCGGCGAGTTCCCCTGGCCGACCCTCTCGGTCAACGCGGTCGGCACCTTCGTGCTCGCCTGGACCGCCACCCGCCTGGCCCAGCACCCGAACCCGCGTGAGCGCGCCTTTCTCATCTCCGGTTTCTGCGGTGGCCTGACGACCTTCGCGACGGTGCAGCTGGAGTTGGTGAAAATGCTCGACGACGGGGAAGGCTGGCTGGCGCTCGGCTACGCGGCCGCGAGCATCGCCGTGGGCCTGGTGGCGGCGCGCCTGGCGGTCACCTACGCGCAGGCGCGGGTGGAGGCGCGGCGATGAGCACGGTGGCGCTCTGGTTCGGCGTGCTCGTGCTTGGCGGCTGCGGGGCGATCGTCCGCACCGGGGTCGGGGCGGCGATCGACGCCCGCAAGCGGATGCCGTTCCCGCTCGGCACCTTCGCCGTCAACATCTCGGGCAGCTTTCTCGCCGGCCTGCTGTACGGGGCGGCGGTCGTCGATGACCCGAAACTGCTGTTCAGCACGGCCCTGATCGGTGCTTACACGACCTTCTCGACCTGGATGGCCGACAGCGAGCGGTTGCTGCGGACCGGGCAGATCGAGATCGCGGTCGCCAACGTGTTCGGCAGCGTCGCGATCGGGTTCGGCGCCGTGGTGCTGGGGAAGGCGGTCGGCGAGCTGCTCTTCTAGTTGTGAGCGCTGCTCAGGATGTCGAGGCGCGCCGCGCGGCTTTCGCGCACTTCGCGCAGAGGCCTGGGATCGGGAAGTGGGTGAAGTGCGCTTCGTGGCCGAACTCGCGCAGGATCAACGCCCGGGCGCGGTCGAGGCTGGCGGGATCGACCGCCCGCACGGAGCCGCACTCATCGCACATCAGGTACTCGCGCTCGGGCCGGTCGGCGCGGACGTAGAGGCCGGGGCCGTGGCCGAGGTGCAGATGCCGCACCAGGCCCACCCGTTCAAGCGTCTCCAGGTTGCGGTAAACCGACGCCTGGTCGGAGCTGGGCATCTGCCCATCGATGCCGCTGGCGATCTGCTCCGCCGTCAGCGGCCGGTCGGCCTTGTAGAGGGCGCCGAGGACGAGTCGCCGGGCGGAGGAGGCGCGCAGCCCCTGCTCGCGCAGGACTCCAAGCGCCGAGTCGAAGTCGGGCGCGTCGACAGCCGGTGCCACGTGCGTATGAGTCATGGCTCCCTTCGGGTCTCTTTCCGAGGATGCCTGCCCGAGCGCGATTGTAGCTCTCGTAACTAGCCGGTGAGGAATCTTTTGCCATACGCGTACAATCGAAGGGCAGTTCAGCACGGGGGCGACAGGCTTCGACGTGGTCGACTCGTGCGAAAGGTTGCAGGTCGAGGTTGTCGGAGGCCTCGTTAAACCCCGACACCAAACCAATACGTGCGGACCATGAGTTCGCCCTCGCCGCTTAGCTAGAAACTAAGCGCTGTGAGAGTCGGTCCTACCTCGCCCGCAGGTAGGGCAGCCGGCTTCAAAATGCGGGATTACCCAGGCGGATCGCCCCGTCTGCCAGGGGAAATTTCAGAGGGCTGTGTCTCTCGCAGTGCCTGCTGGCGCGGACCCCGGGAGACGAGAACAAAGCGCCGGCTATACCTGTAGACGCCTTCGCGCCGCGGCCGCGGATCCGAGTTCGAATCTCGGCGCCTCCATCAACCGCTCGCCTTCCCCTCCCGGGGTGGGTGAGCGGCGAGCCAGGCCAGGACCGAGGCAGCGTCGCGATCGGGTGGGAAGACGGGGTAGAAGACCTTGACGATCGTGCCCGCCTCGGCGATCAGAGTCAGGCGGCGGTAAAGGGTCATCCCCGCGACTTCGAAGGTCGGTAGGCCCAGCGCCGCAGTCAGCCGCAGGTCGCTGTCGCTGAGCAGCGGGAAGGGGATGTGCTCGCGGCTCGCGAACTCACTCTGTTCCTCGGCGTTCTGGGTGCTGATCCCAACCGGCGAGGCGCCGAGCCGCTCGAACTCCGCCAGGGCGTCGCGGTAGGCGCAGCTCTGCGGCGTGCAGCCGCGGGCGCCGGGGATGTCATCCCAACCTTCCGGCGACGGCTCCCCCGGCGTGCCGGTGCGCGGGTAGACGTAGGCGACGAGGCGTCCCTGCGCCAACTCCGCCAGATCGGCGGTCCCGCCGAGCGTTGACGGCAGCGGAAGCGACGGGATCGCCAGGCCCGGGAGATGGTCGGCGGCGCCGTCGTCCTCGGGAACCGGGAGGTTCGGGGGCAGGGCCGCGAAATCGGAGCTCATCCCCAGATCGTAGGCTGTCGGCGTGGAGCGCTACGTGGCCTTTCTGCGGGGGATGAACCTCGGCAAGCGGCGGATCAAGAACGAGGAGCTGCGGGCGGAGTTCGAGGCCCTCGGCTTCGCGGATGTCGCCACCTTCCGCGCCAGCGGCAATGTGATCTTCGGCGCCCCGAAGCAGAGCGAGGGAGCATTGACGAAGACGATCGAATCCGGCCTCGGCGACGCCCTCGGTTACGAAGTCCCGGTCTTCCTGCGCAGCTGTGCCGAGGTGGCCGCGATCGCCGCTCAGGAGCCGTTCCCGGCGGCGGCGGTTGCCGCCTCCAAGGGGAAACTTCAGGTGACGATGCTGGCGAAGAAGCCGACCGCGGCCGCGCGCAAGCGGGTGTTGTCACTGGCCACCGATGACGACGGTCTGGCGATCGCGGCGCGGGAGCTCTTCTGGCTGCCTAGTGGCGGCACGCTCGAGTCCGAGCTCGACCACAAGGCGATCGCAAAGGCGCTCGGCGTGGGCACCCAGCGAACGATGGGCACGATCGAGCAGATCGCGTCGAAGCACTGCTAGTGCGGTCGTCATTTCGTCCGCTATGCGGTTGAAATGACTACCGCGTCTCTACATCTGCTCGCGGCAGCGCGGCGATCTCGATGTCGCGGCTGACGGCGCCGATCTCGGTCGGCAGCTCGGAGAGCTGGACGTCGGTGACGAACTCCAACTCCTGGCCCAGCGGGCGGAAGAAGTTGTCGTAGTGGGTCGGGACCACGGCGCGGGGGTTGAGCTTGGGCAGGATCCGGCGCCAGTAGTCGTCGGTGAAGCCGCGGCCGGCGATGCCGGCGAGGAAGACGTCGACGTCGCGCTCGCGGACCGCATCGTCGACGAGGTTGGCGCTGCCCTGGTGGTAGAAGCGAATGCCCGCCACCGCGATCGAGATCCCCCAGACCTGGCCGCAGCGGTAGGCGCCGGGGGAGAGCGAGTCGAGGTGCTCGCAGGTCAGTTCGCCGTCGTAGGGGACGGCGAGGCCGAGCAGCAGCTTCGAATGCACGCTTGGCGTGAAGGAGACCTCGAACGGCCCCAGCTCATAGGTCCGGTAGGGCTCGACCACGACCGTGCGCTCGGCGAGGCCGTGCAGGGCCATCAGGTTGAGCAGGGAGTCGGAGCCGTAGGCCTTGCAGCCGAAGCGGCGGGCGATCGCGGGGGCATCGACGGCGTGGTCGAAGTGGGTGTGGCCGACGAGGACGCCTACCGTCTCCCCGGGCGCCTTGACGAAGCGCTCCAGCGCCGCCGGGTCCGGTAGGGCCTGGCGCCGCAGCAGTAGGTCGCGGAAGGGGATGCGGGAGAGGTAGGGGTCGATGAACAGCGTCCGGCCCTCGTAGCTGAGCCGGTAGCCGGAGACACCCAGCCACTCGACCTCGAGCCCGTCCGGAAGCTCCAGCGGCCGCGCCTCCAGCTCGCTCAGGGCCTGGCCATCGGCCCGCTCCGCCGAGCGCCGCATCGCCTGGGCTTTCGCCAGCTCACCGAGGTGTCGCAGCGGGCTCGCCATGGGGTGAGGTTACGCGGGATCGGCGGTTCTCTAAGTTGGTCAGTCCCATGGCGATCGCGACCGCAACCCCCCTGGACGTCCACGTCGGCGGCAAGCTGCTGTTCGAGGACGTCTCCTTCAAGCTCGAGCCGCGCGAACGGATGACCCTCTCCGGCCGCAACGGCGCCGGCAAGTCGACCCTGCTGCGGGTCCTCTCCGGCGAGTTGACGCCGGATTCGGGCTCATTGACGATCCACCGCGGCGCCCGCGTCGCCCTGCACGACCAGCGCCCGCCGCGCGACTCCAGCGACACGCTCGGCGACTACGTCTTCTCCGGCCGCGCCGACATGATCGCTACCGAGGCCGAGCTCGAGCGTCTCGAGGGCGAGATGTCCAAGGGCGTCGACGAGGAGACGATGGCCGCCTACTCGGCCGCCCAGCACAAGCTCGAAGCCGGTGGCGGCTACCGCTGGCGCGACCAGGTGCTGGAAGTGCTGCGCGGGCTCGGTTTCGGGCCCGAGCAGCGCGAGCGCCAGCTCTCGACCTTCTCCGGCGGCGAGCTGACCCGTGCCTCGCTGGCCCGGGCGCTGGCCGCCAAGCCCGATCTGCTGCTGCTCGACGAGCCCACCAACCATCTCGACATTCCCTCGCTGGAGTGGCTGGAGTCCTACCTCGTCGACCTCGACGCGGCCGTCGTCCTGGTCGCCCACGACCGCTGGTTCCTCGAGGCGGTTGGCACCTCGGTGTTGGAGATCGAGGCCCAGCGCGCCCGCTTCTTCGCCGGCCCCTGGCACGCCTGGCGCCAGGAGCAGGCGGCGCGCCAGATCGCTCTCGGCAAGGCGATCGACCGCCAGCAGGCCGAGATCGAGCGGATGGAGAAATTCGTCGAGCGCTTTCGCTACAAGGCGACCAAGGCCAAACAGGCGCAGTCGCGGATCAAACAGATCGATAAGAAAAAGAAGACCGGGCCGCAGGCCGAACGCCGCGACACCCGCAAACTGCGCTTCTCCTTCAAACCGCCCGAGCGGCCCGGGCGGGTGGTGCTGAAACTCGTCAAAGGCAGGATCGAGGTCCCTGGCCGGGTTCTGCTCGACAACGCCGAGCTCGAAGTCGAGCGCGGCGAGCACGTGGTCCTGGTCGGCGCCAACGGCAGCGGCAAGACGACCCTGATCGAGACCCTGGCGGGCCGCCGCGAGCCCGCCTCGGGCAGCGTTCGCAACGGCCACAACGTCAGGCTCGGCTACCTCTCCCAGCACGCCGACACGGCGGCGGGGGAAGGGACCGTGCTGGACGCCGCCACGCGCGAGACCGGCCTTGCGGGGCCGAAGGCGCGGGCGCTGCTGGGCGGCTTCCTCTTCTCCGGCAAAGACGCCGAGAAGCAGCTCAGCGACATCTCCGGCGGCGAGCAGCGGCGGCTCTCGCTGGCGATCCTGGTCGCCTCTGGCGCCAATGTCCTCGTCCTCGACGAGCCCACCAACCACCTCGACATCGAGAGCCGCGAGGCGCTCGAGGACGCGCTGATGGAGTACGAGGGAGCCGTCGTCCTGATCTCCCACGATCGCGCCCTGCTGGAGGCGGTCGGCAGCCGCACGATCGTCTGCGAGGACGGCAAGCTGAGCAGCCACGACAGCGGCTGGGCCGAGTACCAGCGCCGCCGCGACGAGCGCGAGTCGGCGACCAGCGCCGCCGCGAAGTCAGCGGCACCCTCGAAGGGGGGCAAGTACAGCGCCACCAAGCCGGCCGAGAAGGC
>Ga0164241_10002857_pt1 | contig 18115 bp, 15 predicted proteins | sample OricomyardsoilBY_FD_108780 | JGI IMG/M metagenome (GOLD analysis project Ga0164241, IMG submission 108780) | Backyard soil microbial communities from Emeryville, California, USA - Original compost - Back yard soil (BY) | ecosystem: Environmental > Terrestrial > Soil > Unclassified | place: USA...
ACCGGTGACATGACGCGCGGCGCGGCCCTTGGTGCCGACGCGAAAAAGTTTACCGGGCGTGGGCATGCGGGTCCCCGTCGTCCAGGTTGAGGTTTTCGGGCCACTGCATCTCCACCCCGCGAGCCGCGAGGTCGCGCTGAAAGGCCCGCGTGTGGTCGCCGCCGGCGTGCACGGCGCGCGGGGTCAGCCCATGGGTCAGCGCATAAGCGCAGAGCGTTCCGGCCGCCTCGCCGATATTCCACTCCACGGGATGCAGGCGGTAGCAGCCGTTCGTGATATGGGTGGTCCCGATATTCTTCGCGGCTGGCAGCACGTTTTCCATTCGCACGGGAATCAACGCACCCAGCGGAATTCGAAACGGCAGCGAAGGAACATCGACATAATTGTCCCCCGCGGCCGTCGGGTGCAGGTCGATACGGTAATAGCCGATGCCCACGCTGTCCTCATAGCGTTCCGCCAGCGCGTCCCCGGGGCGGAATTGCGCGGAGACTTCCTGCTCGATGATCGTCTTGAGCGCACGAATCCGCCGGGATTCGCGAATGTAGGGGGCCATCGCCAAGCCGTCATCCGTACCGAGGAGATCACCTCTCAGCCGCAGGCCCGGCCAGCCCTTGCCGCCATCCGGCCGCGGAGCTTCAGTCTGAAGCCAGTAAACCATCGAGAGGCTGAGCTGTTTCGCGTCGTCAATCCTCCGCTTCCGTTCGGCCGCATCGCAATTGAGCAGGTCGCCCTCCATGTAGTCGATCATCGGCCAGTTGACCAGGCACACGTCGCTCCGATAGGCGCCATCGGCGAATTGCGCCCGGTCGATAATCCGGCGAAACGCCCAGAGTCCGGAAAAAATCCCGGGCTTTTCCCGGTGCGGATTGAAGTTGTACCGCATCGGCTCCATCGTGCGCGGGTTCAAACCGGCCCAGTCGAGCAGGCGTCCCGGCCAGGGTGGCGCAAGCCGCGGGGAATAGTTCCGCCAATAATCGTAACGCCCGGGCTTGGGAATGACGTGATTTTCCCCGGTCAGCTCCTCCAGCACAAAGCACATGGAGAACGACTGGACATTGGCGGGATCGGGCCGCGCCCGGGCCGAGGGTTCCCCTGTTTGCCCCCGTGATTCGGCGCCGGCGACGTGCTCGACTCCGGCCAGGGGAAGCAGGTCCCCGTTCTCCGTCGCATCGAGAAAATAGCCGGCGGTTATCTCGGCTTCATTCCCGGTTGCGGGGTTTCGCACCATGACGGCGGCAAGCCGGTCCGGTCCGGCGGCGCGGCATCCAACCGGAAGGTGGCTGCGCAGGATGCGCAACCGGCCGGACGAAACATGCGGCGCAAGCATGGCCTCGAGAACCGCCAGCGCGACCCGGGGTTCGTGACACAGGGGCGACACCCAGCCGTTGCCGGGGTTCAGACGGGGATCGTCGCGATGTCTTGGCAACAACGGGTAATGGGTGCGGTAGTACCGCCTGACCTGCTCCCGAAATCGCCGATAGGTTCGCGTGCACCCGAATTTTTCGATCCAACCGTGTTCGTCGGGCGGCACCGCCTGCGACGTCAACTGTCCGCCGATCCAGGCATATTCCTCGGTCATCACAACCGAGCGACCCGCTTCCGCCAAGGCGAGGGCCGCGGCGCAACCGCCGACACCTCCGCCGATGACGGCAACCTCTGTACTCAGGCGGTGCATTGTCTCAATAAATGCTTTTGGCAGCCGGTGGAGCCTCCGCACCGAACGTCTTGGCCAGTTCGCGCAATCCAAACTGCATGATCTTGATATCGCCGCCGGGACTAATCAGCCGGGCTCCGAGAGTCTGCACTTCGGCACACATCTCCTGCCCCACCGCGACGGTACCCCACCATTTTCCGGCGGCTTGAACCGCTTCGGCGACCTGCTTCATCGCCGCCTTCACCCGCTCGTGCCGAATCTGGCCCGGCAACCCGATCGAAGCGGAAAAATCACCCGGACCAAAGAAGAGTCCGTCCACCCCGGGCACTGCGGCGATGGCCGCCGCTTCCGCCAGGGCCGATTCGTGTTCGATCTGGCAGATGACCATTGTCTGGGTGTTCTGCTGCCGGATGTAATCCGAAGCGACCATGGTCGCGTAGGCGCCGTCGATATTGCCACCGTTCCATCCCCGCATTCCCGTCACTTCTCCGGGGACGGGACTGGGGTTGTTAAACTTCGCCCATTGGACGATCTGCCGCGCCTCGGCGGCATTCGCGACCATGGAGCACATGATGCCGCCGACGCCGGTCTCCAGGATGCGCATGACCGTCTGGTAGTCCGCCGCCTTGAACCGGGCGATGGTCGTAACCGGGAAAGCACGCGCGACCATGTTGAGCAGCGCCACGTCCTGGGTCGGAAGATCAAAGTGCTCCAAGTCAAACCAGAGGGCATCAAAGACTCCCGAGCGGCAGATGAAATCGATATGCCGCGGGGTGGCGAAATTGCCCGTGACATATAGTTTTACTAATTCGCCCGCGCGAAGCCGGATAAGTGCCCGGTTGGTTTCAACAGTTGGTTTCATGGGATAAAACTTTCACGATAGCTATGCTTGGTAACCGCATGCCGGCGCCGGCACCAGCAGCGCCGGCATGAAGGTCAAACCAGACCATTCTCCTTAAAAGGTGTAGCGGAAGGTCAGGCGGAACGCCCGGGGTTGGAGCCGGACCGCCAGTTGGTCCGTAACCGACGACCAGATGGAATCGTTGTCCGTCAGGTTGTCGATATTGCACTGGATGCTCCATTGGCCGCGCCCATAACCGACGAAAGCGTCAATCTGATCACCGTTGCCGACATAAAAGCTGCCGGTCGCATCGCCCGGGCTCGCTCCCCGTTGTTTCCAAGCCGTTCCAATAAATAATCCATGCAGGGAATTGTCGGGGGAAAATGCATAACGGGCCATCAAGGCATAGTTTGGTTTTACCGGCACGCCGCGGAAGGCATTACCCCGTTCGTCACGGGACGTGATGTCGCTGTACGATGCCACCAGATTGAGCCCCGGCAGCGGTTCGGCGGCCAGATCAAACTCCCAGCCGAAGGTATTTTGGGAACCCACGGGAAGATTGTAGGTGCCGCCGCCTTGATCGATCGGAAGCACCACCGGAACGGTCACGTTGGTGAGCGACATGTCAAAATAGGATATCGTCCCCGTGAGACGCCCGTCCATCAGGTCAACCTTCACGCCGATCTCCTTGTTTTTGCCATCGCGATTGGGGAGCTTTTCCCCGGTCAGGACGTTGATGCCGTTCACCGGGGTGAAGGTCTGGCTGATTTGGCCGAACACAGAAAGCCCCTTCATGGGTTTGCCCACCAATCCGTAGCGTCCCGTCCAGGCCGAATTGGTCGCCTTGGTCGTTCCGGTCGGATCGATCACCGGTTCGTCAGCCGCCAGGCTGAGAGCCGGGCTGAATTTGTCGTTGGAGGCATGCACGTTGTCGTAGCGCCAGCCCACCGAGGCGATCAGGCGATCGTCGAACATGCCGATGTTGTCCATTGCGGCGGCGTTGAAACCCCACGAATCCGAACGACCGCTGAACGCATTGTATTGTTTGGTCGCGGAAGCCTTGATGGAATCGGCCGTAACACTGGAGGGCGGCGCATGAACCGCCGAAAATGAATTGGCCACGGCGGTGGTGTTGGCGGGATTGAGGGCATTCCAGAAAAAGAAGGAACGCGCCGATTCGCCCGTCCCCAGCCCCATGGTGAAGACCGTGATGTGTTTCAGGATACCGGTGGTAAAATTGCCGGTCAGGTCGGCGGTGACGTTGCTCGACGTGTTGAATCCCCGGAAATCACGCAGCACGAGCGTCGCGCGCCAGTCCGCCACCCGGGGATCGTCGGCGGAAATGTAACGGTTGTCGCCGTTCACGAGCGCACCGGCCGCATTGGTATATTGCACGATCGCGCCGGAGGCGTCCACCGGAACGGGGCGGCCTTGGGAATAGGAGGGTGATTTGTCGCCCTCGCGATCCGAAAACCGTCCCACCACCCGCAACGTCCAGTCGCCACCCAGCATCCCGGAGAACGAGCTCTCATAGCCCAATTCCAGGGCATAGGCTTCGCCGATCGAGACATCGTCTCCCGGCACGGTGTTCGCCGTGCGCGGCAACGGGTATTTCCCATGATCGATCACCGGGGAGAAAGTCGGATTCAACGGATCAAGAAATCCCGTCAGGAATTGCCAGCCGTTGTCCCGGTCCAGCTTATAGTTGATATGCTCGCCCCGAAACCACATCTTGCCCTGGCCCTTGTTGATCAGGCGCATCAGGGAAACCGTCTGATCATAAAAATCATTGGGTCCGGCATTGTCATAATAGCGATGTCCCTGCCGCCCCGATAGCGTCACCCGATAGGCGACATTGTCGTTCAAGGGCCCCGTGCTGTCCAGTGTGCCGCGGATAAACTCATCCGAGCTTTGCGCCTGCAGCTCGACCTTGGTGAAGGCGCGGAACAGCGGCCATTTGCTGACCTTGTTGATCACCCCGCCCATCGAGTGCGAACCATAAAGCACGCCGGCCGGCCCCTTGATGACCTCGAGCCGCGCATAACCGGAAGTGTCGCCGCCAATCGGCAGGTCGGCGGCGGCAAGCGGATCGGGCAGACCGTCGCGCAGGTTGACGCCGCTGGTGGCATAGCCGCGCAGGGAATAAAGTTCCGCACCCGGCTGGCCGTCGGAATCCCGCTGCACACCCGAAACCAGCGTGATGACATCCATTGAGCTGACGGCGGCGCGATCGCTCAGAACCTGCTCGTTAAGGGTGATGATCGAAGACGAGATATCCGACGTAGGCAGCGCCACGCGGGTGGCGCCCATCGACTGGCTCGCGGAATAGACGCGATCCTGCTTTGTCGTCACCTCGAAGGGGGACAGGACGACCGTTTCCTGATCTTTCCGGTCGGGGGAATCGGGAGCGGCGGTCTGGGCCCTGGCAACGGCGCAGAACCCAAGTCCGAGGACAATGGCGATGCCGTGGCATCGCATGAAGCGAAGGGTATTATTCATAGGGTAAGGGATGTTCGGTTTGACTGACGCTGGAGCAGCAGTGGGCCGCGCCTCCGCGGCGAACTCAACCTTGACTTAGCGGTCTCCCGAGGAGACCGATGGGGGAAATCGAAACCCGCCTCATCGATGAAACTCAAATTCAATTCCATCGCCGAACAGGTGGCCGTCGCCCTGCGCAAGGAAATCCGGGGGAAGACCTGGACCCACTCGCTGCCCGGCGAACGCCTGCTGGCCGCCCGCTTCCAGGTCAGCCGGAAGACCCTGCGACGCGCGCTCGCCGAACTCCGGGGCGAGGGATTGTTGACCACGCGCCACAGCGACGCGTCCTTTATCCGGCGCAGCCAATCGCCGGCTCCCCTGACCAAACGGATCGCCTTGCTGCTGCCCACTCCCCTTGAGAGCGCGCGTCCCTACACCGTACTGTGGGTGAGCCGCCTGATGGCGTTGTTGCAGGATCGCGGCCTGTACCTGGAAGTATTTCACGGCACAAAATATTTCGGCCAGCATGCCGCCCGTTCCCTGAGCCGTCTGACTTCGACTTATCCGGCCCGATGCTGGATTCTGGCCCGGTCAAACCGCCCGCTGCAGGAGTGGTTTGCCAACGCCGGCCTGCCCACTCTCGTTTCCGGTTCCACCCATGCCGGAGTCAGCCTGCCGAGTGTGGATATCGACCATCGCGCACTCTGCCGCCACGCCGCCACGGTCCTGCTCCGGAACGGACATCGACGGGTCGCGATCTTTCTGGATCGCACCGGGCAGGCGGGCGATGCCGAAAGCGAACAGGGATTCATGGAAGGCGTGGCCCAATTTGACGCCCTGGCCACCGTCGCCTCGCGAAAAACCGGCTCGGAGCAATCGGCGGCGATCACCATCCGCCAGGCCAGGACCTTGCTGGCAATGGCCGCACCCCCCACCGGCTGGTTGCTTTCAAACTCCAATTCATACCTCACCGTCCTGAGCTACCTCGGTTCGATCGGTCTGAGCGTTCCCCGGGACATCTCATTGGTCTGCCGCGACGAGGAACCTTTCCTGCAGTATCTCCACCCGACGCCCATCCGCTACGCCGCCAGTCCGCGAAAATTCGCCATCACGCTCAATCAGGCGCTCAAAAGAATCGCCGGAGCGGATACGCATCCCTTCTCGTTGCGCATTATGCCGGATTTTGTGAGCGGAGGCTCGGTGGGCCGCTGCATGAAGTAACCGGTGGCGGCCGGGAAATGCCCCTTGGTCCCGGCAGGGGTCAGCCGATGATCCGATGTCGCCGGCGAAAGGCTGCTGGTGTCACGCCCGTCCTTTGTTTGAAGGCGCGGTTCAACACGACCGCATCGGCATAGCCCAACACATCCGCTATCGCCTTGAGCGGCTCCATCGTTTCCAGCAGGAGGCGCTTCGCCTCCGCCTCCCTCACCGAAAGCAGAAACTCCCCGGCCGTCATCGCGTGTTCGGCGACAAAGACCGAACGGAACCGGCTCAGCGACAAGCCGGCGCATTTCGCGATTCCATTGACTCCCGGCCGATGACGCAGATTTTCCCGCAGCCAGGCTCCCAGCACGGCCAGGTCGATTCGTTTGGCGGATGCGTTTTCCTTCCGCGGAAAATATCCGCCTTCGGCCAGGATCAACGCCAGCAGGAGCTGACGGCGCGGATCCAATCCGGGCTCGTCCCCCGGCGATCGGGCCATCTCCTGCGATTGCTCCACGCAGGCTTCCAGCCACCGCGACGGCGGCGCCAGCTGCAGGCTGACGCCATGCCGCTGTCTGGCCAACCGGGGAAGCGCGCGCGGCGGTGCGGAATCCACTTGGAAATGGTGGATCGAGGCCCGCGCGCTCCGGGTGTTGGCATGGCCACGGAAATGCGTGCAGGGCCAGATCAGCACCCCCGTGCCCTGCTTCAATCGAAGCGTTCGGCGAAGTGAAGGAAACTCCAGCGTCACCTCGCCCTGGTGAACGAAAAACAAGTCGTGATGCGGCCATTCCACCGGTCCGATGGCGCGGGCTGCGTTAAATTCACCGTAACTCTGCCTGATGAATTTCAACATGCAGGCGGATATGTCATTTTTTAGACAACTGCGTCAATCTTCGAAGCTTTGCCCGTGCAGGCACATTCCCAGGCTTGGACCAAATCCTTGATCTCCGATGTCCCTCTCCCCCTCCCCTTTTCCCGAGGCCGCCCTTTCCGCCGCTCCCGGCGAAATCCCTCCTTCGTGGCACTCCGCGCCGATCGCCGCTTGCATCGCCCATTTGACCGCCTTGTTCGGCTTCCAGCGCGAACTCATGCGGACAAGCGCAGCCTGGCTGGCTGGCGTGCCCTATTGGGATGCCAAGCAGGCGATCGCCCTTCACGTGCTCGATGATGCCTGCCACGCCGAAGGCGTGCTCAGGCGGCTTCACGAATTGAAAGCCATTTCGGCCGAGCATAAACAGGTGGCCGGCATCGAGGAACTCGTGCGCGACCTGGCCAGCGCCCGCCATGGCGACGAATGGCTCCGGGGGCTTTATACCGTGGTCAAGCCCTGGCTTGTCGCCTGCCTCGAGACGTACCTGGCGGACAGCGACCCGGTGATGGATCAGCCGACCCATGGGTTGCTGAACCGCATGATCGCGGATCTGCGGCGGCACATCGGGTGGTTCGAGGGATTTCAGCCCCGGTTTTCCCAATTCGAAACAACCGATTCCACCGAATGGCTGAACTACGTGAAAGCCCGGCTGGCCGGCGTCGTTTGGGAAAAGGGCCTGCTCGTCGCCGGAGCCGTGCCCGGACTTCCCCCCGGATTCTCTCCCTTTGCCGGCATCACCACGGTTCGCCGCGACCGGAGCTTTCGAGTGACAAGGAAATCGGAATTGCCTCGTGAAGGCGCAACCTTCGGGGAAAAGCGCTTCCTCGTCTTCTACAATCACTCGCAGGAAATGCAGTTCGCCGAATCGCTGGCCGCGATCCTCCATGAAACGGCCGAGATGCCGTGGGCCTTCCACTACGATCTCGCCCGGCATTTGGCCGACGAAGTCCGGCATGCCACGATGGGACAAACCCGCCTGGCGCAGCTGGGCGTAGCCCTGACCGAGGTGCCGATGCAAACCCAGCACTATGAATTTCGATCCAACCTCGATCCGCTCGAACGCTTCTGCCTGATGACCCTGGTCATGGAGGCCACCGCCTTCGAAAGAAAGCGGGCCAATGTCGAATTGTTCGAAGCCAACGGCGACCGCGTCTCGGCGCTCTACGAGAGCTACGATATCAAGGATGAGATGCTGCACGCCAACCTGGGCCACCTATGGGTTCCGATCCTGTTGCGTGTCTATCACGATTCCCGGTCGGTCAAGGATCTGACCGATCACTGCCGGGCCCAGATCGCCCAGGTCATCACCGAATATCCGGCGAACGCGGCCAACATGCTGGGAAAATAGCCGGGACGGAAGCTCCGGCCGGGCTCGCCGCGACAGGACGAACTTCCCCGGACACCCGACGCACCCGGAAGCGTCACGCGACGACCCGATGATGCTCCAACCGATAGGCCCGGGGCGTTCTTCCGTTGGCGCGGCGAAACAACGCGTAGAAATGCGACAGGTTGGCGATGCCGCAATCGAGCGCAATCTCCGCGATGGGCCGCGTCGTGACCCGAAGTTCCCGCGCGGCGTGCTCCATGCGCACGGCATTGACATAATCGGACGGCGTGACGCCGAAAACCGAACGAACCGTGCGCGCCACATGTTCGGCGCTTCGCCCGGCAACCTTGACGAGGCCCGGCGCGCCAAGGGCGAACACTTCCGGTCTCCGCACCTCCTCGCAGGCGCGCCTCAGCCAATCGGGCGCCGCCGGCTGTTCGGGGCCCGTCAACAACCGGGATTGCTCGAAGAGCCCGAGCAGAAAATATTCCAACGCAAGGCGCGACGCGGGCGGGCGGCCCAAATCCGCCAGCCGTCGCCGCAGGACCGTGACCGCGGCCTTCGGCAACTGGACGCGAGGCGGCAGCAGATCCTTCGACGCCAGAAGCGGCGTGAGCTCATCGGGAAATCGCCGGAGGAGGCTCCGGCGTATCCCCGGATCATAGGCGAGATTGATCAGGGTGAAACCGGCGGGGTCCGCGGCTTCCAACCGATGCACATCATCCGGACGCACATAAATGAGATCGCCCGCCGCCACCCGGCGCGACCGGCCGTTGATGTGATGAATCCCCCCGCCCCGTTCCAACCAGAAGATTTCCGGGAAATCATGGGTATGCAGACCCCCGGGCCGGCCCGGAACAAACAGGATGACCGCCAGGTGGTGATCCGTCCCGGCAGGAACAAGGCGGCGCCACCGTTTGTGTTCAATCATATCAATATGCCATAACATATGGTCAGTTGGCGGCAAGACGCGTTCTCCTTTCTGCGCTAATATGGCGTCATGTCCAATCACGCGCCCGCTGTTCCACCCCCTTTGGCCGGCCTGTGCTCCCATGCGGAGGGCGCAAAACCGGGGCTTTCGGTCGATGTCACGGTGCGGCGGCTCCGCCGCTATGTTTATCTGCAGAGCCGGTCGGTTTTCCTTTTCGCCGCGCACTTCAACCGACTCGCGGAATGGGAGGTGAAGGGAGCCGTTTCGTTGCATCTCTGGCAGGATGCGGAGCACGGCACCTGGTTTCGCAATCGCATCACGGAGATGCGCACCCCGCCCCATCATCTCGACAGGGTTCCCGATCCGGCGCTCGCGGAATTCATGGAGGAGCTGGGAAGGCCGGCCGGTTCACTGGAGTTTCTCGCCGGCGTTTATGCAGTGTTCAAGCCCGCGCTTGCCGCCGCCTATCGCGAACATCTCGCGCAGGCCCATCCGGTCGCCGATCACCCGACCCGCCGGCTTTTGCAATTCGCCCTGATCGAATTGGAGGAGCAAATCGCGTGGGGCCGGAAAGCCCTTGCCGCATTGCTCGGAAGCGCCGGCCGCTCACCGGAGGATGTGTCCCTCAAGGCGTGGCAACAACACCTTGCCGCCTGCCTGGACGCCGCCGGCGGCGTGCACGGGGAAAGGGAGCGCTTCGACGCCGGCAAACTGCCGGCATCGCGCAAATCCACGGGCGGGCCCGCCGCCACTTCGCTCGTCCCGGAACGCGACGCCCGTTTCACCCGCGTGTGGCGTTCACGCGGGGTCGTTCCCGACGCCGCGCAGCCGGTCCATGAACGGCTGTGGTGGATGATGAACGTGCGGCTCAATGAAATGCATGTCTCGGAGCTGATCGCGACCGTCATTGCCGACTGGAAGGACCAGCCCTGGCCCTTTTATCATGACCTCGCCCGGCATCTCTGGGATGAAACCCGGCATTGCATGCTCGGAGAGATCGCGTTCGCCGCCCAAGGCATCGACTTCACCAAGATGCCCACCCATATCGGCTTCGCCGAATATCCCAACCGCGAACTGCCCCCGCCCGAGCGTTATGCATTCCTTTGGGGCATCGAGCAGGGCCTCATGGGCAAAACCGGCAAGCAGGCGGAAGTCGCCCTGGCCCGCGCCGGAGGCGACGAACGCGCCACCGTTTTTCAGGATTTCGACTGGGCCGACGAGGTGTTGCACGCCGCGATCGGCCGGCGCTGGCTGGAACCACATTTCAAGACCCGCGAAGCCATGCTCGACGTCTATGAGAGAATTCGTCCCGCCTACGACCGGATGAAGGAGGAGGACTTGAAGCTTCCGGGCCGCGACTGGTGGCCCGCTTTCTACAAAAAGCATCTTCAACACCTGCATGCTTGCTCCGAACCGGGGTCAGCGAATCCGCCAAACCCGGCGTCCCGCAGTGGCCAATCCTCCTGATGAAACTCTGGCTCGCCAGCACCGACTCCGCGCTCGTCGCCCGCTATTTCGATTTTGGGCTTTTCGAGGGCGTCCTCACGAACCCGACGACACTGGCCGGAGCGAAACGTCCGCCGTTGGAAATCATGCGCGAACTTTGCGCGGCCACCTCCGCGCCGGTTTTCTATCAACTCAGCCATACCACGGTCGATGGGATGAAGGCACAGGTGGACCGGCTGATTTCCCAGGGCTGGCCCAACCTGGGCATCAAGGTTCCGATTACACCCGCAGGCTTAGCGGTGCTCGCGTGGCTCCGCACCCGGGGAATTGCCCTGCGGCTCGCCACCGCCGTGCCAAACACCGCCCTGCTTTTATTGACCACCGCGCTGGAAGTTCCGTGGATCACCCCGTCGGGATCCGTCCTGGAAAAGCTCGGCGGCCCCGGCAAGATCGCCCTCTTGACCGAGATGCAGACGGCGCTTGATCGGCAGAAATCGCCCGCCACGCTGATTCCCAGTCTCTCTTCGCCGGCGGAGATGCAGGCATTGGGCCTTGCCGGCCTGCGCTCCGGGTTTGTTTGGGACCGCGATGTCGAACGGTTTATTGACAGCGAACTCGTCCGCCAAATCGTAACTTCGTTCGACCAGTCCTGGACCACACTTGAAAAGGCCGCTCCGTGCGGCTACTGAATTTCATGGCGGTGCTCATCGTAGGTGGAACGACGGTTGATGTTATTTTCCCGCGCGTGCCGCGACTGCCGGTGTGGCCGGCCCACACCGAGTTCACCGCGGCCAACCTCACGCTGCTCGCCGAGCCGCCCTTGGTAAGCATCGGCGGCAATGGCGCAAACGCCGCCTATGTCGCCGCCCGCTGCGGTGCGCGCACGACGTTGTACAGCAATTTCGCGTCCGATGCGTTCGGCGGCCTCGTCCGTACCTGGCTCACCGAAGCCGGCTGCCGGCTGGCTCACCCGCATGCAACCCGTCGCACGCCGGTCAATGTAACGGCCGCCAACACCCGCCTCCAGCGTGCAACCCTGTTCTATCCCGGAGAAGTACCGCCGCTGCCGGCTGCCGCCAAAGGGTTCAGCCATACACTGGTCTGCGGCTGGCCGCATCCCCCGCTGCCGACCCTGGCCCTCCGGCAAGAAAAATGGCGCACGCATGGCGCCTTCACCGCCTTCGATGCCGGACCGATTCTGGGGAAAACACCGACGCTCACCCAGCTCCGACCTGTCTTGGCGACGCTCGACCTCTTCATCGCCAACGAACACGAACTGCTGACCCTCACCCGCGCAATTCGGATCGATGCCGCACTGTTGAAAATGCGCGCGATTTTTGACGGACATATCGTCATCAAACGCGGACCGAAAGGGGCGGTGTGGGTGCCGGCGGGACGACCGGCCGCTGTTCCGACAGGAAGCCCGCGGGTCCGGGCGGTAAACACGGTCGGCGCCGGCGATACGTTCAACGGCGCATTGATGGCGGCATTGGCGGACAAAACCGATTTTTTGCCGGCGCTTCATTTTGCGGCAAACGCCGCCGCCAGCGTCGTCCGGTCAAATCGCGGTGTCCTCGGCCTGACCGTTCCCTTTCTAAAAAAGTGATGATGCCCCTTTGACCGCCATGCCCGATCCGCATCCGCGCCTCGTTTTGCCGCCAATCTCCGGACGCTTGCCTGTCGCCCGGCAGCGATTCAGTGGAGGGCAATTTACCGATATCTTAGCGCTAAAAGCCTCCTTTCACCGCTTACCGTCCGGCGGTTGGAAGCTCCAAAATAGCGGTTCCAACACCCTGGAACCTTATCGTTTACGCCAGCCTTTTCCCGAGCGGGTGTGCCTACAGGAAAGGATACGATAGCGGTAGCGCACACCGCGGCGCATACCCTCGTTTGGTCAGTTCCGCCTCGCGGACAACGCACGCGTAGAATAGGACCCGCAAGCGATGCCGGATAACCGCGAACTCGCTACCCTGATTTTCTTCGGCGTGATCGGCGGCGCTGTGCTGGCCTGGCCGGCGACCCGTGCAGTGGCCCAGTCCATTCTTCGGCAAGTCCTCTGGTCCCGCCTGACGCTCCTCTGGGTCGGCGCGCTTGGTTGGCTGGCCGGTGGGCTGGCGCTACTGGCTTGGGGCGACATTTGGAACCGCTCCCATCTGTCGGACACAGTGCTATGGTGCGTTTTCGGCGGCATCCTGATCGCCTTTCAAGGTATTCGCGCTGGTAACCCCAATGGCGAGTTCAAGGAGGTGGTGGCGGACCAGTTCAAGTTCCTGCTCTTTTTCGAGCTTGTGATGAATGCACACCCACTACCGTTCGCGTGGGAACTAGCGCTGTTGCTCGGATTTGCTTTTCTGGGTGCGATACTCGCCGTAGCCGAACAGAACCCTGCGCACAAACAGGTGCAGAAGCTCATCCGCACGCTGATGGGGGTTATTATCCTCGGACTGATCGCGGTCGCGGTCTGGCATTTCTACCAGAACCCCGGTGAACTATTCAGCCGCGAAGGGCTCGAAGATTTCTGCCTACCGATCTACCTCACTTTCATCCTGCTACCCTACGGCTACTTGGTTTCCGTCTATGCCGGCTATGAAACGTTGTTTTCGACCCGCTTAGCCAAGCACGCACTGATGCCGGCGGCCGTGCGGAGGTATGCCCGTTGGCAACTACTCAAAACCTGCGGACTCAACGCGAACCACACCCGGCGGGCGCAGAAGTTTCTGAGCCCAGAGATCCGCTGGGCCGACACCCAGGCGAAGGTAGACGCGGAAATGCTGCATCTGCGTGAGGAGCTGGCCTGGAAGAAGCCACCACCTGGGACCGACGAATAGAATCCGATCAGGAAGTGCCAGCCGGCGGTTTTACAACGGAATCAGTTCCGGAGGGCGAAGCCGGTGGCACGCCGGCAGCGGTTACAGCAGCTTGAAGCGCCCGGAATGAAGCGCCAGCCCGGCGCTGCCGTTCGGCCTCCCGGACGGCCGGATACTCCTTCTGATCGACCACACGCACCAATGGGTGGAAATCGTCCGAGGCGATCCGTTGCAGCGCTTCCCGAATCCGTTTGAGTTCGTCTGCCATCTCGGGTTCGCCGATTTTGCTCATGGTCTGCGTGTAGGCGATGTCGATGTGAAATGGCTCAGTGTAGAGCCCACCGGCGGCGTCCGTATAGGTTACGCTGCCTCGAAACACGAACGCATGCTGCTTGTAGCCGTGGTGGAACGCCTCGCCAGCGCTGAATGGTTCAGACACCTCCCGACCGGGCGCCAGGAAGGCGATCCCGCCTTCGACAAACTCCGGTCCTTTCTTCTCCTGCGCGTCCCACTGCAGCTTCGGTTCGATTTCGATGGTTACCTTCAACGCGGGCGAGGCACCGGTATTCTTGATTACCGCGTAAGCCACCGTGTCTTCGCAGAGGATGTCGAAAACTACATTGGGCCGGTAACGCCGCTGTTCGGCCTCTTTGAACTGTGCCAGACTCTGCTGAGTGAGTCTGGCCTGCTTGAGCGCGAACATTACCAAAAACAGCGTGGCGGCGACATAGACGAGCGTCAGCACCGCCATGATCGCCCCTTGGTTGGCATTGAGGTAGTTGAGCATGGCGGAAGGAATCAGGGTTTGAAGATAGCAACGATCAGAGCCGCCGAGGCGATACCAATGGCGACCCACGAGCGGAGGGCTTCCGGTCGGCTCAGGCGTCATATTAGCTCGGTCTCGCCGATCAAGCGCTTACCCAAGCCATGATGACGACACGCATCTTGAACACGTCGTCCGCAGCTATCGCGGGCGCAGCACTGGCCGCGATCTGACTCCCGGCAACAATTGGAACCAGCCGCTGCGTCGCCGACGGAAGAAACGAATGATAAATCCACCCGCCTTCCTGGGGCGTAGGGCGGCAGTGTCTCCTGGCTTGAGACGGAGGCTGCGGACAAGTGCTGGCGGCAGGCGCAGAATCCGCGCGCCTTCGCGTGCCTTGGTAACCGTAGCCATGCCATAGTTTTTCTTCATAAAGTTAGGCGCCACGGTTGTGCCTTCGACGCGGGCGAATTCTGCGCGGCCAGCCTGTGTGCGCCGCTATTGCGATTCTGAGGTCTTCGCCGCTCCGCGCTCGGCCTCGGCGATAATCTCCATCGGATTCGGCTCCAGCGGTGCGCAGCGTTCGCAACCCAATCTCTGCACCAAGAAGGCGAGAACGATCGACTCAGCGCGCCGGCGCGGGAATAGATCAACGATCGCGTCGAGAGCAGCGAAACACTGAGCGACGCTCGGGGTGTGCGTTGCTCGTGGTGGGGCCTCGTTTTTCGCTTTCGCCATATGCTTGAGAATCCGCCCTCGTGGCGCTACTCGAAAAATCTCACCTCGAATCTGTAAATCGAATTCTCGGTTCTTATCTCCTGCTCGCCCACAAAGATCACCAACGACGTGACAAACACGCCCAATCGGGCGATTCCGTTCCGGCGAAAGCGTAACATCTGTAGCGGCCTGCCGACCTGGGGTGCTTCGAGCAGCCAACCGTCGACCACGTAACCTGAATGCAGATGATAAGAGCCTTCCCCAATCACGTCGACGGGAGCTACGCTACTTCTGTTTTTCGACAGGTCACGCAGTTCGTGGATCTTCGTGACGCGGAAATATGATGGTTTCGGGAGCATGCTGCAATGGGTCGACTAGCGAATCACTCGCACCCTATCCTTAGTGCGTCCCGCGCGGCTACGACGCAATGTGCGCGCATGTCCGAGCATCACCGATAGTCCCGCAGGCACGGTCCTTTCGTTGAGGGCCTTTTTAGTTTTGCTGGCTTTGGGATCATCAGCGACCGATGCGGCGGATTGGCCGACATTGCCAGCGTTTGAACGAAGCATCAGTGTCGCCGCATGGCGCCGCTTCTTGTAGCGAACCAGCCACCGCTCCCACGCTCGCTCCCGCGGATACAATAGTCGATGCCGCTTCATCGCAGCATGGGCCGCCGCGAACCAATGGCAGAAATACCCCGTGCGTCGCCGGATATCCGACACTATCCGCGGTGTTAGGCGAAGTTCCACGATCATCCGCTCGATCGGGCAGGAGCTACCATTCGTGAGCTCATCCTCGAGCGCCTTGAAGTCGCCAAGCTCGTTGCGGAGGCGTTCGTCTGGCTCAGTGAGCGAGTTTCGCTACCGCCACCAAACCTACCGGATGTTGGCGCGCCGTCGGCCCAGCCGGAGGAGGCGGCCAAGGCATGTCGCAGCGCATGGAATCTCGGGGAGCGGCCGATTCTTCGGCTCGGCGAGTTACTTGAATCACAAGGTATCATTGTCGCCCGTGCGACGCTCGGCGACGAGAGGCTAGACGCATTCTCCTGCCTCGTAAGCGGCAGGCCGTTCATCTTCCTCGGATCTGATAAGCAAGACCGTGCGAGAAGCCGCTTCGATGCTGCTCATGAATTGGCGCACTTGGTTATGCACCAGCACTACGCAGAGCGCCACCTCAGTGACTCCGAAGACCACAAGGATTTAGAGCAGCAGGCAAACAGCTTTGCATCGGCATTCCTTTTGCCTGCAGCGACCTTTGGCCAAGAGGTATTCGATACATCACTTAATGGGTTTCTTAGACTGAAAGAACGCTGGGGTGTTTCAGTTCAAGCGATGGTCATGCGGTCTTCCCAGTTGGGTCTAATCGACGAGCACCGAAAAACTGAACTGTGTCGCCAAATCAGTGCTAAGGGCTGGCGCAACGCAAAAGGTGAACCTCTCGACGCCCTCGTGCCTGAAGTAAACAGCACGGTTGGCAGGCGCAGCATTGATCTCCTGACCGAGAATCGCGTCATCCAGCCTTGGGAGATTCCCAGCGAGGTTCCGTTTCCTGAGGAAGTGCTCAGCTCAGCCTTCGGAATCACCATCCAGGATTGCGATCTGCCAGTCGCGCCCAATGTCGTCCTTCTACCTTCGGTGACGGAACAAGGGATCGAGCAGTAGCCCGCATCACACTGTGGGTGCCAGCTACGACACCGAATACGAGGCAGGAGGCAACGGTAGCGACCTGACCTAAATGACAGGATCTCCATATCATTGCAGGTGGTGCGGCGAGGAAAAGCCACTCATTAACGCCCACATCATTCCCAGAACGTTCTATTCGGTGATACGCGGCGATGGCCCACACTCGTTGTTGCTTGCTCCGAACGCTCAGAAATACACCAGAGCATATCAGTCGGGTATTTCGGATCCGAAAATCCTTTGTGCTGACTGCGATGGGACGCTTCTCAGTAGCCTTGATAAGGTAACGGTCTCGATCTGGCGCCGCTCGCTTGGCCGCCGCGCAGCAGGCTGGCGAGCCTCAAGCCCATTGGGGTTGGCACGCAAGTGGTCGAGTCTCTATGGGGGTATCTCGTCCGCCTCGCCGCCGCGCATGCAGTGAATTTTCGCGACTTGTGGCGTATGGTGGCAACGCCAGCGGGAATCAGCAACGCGTGGCCATTCGTGTCACTCAAAGGCGACCGCGCTTCGGACCTGGTTTCGAGCCTCGAACGATTTACCCTCCGGACGGACCTTCGACATACGACCCTTTCGTCGGTTGAGCGCAACTCAGGGGTGACTATCAAGACCCGCTCACACCGCTGCTGGTGCGATGCGTGCCTTGAACTGGATGCCGAACCATACGATCGGCTACTCTGGGATATCGGAATAGTTAGCAACTGCAGCCTGCATCAGCGTCCGCTCCGCCGCCACTGCCCGACTTGCGGTAAGGTTCAGTCATTGGGTAGCGCCCACTCGCAAATAATGCGCTGTGCAGCCTGCCGTGCGCCACTTACGGGCGTCGGCGATCAGGTGCCCTTGCAGCCCGTTCGCTACGAATTGTGGGTTTCCGAGCAGGTGGCATCGTTCATTGCGCATTTCGATTCAGCGAGTTCGGACCGCTCGGCGATGGTGGCAAATCTGGAAACGACAATTGCCTCCTGTGGAGGCTTCAAGCCGATGGCACGCCAGCTTGGAGCGAGTCCGAGCACGATCTTGTATTGGCTCAACGGCACCTACGGGATGACCATCGAGAGCATTTTGCGTTGGGCATGGTTCACGTCTATGCCGGCCGTCGACTTGCTCTCCAGAAAGATTGAGCTGCACGAGGTCACGATCCAAGAACCGGCCCCGCGAGCGGAGCATAAAAAATGGTGGAAGAGACCGCCTCTTACCTCGGCGGACTACCTTGCGGCGCTTTCCAGGTTTCTACAACAGCAGCCTTTGGCAATTCCCTCGATTGTCGGAATCTCGCGTATGTTGGGCGCGACCTCATTCTAATTAGCTTTCAAGATGAGCATTAAAATGGCAGATGTTTGGGATGTCCAGACCATGTCGAATCGACGCTGTTACGATAAAACGCGCGCGTGCCGCCGT
>Ga0164241_10002858_pt1 | contig 18112 bp, 11 predicted proteins | sample OricomyardsoilBY_FD_108780 | JGI IMG/M metagenome (GOLD analysis project Ga0164241, IMG submission 108780) | Backyard soil microbial communities from Emeryville, California, USA - Original compost - Back yard soil (BY) | ecosystem: Environmental > Terrestrial > Soil > Unclassified | place: USA...
GAGCTCCGGTTCGGCTTCGAGCTCCGGTTCGGCTTCGAGCTCCGGTTCGGCTCCGGGCGACCCGAGCACCGGAGGCGGTGGCTCTGCCGTAGATTGCGACGCACCCGACGTGGGACCCACGGTGCTGCGGCGCCTATCTGCGCTCGAGTACCAGCTTACCGTTCAAGATCTCTTCGCCCTCAGCGAACCTCCAAGCGCAGAAAACCTGCCGTTAGACACCGAGCGACTCGGCTTCCGCACCTACGCCGAATATCAAACGATGTCGGCCGAGAATCTGCGCGCCTATCTCGACAGCGCGACACGGCTCGCTGACTCGCTGCTCGAGGATGCGCCACGCCGCGACCAAGTGATCGGCTGCGACCCAAGCGACGATACTTGTCTCCCGAAGTTCCTCGAGCGCTTCGCTAAGTTGGCCTATCGGCGTCCACTCGAAGCCCTTGAGCGGGATGTGATCATGACCGCCGTAGCCGCGGCTACGACCGATGCCACCGACAAAGTACGGTTCTTGATCCAGGCGCTCCTATCTTCTCCAAACTTCCTCTATCGGGTCGAGATTGGCACGAATAAGGAAGGCCTGTCGACGCTCACCCCCTACGAGCTCGCTTCCAAACTCTCTTTCGCCCTGTGGGGCAGAGGCCCGAGCGCGGAGCTCCTCGACAAGGCAGCGGCGGGCGACCTCGACCGTGATGAAGACCTGGCCGACACCGTCAGCAGCATGCTCAATGACGAACGCACGCAGCTCTTCTTCGCGGCCTTCTTCCAGCAATGGCTCGGCTATCAGAGCGTCAGGCCACCTACTCCTGCCGACGCCCCCGTCTTCGCAGATATGCAGACGGAGACAGACCGGCTCATGGCAGAGTACGCGTGGGGCGAAGGCAACATCCTGGATGCCCTCATCGCCAATCACACCTACCTCACTCCGGCGCTCGCCTCGTTCTACGACCTGCCCGCCCCAGGTGCTGACGGTAAGAGTGAGTTTGCTGACTCGAGCTACCGTGCAAACTCGGGCCTTTTAACGCACGCCAGCCTGCTCAGCGCCAAGAGCGACGGTGACCTGATCGCGATTCGTGGCAATTGGCTGCGTCGAACCTTCCTCTGTAAGTCGCTTCACATCCCGGCAGAGCTCTCTGATTTAATCGGAGAATCGTTGGTTGGTCTCGATCGAGTCGGCATCGTCCAAGAACGAAATTCATCCGGCGTTTGCGCCGAATGTCACGCAGCGATCGATCCAATCGGCGTCGGCTTCGAGCAATTTACACGCAGCGGCTCTTTCGACGCTAGCATCGACAGCTCCATATTCGGCATTACCCCGGCCTTGCCGGATGCCGCTTCGCCCAACGAATTTGAGAATATCGGGCAACTCTCAACGCTCCTCCGCTCCATGCCGGAAGTTCCTGCTTGCCTGACGAGCCGCGCTTTTCTTTATATCAACGGTCGGGAGCCCGAAGCTCAAGACGCCTGCGGCGTGTCGAGTGCTTCTCAAGACTTCGCAGCCGAGGACTCCTCTTTCGCCACGCTGCTCGAAGCGGTCACCACTGATCCCACTTTCCGCTACCGTCGCGCCCCCGAGCCGATGCCCTAGTTCATGAGGTCTCGATGATTGTCCATCCCTTTTCTCGACGCCTGATGCTCTGCGGTGCTGGCGCCAGTCTGGCTTTGCCCTTTCTCGAGGCGCTCGCGCCGCGCCGTGCCGTGGCCCAATCTCTGAATCCTCAGCGATTTTTCGGCTTTTTCTACCCAAACGGCACAGACCCGGGTCAGTGGGAGCCGCCTGCAGGTGCTCTCAACGAAGCGGCTCTTCCTGCTTGCCTCGCCGATCTCAACGGCTTCCAAGCTGAAAAGATCTGGCCGGCTCAAGGCAGCATTCTGTCTGACGTCACCGTGGTCACAGGTATCGATCATTCAGGCGTTTCGACCGACATCCATATTCCCTCGATGGCGCTGTCAGCCCACAAGGGAACCAAGAATAATTTTACCCCCTCCGCGCCCACGCTCGACCAGTATCTCGCGGATGAGCTGCGCGGTGAGACTCCCTTCCGGAATTTAGCGCTCTCAGCAACTTCGTCGACCGACATAGCTCAAGGAACACTCTCGTTCCGGAGCGATGGTCAGCCAGAGTCGATCATACGCAACCCGCGTCAGCTCTTCACGAACCTGTTCGGTGGGCAAACGACGAACCCCGACCCCTCGACCCCGGCGCCAAACAGCGCTCGCCAAAAAGCTCTGCTCGATCTGGTGCTCTCGGATGCCAACCGCCTGAAGGCTCGCCTCGGCCGTGCCGACCAACAGCGGCTCGACCAATACCTCACGGCCGTTGATGAGCTCGAAGCTCAAATTCAAGGCTCTGAGACGATCGAGTGCAACGTGCCCAGCCAGCCAGCCGAAGGCGGCGATTGGCACTCGAAAGCCAAACTCTTCATCGATCTCGCGGTTTTGGCGTTCGCTTGCGACCTAACTCGCGTCGTCGTCCTTCAGTACAGCGACAGTTGGGGCGTGAACTATCCCGATTATGCGCTCGGCGAGGGAATCGAAAGCGTCGGCACGTGGAGCGATCACTTCATTTCTCATAAGCTAGACGATACGGATCGAGCTACCGATCTCGACGGCCTGGATCGCACGGAAGCGATGCGCATCGCCAACGCTCGCGTCATTGCGACCTCACGCTTCAAGGTCCGCCGTTTTGCCTACCTCGTCGATCAACTACGCAAGGTAACGACCGCGAGTGGAACCCTTCTAGACGAGTCGCTCGTGCTGTACGCCTCAGAGAACGGCGACGGCGATAGCCACGCGCGCACGCGCATGCCTGTGATGCTCGCGGGCCATGCGGGACAGTTTGCTACGGGGCGTGCACTGGCCACCAAAAACCAGAACACCGGCGCGCTTCATGCCTCAATCCTGAACAGGTTCGGCCTAGACGTGCAAAGCTACGGTGACCCCGTGGGCAAGCCTATTGCCGAGCTCTAGCTGATTCTGCCGAGCTCAAGCGATTCAAGCCGGGCCCTACAGCCCGAGCTCTGGCTGATTCAAGCCGGCCCTACTGATCCAGCCCGGCCCTGGGCGCTCTGCGTCATCTAAGCAGGGCGCCCGCACGTTCTAGGGCCTACAATGGCGCTCAAAGGCCTCACTTTTTGTAGTCTGTGGCGGAAAAAGGCTTTCCTTCGAGCAAGTTTGATGAAAGAAGGTGGCCCCCCCGATTCGCCCCCCACCTGGGTAGCGGCCGGGACCCGGAGAGGTGACCGAGTGGTCGAAGGTGCATGATTGGAAATCATGTGTGCTCGCAAGGGCACCGCGGGTTCGAATCCCGCCTTCTCCGCCAACGTAAGGCTAGCCGATGCCAACCTTGGGAGTGTGTTCCCAGGTGTTCATGAGTCGGCCGCGGAGTGCAGAGCGTCGAAGGCAGAGCGCAGAGCGTCGAAGAGTGCAGGGCGTCGAAGAGTGCGCTCGAGTCCGTGAGCCAAAAGGTAGACGGAGCACGCATCTCGGCAGACGGTGTCCCGCACCTGGCTGTGCATCGCTGATGCATCCTGCATGGGCGCGCTCCCCGACGTTCAGCAGAACTCCCCTGCATGCAGAACTCCCGATGCAGAGCTCCCTGCATGGGCATGCTCCCCACGTTCAGCAGAGCTCCGCTGCGTGGCTACGCTCCTCAAATTGATGCGTCGCTCTGAATCGGCGCGGGCGCCAAGTATCGACCGTCGCTGGCCGCACTGCCCAACCCCCGAGCCTAGCGAGCACAACCCGCACCCCCGAAAAGTCACCGCTGAGCTCGGCGTGAGCTTTCCGCGAGTCAGCTCAATTTAGAGCGAAATCGAGTATATCTAGGCCTGCTCGCCGACCAGCCCGGCTCACTCGAGTCTTCGCTCACCCCCAGCGTTCAGGGAGCCCTGCGTTTAAGGCGACCTGTGCTTAAGGTGGCCTGCTCTCACGGTGGCCTGCGTTCTGGGTCAGAAGCGTTGCCGCGCCGAGGAGCGCGCTGCGCCGAGGAGCGCGCTGCGCCGGAGAGGACTGCAGCGAAGCGTGTGACGCCGCCTCATGCTGCAGCAGAGCATGCTGCAACAGAGCATGCTGCAACAGAGCATGCTGCAACAGAGCATGCTGCAACAGAGCGTACTGCAGCGGAGAGAGAGGGATTCGAACCCCCGGTACGTTTCCGCACACCTGATTTCGAATCAGGCACCTTCGGCCACTCGGTCATCTCTCCGCGGCGGAAGCTGGCAGCGTCGACCGAGAGAGTCAAGAGTCGAACGGCGCATCGTTCGACCTTAGACGTGATAGTTCGGCGCTTCCTCGGTGATGATGACATCGTGCACGTGGCTCTCGCGTAAGCCCTGCCCGGTCATGCGAATAAACTTCGCATTCTTGCGCATTTCTTCGATGGTGCGGCATCCCGTGTAGCCCATCGAGGCACGCAGACCGCCCTCGAGCTGGAACAAGATTTTGGCGAGCGATCCGCGGTGCGGCACGCGCCCCTCGATGCCCTCGGGAACGAGCTTCTCATCGGCAGCGCCACTCTGACCATAACGATCTTTGCTGCCCTTGCGCATTGCCCCCACCGAACCCATGCCTCGATAGACCTTGTAGCTCCGCCCTTGATAGAGCACGAGGTGTCCGGGCGCCTCGTCGGTACCAGCAAAGAGCGACCCCGCCATCACCGAAGACGCCCCCGCCGCAAAAGCCTTGGCGATGTCGCCCGAGAACTTGATGCCACCGTCTGCAATGATGGGCACACCGTGAGCGTCGGCCGCGCCGGCACAATCAGCGATAGCGGTAACCTGGGGCACACCCACACCGGCCACGACGCGCGTCGTGCAAATGCTGCCGGGCCCAATCCCCACCTTGACCGCGTCGGCACCTGCTTCAATCAAGGATAGGGTCGCCTCGGCTGTGGCTACGTTACCTGCCACGATCGACAGCTGAGGAAACTTAGCGCGAAGCTCTCGAACGGTCGTGGCAACTCCAACGTGATGTCCGTGAGCCGTGTCGACGCAAATCACATCGGCTCCTGCGTTGACCAAGGCGGTAGCTCGCTCGAAGCGGTCAGGGCCGGGGCCAACGGCCGCGCCCACCAAGAGGCGACCTTTCGAATCCTTAACGGCCCGCGGATTACGCTCGGCTTGCAGGATATCCTTGATGGTGATGAGTCCCACCAGCTCACCCCCCTCGACAACCAGCAGCTTCTCGATGCGGTGCTTGTGCAAAAGTTCTCGCGACTGCTCCGCACTAAATTCGGGCGGCACCGTGACCAAGTTCTTGGTCATCAAGGCCTCTACGGGCTGATCTAAGTTTTTCTCGAAACGAATGTCGCGCGAGGTCAAGATACCGACCGGTCTCGAGCCTTTGACGACCGGAACCCCCGACACGTTATGACGGCGCATCACGTCGAGCGCCTCCCGAAGCGACTGTTCCGGCGCGACCGTTACCGGCTGCAAGATGATGCCGCTCTCCGCGCGCTTGACCGACGACACCTCGAGCGCCTGGTCTTCAATCGTCAGATTCTTGTGGATGATGCCAAGCCCCCCCTCACGGGCCATGGCAATCGCCAGCTTCGACTCGGTGACGCTATCCATCGCCGCGCTCACGAGCGGGATATTCAGAGTAATCGAGCGGGTGAGACGCGAACGAACGTCTACGTCGACAGGCAGCACGTCACTTTCCGCAGGGACAAGAAGGACGTCGTCGAATGTCAGGCACTCACGCAAACCGTGCTGAAACATGGCTGCTACTACTTCCGACTTGCATGCCGGTCAACCGCTGTCTTGTGCTAAGATTCAGCCCCCCGCCAATGAGCCGCCTGCTTCGCCGAGCCTGTGCAAGTCTACTTCCTTTGGCTTTCGGATTGTTCTTGCTGCCAAAAGCGGCTTCAGCCCGGGAAATGCTGACCCTAGAACCTTTTCAGGGCAAAAAAGTCCGCATCGACGGCGCACTCGGTGAATGGCCCGCGGGCTTCGAGGTCCTCGGCGTGCGCCTGGAAGGCAGCGGCGCCGACTCATCGGGCCTAGTCGGCTACGACGACAGCTATCTTTACGTCGCGCTCAAGGCAAAATCGGCGAGCATCGTGCGCCGTTCGTCGCCAGGAGCGGGGCAAGATCGGCTCAGCCTCGAGGTCTACTTTCCCCCGGTTCCAGGGCGGTCCGCTAAGACTCGGCGTATCGATTTCTATCCCGGTGATCCCGGAAAACTCAAGGGCCTCGTCGCCTTGGATGGTCAGGTCGTATCGAGCGCCGAGATTGTTGAATATGCGCACGATGACGGCTTTGATCTCGAAGCACGATTGCCGTGGTCGGCCTTACCTGAAGCGTCTCGATTGCGCGCCGGTTTGCGCGGGCGGCTCTCTTTCTACGACGCAACGAGCCCCGGCAAGATAGGCGGCGCGGTTAGCACCAGTGCCAAGAAGGACGCGGCGATGCCGCCCCTACCGCTCTTCGCCGAGGCCGGTCTCATCGACTACCTCCTGAGCGAAGGCCATCGAAAAATCACGCCCGATCGCGAAGCCTTTGCCGAACTCACCGGGCGGGGAACACTCGAGAAAGTTGCGCTCTACGGCAATCTGCTCAGCATCGTTGGGCCCGACTACCGAAAGGGCGAAGAATACTACTTGAGCGCGCTCGACGTCGACTCGGCCGAGCAGATCAAGAGGCTCGACTTGGTCGACTTCAATGGCGACGGCAAAGCAGAAATTCTAATTGAAAAACGGCTCGGCTCCAGCAAGGCGAAGTATCGCCAGGTCGTGCAGGTGCTCGACCTCGACGCGCAAGGTGCGCCCACTTCGATCTTCCTCGCCGAAGTCGCAATCGCGACCGAAGAAGGCAAGATCGAGAACAAACTGACGGTAAGCTCCGGCTCAAAACCGTCACTCTCGATCGAGCAGGGCAAGTACTCAGGCTTCAAACCAGACACCTTTCGCGAACCCTCTTTCGCTGAAGGCGTTCCTTCAGCCATTTTGCCTTGGTCCGAGGTGCGCGCACGGCGTTATGTCTATGACAATCATGGCTTCAGCTTGAGCCAAGAGACCAAGGGCACGCCGCTCGTCAAGTCCGATGCGCCCGCGAAACCGAGCTCAAGCCCTTCTAGCTCCAGCGGCTCGAGCGCAGTGGGACGAAAATCGTCGGCCACCACGGCGATCGCCCCGGCCGACCTGACGCGGCTCTACGATTCATACAAGAAGGCGCGCGGAGGAAAACTCGGGGCCATCTTCGCCGAGTCTTGGGTCGATGTGGCCGAAGACGCGCGGCCCGAGCGAGTCCTCGTTCAAGATCGGGATCTGCTCGTCTTGGGAGAAGGCTTCTTAGGTGGCAAGGGCTACGCCTATAGCCAACTTCCCGTCAAAGAGCCGCGAGACATCTTAAGCATGACTCCCATGGAGCTCACGGGCGACGAGAAGCGCGAAATCGTGATCCACGTTCAGCTCAGGGCCCAGACAGGCGAAAAGCCCAAGGGGCAAGAGGTCGTGCGCCAAGTCGTGTTCGTCTACGGTATTCAAGGCGGAAAAATCACGCGCCTGTTCGCGGCTGAAGTTGGCCGCAGCCTCGAAGGGCAGCAAGTTCTCGGCACCTTCCGGGTCGATAAGAGTTCAGGCGGGCCTCGTCTCGAACTCGGAAGTGGGCGCGCGCTCGGCTTCACCAAAAAAACTTACCCGTTCCCCCAAGAGGAAGCAGCTAATGGAATCGAGCCGCTGCTTTTGCCGTGGGGCCCCGTTCGCCAAAAGCGATTCTCATTCAATGGCGGAAGTTTCCAAGAGCTCCACTAATTGTTGACTCACCTTCAGAGCCGCTTCTGGGGTTCGAAACGCGAGCCCGGGTGTCTTCGCCTCGAAAGCGAAATCTCGCGCGCCCCTTCGACGAGGCCGGCCTAGAGCCACGCCGGCATAGGCCAGAACTTCCTCGGCTACGCCGGATAAAATGGGCAAGTACGGCTAGCTTCGGCGAGAAAGACCCACATTTTCGGCAGCCTCGCGCGACCCGCTCGGGAGTTGCAGGCCCGGCCCTCCGTGGTACGCTTTGACTTGAAGGTGCCGTAATCGGTTGCCTCTGAGATCCGACTTTGATGAAAAGCCTTCCCGTAACGGTTTTGTCGGGTTTTCTCGGTTCGGGGAAAACTACACTCGTAAACTACCTGCTCGCCAACGCTGACGGCCGTCGCTTCGCCGTCTTGGTGAACGACATGGCAGAGGTGAACATCGATGCCCTTGCCATCAAATCGGGTCGAACGTCGCTCGTCGGGGCGCGCCGCGATGGTCTCGTCGAGCTTCATAACGGTTGTATCTGCTGCACCTTACGCGACGACTTCGTGCACGAGGTTGCCCGGCTCTGTCGCAGCGGCAAGTTCGATCACCTGATTGTGGAAGCAACTGGCGTTGCTGAGCCGCTTCCGATCGCCATGGCCTTCGAGCTGGAAGAGCCCGGCGGTGAGCTCCTTCAAGACATCGCTAGCCTGGATACGATGGTGACCTTGGTCGATGGTCACAATTTTTTCCGTGACTATGGCGAAGGTCGCGAACTTGGGGCCGTCGGGCTCGCTATGGATGCGCTCGATAACCGAACCTTGCCCGACCTTTTGGCGGAACAGGTCGAGTTCGCCAACGTGCTCATCATCAATAAATGCGATCTTCTGACGGAGACGGAGACCGAGGCCGATGATCTCGAGGCCTTCCTGCGCTGTTTGAACCCGGAAGCCAAGATCTTGCGCACGATGTTTGCGCGCGTGCCGCTCGAAACCGTAATTGGAACTGGGCTTTTTGATCAAAGTCGGACTGAAATCGGAGACCTACTCGAAGCTGGTCCCGGCCTGGCTGCGCTTGCCGCCGGCCCGCAGGGCCTACTCGTTGCTGGTTCATCGGACGCTGCAAGTTCACTCGCGGCTGGCTCATTGGACGCGGCTGGCTCATTGGACGCGGCTGGCTCATTGGACGCGGCATCCGCCTCATCGGCTCACCTCGCGGCCGTTTCGGCGAGCGCCCCTGGAGCGCGGATACACACCGGTGTCGGCATTCAGAGCTTCGTTTATCGCGCACGACGCCCGTTTCATGCTGAGCGACTGTGGGTCCGCCTCAACCAAGAATGGCCCGGCGTGCTCCGTAGCAAGGGGCTCTTCTGGCTCGCAACACGCATGAATGAGTCAGGGCTTTGGTCGCAGGCCGGCCGTTCTTGCAGCCATCAGAGCGCAGGTCGCTGGTGGAGCAGCGTGCCCGAGTCACTCTGGCCAGATGACGTCGATATTCGCGATGCTATTCGCGGTGACTTTCGCGGACCCTTCGGTGATCGCCGCCAAGAGATAGTGATCATCGGCCGTGACCTAGACGAAAAATCCATCCGCGCCGATCTAGACTCATGCTTGCTCGATAGCTCCGAGATGCGGATGGGGCCGCTCGGTTGGGCGCACCTCAAAGACCCATTCCCCGAGTGGGAACCTGAGCCTATCGACGATACGGAGCTCACTCAGCTTCCTATCACACGCCAAGTTCCGTCTGCTTAACCAGCTCCGTCTGCTTAGCCAGCTCCGTCTACCAGGAGTTGGGGCGGTGCTGCCGTCCAAGTTCAACTCAAGCTCTTGAGGTTCGGTGGCGCTAGCCCTCTTGAAAGACACTGAGCGGGGTCGCCCAAGGTTCCTCGGTGGCGGGCTCATGGAGCACGACTTGATCGTAGAGCCAATCCATATTGGGGCGGATTCGGTGGTGAATGCCGCGCTTCGGCGCGCGCTGCATCTCTGCGTCCCAGGTCAAGATCCGGGGCTTGCCTGAGTTGCCCGCGATCAGAATAGGCACGCCCGTAATCGGATCCGTCTCGTAAATGAAGAAGGTATGGGAGTGAACATTCTCGTAAAAGTCCCAAGCAGCGCGGCCCCGAATGACAATGATGTCGCCAGTATCAAAATCGCTTTCATGATCGATCAGATTGCGAAAAAATTCGATACCTCGCTCAAACTTGACGATCTCGTTCTGTGAATAATCGATGAGCGAAAAGTACTGCGGGTTATCCCGTGCGTAGGCGCGCAAAGCGAGCTCTCGTCGCCTCTGACCGGAAAGCATTTCGTCAAAATCGAGGGCACCTCGAACCTTCTCGGGCTTCTCGCCCCGCGGCGCGTAGTGCATGCCCGAGGCACGTTCGAAGGTCTCGGTTACGAAGTCGATGCATACTTGCGGGGTAAGTGGCTGACCCCGACTGTCAAAAACGGAATACTTATCGTCGTTGAAGGTGTAGCGCTCCGCACCGCCAAAATAGGCGTCTTCCCAACGGCTTCTCAGCTCTCCGTCTTGCTGGCCCACTTCTGAGCGAGGCTCATCGAACGGCAAGCCCGCGGCTACCTGAGCCACAATCGCGCGTTGCAACTGACGCACCACGGCCGCGTGGTGGTAAGCGCGGTCTTTTGCGCGGCCAATACGCGCCATATCTTGAATTGCTACCTTCTCACACAAAAGGCTCATGTGGGGCGCCTCGAGCTGAAACACTGCATCGACCCACTCCGTGTCATAACGAACCTGTGCCCAGAGGCCCTCTGTTGTAAGCCGCATCACACGGAGCTGATCCATCGAGGCCCGCTCGTAAGGCTCTCTCAGCTCGATGTGCAAGGCTGGACCAAGATTCGCGCCATCGATCCAAACTCGATCGAACATGAGGATCTGCGCCCGCTGACCTTTGGCTAGACCACTATCGTAGAGGTACTTTCCCTTCTCTTTGACGATGAGAAATTGCTGAGCACCTCGCTCGAGCCTCAACTTTGGCTCGACGAACAAGTCTTCCAACGTGAGCGTCGCGCCCAAGTCGCGGGCTGCAGAAGAGTCTGTGATGTAGAGGTAGCCCTCGCGCAAGAAAAGCTGCCTTAACTCATCTGGGTGGCCTCGAAACGCTCGCACGAGTCCATACGAGGCCTCGCGAGCGGCGGGCCCGAGCAAGCGCTTCTGATGGGCGGCAATGCCCCGACTCAGCTCAGTCGTGGGCTTGGGTTCGCGCAAAAACAAAACCGGCTCCGCCTTAGCGCGCATCAAGATTAGCGCCCGATTCTTCTCGAAGTCGGGGGCTCCCGGCAAGCTAGGCGACACCTGGATCTTGGAGATGCGCGCTTCGCAGCTAGGCTCGGCAATTGGAATTTCTGCCGGTTCTTCGGGTCGCGGTGGTTTGGGTCGCGGGAGGCTGTCGTCGTCGAGCGGAGCCTCCGAATCAAAGTCGGAGCCACTCGGCTGGGCTCGCTCACAAGCTATCACTCCAAGCAGGATTGTGAGCAACCCTGGCAGAGTTCGAGCGTAAGCGAGGCGTACCTTCACCTCAAAAGCCTGGCCCGCTAGAGGCCCATTCGCAAGCCTACATCGTGCGCGAACCCCGCTCGAGGCAGCCGCAAAGGCGGCTTCGCGCGCACAAGGTTCTCTGCCTTTCTCTGTCACGTCAGGGAGCGGGTTCGTCCTGACAACTCGCGGCAAAGCGCTGCCGTCCGACGCGGTGGACCAAACCGATGAGTTCTTCGCGCGCATGAAGCGCTTCCTTCGTTCGCTCGGCGACGGCCGCGGGATCCGGTGTTCCTTCCAGATCGTTCAGCGCCGGCCGCTTGTAAGTGCCGAGGCACGACGGCCTTTGAGCCCCCGTGTTCTTCACCGCTGTCCAGAAGTCTCCGCCCGCAATGGCCCCGAGATATTCGAATACGGGATCGAAACACGCGTCTTCTCCCGGAGAAGGCGCGAGCCCGGAGAGTCCGAGGGAGAGCCTCGTCGCACATCGATGACTCTCGAGACACACCGCATAACGCTCCCCGCAGCCCGCCTGCTCAAGGCAAATCCGAACTTCAGCCTCACATCCGGCTGCATGACCGCAGTCGAAAAGCTCCGCGTCAGCAAGCTCACCACACTGCGCTAAGGCGCAACTGTGGAGCGTCCCGCACGTCGAGGTTTGCTCGCAGTCCATGCGTTCGGCCTCGCAGACCTCGGGCGCATCGCACTCTGCGCGCGCCCGGTCCATAGCGGCAAATGTGCGATAACCCTCGCGCTGGTGGGCCAAGGGCAGGGACTCGAGCTCTGCTTCACTCAGGCCCTGGATGGGCGGGATGGCGCCCTTGGCCGCAGCGAACTCCACCAAGGTCTCACGATCTCCCAGAACGTGCTCGATGAACATGCGGTGAGCATACCCGTTGTGATCTTCGGCTCGAATGACCGCCAGCGTGTCGGGCGTGTAAATGAGCGGTTCAGGACCCCCGAGATCACCCCCTGGAAAGGGCAGGACGATCACCGCCTCCTTCGCTATCCCGTCGGGCCGCAGAGAAACCGAAAAGTCCCCCATCGGCGTGACCAAGGCCTCCCCCTGGAAGACCATCTCTACCGCTCTAGACCAGCTAGAAACGGGACGCACCAGCGGCGGATCTGCCGTGAAGTAAGACGCAAAATCGCTGATCCAGGCCTCAACCTCATCCCTCCGATCTTCCGTACCGAGCCGCCCATGCCACACATCCTCGAAGAGGTGCGCTGGTCGGGCTGCCATCAGGCACTCGAAGGCGAAATAGCTGAGCGGCCAGAGCGCATCGGTACCGATGGTCAGAAGCGGTAGCTGAGCCTCGGCATTGTCCTCCGCTCCGAGAGCGGCGAGCCTCTGCAAGAACTTCTGAAGTTCATTCGAGGCGTGGAAAGGGGTCTTCGCTTCGCGATCATAATTCAGCAGCGCTTGTATCTCAGAAACGAGCTGATCTCGTTCGCTGGACGCGGCGAGTGCCGTCACGCGCCCTTCGAGCGCAGTGAGCGCCGTTCGAGAAAACAAGAGCGCGTTCAGGCGGTGCATTCCGACGGGGGCCGCAAACGTCTTCCCTTGGCAAACCGAGGGCTCGGTGGCGGCTCCAAAAAACTCGACGCCGAGTCGGGAAGAGCCGTCTTTCGCGTAAAGCACCCGATCCAGCGGGCAAAGCGGCGTGCGCGAATGGAGGAGGTCGACCCCGGTGAGCTCATTCGAACTCGGTATCGACCAACGCAAAACATCGGAACCGCCGTTGAGTTGAACCAGATCGTACTTCACGTCACTCGAGGCAGAGACGAACGCGCCGTTCCCGTCTGAGCTGCGCGGAAAGTTGGCGAGATTCGAGACCCGCGTGGGTGTCGTATCCCACCTCAGGCTGTAGGTCGTCTCGTTCACGTTCGATTTCAACGACTGGTATCTGTCTCGAAGTACCTCGGCGCCGGCCGAGTCGCTCCCTTCCCAGAAGGTCGCGCCGCGGAGGTTCGTATCCGTCCCCGTCCGTGGCTCCGATCGAAAGGAGCAAGACTCTGGATCCTCTGAACCCAGGGTGAGAGGTCCTTGGCAAGCAGCGAGCAAAAACCATAGACCACTCACAGCCCAAGCCGCGCTTCGGCCCGAGTTGCCGAAACCCGCGCACCGAGCGCCGAGCGTGCGGAACCGTCTCATATAGATAAAGCCGAATGTAGCGCGAACCCTACGAAGGTGCTCATGTCGTCCGCCACTTTCGGAACCTGAAAACTCGCGATAGAAGTGCTCATGTTTAGTGTGGGCGGGGCACTTTGGCCCTTCGGCGTGACGGCGCTCATGGGGGCGCTTCAGGTCGAGGCAGAGACTCCAGGTGCCCTTTGCCCTCCCTTACCGACGGCCACGGCGACGCTCGCCGAGCGGCTCGGCACGGTAGAGGACGATTATGTGCTGCGTTATTCGGTCTTGCGCAATGGGGCCAAAGGCGAGACCTCGCTCCAAATCATCATGACCGACGCAAGCGGGCAGGTCGTCCTCGAGCGACGAGTCCCGCTCGGCCCCGAAGGCTGTGAATCGGCGGCCCAAGTGATGGCCCATGTGGTCGAAACTTTCTTTGCTGAGCAAAGTTTGAGAGCGTCACCTCCGCTGGCGTCGAATGAAGGCGCAGCCCCAGACGCGAATTCTGCGAGTCCCACTTCGAACGAGCCGCCACTTTCGCAGCGAGACTCGTCCACCGCGCCGGCTCCAATCCCTCCCGCGGTCGGGGCGAGCCCGCAGCCCGTCAAGTCGGATTTTCTAACTCCCCGGGTGACGCTCGGCGCTGGCGCTGCTCTCTCATTCGAAGGCGTGGTGAACATCGCGCTCACAGCACGAATCCCCAGCCCCTGGCCTAAGGCGCGGGATTTTTCGTTGTATATTGGGGGAACGATCCCGCTCGCCGCCGAGCACACTTTCGATGCACAGCTCGGAACAGAAATCGGCAGCACCAGTGCGCTCCTTCTTGTCGAGCTCGCGTACCGGTGGGTGCTCGCGCGGCCGATTCATTTGTTCGTCGGGGCCGGCGCGCTCGGGGTCGTTCAGACGGCGTGGATCCCAACCGAGACGGGCGTGACCTCAAGTTCAGGACAAACCCGTTTTCTCTTAGCGCCCTCGCTCGGCGTGTCGTTCGCGTTCCTCTTAGGTGAAAACGTAGAGGTGGCTGTGGGCGGCTTTGGTGGCCCCATCTTAACGGGCCTGGCCTCACCCTATATTTTCTCCTTCGACGCGTCGCAGAGGGATCCACCCGAGATCGAGGTCCTTCCGCCCTCCGCGTTCAGTGGACTCGGCGTCGTGACGCTCGGCTGGCGATTTTAGCGCTGGGTTCCTCGAGACCGCGTGCACGGCCTCAAGGAAAGGTCCGCCCTAAACGATATGCCACTGCTTCAAAATTTAATTTTCAAGAGAACCAAAGAAAATGTGAAGGTCGGCCTATGCACGCGCTCTAACAAGTAGGTCGGTGTGCATGATTGATGCTATCGAGGTAACGATTTCTCCCGTGTCGGCAGTGCAAGAGTCCGAACAATTGAGGGAGTTCCGCGTCCTTTACGAGGCGCAATCCTCCAATGTGGGCCGCTTTTTGGCGCGACTCGGGGTGCGAGCCGACCAGCTCGACGACGCACGGCAAGAGGTTTTTCTCGAGGCTTACCGGTACCTCCCTGGCTTTCGTGGCGAGTCCAGCCTCAAGACCTGGCTCTACCGAATTTGCGTGTCCGAGGCCCGTCGCAGCCGCAAACGCGAGAACGTGCGGCGTTGGGTCTATTCCCACTTCGGAAATGGGCCCGAGCCCGCAACCCAGGGCGAGTTGAGCGACGAACAATCGGCGCGCTTGGTCGAGAAGGCCCTGCGAGCTCTTCCTGGCGGGGAGCGCGAGGCGTTCGTCCTCTACGAGTTCGAGGGCATGTCGGGCGCGGAGATCGCGACCGTCTTGAACATCACTGAAGCCACCGTATGGCGGCGACTCCACTACAGCCGGGAACGCTTCCGGACAGCCATCACGGAAGGAAACACCCGCTAATGAAACACTCCTCTGCACCCGACGCGACGCCTCCGCGCTGGATCGATGGCTCAGACGACACCGCGTTTAGCTTGCGCGCCTATGAGAAAGCCGTGCGAGGTAAGCCAAGTGTCCCGCTCGAACACTTTCTGCGTGGCCGTTCCAAGCGACAAACGCAGACCAGAATCGCTTGGGCAATGGCTACATCGCTAGCCTGCGGGAGCGTCTTCGCTTTTCTGGGTAGCGACCTAGGAGCTTCGTTCTTCGGGCGAGGCCAGGAACTCGAAATCGCGGCTGAAAAGCTCGATAAGTCGCGGTTTCGCGAGGAAAGCCAGCCCGCATCGAAGGCAGCCAGCGGGGCAGCCGACGAACAAGATGCAGCGGACCGGCCGTCGCCGAGCGACGAATCGCCCTCATCACCCGAGCTCATGGAGCGCGGCTTTGCACCCAACTCGGCTAGGTCCGCCAAAGGGGGGTCCGCCAAAGGGGTCACCGACGGACGCGCCAAAGCTCCGCTTCAAGATTGCCAACTTCTGGCAGCAAGCAGCAAGTTCAGCGAGGCCGCGAGTTGTTACGGAAAGGTCGCAACGACAAGCGCATCAACAACCGCTGAACTCGCCTGGCTGGAGAAGGCTCGTCTCGAGGCACGAGCTCTAGGTCGTGCAGATTTAGCTCTCCAGACGTTAGCTGCTTACAAAGCGAAATTTCCAAAGGGTGCATTGGCTCACGAGGCCAGCGTGGCTGAAAAACGCAACTTGGCAGCACTCGAGCGAAAGCCGAGTGCTCCCTCGAAACCGAAGACCCCTTGATTGCGCCGAACCTTCAGCTTCTTGGATCTGAAGCAGGCTTACACTGAGCCAACTGGCGCTGAGCCAACTTGCGCTGAAGCAGGCTTCTGCTGAACCAAACTTGCGGCGCGCTCAGCCAGGCTGGCGTTGAACCAAACTTGCGCGCAACCCAGTCAGGCTGGCGCTGAACCGACGGCGCACCAAAAAACATCGACGCGGCGCTCCCTCATGGAAGGGCTAGCCAGGGGGGAACTCGCTCTAGACACGCCGAAATATTCTTTCGCGCTTCGACGAGCCTTTCGACCTCATTCTTGTCAGGCCGGATTTCCCTGGCAGTTCCTGGCTCGCAACGTAGGCTCTTGGCCTAACCAGGCTGCATTGCGCTGCCCTCTCTCGTGGCAGGGACTCTCCCCGCTACTCACCCTCCCCAAAGTAAAATTCGTCATGGCGACCCTCCGGCACCTTCCCCTTCTCGGCTTTGCATTCAGTGGTCTCTTCGCCTGCAGCGCTGCCGTCGGAGCTCCTCCGGCTGGATCGGGCGGGAAGTCCTCGGCGGCCGGAGGCAACACACAGGGCACTGGTAGCGGCACGGGCAGCGGCGGCTTTCAACAGGGCGCAGGTGGTAGCTCGTTCCCAGGCGCTGGCGGCGCGGTCGTTGGCGCAGGCGGCGCGGTCGTTGGCGCGGGCGGCGCGCTGGTTGGCGCAGGTGGCGCGCTCGTTGGTGCGGGCGGCGCGGTCGTTGGCGCAGGTGGCGCGGTCGTTGGCGCAGGTGGAGCCGTGAGCAGCGGCCCAGGTTGTTCAGCCGCTGCCTTCACTGTGTCCAATAAAAACTACGCGGACAACGGCACGTTCTGCGGATATGCGTGGACGGCCACCAACAAGGAAGGCGAGACCATCGACCCGCCGTGCGGCACAGGCGAGGCCTGTTTTGACGGCGAACTCTGCGCAGAGGTAACCATCCCCGCTAACGATACCGAGGGCGGCGTTTACACGGGAGTCATGATCGGCTGGAGCATCGCCCAATCGGCGTCGGGCACCGAAGGAACGTTTAAGGATGGATTTACTTCGATTAAGCCTACGTTCACGAAAACAGGCTTGACCGGCGAGGTTCGAGTCCTCGTCCAATCGTCGAATAAGGACTATTGCGTCGCGGCCGCTACCTCAGGAACGGCGCTCAGTTTCGACGATTTCACTGAAGGTTGCTGGGAGGGCGGGGACATGAATCCGCTTCCCGCTACCACGCCGCTCAAAGCTATCGCGATCCAGGTCAACGGCGCAGCTACCGCCCAAACAGGGACGCTCTGCCTCACGGGCCTGACGGTAACCCCGTAATTGCACGGGTTACTCGTCGCATCACAACCATATCACAACCATAAGAGTCGAGTCGGCGCACGCGATCGCGAGAACTAGTCGCGCGCAACCGATGGCGCTCTTTTTGCCTGCGATTTGAGCCGAAAAACACTGCGCTGGAGAAAAGCCGGCGAAGTGCTGCTTCCATGAATCGCTCGTTGGAAAAATCCGGCGGGGCTGAGAATCTCTGCGCCTATTTGCTACATTTTCCGCTCGAAGCTACCCTACTACCGCTTTGAAAACTCGTTACCTTTCTCTTAGCACCGTATTCATCCTCGGCGCTCCGGTGCTCTCGGCTTCGTGTGGTGTTTCCCCTCCCAGTTTCAACGAGGGCAGTGGCGGCGCGGTGGCTGTGGGTGGAGCGCTCGCAACGGGCGGCGGAGCCCTAGGCTCAGGCGGCGGAGGAATCATCGCGAGTGGTGGCGCGGGCACCTCGGGTGGCGGCGCGGCGACCGGCGGCGCAAATGCTGGCGGAATGTCGACCGCCGGTGGCCCGGCAAGCGGTGGAGAGAACAGCGCGAGCGGCGGTGGCCCCGCCGTTGAATGCACCGATGTTCAACTTCCCGATCACCAGGGCGAACCCTGCTCACAGTGGGCAGAGTGGGGCCAGTGCGAGGAAGACTACGTCCTCGACTACTGCGACAAGAGCTGCGGACGCTGCACAGACGACGGCGGCGGCACGGGTGGAAATTCGAACGGTAACGGCGGCGGCTCGAACGGTAACGGCGGCGGCTCGAACGGTAACGGCGGCGGCTCGAACGGCAACGACAATC
>Ga0164241_10002860_pt1 | contig 18104 bp, 11 predicted proteins | sample OricomyardsoilBY_FD_108780 | JGI IMG/M metagenome (GOLD analysis project Ga0164241, IMG submission 108780) | Backyard soil microbial communities from Emeryville, California, USA - Original compost - Back yard soil (BY) | ecosystem: Environmental > Terrestrial > Soil > Unclassified | place: USA...
TCGTGGAGTCCTTCAGGTCCGCTGGGCACGTGCTCGCGCCGGTGCAGGTCTCGGGCAGATCGCACGGACCCGCAGCGCCGCGGCACACCATGCCGGGCGCGATGGTCACATCCGGAGGGCACACATCCAGGACGCCGTTACAGGTCTCGGCGACGTCGCATCCACCAGCGACCGCAGGACGGCACACCGTCGTCGAGTCCTTCAGGTCCGCTGGGCAGGTGTTCGAGCCGTCGCACGCCTCTGCCACGTCGCATGCGCCCGCAGGCCCGCGACACGTCGTTCCCGACGCGACCACCACGTCGGTCGGGCAGTCGTCTTGGACGCCGTCGCACGTCTCTGCGACGTCGCATCCGCCGGCGACGGCGGGACGACACATGGTCGTAGAGTCCTTCACGTCCGCGGGGCAGGTGTTCGTGCCGTCGCACGCCTCTGCCACGTCGCATGCGCCGGCAGACGCGCGACACGTCGTTCCCGACGCGACCACCACGTCGGTCGGACAGTCGTCTTGGACGCCGTCGCACGTCTCTGCGACGTCGCAACCGCCGGCGACGGCGGGGCGACACATGGTCGTAGAGTCCTTCGCGTCGACCGGACAGGTGCTGGACGCTCCGTCACAGGTCTCTGCCGGATCGCACGCGCCCGCCGACACGCGGCAGACATGCGTGCTCGGTTGCAGAACGCACTTGTCGGTCCCGCCGATGTCGCATCGCTCGCAGTCGGCCATGCAATCGGCGTCGGTGACGCAGTCGTCGCCGACCGTCTCGAGGATCGCGTGGTTCGGCTGCGGAATCGCGCCGGAGGCGGGCGCGGGCATGGATCCCTTCGCTTGCTTTGCTGCGGCAGCGCCAGCAAGCGTTTCACTCGCTGCGTCGGGCTGGGCTGCCGGCGACGTCACGACCTCTGTCGGCGCTCCGACCTCGACCACTTGGGCCGAGGCGTCGGAAGCGAGGCCCTCTTCACTATCGGAGCCCGTGCAGCCGAAGAGCGGAAGCGCAGCGAACGAGAAGAGCGCCAAGCGGCGAAGGTGAAGCATGGGACCGTTTGAACCTTCTTCGGGAGACCCCGAGGACATTCGATGCGTGCTCGGCGAGCGACCAAGAGAGCAGTCATACCGACCAGCGTCGGACGACGATTCGGCGTCGGCGATGGACCCGTCGACGCCACCATTTAACACCAATTTCTCCGGGTCGGGCCAACAGACTCCGCGTTATGCGTGTGTTTCTGGTAGCGTTCCCAACCGTGTTTTCATCGGAGAAGAACCGCCTTCGTTCCGCTCGCGACATCGTCGCACCCAACCGCGTCAAGCGAGGTCCCGTGACGCCAGAACGGCTGGCGTTCCTCGGGATCTTGATGATTGCAGTGGGTGGGTTCGCGCTCGCATCTTGCGAATCCGATGACGGAGCGACGACCCGAGGCGAGGAGTCCGAGCCGGGCGCGGCGACGGACTTCGATAAGGAGTCCTCGGGTACTGTGCGATTGCGCGTCGCCCACGCGTTTCCCGGTGTGACGCTGAACGGAACAGAGGGTGATCTCATCGCTCGCGGAGAGGGTCCGGCGGGACGCCTCGATGTCCCCGCCTCGCAAGGCGCGCACGCCTCCGTCTCTGTTCCGAGCCACGCGAACGGCGCGACTATCGTAAAGGCGACCGGGACGACGGTCACCGCGAACATCGAGCTCGTTGGCACACGCAGCGTCGCAGGCGCGGTGAAGGACGGCGTCGTGGCGTACGAAGCCGCCGGTCCAGAGGGCGCGGACCTGCTCGCCATTCCGAGCACGAACGGCACCGAAGACTTCGCCGTCTTCTGGGCGCGCCCGAAGAGCGCGTCGCTTCGTTACCACCTGACTCCTGAAGGTGCCGGCGGCCTCCGCGTCGTTCGACACAGCCTCGAGATCCTCGACGCCGCCGGCGTGCCGCGTCTCCGCGCGCGTCGACCTTGGGTCGTCGACGCAAAGGGCGCGAAGCACTTCGCGCGGCTGTCGATCGAAGGGTGCGCCATCGACGAGGGCGCCGGCGCTCCGTGGGCGCGCGATTTTGTGCAACTCGACGCGGCCAGCTGCGACGTCGTCGTCGCTTGGGACCAGGACCTCTCCTACCCCGTGCTCGTCGATCCCGAATGGACGAGCGCCGCGGTCATGTCCGACGAGCGGACGCACCACACGGCGACCCTGATCGGGAGCGGCACGACGACCGCCATCGCCGTCATCGGCGGCTTCGACGACTCTGGCGCGGCCCTCTCGTCCATCGAGCTCTTTTGTCCGGCAGAGAACTGCGGCGGCACGGCCGCGTTCACGCAACTCGGCATCACGCTCGCCACCGCGCGCGGCGATCACACGGAGACACGCCTCGAGGTCGGTACCGACAACATCCTCGTGACGGGCGGACGCGCGTCTCGCGGCGCGACGACGAGCCTCGCCTCGGCCGAGCGCATCAACCTCGCGAACCAGGCCGCGCCCGCACTCGTGGCCGGAGTCGGCGCGATGACCGTCGGGCGCGACGGCCACACCGCGACGTCGCTCGGCGCCGCGACGGGCAAGGTCCTCATCGCAGGCGGCGAAGACAACGCGAATTCGAAGACGAGCTCACTCTTCAACCCCACGACGAACGCATTCGAGCCATCTGGAAGCCCGCCTCCGACGATGAGCGATCATCGCCGAGGCCACGGCGCCGCGCGACTACTCGACGGACGCGTCCTGTTGACCGGCGGCATCGGCAGCCTCGGCCTCGCGCTGTCGAGCGCCGAGATCTACGACCCGGTGGCCGGCACGTTCACCGCGACCGGCAGCATGACCAGTCAGCGCGCCTACGCGACATCGACGCTCTTCGACGGCGCGTCCGGCAACGTCCTGGTCGCCGGCGGCACGAACATGCAGGGCTTCTACTACTCGACCGCGGACATCTACGTCGCGTCGATGGGCAACTTCCAGCAGCAGCCCGTCGTCATGCAGAGCAAGCGCGCGTTCCACGCGGCGACGACGATTCTCGGCCAAGGGACCGTGCTCCTCAGCGGCGGCTTCAACGGAACCAGCGTCCTCGACGTGACCGAGGTCTTCAACCAAGGCAGCACGACGTTCTCGCTCGCGAGCGCCATGAACGAGCCCCACAACTCGCACACGGCGACGCGTCTTCCCTCGGGCAAGGCGGTCGTCATCGGCGGCGGCGTCGGCGGAACGGCGCTCGCCCCCGGCTCTGGCGCCGTGCTCACGAACTCCGCCATTCAGGCTGAGATCCTCCTCCTTTCGAACGGCGAGCCCTGCTTCTCCGACGGCGAGTGCGCCGACGCGCATTGCTGGTTCGAGAGCCCGACCGATCCAGAGGGCATGTGCTGCGACCGCGAGTGCGGCGACATCTGCAGCTCCTGTCTCCAGGCGAAGAAAGCGAGCGCGACGCCCGACGGGTCGTGTGACGTCGTCACCGACGGGACGGCCGTCCAGGCGCAGTGTCAGAACGACGTCGCGTTCCAGCTGACGTGCGTATCGGGCCAGGTCACGACGAGCGCGGTTCAGAAGTGCGAGCCGTACGTCTGCCAAGACACCTCGATCTGCCGGAACAAGTGCAGCCAAGACTCGCACTGCGACCCCGACTACTTCTGCGGGCCGCCGATCGACCAACCGACCGCCCCGATCGACTGCCAGAAGCAGGTGCAACAGGGCACCGAGTGCGACCGCGCGCGCGAGTGCGCTTCCGGGTTCTGCGTCGACGGCGTGTGCTGCAACTCGGCGTGCGACAGCCAATGCCAAGCGTGCGACGTCACCGGCTTCGTCGGCGTCTGCGTCCAGGTCCCGAGCGGGCCTCCGCACGGCGATCGGCCCGTCTGTGACGGCGACGGTACCGGGTGCGCCGGCGAGTGCACCACGAACACGAGCGCTTGCACCTACGACAAATCGAAAGAGTGCGGCGACTCGACCTGCGACGCCGGCTCGCGATCTTTCGGGCTCTGCAGCGTCGTCACGAACGGCGTATGCACCCCGCAGACCGAGAGCTGCGGGGACTACGCGTGCGGAGGCGACGGCAAGTGCGTCTCGGAGGGGACCTGTACGTCGACCTCGCAATGCGCGGGCGGCGCGGTCTGCATCCTCTCGACGGGGCAATGCACCGTCGTCACGAAGCCCCAGTGCGTCGAAGAGCACTTCGTCGTCTCGCCCGACGGCACGAGCAAGGACTGCGCGCCGCTCAAGTGCGACGAAGCCGGGTGTCTGCGTAATTGCGAATCGGTCGACGACTGTGTCGAGGGCAAGGTCTGCGACGCGACCGGAGCTTGCGTCGATCCGCCACCGGATCCCGAGCCTCCGTCGGACTGCTCCGCCGCCCACGCGACGGAAGGTCACGAAGGCGGCGCCCTCGGCGCGGGCGCGTTCGTCGCGCTGCTCGGCCTCGTGTCGATGCGTCGCCGCAAGAAGGCTTCGGTGACTCGATGAGCCGCACGATCAAGCTCGTCGTCCTGGCAGGGTTCCTCGGCCTCGGCGCGTTCGAGCTCGCTGGCACCCAGACCGCGTTCGCACAAGGGGGCGCCGCCCCGAAGGGCAGCGCTTCGGCGAAGCCGGCGGCGCCTGCCCCGAGCGGCTCGGCGAAGCCCGGAGACGCGCCTGCTGCGGCCGGCTCGAGCGCTCCTGCAGCCGCGCCGACCAGCGCCCCCACCGCGGCGCCGGCCAGCGCACCCAGCGGCGCAGCCACGGACGCCGCCGGCCCCGAAGGCGAGCAGAGCGGGCCCGACCCGGCGAAGAAGCCTGAAGCAGAGGCGCACTTCCTAAAGGGCCTCGACCTCTTGAATGAAGAGGCGTGGACGGCCGCGTTGGCCGAGTTCCTGGCGTCGCGCGAGCTCTACCCCACGCGCACGGCGACGAACAACGCCGCCGTCTGCCTGCGCAAGCTCAAGCGCTTCGACGAAGCGCTCGACATGTTCGAGACGCTGCTTCGCGAATTCCCGACGATGCCGGCCGACAAGAAGGAAGCCGCGCAGAAAGAGGTCGCCGACCTGCGCTCGCTCGTAGGCACCATCGACATCGGCGGCGCCGAGCCGGGCGCATCCATCGCCGTCGACGGTCGCGCCAAGCAGGACTACCCGCTCATCGATCCGCTCCGCGTGAGCGCCGGTTCGCACACGGTTCGCCTCTTCAAAGAGGGCTTCCAAGCGTTCGAGTCGACGGTCGACGTCGCGGGCGGACAGACGGTCAAGGTCGACGCGAAGATGCCGGCGCTCGCGGCGTCCGGACGTCTTCGCATCGTCGAGCAGAATGGCAAGCGCCTCGATGTCGTCGTCGACGGCGCCGTCGTCGGCGTCACCCCGTGGGAGGGCACCGTCGGCGTCGGCGAGCACGTCGTGCTCTTGCAGGGCGACGGCGATCTGGGTACGCAACCGACGCGCGCCCCCATCAAGAAGGACGAGAGCTCGACGCTCACGCTCTCCGCAGAGCTCCTCGAGTCGGGCGTCCTCGTCAAATCGACGCCGTCCGCCGCCCGCATCGTCATCGACGGGATCCCCGTCGGAAGAGGCATCTGGGACGGACGCCTGCGAAAGGGCGCGCACACCATCGAGTCGACGTACGACGGCTACTTCCCGAAGAAGAAGGACGTTTCGCTCGAGCGCGGCGAGCGGCAAGAGCTCACGTTCGATCTCGAGCGCGACGAGGACGCCGATCGTTGGCGTCTCCCGTCGAAGATCACGTTCGACATCGTCGGCGGCTTCGCCCTCACGCCGTCGTTCGGCGGCGACGTCCAGTCGGCCTGCGGCGACAACTGCTCCGGGACGCTCGGTCTCGGCGGTCTCGTGATGGCGCACGGCGGCTACGAGTGGGGCTCCGGCATCGGCATCGGTCTGTCCGCCGGCTTCATGCAGGCCTCGCAGAGCGACACGGGCCGCGCGACCACGGTCACGCCCGTCGGTCTCGAGCCCTTGAACGGGACGACCGACGACTCGGTGCGTCTGCGTGGCTATCTCGTCGGCGTGCACGGCGCGTACCGCATCGGCGAAGACTTTCCGATCCGCTTCCGCCTCGGCGCTGGCGCGCTCATCGGTCAGATCCACGCCACCCGGACGGGCACCTTCGCGACCCGCGCGGGTGCGGCGTTCACCGCGCCCGAGGTCGGCTCCGACGCGACGGCTGCGTTCGTCTACATCGATCCGGAAGCCACCGTCGGCATCAAGCTCGGAGACAACTTCGAGATCGGCGCCGGCGCGCAGGCGCTCATCTTGATCGCCGCCGCGGCGCCGACGTTCGGCGGCGACGCGAACCCTTCGTTCGTCGTGCCGGGCGACGGCGTCGCGAGTTACAGCGCAGACGAGACGACGATGGGCACTACGGTCTTCATCGTCCCGCAGCTCACCGCCCGCGCCTCGTTCTAATCGCACCACCCGCTCTCCGACCGACGGCGAGACCGCTTCGCCGTCGGGTAGCGCGCGCGCGGCCCGTCTCGTCTATGTTCCGCGGCATGACCGTCCGCACCGGCGTCCGCGACACGCTCCTCGCACTCTCGACCGTCACCCTCGTCGCGGCGTGCGCCGGCGCGCCCGAGCCGATTCCGCAAGAGATGCATCCGATGCCGACGGCGAGCGCGACGGCCACGGCCGCCGTCGAAGCGGGTCCGCCGGTCGCCGCCAAGCGCCCCGTCGTCGACACGTACCACGGCGTCTCGGTGACCGACGACTACCGCTGGCTCGAGAACGGCGACGACGCGGAGGTGAAGGCGTGGTCCGCCGCAGAGAACGCCTTCACCCGTCGAACGCTCGACGCACTCCCCGGCCGCGACGCGCTCACGACGAAGCTGAAGGGCATCATCGCGTTCGAGTCGCCGGATTGGTACCGCGCAGCGTGGCGCGGCAAGCGCCTCTTCGCGATGAAAGAAGCGCCGCCGAAGCAGCAGTCGCTGCTCGTCGTCATGAAGGGCCCGAACGCGCCCGACAAAGAGCAGGTCATCGTCGATCCGAACCTGGTCGATCCGTCGGGTGGCACCACGATCGATTGGTTCATCCCGTCGCTCGACGGCAAGCTCGTCGCCGTCTCGCTCTCGTCGGGCGGCTCGGAGAGCGGCACGGTCCACGTCTACGACGTCGACGGCGGCAAGGAGCACACCGCGGACACGATCCCGCGCGTCCATGGCGGCACCGCCGGCGGCAGCGTGGCCTGGCTCGCCGACGGAAGCGGCTTCTTCTACACGCGCTATCCCGCGCCGAACGAGCGCGCCGCCGCGGATCTCGGATTTTACCAAGAGCTCTGGTTCCACAAGCTCGGCGCCGACACGAAGACCGACGTCCCGAGCTTGAACAAGTCGCTGCCGAAGATCGCCGAGATCGTCGTCAAGACGAGCGACGACGGCCGCTTCGCGCTCGCCTCTGTCGCGAATGGTGACGGCGGTGAGTTCGAGCAGTGGGTGCTCGATCTCGGCAAGGACAAGAAGAAGCCCGTGCTCGACAAATGGCGTCACCTCTCGACGCTGGCCGACAAAGTCGTCGAGGCGCGCTTCGCCCCGGACAGCGAGCTCTGGTTGCGTTCACTGAAGGACGCGCCGAAGGGCAAGATCATGAAGCTCGGTCCGACCGAAGACCTGAAGAAGGCGAAGGTCGTGATCCCCGAGAGCGACGCGGTCATCGACGAGATGCTGGTGACGCCCGGACGCGTCTTCACCGCCGATCTCGTGGGCGGGCCGTACCAAGTCCGCGTCTTCGATCGCAAAGGCAAAGAGCTGTCGAAGCTGCCGCTCGAGGCGGTGTCGAGCGTGTGGCGCATCGAGCCGCTCGAGGGCGACGACGTCCTCTTGCGCACAGAGAGCTACGTGACCGCGCCGTCGTGGCAGCTCTATCGCGACAAGGATCAGAAGGTCACGCCGACCAAGCTCGCGAAGCAATCGCCGGTGAAGTTCGACGACATCGAGGTCGTCCGCGAGACGTGCACCTCGAAGGACGGCACCAAGGTCCCGCTCAACATCATGCGCAAGAAGGGCGTGAAGCTCGACGGCACGAGCCCGCTTCTTCTCACGGGCTACGGCGGATACGCGATCAGCGAGTCTCCTTGGTACGACGCGCGCGTCCGTGTGTGGATGGACGCGGGCGGGGTCTTCGCCGACGCGAACATCCGCGGCGGCGGCGAGTTCGGCGAGGCGTGGCACCACGCCGGGAACCTCACGAAGAAGCAGAACGTGTTCGACGATTTCCTCGCCTGCGCGAAGTACGTCGTCGACGCCGGTTACACGAAGCCCGACCGCCTCGCGATCATCGGCGGCTCGAACGGCGGCCTCCTGATGGGCGCGGCGCTCACGCAGGCCCCCGAGATGTTCAAGGCGGTCGTCTCGATGGTCGGAATCTACGACATGCTCCGCGTCGAGCTGACCCCGAACGGCGCGTTCAACGTGACCGAGTTCGGCACGGTGAAGGACAAGAGCCTCTTCGACGCGATGATGGGGTACAGCCCGTTTCATCACGTCAAGGACGGCACGCAGTACCCAGCCGTCCTCTTCATGACGGGCGCGAACGATCCCCGCGTCGATCCGTTCCACTCACGAAAGATGACCGCGCGCCTGCAAGCGTCCGGGACGAGCGCGCCCGTGCTCCTTCGCACGAGCGACAACACCGGACATGGCATGGGCACGCCGCTCGACGCGCAGATCGCAGAGCAGGTCGACGTCTACAGCTTCCTCCTCGACACGGTCGTGCCGAAGCCCGCATCGATGCAGTGAGCCGACGGCGTTCGCTCGCGCAGCGGGCGAACGCACGCGGCTACGTCGCGAGCGCCTTCCGCAACGCAGGGACGACGAGATCGACGAAGGCGCGCACCTTCGCGGCGCCGACGCTCGAGGCTGGGCAGACCACGTGGATCGGGATCGGCTCCTGCTCGAACGTGCGGAGGACCTCGACCAGTCGACCGCGCCGCAGCTCGGCCGCGACCTGATACGAGAGCACCCGCGTGAGCCCCACGTCGTCCACCGCGGACGCGACCGCCGCGTCGGCGCTGTTCACGCTGATGCGAGGACGGACGCGGACCGTCTGGGCGCGATGACCGCGTCGTCCCGGACCGAAGCTCCAAACCTCGCCCGAGGCCGTCTGCGAAAACGCGATGCAAGTGTGCGACACGAGATCGGCCGGCCGCGCGGGCGTGCCGTGCGCCTCGAGATACGCGGGGCTCGCTACGAGGACATTGCGCACCTGGCCGACCTTCGTGGCGATCGACGCCGAGTCCGGCATGTGCGCGATCCGGATCGCGACGTCGACGCCCTCGTCCACGAGGTCGACGACGCGATCGAGCAGCAGGAAGCGAACCCGCGCTTCCGCGTGCTGACGGACGAAGCGATCGACGATCCTCCGGACGTGGAGACGCCCGAAGAGGCTCGGCGCCGTCACGGTCAGGAGCCCGCGCGGAAGCTCGCGCTCGCGAGACGCGGCGCGCTCTGCCTCTGCGATCTCGGCGAGGATCCTGCGGCAGTCGGCGACATACGTGGTCCCTGCCTCCGTCAGCTTCATCGAACGCGTCGTACGCCGGAGGAGCGTGGTCCCGGTCCGCTGCTCGAGGAACGCCACCGCGCGCGTGATCGAAGCTGGCGAACGACCGAGCTGACGAGCCGCCGCCGCGAGGCCGCCCGCATCGACCGTCGCCAAGAAGGCCGTCATCGCGTCGATCCTGTCCATGAGGATTATTGCATCCTATGAAATAATGTCTTCTCTTCCACGCTCATTCTCTCAGCCTTCGATGAGCCGCAGGTTGTGTGCTCGAGGCATCGGAGGCTCGGGCACCATGGAACGACTTCCACGCATGAGAGATCCGCTGGACGGTAGAGCGTCGGCGGGCGCGCAACCGGTGAGCGACGTCGCCTTCACGCCGTCGGTGAAGAGCGAGCAGGAGCGGATGGGATCGCGCGCCGCATACCGCAGAATGGAGGAGGGCGACGGCTGGCAGACGGAGGTCACCCCCGAGCTCGCGGCGTTCATCGCCGAGCGCGACAGCTTCTACCTGGCGACGTCGAACACAGCGGGGCAGCCGTACATCCAGCATCGCGGGGGTCCGAAGGGCTTCCTGCGGGTCGTCGACGCGCACACGCTCGGGTTCGTCGACTACTCGGGGAACCGTCAGTACATCTCGCTCGGTAACCTCGCCGAGAACGATCGCGCGTTCATCTTCTTGATGGACTACGCGCACCGACGACGGATCAAGCTCTGGGGACGCGCACGCGTCGTCGAGGGCGATCGCGCACTGGTCGAAGCGCTCATGCCGAGCGGCGTGAAGGCGCGCCCCGAGCGCGTGATCCTCTTCGAGATCGCTGCGTGGGACGTGAACTGTCCGCAGCACATCCCGCAGAAGGTCGACGCCCAAGAGGTCGCTGGCGTCGTCGAGGCGCTGCGCAAAAAGGTCGCAGCGCTCGAGGAGGAGAACGCCACGCTGCGCCGGGAAGCCGGGACTCGCTAGCCCCTCGAGGCGCACCATGGGCGCGATGATCCACGGAAGAAGACGCGTGGTCTACGGGCGAAGCGAACGGGACCCGCGCCGAGGGCGTCCGACGCGCCGCTCGACTATTCGAACTTGTGCTCGATCGCCGGGTTCTGGTTGACCGGCTTCGCGGTGCCCGCCGTCGGCGTCGCCGTCCCGAGCGTCGAGGCCTTGATCGCCCGGCCGGTCTTCACGTCCAGCTCGAGCTTCGCGGGAAGTGCGCCGCCCTCGCCGATGACGACGGGCTCTTCGATCGTCTGTTTGCCGACGGTGAGCTTCACCTTGTGCTCGGAGCCGAGGCTGCCCTTGATCTCGACTACGCCGTCCTTTGCGGTCGAAGCCTCGCCGTCGACCATGACCTCTGCCGTCTCTGGGAAGATGACGAGGCGCACGACGCGCTCTTGGGGCGCGGGGCTCACCGTCGGAGACGGCGCGTCGGTCGCGGTGGCCGTGGGCGCAGGGGCCGTTCCGGGTTGGCTCGTCTCTGTCGGGACGGAGGTGGCTGCGCTCGCGGTCCCAGCGTCTGATCCTGTCGCAACGAATTTGAATGCGACGCCGGCGGCGATCGCGATGCCGATGGCCGCACCGGCGACGAGGAGCGTCGCGTTGTTCTTCGGCTTGACCTCTGGACGACGTTCGGTCGGCGCGGCGATGCCGCCCGTCGTCCCCGCCTCGGTCGCGAGGGCCGGCGGCGGCTGCGACATGAGCTGCGGGGGTGGCAGGCTCATGCGGTTTTCGCCGGGAGGCGGCAGCGTGAGTCGGCGCGCGACCTCGTTCTTTTGGGTCTCGGACAGGCTGATCAGCATGCCCTCGTCGATCGCGGTCCCGTTCGGCAAGAGCGCCTTGACCGCTTCGAACATCTCGTTCGCGGTCTGGTAGCGCTCGCTGGCCGAGGTCTTCAGCGCCTTGTGAACGATGGCGGCGACCTCTGGGGCGAGCCACGGCGCGAAGTCTTGTACGGGACGCGGCGGCTCCGAGCAGATGGCGATGATGAGCTCGCCGAGCGCGTCGATGTGGTGGAACGGCGTCCGACCGCAGAGCATCTCGTAGAGCACGACGCCGAGCGACCAGACGTCGGCGCGGTGATCGATCGTCTTCATGCCGCGCGCTTGTTCGGGCGACATGTAGAGCGGCGAGCCGAGCATGGTCCCCGTGCGCGTGAGGCCCGCGTCGCCGGCTTCGCTGGCCGTCTCCATCTTCACTTTGGCGATGCCGAAGTCGAGGACCTTCACGATGACGTTGCCGCCGTCGGACCGGCTGAGGAAGAGGTTCGCCGGCTTGATGTCGCGATGAACGACGCCGCTGTCGTGCGCCTTCTGCAAGCCGAGACAGGTCTGCGCGACCACGCGGAGCGCGAGATCCGGAGACACGGGTGCGGCGCGACGCAGCAGCTGCTGCACGTCTTCGCCGACCATGTACTCCATGACCATGTACGGGAAGCCGTTCGCCTCGTCGGTGCCGGTGTCGAGCACGCCGCAGATGTGTTGCGTGTCGATCGCGCCTGCGGCTTTCGCCTCTCTTTGGAAGCGGCCGACGAGCTGCGCGTCCTTCGTCAGATCGCCCGTCGAGATGACCTTGATGGCGACGCGGCGTCCGGTGCCGACGTGCTGAGCCTCGTAGACGGCGCCCATGCCGCCCGCGCCGATCACGCGGGTGACGTCATAGCGACCATCTAGGGTCGTACCGACGAGATTCTTCGCGTCCAAAGGCGGCTACCCAACTCTACACTTACCCCAACGACCCTCGCCAAACAACCGAACGCCAACACTGGTGCTCGATGCGGAACATCACTGTTCGAGAGGCGCACCCACGCCCTCGAACAGGGCGCGGACGCGGTCGCCTACATCGACGCCCACTCCCCCCGATCTGCGGTCGGTGGGGTTGATGCCGCAATACTCGACACCCGCGAGATGGCGCCATCGACCTGCGCGCTCTTCTTCGTCTTCGCGCACGGGCGTGGTGCAGGGAAAGCAGCCGATCGTGGGGAAGCCCATGCCGTGGAGCGGGTTGATGGCGGCGTCGGGGTTCGCACCCAAGTAGCCGAGAAGCTCTGCCTTCTTCATCCGTGCGAGCGGATGGATCCTGAGGAGGCCGAGATCCGGATCGAGCTCGACGACCCTCAGTTTGGCGCGGGCGCCGCCCTCGTCTCGGCGCAGCGGAGCAAGGAAAGCGTCGTACTCGCCGCGGATGGCGCGGAGCGGCGCGCTCTTTCGAAGGTCGCAGCAGCGCTCTTGACCCTCTCGCGTGAGGTAGAGCACGCCGTCTTCTCGGGTCTGCTGGGCGAACGTCTTCTCGGGTGAGAGCGTCCGCACGTGCAGGTGCGGATGCGTCGCAGCGAGGCGGTCTCGCGTCGCGATCGTCTCCGGATGAAGCACGCCCGTGTCGACGAAGACGACGTCGAGCTCGAGCCCAGCGCGATCGGCCATGTGACAGAGCGCCGCTTCGGAGCGCTGCATGCTCGCGAGAACGCCCGCGCGACGTCCGAGCGCCTGCGACACGAGGCGAATGATTTCGATCGGCGAGCGCTCTTCGAGTCGGCTCGAGAGCTCTGCGACGTCTTCCTGAGTGAGGCGCATGGGGCGCCTTCATTTGATGCGCTCGCTCGCGCGGCGCAAGGGGTGTAGCGGTAGCTCCGTGGACAGAGCCCGAGCGAACGCCCCGCGTCTCGACGTCGAGTCGAAGGCTGGCCACTACGAGAGCTGGTTCATTCGCGGCAACCATCCCAGCCGTCCGCTGGCGTTCTGGATCCGCTACACGCTGTTCGTTCCGCGCGGAATGAACGGCGCGCTGGGCTCTGCGGCGCCCCGGATGCGAGCGCTCGCGCACGGGATCCACCCAGGGCCAAGCGGAAGGCCGCACGCAGAGCTCTTCGCGATCTGGTTCGATGGCGTCGGACATCGGCAGGTCGCGGTCCGAGAGACGTTGCAGCTGCCGGACTGCGAAGCGGCATCCGAGGGACTGCGGCTGCGTCTCGGCGGCTCGACGCTCGACGACGACCTGGCGATCGGTTCGGCGCGCACGGACTCGCATTCGATTGGCTGGGACTTGACGATGACGGGCGGCGGGAGCCCGGTGCTGCTTCTGGGCGAGGCGCGCTACGACGCTCCTTTTCCCAAGGCCAAGTCGCTCGTGCCGCGCCCGCTCGCGCGCTTCTCCGGAGAAATCGACGTCGACGGCGAGCGCCACGTCGTCCGCGATTGGCTCGGCAGCCAGAATCACAACTGGGGCGCGCGACACACGGACGCTTATGCGTGGGCGCAGGTCGCCGGATTCGACGGCGCCGACGACGTGTTCCTCGAGTGCGGCTCGGGGCGCGTGAAGGTCGCGGGCGTGTGGACGCCGCCGGTGACGCTCTTCGTACTTCGCGGGGTCGGTGAAGAGATCCGTCTGACCAGCCTCTTCGCCGGGGGCCGTGCGCGCGCCTGCTACGGGCTCGGCGAGCTCGAGCTCTCCGGACGCACCGGCGGCGCGCACGTGCACGCGCGCTTCACGACGCCGACCGCGGACGTGACGGGTCTCGCGTACGACAACCCGCCCGGGGGCGTGAAGACCTGCCTCAATACGAAGATCGCGACGGCCGTCGTGACGGTGTCGCGGAAGGGCGTGGCGCCTATCGAGCTCGTCGCGACGCGGCGCGCCGCGCTCGAGATCCTCACGGACGCGCGGCCCGCGGACGTGCCGTTCCTTCGGTAATCGAGTGGAACGGGCGGGGCCGGCGCGGTAATCTCGCGCGCCTTCGTGTCCAAGACGCTTCACCCGACATCGGCGAGAGAATTCCATCAGCGGATCGACCCGCTGCTCGCCGACGTGGGGGCATCTCGCGTACGCGGACCGATGGCAGACCTAGGGTCTCGGCGTTTCCTCTTCGTCACGGGCAAGGGCGGCGTGGGGAAGACGACGACGTCCGCCGCGATCGCGACGGCGCTCGCCGCGCAGGGCAAGCGCGTCCTCATCGCGATGTGCAAGACGAAGGAGCGCCTGTCCGCGGTCCTCGGCACGCCGCCGATCGGGCCTGACATCACGCCGTGCATCCCGAACGTGTGGGCCGTCAACATCGACCCGGAGCGCGCGCTCTACGAGTACGCGCTGATGGTCATCAAGCTGCGCGTCGTGGCGAACACCGTGTTCGGCAACGAATACATCAAGACGTTCCTTCGCGCCGTACCCGGGATGTACGAGTGGGCCATGCTCGGCAAGGCGTGGTTTCACACGACCGAGAAGCTCGACGGGCACGACAAGTTCGACGTCGTCGTGTTCGACGCGCCTGCCACGGGCCACGGCCTCGACATGCTGCGCATCCCGAAGATCATCCTCGACGTCGCGCCGCCGGGCATTTTGCGCCGCGACGCGCAGCGCGCGGTCGACATGTTCCAGAACTCGAAGGAGAGCGGGATCATCGTCGTGACGATGCCCGAAGAAATGCCCGTGACAGAGACGATCGAGCTCTGCGGCGCGCTCGATCGCGATCTGAAGATGCCTGTCCTCCGCCTGATCGTGAACGGCGTCCTGCCGCCGCTCTTCGCCGATGGAGAGCGCGCTGGCCTCGTCGCGCACAAAGAGCTGCTCAGCTTGAGCGCAGCGGCGCACGCGGCCGAGCCGTCCGCGGACAAGGACGCCGGCCCCGCCATGGTCGCTGCCGCCCGTCGCGCGCTTCGAGAGGCCGTGCAACGAGACAGCTTGAAACGCCTGTTGGCGACGCTGCCTCAGTCCGTCGTCATGTTGCCCTTTCTCTTCGACGAAGCTTCGACCAAGGAAGGGACCAAGCTCTTGGCAGAGGTCCTGTCGTCTCCCGAGGTCGCGGGGCGCTGAAATGACGTCCCCTGCGGACGCGTGGCTCGGCGTCGCCGTGATGGTGCTCGCGTCGGTCGGTTGCTCCGATTCCGGAACGCCGAGCACCGCGTCGACTTCGTCCAGTGCGTCGGATGCGTCGTCATCGTCCTCGACGAGCGGCGCGGGCGCAGGCGGCGCAGGCGGTTCGAGCGCGTGTCCCCAGTGCGCCGCGCCGGTCGAGGCGGGGACGGTCGCGAACCCGGCGATCGTCGAGGCCTCGGGCATCGTCGCCAGCCAATCGCATCCTGGTGCTTTCTACGTGCACAACGACTCCGGCGACTCGGCGAGGTTCTTCGCTGTCGACGACAAGGGCGCCGACCTCGGCTCATACGAAGTCGAGGGCGCGACCGCCGTCGATTGGGAGGACATCGCGCGCGGTCCGTGCGCCGATCCGTCGAAGAGCTGCGTGTTTCTGGCGGACATGGGCGACAACGCCGTCGCCCGAACGGACTATGTCATCTACCGCGTAGAAGAGCCGGCGACCCTCGCGGCCGGCGCGCACGTCGTCTCTGGGGACGCGCTTCACTTCGTCTATCCGGACGGCTCGCACAACGCAGAGGCGCTGCTCTTCGATCCCAAGATCGGCGCGCTCGTGATCATCACGAAGAACGCAAACGAGAGCGGCATCTACGCCTTCGCTCCGCCGTTCGACACGGGCAAGACGGCGACAGTCGCGCGGCTCGGGACGGCGCAGGTGCCCGACATCCTCCCACTGGTGACTAGCGCTGACTTGTCGCCTGACCGAAGCGCGCTCCTCGTACGGACGTATGGCAGCGTCTGGCGTTACGAGGTGGGCGCCGACGTCGCCATCGAGACCGCGCTCACGACGACGCCGTGCCTGCTCACGACCCCGACCGAGCCGCAGGGCGAAGCCGTCGCCTGGCGAACGGACGGTAGCGGCTTCGTCACCGTGTCCGAGGGCGTGAAACCGCCTCTGTTCTCCGTGTCTTGCAAATAGGGCTGGGCCCTGGGGCCCCGCCCTCTTCTGCTTGCGTTGCGGTGCACTCCTCGCAACGCGGACGCGCCGAAACCAGGGACACGCCGTAGCATCGCGCGATGCCGCCCATTCCCAGCGACGTCCGCGAGGCGCTAGGCCTCGGCGAGGCGGAGGTCCGATGGGTGCGCCTGAGGTCGAGCCTCGGCTCGATCGTCGGCGAGACGTTCTTGCTCGCGAGTGACGAGGGCGCGCGCGTCGCGATGCGCTCGTCGGCGCTCGCCGACCTCGAGGAGCTCGTGCTCGACGCGCCCGCTCGATACGAAGAGAGCGAGCACGACGCCGCGGTCGTAGTCGTGCGCGCACGCGAAGAAGCGCATATCACCGTCGGGTACTTGGAGCGGGACGAGGTCCGCGCGTTCTTCGCGAGCTTGGAAAAAGCGCGCGAGGCGCGAAGCGCCGCGCTCGAGGCACCGGCCACGACATCGCGGAGCGATCCCGAAGCGACCTCTTCCGACGCCGCCGACGCGGCGCGGGAAGCGTTGCTCGCGACGTTGCACGCCGCGAACGAGACGCGCCTCACCAGCGAACGCGCGCGCTTGCTGTCCGTACTTCGCCGAAGGCCACGCGGTCTCGTCGCACCTCGGGACGACGCGATGGCGACCCTCCTCCGCGCCGATCAGGTCATCGCCGAGATCACGAACTCGACGACTCGTCTCGATCAGCGAATTGGCAAGCTCCGGAAGCAGCGCAAGCAGTTCGAGGACGCCGACGACGTCGAACGATTCGATTTGGCGATCGAGCGAACGCGTCGCGCGCTCGCGACGAAGAAGGCGGCGGTGAAAGCGGGACGAAAGCAAGCGAACGCGTCGATGTCGTGGGGATGGTTCCTCGTGATTGGGCTCTTCGCGCTCTTCGCCGCTTGGATGATGAGCCGCTGAGGCGGACCGATGATTGCCACTCTCATTTTCGCGTTCACGTACGTGGCGTTCTGCGTCGGTCGCGTGCCTGGCCTCCGTTCGGATCGGCTCGCGGCGGCGATCGTCGGTGGAACGGCGGTGATCGCGTTTCGCGTGCTCTCGTTCGACGAGGTGAAGGCCGCGATCGATGCGCCGACGTTGGGCCTTCTCTTCGGGATGATGATCCTCTCCGCGGCGCTCGAGGTCTCGGGGGCGTTCGCCTGGCTCGGGTGGTGGGTCGCGCAGCGCGCCAGGACGCCGCTCGGCCTCCTGGCCGCGACGTCGGTCGTGGCCGGGGTCCTCTCGGCGTTCCTCATCAACGACGTCGTTTGCATCGCGTTCGCTCCGCTCGTGCTTCACGTCACGAAGGCGCTCGGCCGCGAGCCTCGTCCCTACCTGATCGCGCTAGCCACCTCTTCGAACATCGGCAGCGTCGCCACGATGACGGGCAACCCCCAGAACATCCTCATCGGATCCCTGTCGGGCCTCTCGTATGGACGCTTCGCGGAGGCCCTCGCGCCCATCGCCGCCATCGCCCTGCTCGCCAACATCGCGATCGTCTGGTCGCTCCAACGCGCGGAGCTCGGCGGAGCTTTCGAGACGCCCATCCGCCTGAAGCGTCCGCGGGCGTATCCGCGCTGGATTTGGAAGGCGAGCATCGTCCTCGCTCTGGTGTTGGTCGCGCTCGCCGTCGGCATTTCGCCAGTGACGGCCGCGCTGTGCGGCGCCGCCGCCATGCTCCTGTCTCGAGCGGTCAACCCGAAGCGACTCTACGCGCGCGTCGATTGGGGGCTGCTGGCGCTGTTCATGGGGTTGTTCGTCGTCGTCGCCGGCGTCGAGAAGGTGGGCCTCGCAGATCGCGTGTTCGCGAAGCTCGAGCCTCTCGGTGCCGATAGCGTGGTCGGAATGGCGGCCATCTCCACGCTGCTCTCGAATTTGGTCAGCAACGTCCCGGCGGTGATGATCCTCAA
>Ga0164241_10002861_pt1 | contig 18096 bp, 16 predicted proteins | sample OricomyardsoilBY_FD_108780 | JGI IMG/M metagenome (GOLD analysis project Ga0164241, IMG submission 108780) | Backyard soil microbial communities from Emeryville, California, USA - Original compost - Back yard soil (BY) | ecosystem: Environmental > Terrestrial > Soil > Unclassified | place: USA...
GACGCTGTCGGCCTACAATGACGCGATGGCGGCCAACGAAGCCAACAACAGCGGTCGCCACGCAACCGCGATGAAGGTGGGCAACAAGGTCGTGGCTCAAATTCAGATGGTCGTCGACCCGACCTGAGCAGCGCCGCCGCGTGGCGGAGCTGACACAACGATCCGGAAGGCGCGCGGCGCCGACCGGATCGTTTGCATTTCGGGGTCAGTCGCAAGGGCATACATGTGGGTGCCCCCTGAGCACGTTCGGTCGGCTATCGCGAGAAGTCGCGTAGATCCTCGCCTCGCCGAAGTTCCCCCTAGGTCAAGGGCACTCCGTGCTAGTGGTCGGGGGAATGTGGTCGCGCGCTGGCTGCATCGTCGTGCTGTGGATGCTAGCGAGCTGCAAGGGCGAGCAGCCGCGACCCACGCAGGCGACCAGCGGCAGCTCATCTCCATCAGTCGGCAGCGTTGCGCCGAGCGCGAGTGCTGCGCGAGGTTCTGGCACTAGCTTCGATGAGGCGCGCGCGAAAAATCTGGTCGAGCGTTGGTTGAAAGCGCAAAACGAGCATGACTTTGCCGGATACAGCGCGCTGTATGCGGCTCGTTTCAGCGGCACCAAGCGAGTCGGAAACTACAGCCAGCGTTTCGATCGGGCTGGCTGGCTACGCGATCGACAACCGATGTTTCGCGACGGCGTGATCGTACACGCCTCAGACCTGCGATTTTCCGGTGCTGCCGGTGCCGTGCGCGCCGTTTTCACGCAGGATTTCGTAGCGCCAGGCTTTCACGACACCGGGCAGAAAGAACTGTTCTTGGCCCCGAGCAGCGGCGACTTTCAGATCGCTCGTGAAGAGATGTTGGTCTCCCACGTGGCGGAGTCCGCACCCGTCACCGACAGTGCAGTGCTCGCGTTTCATCGCGACGGTCCAGTGGTCGACCGGACAATCAGCTCTTCAATTCCGGGCGTGCCTCGCCTCTTGCCGCGAGGCCCGAGCGAACCCTTCGAGGTCGCGCTGTCTATCGCTCCCACCGCGTTGAACGAAGCCACACGCGCGTGGCTCGGACGAAGCATCACGGCTTATGGAAAGGACGGCGCGACGTGTCAGGGCACCGTCACGCGCTTCGAAGTCCGCGTGGAGGCCGAGCCACATTTTGGCATGCGACGAGCGTGGGCCGGTGAAGACGGCGCACAGAAGGCGAGTCCGCGCGAGATCGCGCGCGCGATTTGGGCGATTGCACGTGACGACGAGCGCTTCGTGGTCGCGGTGCTCGATCGACCGTGCAAAGGCGTGTGGGCCACCACCCACCCCACGACGTTCACCGCCGCGACTGCGCCAGCCGCACCGCTACGCTCCGCGGTTCTGAGCGCGTTCAAGACACTCCCCGCATATCGCGAGCTGCAGGCGCGCTTCGTACAAGAGTCATCGAATCCCAAGCAAGCCTGGGAAAACGTCGATGGTGAGCTCGATGTCATCGAGCTGCGCCCCTCTTCCGAATCCGCATTGCTCGTTGTCAGCGCACGTGGCGGCGCCGGCTGTGGTGGCTTCGGCGGCAACCTCAGCGCGATTTGGAAAGTGACCGAAGCGAATGGTCGGCCAATATTCACGCTGCGCGGCGTATTCAAAGACGCGACCGACATGCTCAAGGTACGCGGCGCGATCGATCAGAACGGTGACGGCAGCTTCGAACTGCTCGGGGGCCCGGACGTCTTTGCCAATGAAGTCTCCGTTTTGCGACTCGGAGCGAACGGCTACGAGCGACAGTCCCTGTTCGCGACTTCGTTCTGGGATTGCGGCTGCTAGCCGCAATCGGACGCCGAAGGCTGTGACGACTCGCGCCGTAACGCTTGACCATCAAAAAAGACACGCGGGCATCGGTCTCGTCTGCGAGTGCCTGCGAGGCAAGCGCGTTCAAGCCGGCTCGGTGAGAGCCAAGGCGTCGCGTAGGTCCCTGCGCTCGGCCTCGATTTCGCGCTGCGTCCTGTAGCCCAGCCTGCGCAACACCGAGACCGGTGGACACCAGCCCACGAGACCGTGAAGCAGCAGAAAGCCGAGCTGCGCACCGAAAAAATAGAGAAAGCCTTTTCGGCGGGGCACCAACAGCGGTGTCCGTGAGTAGCGCAGTAACCCAGTCGACAGAGACGCTCCGCCAGCAATCGCAAAGTTGACCATCAATGCGCGATCGATATCCCACTCATAGTCCAGCTTCACGAGACGTCGCAAAATCGCGTCTCGACCGGCAACCACTGCGGCATCGACGTCGGCCTCGGACATCCGGTCGATGCGTCGCAGCACATTTCGCGGAGTGTGTTCTCGAACGCGATCGCCGTTCAGACATCGCTTCTGTTTGTCTTGAGTCTGCATTCCCCCGCCCCAGCAAGACTTACGCCAGGAGCCAGAAACGAAGAGCTGCGGCATCATTCGCGTCGCCTCGGGGCGCGACGCCACGCCCGAGGCGAGTTCGTAGTCACGACGAAGCAAGCCATTCGGCTCACTCGACACCAACGTTTATCCCCGTCGCGCGGCCTCGATTGCAGCAACGTCGATCTTCGTCATCTGCATCATGGCGGCAAAAGCGCGCTTTGCCTCCGCGCCGCCTGCTGCGAGCGCGTCAGTCAGGACACGTGGCGTGATTTGCCAAGACAGGCCCCAACGATCTTTGCACCAGCCACAGGCACTCTCCTGTCCGCCGTTCTCGACGAGCGCGCTCCAATAGCGATCCGTCTCTTGCTGATTGTCCGTCGCGACTTGAAAGGAAAAAGCCTCGCTGTGCTTGAACGTTGGACCGCCATTCAGACCCAGACACGGAATGCCGACGACGGTGAACTCGACGGTCAACACGTCACCCTCTTTGCCCCCGGGAAAGTCGCCGGGCGCTTTGTGGACTGCGGACACTTCACTATTGGGGAAAGTCGCGGCATAAAAGCGCGCGGCTGCTTCCGCGTCCTTGTCGAACCAGAGGCAGACGGTATTTTTTGCTTTCATCTTCGGGTGCTCCTCGTGTTACGCCGATGCGGCGCGCACACAGCTTACTCGGACGTTCGAGAAGTGCTCAAACCGCCGCGCGCAGCGCACTGAGCTGAGTCATGAGTGCAGCTTCATCAGTCAGATCGAGGCGCAAAGGTGTCATCGAAATGCTGCCGTGTTCGACAGCGTAGCGATCGGTTCCGGGTTCGGTTTCTTCAATCGGTGTGACCGTGAACCAATAGTGCGTGCGGCCCATCGGATCTTTCGCTGGCACGACCTTGCCGTCGTAGTGGCGCACGGACTGCCGAGTCCATTCCAGAGCGCCTGGTTTGGCCGGAAAATTCACGTTCACCAGTTTGAGCTCGGGGTGCGGCAGTAATGCGTGTAGTGAGCGGCTCACGTGTGGCTTGAGAGCGCTGAAATCAGGCTCATCACTCGAGGAAATGGGCGCGCTCAGCGCGATCCCGCGGGCGCCCATCAACGCGGCCTGCTTCGCGCCAGCGAGCGTGCCTGAATGCCACATCGAGTTGCCGAGGTTCAGGCCTAAGTTGATCCCCGACAACACGACGTCGACGTTACCCCAGACCGAAAACCCCAGGGCCACGCAATCGGCAGGCGTGCCATCGACGCGATATGCCTCCACTCCCGGCAAGCGCGTGCGACGATAGGTCAGCGGACGACTGTGCGTCACCGCGTGCCCCGTCGACGAACGCTCGACGTCCGGCGCCGCGACGAGCACGTCTCCGAAGTCGCGCGCAACCTCGGCTAGCGCCAGAATGCCAGGACTGTAAACCCCGTCGTCATTTACGATCAGAATCCTCATCTTCGGCTCACTTCCTGCAGCTCTGAAAAGCGAATGCGCATCAGCTTGCTGCACAACAGCCACTCCGGAAGCAAAGACCACACCGCCGACCGCGTCGCCAACACGATTTGCAGCGCCGGCCACGAAGTAGTCGGTGTGGCGCACACGCTCGACGAGTTGGTCAGTGCACTCAAACCCGACGAAACCGAGCTCGTCGCCATCGCAGGTGGTGACGGCACCGTGAGCCATGCCGCCTGCGCGCTCGCTGGGTCGTCCATTCCGCTCGCAATTTTGCCGCACGGCACCGCCAACAACATCGCCCTGGGCCTTGGGATCGGCGGGACGGTCGAGGAGATCGTGGCAAGCTGGCGGCAAGCCAAAAAGGTCCCTTTCGACCTACTCGACGCCACCGCGGACGGACAGACTACGCGCTTGGCCGAAGCCGTTGGTTGGGGCGTGTTCCCACAGATGATCGCCGAAGCGAAGCGCCGCGAGGCGATTCAAGGCTCCGGACGTTCGCTCGCCGCCGAGCGCACGCTATTTCGCCGCGTCGTCGAAAACGCCCGACCCCGTCGCTATGAAGTGACGATCGACGGAGCAGATTGGTCCGGCGACTATTTGCTGGTCGAGATCAGCAATGTGCGATTCATCGGACCGCAGTTGCTCCTCGCTCCGGACAGCAGCACGGCGGACGGCTTGCTCGAAGTCACCCTTTGGAGTGAATCGGAACGCGAGCTCTTGCTTCGACTACTCGACCCGAGCGAAGCCACGCGTTCCACCGCAATCGCCCCCTGCGCGAGGCGCAGCGATCGAGTTCGAGTCGCTGCGTCAGACGCTCTCCGGCACGTCGACGGCGAGTTACTCGATCGCGGAAATGTCGGTCCAGAAGCGGTCAGCTTCTCAGTGCGGCACGCGGCGGTCCACTATTGGGTCGGTTGAGTTCGCGTCCGACACAAACGCGACCCGCGACACATCGAGCGCGATGAGTCTAGACTCGGCGGATGACGCGCCGTCTTCCGGTTTGGCAGCCAAGTGACGACCAGATGCAGCATTGGCCGGCCCAATCGGGGAATACCATCAACGGCGTGGGGGAAGTCGAACCACGGCGGGCCTCGCCCATTTACTGGCACCCGCCAGAGACGATCGCGCACGGTCCCTTGCAGCGCTGGTTCTACGCGCGCACCGGCAACGCCGACGAAACGCTGACCGCGGCGCGCAAAGCTCGGCAACTCGCCATCGATGAAGCGCTCGTGCCGCTCGCGACGGAACGCCGCGAGCGCTCGCCCCTGGAGTGGGCGATTCAAATCAAGCACGCCGCGCTCGAGAGCGGCGCTGATGACTTGGGCATCACCCCGATGAAGGCGGAGTACGTATTCGAAGGTCACGAAGTGCCCGCCCAACGCTGGATGATCGTGATCGCTGTTGCCCAAGACTACAGCGCGATGAAAACCGCGCCCTCGATGCGCGCGCTCGTTGAGGTGACGCTGCAGTATACGCGCGGCATTCGCACGGCAAAGGCGATCGCCAACTGGCTCCGAGCGCAGGGACATGACGCTGCACCGTATGGCGGGCCAATGGCGGGTTCCTTTCTGCTGATCCCGGCGGCGATTGACGCGGGCCTCGGAGAACTGGGCAAGCACGGCTCGATGCTGCATCGCAAGTTCGGCGCCAACTTCCGGCTCGCTTGTGTGTTGACGGACGCACCCCTCGTTGCTGATGCGCGCACTGCGTTCGGTGGCGACGAGTTCTGCGCTCAATGTCGCGTGTGCGCGGACGCTTGCCCTCCCGACGCGATCTCGAACCAAAAGACGCTGATTCGGGGACAGCACCGGTGGTACGTCGACTTCGACAAGTGCCTGCCGTACTTCAACGAAGCCAACGGCTGCGCCATCTGCTTGGCGATCTGTCCTTTCAGCAGACCTGGAGTGGGCGAGCGGCTCGTCGAGAAGCTCGCGACGTGGCAGCGACGTAGCGAACGGTGAGCTATCGGGTCGTGCGCCGATCCGCCCGGCCACCGCTCACTCCCCGAAGTACCTGATCCACCAACTCTTGTCCGTAGCTGTCGGTGAGCGGCCCCATTCGCAACAAGAAGCGAAAATACAAGGCGCCGAAGATGGCGTCGATCAACAGCTCCGGCTCGAGATCCGGCCGAAGCTCACCCGCGAGCTTGCCGCGCTCGAGCTCCGCAATCGTGGCCACACGCCGCGGCAGCATGTGTTGTTCGCGTAGATCTCGCAAAATTTCCGGGTCGCTCTGTCCTTCGGCGATCAGCTCCGCGATCACCTTTCCGAACAAGCCATTGAACTCACGAATCAGTCGACGCACCTTGCTGCGGATCGCGTCCTCTGCCGTTTTTACGCTGCTGACCTCTCGCTTACGTGCGATGCGCTCGTGAAACATCGCCATGACGAGTGCGGACTTCGAGGGCCACCAGCCACCCGCCCGACCCGCTCGCAGGGACTGCCCTGCTGTACTTTCACGGCGGTGCCTATGTGGTGGGGTCGCCGCGCGCACATCGACACTTCGTCAGTCAAATTGCCTCGCGCGCTCGCGCATCGACCTTCATTCAGCGGCGAAAGCCTGCTTACCCGCGCCGACGCCGATCTTGCCCTCAGTGCCGAGACGCTCGGTTCTGCCGCCAATCACTACCTCGCCGGGCATGATCCGCGCGATCCCCTCGCCTCGCCCTTGTACGCGGAGCTCGCAGGATTGCCGCCAATTCATATCCACGTCGGCGATGATGAGGTGTTGCTCGACGATGCGGTGCGGTTCGTCGAACGCGCGGTTGACGCCGGGGTCGATGCACGCCTCGACATCTGGCAAGGCATGCTCCACGTATTCGCGATCAGCGTCGGACGGCTCAACGCTGCCACGCGCGCGCTCGACGCGGTGGGAGCGTTTCTTGCTCGGCACTTGGAAGGCTAGGTACACGCTGCCGTCTTTCAGCTCTACTTGCGCTGCGACTCAGCTTCGCTCGCCGCGCCGCTCTTGTTCATGGCCTTGGTGATCTCGAGCAGATGCTCGATGTCCAAACTCAAGATCTGCCGAACAGCAGCCAGCCCTTCCTTCGAAAGATAGTAGGAAACATTCGCTTCGGCGACGTTCCCGCGCATCTTGATGCTACGCGTGCTCACGATGGTCGTCCCGTGGAACAAGTTCTGGAGCGCATTGAGTGACGGACCCAGCTCGGGTCCACCGAGGAGCGCCATCAACTTGCTATACGCTTCGAAGGATTGAAAGCTGAGCGACGTCGGGTTTTTGGCGATGAACGGCGCAAGTTCGGCGCGCGACGCGAGGGTCTGACCTGGCACCGGATGCGTGGCCTGGACCAATGCTTGCACCAGCTGCTTCTCGTCGAGCCCAACGCCGAGCCAGTCCGAGCCAGTCGCTTCCGCGGCGGGCACGACAATCACGCTCAGCGCCATCGGCCCCTGGGGCGCGCCCCAGCGACTCAGCGGCGAATCGGCTGATTTGAAGTCGTAATAGCGTTTGCCGCTGCCGGACTTGAACTCTTTCATCAAGTCTGAAGCTGCCTGCTTCGAGAGAGTGATGCGGGTCACCGTCGCCGGTGGGAGCCCGTTGAGCTTGACCTTCTTTCGCACACTGACGCTGAACGGCAGCTTCTTCTTTTCCTTCGCCGGCAGCGCTTGGAGTGCGGAGGCAAGCAAGTCGACCCAATGATCCGCGAACGGCGTGCAACCCGCCGAATTCGGTATCGCCGCCAAATATTGTCCGAGCGTCGAACGCGCGATCACGTCGAACGGGATCTCTCGTCCGCGCTGAGGCGACTTGGCCAGTTTGACGGGCTTTGGAGTCATGTATGCGTTGAGTTCGCTCGGATCGGCCGGGATATTGGCGAGTACGGTCTGTTCCGCGCGCACGCATGAAGAGTCCAGCGTCGCGATCAGATCAGGCACGAGTCGATCGACGGATTTTGCCTCTTCGGCGCTCAGTGCTGCGCGGCTCGCAGGACCAAACTCCTGGTACGCCGTCTTCGCCAAGTCGACGAGCGCTGACTGCAGGACGGCGCTGCGCTCAGCGGGCATGCCATAGCCGTACCAGGCCGCACCCACGTCTTTCGGTAGGTTCGAAAACGCGCTCGGCGCGCCGTTGATCTTCACGGCGCCCGCCAGGAAGCTATCCACCAGCCAGGGTTCGGGCGCACGCAGCGCGAAGGTCGCACTTCCCTCGAACTCGTCTCGATCGTTCGGGCCAGCTTCGAAGCGCAGTGTGTCAGCGCTCGCGACCCAAGCGTCGAACTCCTTCACCACAGCGAGCGTCATCTCTTCGGCCATGCGCGCGGTGTTCCCGCCGTTCGCGGCCAAAGATCGCAGAGACTGCAACCCAGCGTCGCGCGCAGGGCCCCACAGCTCCTTCAGCGGTTGCGGGCGCAACTCCACGAATATCGGCGCCGGCGAGAGCGGTTCGAGTGGCAGACCGCGCGCCAGGTACTCGTAAAAGTGATGCGTCACATCGGCGTGATCGCTGCAGATCAGCCTCGCCTTCGCGCTTCCGAGCGCGGGAGTGACCACGCAGTCGCCACGCTCGTAGGCGTCGCCGATCCAGCGCTTGAACCCGAGGCTCACGTACGAGTCGGGCGCATAGCGGGTCAATGGCAGCGAGACTGCGGCGAAAAAATGGTCGTCGATCGAGTCAGCGGGCGGCTCGAGTGCCGCTCCCTCGCTGTCGTCCCCGCCCTCCTCCCCATCGTCCGAGTCTGGTTGCGGCCCCGGCGTTGGCTGGTCCCGCGTGCGCTTGAAATCACGATCGAAGGTGGCGATGAACTCGACGGGCTGGTTCAAATCCCAATCATCGAGCAGCGCGTCTCCGTCCTCTTCGACGAGCTTCTTCTTCAAGAAGGCCACCACCGGCGAAGCCTGTTCGAGCTTGACCCACTGCCGGTAGTCCCTCGCGCGTCCGACCGCGATCACTCCCGGCGGCGGCAGCGGTGCGTTGGCGACATCGACGCTGCCTTTCGAGTAGATGACCGCCTCGGAGCTCAGTGGCTTGGGAGAGGGCGCTCCTCCGCACGCCACGGTCGAGCAGGCCACGAGCGCTACCTTCGTTCCACCAATAGCGCGCCGACTCCAGGGACCACTCCTCGCAATTTTCATTTTGTTTGTCGAATATCATTCCGCCGCGAGGCTTGTCCAACGGCCGGTCATGGGAACTGCAAGTTGCCTTTTTCCAAACCTCCAGCGTCATCTCGACAGAAAGTGCGAGAGAGCCAGCCTGCTTCGCGAGGCGCGATTGACCGGCATTGTTACTATTCGCATCGTTGCAATCGACCCCGCAGCCGGCGACGCTAATAGGCAATTCTTCCGGACTGCGTTGATTCTTAGATCAGACGCGACGGATGCGCCCATCTTGGGGGCGCGACGTCTGGAGTGTCCTACGCAACCTCGACTTGTCGGTGAGGGGTAGGTGCGTGCGCGCCAGTGGATCGCCTCAACAGAAGGGCCAGATGATGAAACTATTTCGATCCGTTTTTGTTTGCGCCACGCTCTCGGGCGCGCTCTGCCTATCGGCATGCGGGAGCGCGGGGCCGACAAGCACTGAAGATGGTGTCAGCGCACAGACTTTGCAGCTTCGAAATGCGTCGCCCCCAGTTGCGCCCGGCACCCCTAGTACGGCCGTCGTCGATGTCCAAACGAAGCTCGGTGCGCTCTCGTCGATCGCGGTTGGAGTGAACGCTGCGTCGTGGGACAGCAACCTCGTCGATAAAAAAGTTCCGGATTTGATCGAGGATGCGGGCGTCCAAATCATGCGTTACCCCGGAGGTTCTACCTCCGATAACTATCATTGGCTCTCGAACGCTCCGGATGATCCCACGCAAGGGGGCACGACTCCTGAATCGAACTTCGACGCGTTCATGTCGGTCGCCAAACGCGCGGGCGCGCGGGCGATGATCACGGTCAACTACGGTTCGGGGACGCCTGAGGAGGCGGCGGATTGGGTGCGCTACGCGAACCGCGGCTGTCGGCACTACGACGGTCCCGTCCCGACGTATCCCGGCGCGAGTGCGCATGGCCACGACTATGACATTCGCTATTGGGAAATCGGAAACGAGCTCTACGGCAACGGCACGTACGGCGCGACTTGGGAGGTTGACCACAAGCCGCACGACCCAACGACGTACGCGAATGGCGTCGTCAGCTACAGCGCCGCGATGAAAGCGGTCGATCCATCGATTCGGATTGGCGCGGTACTCACCGCGCCGGGCAACTGGCCCGACGGGCAAACCAACGACGCTTCACCGAAGCCATGGAATGACACCGTGCTGCCCATCGCCTGCGATGCACTCGATTTCGTGGTCATTCATTGGTACGCCGAAGGTCCGACGGGCGAATCGGATGCTGATCTCCTCGCATCACCTCAGAACGGGCAGGCAACTGCCGTCAGTTACACGCCCAGCATCCCAAACATGATGACGACGCTCAGGGCGCAACTCGCTCAGTATTGCGGAGCGCATGCGAGCGCCGTGCAGGTCATGGTCACCGAGACCAACTCCGTATCCTACAATCCGGGCAAGCAAACGACGAGCCTCACCAACGCGCTGTTTCTCAGCGACCAGGTCATGACTTGGCTCGAAAATGGCGCCACCAATGTGGATTGGTGGGCGCTGCACAACAGCCCATTCGACGGAAATGCGGACCCAGCGTTGTACGGGAGCTACGAGTTCGGCGACTACGGGATCTTGTCGCGCGGCCTGACCACGGACGAAGGTGCGATCGAGCCCCCCGCAGAGACGCCATTTCCGGCCTATTTTGGCTTGCAAATGCTCTCGTATTTGGGACACGAGGCTCATAGTCAATCCGTCGCAGCAAGCTCTTCGACTCCGCTCGTTTCGCTTCATGCGGTCAAGCAGGCCAACGGCAAGGTGCACGTGCTCTTGATCAACAAGAGTCCGAGCGATGCGTACGACGTCGCCGTATCGCTGAAAGGGACGTCCGTCCACGGCAATGCCAAGGTATACAGCTATGGTAAGAACGACGCGTCGATTCAGAGAGGCTCGAAATCCGTGCGAGGCTCGAGCTTTGCGATCAAGTTGGCGCCGTATTCGTTGACGACTGTACAGCTACCTTGAGTCTGGCTGTGCAAGCCCGTCCAGAGACAACCGCGAGCTCACGCGGTGCGTCGCTGGGCGGGCGTCGACGACGTGCATGTCCATCCCTCTAGAGTTTCGCACTTCACTTTCAGCGTCGTCGCTTGGCACTGGCCGCAGCAACGTTTCGCCGAGAGGCGCTCGCTTGCGGCTTGGCCTTGCCCCGAATGATGTCCAGCCGATTGGACGGCGCATCGGGCGAGAGAAAATCGGGGATGGTTCGCTTGGTGCGTTTCGGGCGAGACAGAAACTCGACGGGCCATTCCGTGATCCGCCGCTTCTTGATGTGCAAGTACTCACCCGGCGAAGGCTCGTCGATGTACTGCTTCTGGAGGACCAATGCGAGCGGCTCTTCCGCACCCTTCGTTTTGCGTGAGACCTTCGCGGCCTCTTCGAAGGTCGCGAAGACATAGAAGTAGTCGGATTCATCCGACGAGTGAACCCACACCCGATATTCCAACACCTCGTCCCAAACGTAGCCACCACCGGCGTAAGTGGAGGCTGGGTAGGTGCCAACTTTGGACTCGTTGACCGCGCGGGGGTACTTCATCGAAGTCTCTGCCTTCCTTTTGACGCGACGGGGGGCGATCGCAGGTTGAGCCACTGTCGCAGCTCCGCTCGAAACGCGGTGCCATCATTCATCAGCGTAACTCTTCACTGCATCGCTGGGCGCGGTAACAACTTCGCATTCGACCAGCGCAGCCAGACGCGCTTTCTGCGAGCTGCGCAGCGGATTCAAGAAAAGCACGACATCGATGCGCTGAGCACGACATAGCCGAGCGAGCTCCACCGCCTTTCCCGCCCCGAGAAATGTGGAACTCGAGAGCGCGGCGGCACGACGCGCTGCCACCGCACCGCCCGGTGTCGTAGCGCGCGAAACGCCTCGACGTTGCAGCACGACACCGCAGACCGTTCCTCCCTGACGTTCAACGAAGTCGCGCAGCGATTGCGCGACTTCATCCGCGTCGACCCTCGGAGACAGAAGGCCTGCAATTGCGACGCGCTTCCCCGAGACCGTTTCTTCCTGGGGGATCATGCCTCCAATCGCGCGCTCGGGCCCACTCCCACGAGGTGCCATGCCGGCGCCCTCACGACAATCGGATTCGAAGTTCTTTGGGGTTCGCTCGACAATCACGCCTTTCACGACCTCAAGGTTGTTGAGTATGATCGGAAAACGAGCCCCGTTCGCCCGAACTCACTCGTCGGGCTGAGGAGCTCCACGTCGACATGTGTTAGCATGCGGCGTCGAGATTGGGGATCTAGGTCACAAGCGAAAGGGAATGCCATGTCGCTCGAGAAGACTGAACTCAAAGCCCGCATCGAAGCTAAACGCAAGGAGATCGAGGCGCAGATCGCTAGGCTCAAAGCCGATTCGATCGGCGGTGCGAATGATTCCATCGTGAAGTTGCAAAGCAAGCTGTCGAACCTGGAGAACGACCTCCAGACCGGCTGGGACAACGTGTCGGAAGCCGTTGCCGGAAAGCTGAATCGCTGGCTGTCCGACAAGGATTGATTTCGGACTCAGTCTGCGCGGCGAGCTTTGCACATCACCCGCGCGCAGACCCAATTCGTATATGGAGACGTCAAGTCGGAGTGCTGAGGGTGAACGCTACGACTTGGCGTCGTTTAACCGCAACGCGCCCTCGGCGACGGTCGGACTGCCGTGCTTCGGCTTGCCCCCGACGCGCGCCTTCACGCGATCCGCCACGACATAGAACGCAGGCACCACCAGCAAGCTGAGCAACGTCGACAGCGTGAGCCCACCCAGCACCGCGATTGCCATCGGCCCGCGCGTCTCCGAACCTGCGCCGAGCCCCAAGGCTGACGGCACCGCGGCCATCATCGTCGCGACCGTCGTCATCAAGATCGGACGCAAACGCACCGGCCCTGCTTCGAGCATTGCTTCGAACGCACTCACCGGTCTTTCTGCGCGCACGGTGTTCGCATAGTCGACCAAGATGATCGAGTTCTTCTTGGTGATCCCCATCAGCAGCAAGATGCCGATCATGCTGTAGATGCTCAGCGTCTTTCCGCCCACCCAGAGACCCAAGAAGGCACCGGCCACGGAGAGCGGCAAGATCGTCAGAACTGTCACGGGGTGCATGAAGGAATTGAACTGGGCCGCCAAGATCATGTACGCGACCGCAATGCCGAACATCAGCGCAAAGCCGAGGCTCTGCATTGACTCTTGGAAGTCGCTGCTCTGGCCCCCGAGCACGGCGTGGTAGCCGACCGGGAAGTCTTTCGTCAGTTTGTCGACGAAGGCGAGAGCTTCAGATTGTGAGTGGCCGGCAGCAACGTTGGCTGTGACTGACACCGAGCGTTCGCGATCGATGCGATTGATCGCCTGCAAAACCGGCCTTTCCTCCACGTTGACCATGGTCGAGATGGGGACCATCTGGCCGCTCGCGGTGCGTACGTTGATATCGCCGATGTTTTCCGGCGTGAGGCGTTGCGAGAGCAACATGCGCATGCGTACGTCTAGACGCCGCCCACCCGACGAATATTTGCCGACCACGACGCCGCCGACGAGGGCGTTGATGGTCGAAGCCAAATCTTGAATGCTGACGCCGAGATCGGCCGTGCGCGCGCGATCCGGCGTGACCATCACTTCAGGCAGACCGAGTTGGTAGTCAGTGTCGACGTCGGTCGCGACGCCGCTGTTGGCGAGTTCGTCGCGAACTTTCATCGCCTGCGCGACGAGCGTGTTCCAATCCGAGCCGCGAACCGAGACTTGGATGGGCGAGCCTTTGGAGCTGCCAATGCCTTGTTGCGATGGATCTTGAACGGACACGCGAGCTCCCGGGATAACGAACGCCTTGCGCATCGAGGCGGCGAATTCTTGTTGCGTCAGTTTTCGTTCGTTCGGGGGCACCAAGCTCACGGTGAGGCTCGCAGAGCCAGGGCTGACGTTAGCCATCACGCTTTGGACTTCGGCGTGTTTGTCGAGTTCGGCCTCGATCTTTTTGGCTTCGCGATCCGCTTCCGCCACGTCGCTACCGGTGGGCGCCGTAACGCGGATCGTGAAGCGTGATTGATCCTGGGGCGGTGTAAATTCACTGGGCAGACTGAGGCCGATCGCGAACGAGCCGCACATCACGGCGGTGGAAAGAGCAAGCACCTTCCACGGATGCGCGAGGGCGAGCGCCAGCGTGCGACGATAGAAGTTGGCTAGTCGCGTGAAAGCGCGATCGACGGCTTGGCTGAGCTTGCCCTGGGTACCGGAGCCATGGTGCGCGAGCAGGCGTGCGCAGCGCGCGGGTGCGAGCGTGACGGCTTCGACGTATGAAATGGCGACCGCTACCGACAACGTGACGCCGAACTGGAAGAAGTAGCGTCCGACGACGCCATTCATGAAGATGACGGGGAGAAAGATGGCAATCACCGCCGCTGTCGCGGCGAGCGCGGCGAACGTGATCTCGTGCGTGCCGTCCGCAGCGGCTCGAAAGCCGTCTTTGCCCATCTCACCGTGACGGAAAATGTTTTCCATCACCATCACTGCGTCGTCTACGACGAGCCCGATCGCCAAGGAGAGACCGAGCAATGTGAACGTGTTCAGCGTGAAGCCGCACGCCCAGACCACGGCGATCGTCCCAAACAAGGACATCGGGATCGCCAGAAGCACGTTCAGTGTCGCGGAGAATGAGCCTAAAAACAGCCAGCAAACCAAGGAAGTGAGCCCGACTGCGAGGATCAGCTCGGTCTCGATTTCGTGTACCGACTCTTTGATGAAGTCGGTAGTGTCGAACAACACGTCGATTTCCATCCCTGGAGGCAACGTCTTGCGCACTTCATCGACCGCAGCGCGCACGTCCGAGGCCACCGTCACTGCGTTCGACCCGTGCTGTTTGAGCACGCTCATCGCCTGGAGCGGGACGCCGTCGATGCGGGCGATCGTGCGCGCATCTTCGAAGCCGTCCTCGATCATCGCGACGTCTTGTAGGTAGATGGGCGCCCCGGACTTGTCGCTGACGATGATGTGTTTGAAGGTGTCGAGGTCGAGCGCTTCACCCAGCACCTGCACGGTGATGCTTTGCCCAGGAGTCTCGAGTTGCCCACCGGGCACCACGACGTGCTGCTTGGTCAGTGCGCTGGAAATATCCGAGACCGTAACGTTGCGTTCGATCAGCTTCGCGCTATCGACCCAGATGCGGATGTTGCGATCCAGATAGCCACTAGTCGTGACTTGGCCAACGCCGGGAATCGTCTGCAGCTTCTGAACGATCTGATAGCGAGCGACATCGCCCAGCATTTGCCGAGAAAACGCGCCTTTGAGGCCCACCGTGAGCAGCGGCTGATCGTCCGGGTTACTCTTCGAGACGGTCGGCTGTTGAACGTCCTTCGGCAAGCTGCGCTGCGCTTGTGAGACTTTGGCTTGCACGTCTTGCAACGCCAGATCGATATTTCGATTGAGCGCAAACACCGCCGTCAGGCGCGCACTACCCAAGCGCGCGGTCGCCTCGATGCGCTGCACGCCCTCGACCTGCGCGAGCGATTCTTCGAGCGGTTGGATGATGCCGCTTTCAATCTCCTCCGGTCCCGCCCCGGGCCAGCCCAAGCTGACGGTGACGTTCGGCGAATCAACGTCAGGCATTTGACTGACACCGATGCGTGAAGCCGACACCAGGCCGAACAAAATCGTTCCCGCCATCAGCATCCAAGCCAAAACTGGCCGACGGATGCAGACATCGGTGAAGTTCATTGTTCCCCCGCCGCGACAGTGGACGGCGCTCCGCCGTCACGGTGTTTGTGCGCGGCAGCCGCGCTCCCGTTCGGCGGCGCGGCAGATCCGTGGGGCGTCGCGCTCGCGCTGCTCGCGGCGCTGCCGCCAGTCGCTACGGGGAGGTTCGTCACTACCTTGACCTTCGCGCCTTCACTCAGCGCTTCAACCCCGCGCGTGACCAATTGGTCGCCCGCGTTGAGCCCGGAGCGCACTTCGACTTTGCCATCCGGAGTGTGCAGGCCAAGCTCGAGGGTGTGCTCGTGAGCGGTGTCACCGGTCACCACGTAGGCCAAGAAGCCCCGTTCACTCGGCCGCGCCGCGGTCTGCGGGATGAGCGGAAAGGCGCGCGAGGAAGAGAGCTTCACCTCAACCTGAGCGAATGAGCCGGGCCGCAGCCAGAATTTGCCCTTCTGTGTCGCAATTTCGGCGGTCGCGGGAACGAGGCGCGAGGCCGGGTCGGCCGCGCCCGCCACGAGCGAGATCTTGCCCGCGTACTTCTGATCGCTCTCTTTGAGCGTGAACTCCACGGGCATGCCCACCTTCAAACGCGGGGCTTCCGCGGTCGTCACGTTGAAGTGGAGCAGCATGGGGTCGCGCTGCAAGAGCGTCGCGATCACGGTGCCGGCTTGGACGTATTGACCGGTCTGGACGCTGCGCGTTTGCACGACGCCGGCCACCGGAGTTTTCAGGTTGGAGTCGTCGAGATTGAGTTGCGCGAGCTTGAGCGCTTCCTTCGCTTGGTCGACCGTGGCCTGCGCGGTGCGTAGTTTGGTTTGAAAGGTCTCGAGTTCTTCGGCCGCGATTACGCCGGGGTTGGCTTCACTCGCGCCGCGGCGGCGATTCAAGCTGGCTTCCGCGTCCGCCTTGGCGGCCTCCGCGCCTTCGAGCGCGGCTTTGGCCGAGCTCACACTGAGCGCATAGCGGCGGCTGTCGATGTAGGCCATCACCTGATTGACCTTCACCTCCTGCCCTTCAACGAAGGTCACCTTGTCGACTACGCCGGACACGCGGGCCGTGATCTGCACGTGTTCGAACGCATCCACCACGCCGGGCGCGTTGATTTCGACGTCGTGCGGATCGGCGGTGACTTGAATGACCTCGACCGGAAAGGCGATGCCCTTTGCCGCCCCACGTTTGCCGCTCGCGGCGGGCGCGGCGTCTTTATGCGCGCACGCGACGCATAGAGAAAACCCCAAAAACAAACAGCCAACCCTAGCAATCGCAGTAATCATTGCACTCCGTCGAGTGGAAAAAGGCCGAGCGCCGCGCGCAGATCGAGTTCGGCCAAACGCACATTGAGCTCGGCCGCCGCGACCGACACCTCAGCTTCGAACTTGCTCGAATTGCCGTTCACGAGCTCGATCGCTTTGGCGAGCCCTTGCTTGTAGAGCACCGCCGTTTCAGCTTCACTCCGGCGCGCGGCCTCTTGTCCCTGCTGCGCCGCGATTAACGATTTACGCGAAGCAGCGAGCTCGGCCACGGCAACGCGCACGTCAATCTCCACGCGCCGAGCCAGTGCCCGAAGCTGAAGCTCGCTGGCGATGCGCGCCGCGTTGCGCGAGTCACTATCGCCCGCGCGCGAGCCACCGTCCCAGATCGCCCAATTGAAGTTGATGGTGAGGGTCGTATCGACGTAACGGTTCGGCGCGATCTGCTGATCGGTGGCACGCGCCTGCGCCGCTGCCGTCAAAGTGGGCACGAAGCGCAACCTCGGCTCATCGGCGGACGCCGACGCCGACGCCGCACTGGCGCGCAGTGCCGCCAAATCCGGTCGCGTCGCGATCGCGACGTTCACGAGCCCCGCCAACCCGAGATCGGCCGGAGCCAGACTCTGCGCTGGGGAGACGAGGTCTTCGTTGATCTCGGTCGGGGTTGCGATCAGGTAGCCGAGGTTCAACCGCGCCGCGTCGAGCGAATTCGCCGCGTTGATCGAACTCTGTTCGGCAGAGGCATGCTCGATCTCGGAGCGGGTCACGTCATTGCTGCTCACGAGTCCGGAGCTGGCACGTACGCGCGTGTCGTTGAGCGTGGCATTGGCGAGGTCCAGCCGGCTCTCCGCCGCAGTGAGCACCCGCTGTTGCGCGACGACCGCAAAGAAGCCCCGCGCCGCGTCGAAAGCGAGCTGGCGGCGCGTATCGGTATGCGTAAAGCGCGCGGCCTCGTAGCTATGCTTGGCCGCCGAGTAGAGGGAAAACGAGCCTGCGTTGAACAACGTCTCGGACAGCGTGAGTTGCGCGCTGGCTGCGTTGTCGCGCAGCACCACCCTGCCGCCCGATTGAACCTCCTGCGGGCGGAGCGTTTCGCCCGCACTCAGGTTCAGACTCGGCAAGAACGCAGCGCGCGCCTTGCTGACCGCAGCATCAGCGGAAACCACGGATTGGTCGGCGATTTGCGCGCGCTCGTTGCGAGAAAGCGCGGTCTTTACCACCGCGTCGAGCGAGAGCGGCTCGGCCCAAGCGCTGCCAGCCGCGAGCGCTGCCGCGCTCCACGCTAGGCAAAATAGCCATGAACGCATTTA